>Ga0209181_10000401_pt1 | contig 80932 bp, 87 predicted proteins | sample MAT05_FD_187208 | JGI IMG/M metagenome (GOLD analysis project Ga0209181, IMG submission 187208) | Freshwater microbial communities from Lake Fryxell liftoff mats and glacier meltwater in Antarctica - MAT-05 (SPAdes) (version 2) | ecosystem: Environmental > Aquatic > Freshwater > Ice > Liftoff...
TTCTGCGCCGATCGCCAGGCGCCCCAGCGTCATGGGCTGCAATTCGAGCGCCATGGTTTCGATCGCCAGCGCCGACAAGCCGGCTGCCTTGAGCGTGCCCACCAGCGCGCCCACCGAGGCGCCAACGATGAGATCGGGGGCCAGGCCCAGTTCGTCCAGGGCCTTGATTACGCCGACATGCACGAAGCCGCGCGGCCCGCCCGAGCCAAGCACCCAGGCGACGCGCACCTTCTTTCGCAGCGGCTTGAAGCTGGGAGCATCGGCTTCGCGATAGTCACGGTCGACATCGAAGGCGCAGCCGCCGCTCAGCATCGGGGCGGCCAGCCCCGCGGCCTGCAGCAGGCGACGCCGCTTGGCCAGTGGCGCTGGTCCGCTGATCAGCGCGACCATTTGGCAAAGTCAGGCAAGCGCTGCGCACCGGGTGACCGGCACAAGGCAAGAAATGGAGCCTTGCCCGCAACGCTCGCCGGAGTATGCTTGGCAGCCTTGCGTTTCCAATGCCGACTCTACTGGAGGGATGTTCATGCTGCGAATCCTGCAATCGTTACTGGTGCTCGGCGCCTGCGCCTGGCTGGCCGGCTGCGGTACACCTTATGCTACCGTGAAAAATCGTGGCGGTGATCCGGTGATGTTGCTGGGCCACGATCCGGTGGCCTACTTCACACAGGGCAAGCCGGCGCGCGGCAAACCCGAACTCAAGGTCGATCTACCCGAACGCACCTACTACTTTGCCACGCCCGAACATCGGTCCCTGTTCATCGCCAACCCGGTCAAGTACGAGCCGCAATACGGCGGCTTTTGCGCCAGCGGCGCGGCGTTTGCGATCAAGCTGGGCAGCGACCCGACGGCATGGGAGATTTACAACGGCCGACTGTTCATCTTCGGCGACATCCTGGGCAAGACCGCCTGGCAGATCGATCCGCAATGGAATGTTGCGCATGGCGATCGCCTGTGGCCCGCGATGGCCGATGCCGGCTGGCGTGGCCAGTCGCTGGGCAGCTACGTTTCCAAGGTGCCGCATTACAAGAACGGCGCGCAGATTCGTTCCGAGTGGCAGGCCAGAAACCCCGGCAAGACATGGCCGGTCTACGACGTCGGCAGCATGTTCACCAACCTCTTTACCAAGCCGCCCGGCTGGCGTGCGGCCGAAGGCCACAGCCAAGCGGCGCTTGGATATCCCGATTGATGTGAAGGTCTGACCAAAGAACGCGATTCCTTGCTTGTCGTTCCCGCGCAGGCGGGATGCCGCCGCAGGGGCGGCGCGAGATGCGCACTTGTGCGAGCGGGACAAGCTTCAACAACCGGGGCGCACGCTGCAGTTCAGGGCTTTTTCGCCTTGGCGGCCGCCACATCGCGCGCCAGCTCCTCACCGCTCCGGTAATGGGGCACGCGGAAGATCAGGCGCTTGGTGCGCTGCCAGATACTGTTGCTGCCGGCGACCTCTTCCTTCCAGTATTTCTCGGCCAGCTCAAGATTGCGCTTCTCGTCGATGTTCCAGCCGTCGAGCGAGCCTTGGCCGCCGAAAATGTAAAGCTTGCCGCCGACCATCTTGAAACGGTCGGCATCGCCGCCCCAGGGGATGCCGTAGCTGATGCCGTTGGCGCAATAGCCGCCGTACTCGGGCAGATATTTTTTCGGGTCGCGGTCGAACAGCATCTTGTTTTCGGCGCTGGCGAAGCGAAACGTCACGTCTTCATAAACGCTCTTGATCTGCGCCTGACCCTGAACGTAGCGATTCTGGGCGAAATAGGCCACCACGTCCGCGCCCTTGAGCATGACGCGGGCATCGTTGCCTTCGGCCACCGCGTTGACCGGGGTTACGGCCGTCCCCGGGTTTTGCGCACGCATCGCGCCGCAGGCCCCAAGAGAGAGGGTCAGAACCGCAATCCAGAAAAGGCGTGACATACGAAGCATGGCGGGCGGTCCTTTTGCTCAGGCAATCACCGGCACGCCGGACGGCATGACAGAAGCGGATTGGCGATGGTAGGCGCCGTACGGGGGCACCCAGCCAAGTATGCGGCTGGCTTCCTCGCAGCGCGCGCGCAGGTCGGCGGCATCGCGCCCACCGAGGTGCAGGATGCCGTGCCGATAGCTGCCCAGCCATTTGTAATCGCGCGCGATCTGCACGGCGTCTTTCGGAAAGGTCAGCAGCATGGCATCCGGAAAACGCGCTTCCAGCCGCGCCACCTGGCTGCGCGTGGGCATCGGCGGGGCGCTGCAGCCGGGAAAAGTGCGGTAGACAAAACTCGCCGCTGCGCCGAACGCTGCAACGCGCTCGGGCATGCCGGCGGGGTCGCGCCCATGCGCCAGCCAGAACGTGAGTTCATGCGGATCCTTGCCCGCCACACGCCGATACATGTCGCTGAACTGCGAGGCCAGGCGCGGATTGAATTCGATCACCGCCATGCGGCCACTGGATTCATCATGGAAAAACTCCATGTTGAAGGCGCCATGGGTGAAATTGACCGCAGCCAGGAAGCGTTGCGCGATATCGCGCGCGCGCGCGCGGGTGGCGGCATCAAGCCGGCTGGGCGCATCGAAACGCATGAAGCTCTCCGTGCCCGGATACATGATCGAATCGACATAGCCGATTTCATGCACGCGACCGTTCCATACATAGCCGTCGAGGTTGTACTGGCGTGCGTGCACCGGCTCCTCGACCATCATGCGGTGGGCGCTGCCGGCTTGCGCCAGACGCGCGCGCGCCACCCGCTCGAAGGGCTCGACCAGATGACGTATCACCCACAACTCCCAGATGCCGAAACGGGTGTGCGCATGCAGGTCGGAGCGGCTGTTGACGGTTCGCGCCAGCACCGAAAATGCCGCCTTGACCGGTTTGACGAAGAGCGGGTACCGCAGCCCTTGCGGCGCCGGCGCTCCGTACTCGGCATCCAGCGGCGCGAAACGGATGTTGGCCTCCGGGCACACCTGCTCAAGTACTTCGCGCGCGTACAGCTTGTGCTGGCAGGCCAACACCGCCTCGACCGGCGTGCCGGGCCAGCCCATGCGTTCGGCCAGCATGGCCGCGCCGAGCGCGCCGAACTGTTCATGATTGGAGACTACCGCCCGCCAGTGGCGGCGTTTGGCCTGGCGCGCCAGGCGGCCGACAAAGCGTTCAAGGTCAAAAGCGGCCAGGCGGACGTTGCTGGGAAACGAAAACAGGTCGAAACCGGCGCTGTCGTGCGGGTAATCGCCCTTGAGGGCGGAGAAGCAGTCGGCATCCCAGTCGAAATTGAACAGCACCAGCGAGCGGGGTGCCTGGCTCATGACGCCACCGATCCGCATGTCGAACGCGCCATCCGCACCTCGCTCATGCACCGAGTGATTTGTTGCATTCCGCCCAAGCCCTATTGTTTGATCTTCGGCCCGAGCGCGGTGAGAAACGTCTCGTACCCCGTTTGCGGCTTTTCCGCAGGATATATTACGCAACCAGTTTGGCGGCGGATGCAAGGTTAACAAAAGAACGCGGGGTTCATTCCGTTCGGGTTCCGGTGGCAGGCCTGGAAGCAATGACATTGCAGATCCGCAATCCGCGTCGCGCCTCAAAGGGGGGCGCTTTCGCGGGGCTCGGGGGCGCTTTCGCACTCGACATGCCGCTTGCAGTCCAAGCGGTGCGGCAGCATGCCGCGATGGAAGGTTCGATTCAGTCGATATCGATCGCCGGGCCGTAGGCGTCATCGGCGACGATCTTCCAGCGGCCCAAAAAGGTGCCGATGACGGTGGCGACAATGCCGGCACTGATCACCAGCACCCAGGGTAGCTGCCAGTCGCCGTCGAAGGCGCCAAACAAGGTCGCCTGGAAGGCACGCACCACCCAGGTGAAGGGCAGGAAAGGCGAAATTTTCTGGAAGAACTCGTTGGTCAACTCGATGGGAATCAAGGCGCCCGCCGAAGACAACTGCAAGATGAGGAGCAGCATCGCCAACACCTTGCCTATGTCGCCCAGCAGCTTGACCATTGCGAACACGATCGCCAGGAACGACAGCGATGCGATCGCCAGTGTCAGCATGAAGGTGGCCGGGTTCGGCACCCGCACATCGAACACCAACAGCATCATGGCAAGCATCACCAGCGCCTGCCCCAGCACCAGCAGTGCCGGTAGCGCAAGCTTGCCCAGCCAGCGCGCCGGCAGCGATGCATCGGCAACCGCCACCGGCAAGCGGCGCGCGTGAAACAGGAAGCAGGTCATCAGCGCCCCCACCCACAGCGCCATCGGCACGAAATTGGGCGCAAGGCCGGTGCCGTTGTTGGGCACCGGCGCCACCACTTCCAGCACCGACTCGGTGGATGCGGCCAGCCCCGGGGGGCTGCCGTCGAGCGTTGGCGTCTCGGCAGGCAGTGAGGTGGCCAGAAGACGCATTCCGCTGGCCAAGCGGGTCGCGCCCTCGTCGAGCCGGGTCAGTGACGTGCCGAGCGCGGTGGTTCCGTCGTCGATCTGCTTCATGCCGCCCTGCAGAAGTTGCGCTGCCCTGGCCGTTTCTTTCAGGCCGCTGGCGAACTCGTCGAGCCTGCGCTCCTCCGGCAAGGCGGCGGTCAAGCCGCCTAAGCCGCTGCCAAGCGCAGTGACGCCCGCAGCCAGGCGATAGACGCCGGTTTCGAGTTGCTTCGCACCTCCTTGCAGCCTTTCCTGCTGGGCGGCGGCCTGGCGCAGGCCGTCGTGCAACTGTATCGCCCCGGCTTCCAGCCGTTCGGCACCGCGCGCGAGTTCGGCCCCTACGAAAAACGATTCCTCACTGCGCCCCTTGAATTCACCCAGGCCGATGGCCAGCCGGCCGGAGCCATTTTGCAACTGATCGAGTGCATCGGCCAGCACCGCTTCGCCGGTGGCAAGGCTGGTGGACCCGACGCGCAAGCTCCGCAACTCGCCCTCCGCCGGCAGCCGCGCCTGCATCTGGCGCAGTGCGCCCGCGGTACGGCGAAAACCGTCAGCCAAAGGTACTCCGGATTCGGCCAACTGCGTGGCGCCGCCGCCCAGCTGATTGGCGGCAGATTGTGCGGAGCGGGTGCCGGTGGAAAGCTTGGCGCTGCCTTTCTGCGCCTGACGCATGCCCTCGGCCAGCTGCTCGCTGCCTTCCTTGAGCTGCGCGACGTTGTTGCGCAACGATTGCAGGGTGCGCGCCGAACCGGCGCTGGAATCCAGCACCAGCGACCAGCGCTTTTCGTTCAAGGTTTCGTTGACCTGATGCGCCACTTCCGGGGCGAAGCGCCGCGCGATGCCGGCGCCGGTGTAGCTGTTGCCCTCGGAGGTGTAGACGATCAGGCGTCCGCGCTGAGCCTCGGCGCCCGGGGTGGCCAGGCGGCTGAAATCGGCCGGAATGATCAGCGCGAAGATCAGTTCGCGCTGGCGCACCGCCTCGCGCGCAGCGTCTGCTGTGGCATAGCGCTTGTACGCAAACTCCTGCTTGGCCTCCAGCGCGCTCAGAAGTTCGCGACCGACATTCACACTGATGCCGCGATAGATCAGCCCCGCATCTTCGCTCACCAGACCCACCGGCAGCGCCTGCGTATAGGCATTCGGGTCCCACACGCTCGACAGGTAGATCAGCGCATACAGCGCCGGCAGCATCAGCACACCCAAAGCCGAAAGGCGCAGCCGCGAATAGCGCCGCATGAGGCCCCATTCGACACGCACCACTCGGGTGATCTGGCTAATGGTCGGGCTCATGCGTGGCGATGGCTGGCTTCAATGGCCTCGGAAGACGACATTATCGGGCCGCTATCCGTACGCTCTGCATCGTACCGCACACGGTACCAAAGCCAAGCAAAATCCGTGCGCAGCATTCAGGCGACGGCCCGTTGACACGCAACGCCCATATAACGGTACGACACCAGATACCCAGGATTCAGAACTCGCTGTCCCGCCCTTTGCGCATTCCCGACCTAACGCTCGCTGGCGGTAAAGCGCGCGAGGATAGCGGCAAAACGCGTGGGCCACAGCGTCAACGCGGCCTCTTCGCGCTCGAACACGCTACGCATGAACGCCAGCGCGAGCTCGCGCGTCGCATTCTTGACCTGCGGGTTGAACGTGGCGCCGCCGCTGCCGCCACGGTCGGTGAACATGCTGTGCGAACCGCCTTCGAACACCGCCAGCAGCTTGCGCGCGCCGCTGATCGCCTCATAGACGGCGATCCGGTCTTCGGCGCCGGAGTAATAGCCGGGAATGCGGATCACGTCTTCGGTGGCGGTGATGTGCAGGGTCGGCACGCGGATGGCCGAGAGTATTTTGGCGGGATCGGATTCGCCATAGAACGGCGGCGCCGACAGAATGATGGCTGCCTTGAGGCGCGCATCGGCAAGCTCGATGACGCGGCCGTTGCGCTCGACACGCGCGCCAACCGCCAACAGCATGGTGTTGGCGCCGTAGGAATGGCCGGCCGCAACTATGCGCGTGGCATCGATTTTCACGCCCGGCTCGCCGCTGCCCAACACTTGATCGAGCGCGAACTTGAGATCGCCCACACGGGCGATGGCTTCTTCTTCCTGCGCCGCGCCATGCAGGCGGCCCACCAGCCCTAACATGCTGCCCGCCCACAGCGAACGATCGCTGCCCACATGCTGCAGGTGCAGGCTGGCATAGCCCTGGCTGGCGAAATAACGACCCAGATAGCTGTAGCCGCGCCGCGAGCCGCCAATGCCGTGCGAAAACACCACCAGTGGCAAGGCACGACCGGGATCGGCTCCCGGCGGCAGGTACAGGCGCACCGGAACGGCGCGCTGGCGCGCCTGGTCGAACCAGTCGAGATCGCGGGTGAGGACATCGCTCGCCTCGGCGGCGGCAGCTGGCGCGACGCTTGCCGGAACCACTGCAGCGGCCGCATTCGGCGCTGGCTCGCCCGGTTGCGTATCGGCGCGAACCGAGGCTTGCCACAACAGCGCAAGCGTCACGCCGGCCAGGGCCAGGCTGCGCAAGCGCAGGCGCACGGTCGATTCAGGACTTTTCGCAGCATTGCCGGAGAGAGCGCGCGAAAGGTGAGAAATCATGGCGCAGGACCAGTTGGGCAGTTTCATGGAAGGGTCAAGAAGTAACGCCGGAGGCGGATCATCTCAGACATCGACATCAAGCGTTGGTTCGGGCGATTCCCGCCCCTTTTTTTCGGAGCGGCGGATCCGCACGTCAGGGACAACGCATGCAGCGGCCAGCCGCCGCCTTGGGCCGGTGCCTCGAGGGCCCTGGCGTGCTCAGAACCAGTGCTGGCGCCCGGCAATAAACAGCGCCGTCAGAGCGATCACAGCCGAAACAAGGAGCTTGATGCCAACCAGCTTGAACAACTCGCCCAGGATCCGGCTGAAAGTCGAAATGAAGCCGATGCGAAACGATTGTCCGATCAGGCTGCGCACGGCTTGCGCGGTGCTGCCAGGCGCGCTTTCGGCGCGATGTGAACGGATGAACTTGAAAAATTCGGCACCGATCGCCGCCAGCGCGCAGCCGGTGAGGAAACCGTAGAACAAGGACTCGCCGAGCGCGCCCAGCCAGAGATAAAAAAGGCCGGCACACGCCATCGAGGAGCCCAGCAGCAGCAGCGCATCGCGCACCCCGGGCTTGTGGCCCGGCTGCCAGCCCTGATCTTCGTCAGACATGTGCCGCTACGATCATGCCGGGCACCCGCCTGTGCAAAGGGATGGTCCGGACATTACTCGACCTTGATGCCGGCGCCACGGATCACCTCGCCCCAGCGCTTGTACTCGCTGCTGATGCAGGCGCTGAACTCTTCGGGCCAGGCATTGGTGCTGATGGTGGCGCCGATGGCGGTGAAACGGTCGTGGTGACGGGCGAGAAATCCTTGAACGGATCAAACGGTGCGTGGCCCAGATGCGGCGCGATCGACAGCGTGATGGCAGTCAGGCCAATGGTGTAGCCGTCGGGCGCCGCTTTGGCCAGGACTTCGAGCCCGACCGTGCCGTTGCCGCCGGCGCGGTTTTCCACCACCACCGGCTGGCCCAATGCGGTGCGCAGGATACTGGCGGCCTCGCGGCCCACCAGGTCGGTCGGGCCTCCGGCGGGAAAGGGGACGATCAGCTTGATGGGTTTGGCAGGCCAGGGCTGCGCCTGTGCCAGGGTAACGACCGGTATGGCCATGAGGAGCGCGCACGCAAGGAGTTTTCGCATCGGGATAATTCCATCGGCCAGGTTGGCGATAATGCGCCAGTTTAGTCGCGCAAGCCCGGCACAGCCCGCCGGCGCGAAACGTAGTGCCCACGAAAGTGACCATGTCGACATACAAGCTCTACTACTGGCCCGGCATCCAGGGTCGCGGCGAATTCGTGCGCCTGGCCTTCGAGGCGGCCGGCGCCACCTACGAAGACGTGGCACGCCTGCCGGCAGCGCGAGGCGGCGGCGTGGCGGCGATGCAAAAGCTGATGCAGGGCGCCGCTCCGCAGGCGCCGATGGCGCCGCCTTTTGTGGTGGCGGGCGACGAAATGGTGGCGCAATCCGCCAACATCCTCGCTTGGCTGGGGCCGGAACTCAAACTGGTTCCCCGCGACGCGGCCAACCGGCGCTGGGCGCATCAACTACAACTGACCGTCGCCGATTTCGTCGACGAGGCCCACAACACCCATCACCCAATCGCCACGCACTTTTACTACGAGGACCAGAAGCGCGAAGCACGCAAATACACCGCGGGGTTCCTCGAGAACAGGGTGCCCAAATACCTCGGCTATTTCGAGGGCGTGCTCACGCGCAACCCGGCCGGGCCACGCCATATGCTGGGCAAGTCACTCACCTATGTGGACCTGTCGATATTTCAGTTGATCGCCGGCATGCGCTACGCGTTCCCGCGCGCGATGGCGCGGACTGAATCCGGCTACCCGAACCTGGTGGCACTGCACGAGGCGACCGCGCAAGTGCCCAACGTGGCGCGCTACCTCGCCTCGAAACGCCGCATCCCGTTCAACCAGAACGGCATCTTCAGGCACTATCCCGAGCTTGACCGATAGTCATCTGTTACTGGCTCACACGGCCTTCTGACAATACTTACTTCACGGTCACGAACGCCGCGACCGAAGCCAGAAAGCTCTCCCTTTCGGACGTCCATGCCGGTGTTTCTAGGGCTACGCTGATCAGAAATGACTTCGTTTTTAATAATATGCTAGCATTGAAGGCGTTATTCCTGGAGTGAAGTCAAATGTCTGTCGTCACTGTCCGCAACCTGCCTGAAGAAACCCATCGCGCCCTCAAAATGCGCGCGGCCCAGCATGGCCGCAGTACTGAGGCTGAAATCCGTGCAATCCTGGAAGACGTGGTCCGCCCCACGACACGGTTGAAGATCGGGTCGGAACTTGCGGCATTCGGACAGCGCTTTGGAGGACTCGACATCGACATCGGGCGCGATCAGGGTCCAACCGAGCCCGCGCTCTTCGAATGATCATTCTCGATACGAACGTGGTATCGGAGCCGATGCGGGCCAACGCGAACCCGGCTGTGCAAGCCTGGCTCGACCAGCAAAGCGCTGAAACGCTTTTCCTGACAGCCACCAGTCTTTCAGAGTTGTTGGTGGGCATTGAGCTGTTGCCAAGCGGCAAGCGCCGTGACGGACTCGCCGCCGCATTGGCCGACATCCTTGAAAGGCTTTTCGGGGCGCGCATCCTGCCTTTTGACAAGCCGGCTGCCGTAGCCTATGCCCCCCTGATCGGCAAGGCACGCAGCACCGGCGGTGTCATCAGCTTGGCGGACGCACAAATCGCGGCTATCGCGACGAGCCACGAATTCAAGGTGGCGACCCGAGACACACAACCGTTTATTGCTGCCGGAGTACCCGTGATCAATCCATGGGTGACCGTGACCTGAACGTCATGATCCGTACTGGCCGCACTCTTCGGGTGTGGCAAGCGACATGTGAATCCTCCGATTCAAATCAATCAGAAAAAGATAGCCAACATGCTGAAAATCTGGGGCAGGACCAGTTCGGTCAATGTGCAAAAAGTGATGTGGGCGGTGGCCGAAATGGGGCTGGCGCACGAACGCGCCGACGCCGGATTGCACTACGGCGGGGTCAACGAGCCGTGGTACCGCGCGATGAACCCCAACGGCCGCGTGCCGGTGATCGACGACAACGGCTTCGTGCTCTACGAATCCAACGCCATCGTGCGCTACCTGGCGGCCAAGCATGGCACCGGCACCCTCTGGCCCGCGAGTCTGCAGGTGCGCGCCGACGCCGACCGCTGGATGGACTGGGCCACCTCCACCCTGGCGGTGCCGATGACGCCGCTGTTCTGGGGCATGATCCGCACTCCGCCAGAGAAGCGCGATCCGGAAGCCATCGAGGCGGAACGGCTGAAAACCGAAGGGATCATGCAGATCCTCGACGCCCGCCTGGCCGACCGGCCTTATGTGGCTGGCGACACATTCACGATGGGCGACATTCCGGTGGGCTGCTTTACCTACCGCTGGCACGCCCTGCCCATGCCGCGCGGCGACTTCCCGAACCTGCAGCGCTGGTACGAACGGCTGCAGGAGCGCCCGGCCTTTCGCACCCACGTGATGTTGCCGCTGGTATAGGGACGTTAGCCCTTCACGCACACCACCTGCTTGAGGGTGTGCACGACCTCGACCAGATCGCGCTGGTTGGCCATGACTTCATCGAGGTCCTTGTAGGCACCGGGGATCTCGTCGATGACCGCGCTGTCCTTGCGGCACTCCACGCCGGCGGTCTGTGCTTCCAGATCGTTGCGGTTGAAGCGCTTGCGCGCCTCGGTGCGGCTCATGCGCCGCCCGGCACCGTGCGAGCATGAGCAGAACGACTGCGGATTGCCCAGGCCGCGCACGATGTAGCTCTGCGCGCCCATGCTGCCCGGGATGATGCCCAGTTCACCCTGCCGCGCGCTGATGGCGCCCTTGCGGGTGATGAAGAGCGGGGTGCCGAAATGCGTCTCGCGCGCCACGTAGTTGTGGTGGCAGTTGATCGCCTCGGCCGCGACGCGCGGCCGGCTTCTGCCCTGCGGCAGCACGCGGTCCAGCGCATCGAGGACCAGACGCATCATCGCGCGCCGGTTGGTCATGGCGTAGTCCTGCGCCCAGCCCACAGCTTCAACGTAATCGTCGAACCACGGGGAGCCGGCGTCGAACCACGCCAGGTCGCGGTCCGGCAGGCGCACCTGGTTCTTCATCGCCAGGTTGCGCGCCGCCTCGATAAAGTAGCGCCCCATCACGTTGCCGATGCCGCGCGAGCCCGAGTGCAGCATCACCCACACCTGGTTCGCCTCGTCGGTGCACACCTCGATGAAATGGTTGCCCCCGCCCAGCGTACCGATCTGGCAGGCCCAGGTGTCGGCGAAACGTTTCTGCATGGTCGTGAGCTTCGAATGCTTGGCCACGATCGCATCCAGCCGCTTGCCCAGGCCGCGCGCCTCGGCAGCACCGGACGACGCATGGATCTGGCTCGACGCATGCTGCGCAAACCCTACCGGCACCGCCGCTTCGATGGCCGAGCGAATGCGCGAGAGTTTGCCCGGCAACCAGTCGGCGGGGAGTCCCAGGCGCACCGCGTTCATGCCGCAACCGATATCCACCCCCACCGCCGCCGGAATGATCGCGTCACGCGTCGGAATCACCGACCCGACCGTCGCGCCGATGCCCGCATGCACATCCGGCATCGCCGCCACATGGCCGTGCACGATAGGCAGGGTCGCAACATTCTGCAACTGCCTGAGCGCGGTGGCTTCGACGTCGCGGGTCCAGATTTTGACGGGGACGAGGCCCTTGTCGAGCGTTATTTGAATGGACATGGGGGGAATCGTCGCACGGATGGCGGTAGAGTGTCGCCTCGCGTTGCGCAGCTACTGCAAACCTGCAGGTTCGGTGCACACTACTAAAGCCATGACCATCGCCATCCTCCTCTACCCCGGCCTCACCGCGCTGGACGCCATCGGGCCCTACGAGGTGCTCAACAGCGCGCCGGGCCTGGACATCCGCTTCGTCTGGAAGCGCACCGGCCCGGTGGTCACCGACCACGGCGGGCATTGCCATGGGCAGAGCACTATTGGCCGAACTCAAGGGCGAGGATGCGGCCAAGGCGGTGCAACTGGCGATCGAATATGACCCGCAACCGACTTTCGATGCCGGCCATGTGAGCAAGCCTACGCTGCGACGCGCGAGCGCGCCACGACGGAACTGCGGCAGCGCGGCCTTGCGGTCCGCGTCTTGGGAATAAAACGCCTATAGCTTGATCAGCACCTTGGCATTCGCGCCCGCCTCCACCCGCTGATGAGCAGCGGCGATCTGGTCCAGGGGGTAGATGGCCGCTGCGGGATGCTTGAGCAGGCCGGCCTCCAGCAGTTGGGTCACACCGTTGACGGTTTCGCGCATTTGCTGCGCTGGCAGCCGGTAGACGATGAAGAAAACCATCGTCACGAAGTTGCTGATCATCGGGCCGAAAGGAACCGACACATCCTTTGCGTTGGAGCCGTAGATCACCGCCTTGCCGCCGAACTCCAGCCAGGCGGCGTAGTGCTTGCCGTTACCCGCGCCATCCAGATCGATGATGCAAGACGCGCCGCGTCCACCGGTGATGGCCTTGATGCGCGCGGCCACGTCTTCCTCGCGGTAGTTGAGGGTGTCGTGCGCGCCGGCCTCGCGCGCGATGGCGGCCTTGGCTGCGCTGCTGATGAGGGCGATCACGCGCGCGCCGGCAATCCGCGCGAGTTGCGTGGCGTAGTGGCCGACACTGCCGGCCGCGCCGGCGACGATGACGGTGCGGCCGATCAGGCTGCCGCAGGCCGCCACCGCATGGAACGCGGTCATCAGCGGAATGCCTATCGAGGCACCGGCTTCGAACGAGACGCCGTCCGGCAAGGGCACGGCCTGGGCCGCCGGCAGGGCGATGTACTCCGCGGCGGTACCGAAAGCACGCTCCCATTGGCCGTTGTAGACCCACACGCGGCAGCCAACCTGTGATGCGTCGACACCGGCACCTACGGCGTCGATCACACCGGCGCCGTCGCTGTGCGGAACGGTGACAGGATAATTCCAGCCGCGATTGGAAGCGCCGCTGCGCGACTTCACATCCGACGGGTTGGCGCCGGAAAAGGCCAGTTTGACCCGCACTTCGCCCGGGCCGGGTTGCGGGGTCGGCAAGTCCTCGACCTTGAGCACATCGGCGGCCGGACCGGCGGCTCGGTAGGTTGCTGCGCGCATTGGGTTCCTTTGTTTCGTTATGGGTTGCGGATTCAATCTTCCAGCACGGGAGGATCGAACCAGTTGGTAAGCGAGATGCCGCCGTCGATGACGATGGCCGCGCCGGTTACATAGCCGGAAATGCGGTTCGACAGCACCGCCAGCGCCAGCGGCGCCAGATCGTCGCTCTGGCCCAGGCGCCCGAGCGGAATGTGCCGCGCCAGCGTGGGATCGGCGACGAAGCCGCCGGCGGCAATGGCGCCGGGCACCAGCGCGTTGACGCGGATCTGGTAGCGCCCGAGGGTCTTGGCGAATTCCTTCACCAGCATGGCCAGCGCCGCTTTCGAGGTGCTGTAGTGCGGCAGGTTGCGCGGCGTGTCGGCGTGCAGGGAGGTCAGGTACATGAACGAGCCTGGCACCTTGGCGGCGATCAGACTTTTGGCCAACTCGCGCCCGAGGTGAAAACCGGCGTCCACGTTCACTGAGCGCATCTGCACCCAGGTCTCGTCCTTGACCGCAAGCGCATGGTCGGCTTCGCTGCGCGGCGGCGCGGCGCTATGCACGAAATGGGTGATCAGGCCCAGGTGGGCACGGCTTTCGCTGAGCAGTCGGTCGCATTCGGTGCGTTGCGCCAGATCGCCGACCCAGGGGATTGCAAGCTTGGGATCGGCAGCCACCTTGACCGCGGCGGCCACGGTATCGGGCTTGATATCGGCGAAGACTGTGCGCACGCCTTCGGCCACCAGGCCCCAAGCGATGGCGCGACCGATGCCGTTGCCGGCGCCGGTGACCAATGCGGTTTCGGTGTGCGGATCGAAGGCTTGCATGAACATAGGCATGGAGATCGGGCCTGCTAAGGTTGGAATTCGTTTGCCGTGAGGTTCAGTGCGTCAGACCGTCCATGGACAGCGCCCAAAGACCTGTTGCGGGGCGGGAACATGCTCGGAAAGCCGGTCCGTATCGCATTTGGGCCAGGTCAAGCTACGGATTTTATGTTGGAACCCGTGCCACAGGTGCGGCGGGCGCTGCGTGCTGGTTCAACGGGTGCGCAAGAACGGCGGCGGCCGTCGTATGCGGTGGCGCGCGGGTCGCTGGCGACGCTCTTCATGGGGCGGCAGTCTTGGCTGCGGCGGCCTCGCGCTTGACCCATCGCGCAAAATCGCGCGCCGCCTCACTGCTGCCGGCGCTGGCAGACTCGACCAGGTAATAGCCGCGCGGCGTCGCCAGCGACTTGCCGAACAATGCGAGCAGCCGGCCGTCGCGCAAGTGCTGCTTCAAGAGCGGCATGCCGCCAGGCGCCACCCCTTGCCCGGCCAGCGCCGCCGAGATCACCTCGTCATAGCGCGCGAAACGCAGAATCCCGGCCGGCTTGACTTCGTCGATGCCGACCGCGCGAAACCAGGTGTTCCAGTCCATCCACGGAATCTGGGTGGAATCCTGGTCCATGTGCAGCAGCACGTGGTGCCGCAGGTCGGCGGGCTCCTTGAGCGGGCGCCCGGGATCGCCCAGCAAGAGCGGGCTGGCCACCGGCATCAGGCGCTCGCCGAACAGCCATGCGGCACCTGCAGGCTTGACCGCGCCATAGCGAATCGCGAAATCCACGCCTTTGCGCTGCAGATCGAGGACTTCGTAGGTGGCGGAAATGCGCACGTCTATGTCGCGATGGGTGCGGGTGAATTCCGTCAGGCGCGGAATCAGCCAGAGTGACGCGAAGCCGGGTGTGGTGGTCACCGTCAGGGACCGCGGCGCGCCACGCACGTCGTCACCGGCGGCGCGCAGCAACTTGAGCGCCTGCGCGACCGCATCGAAGTAACGCCGACCCGCTTCGGTCAATTCCAGGCCGCGATGCTGGCGCACGAACAGCGCCACTCCCAGGTGCTGCTCCAGCGCCTTGATTTGCCGACTCACCGCTGATTGCGTGAGGAACAACTCGCCGGCCGCCAGCGTGATGTTCGACAGCCGCGCGGCCGCCTCAAAGCCCTTGATCAGGTCCAGTGGCGGCAGGCGCTGCGCGGAATCAGGCATTCTCTACACGCATGGCAAGGATTCCCAAAAATCGCTGGTGAGGGTCGCGGCATTGGTGAATACTTGAGTCACATCAATGCCGCAAAGCCGCAACGTGCCCGCGCTTGCGGCAGTCGCTACAGGCATGACTATAGCGTATGTCCCCAACGGCCACACACCACCAACGGCCACACAAGGAGTTTCACCATGCGATTCGAAAGCCCGTCCATCCACCTCCACTTGAAGCTGCGGCAGATCGTCAGCCTGCCGCAGACGCGCGGCGCGCGCGTCTCGGTTTCCAGCGGCAGCGTCTGGATCACCGAAGATCGCGATAGCAACGACATCGTCCTCATGCCGGGGCAATCGCATGTCGGCAACGGCACCGGCAGCATGCTGATCTATGGCCTGGAAGATGCCGATGTCGATATCGAGGATGCGGCGACCGTTGCGGCGCCGCGCCTCCACGCCTGAAAGCGCGCCGCCATGACTGATATGCTCGTCTGCGGCCGGCCCGTTGCGGGCCAGGCCCGACGCTACTACCCGGCACAACTCTCGGAGGCCTGGGAGCTCGAAGACCAGCGCCGCGTGACCATCCGACCGGTGCTGCCAGCGGATGCCGCCTTGACCCGCGCCTTCGTGCGCCAACTGAGCCCGGAGTCGCGCTACAGCCGCTTTCTGGTGAGTCTGTCGGACCTGCCGCATTCCATGCTTGTCTACCTGACAGATGTCGACCATGTGCGGCATGTGGGCCTGATCGCCCTCACCCAGGTTTACGCCAAGCAGGTGCAGGTGGGCGAGGCGCGCTACGTGATCGAAACAGCGTCGCCAGATGGCTCGACCCAGGCCGAATTCGCCATTGCGGTGGCCGACGACTGGCAAGCGGCCGGCGTCGGCAGCCGCCTCTTGCGCATGCTTGAAAAGGCCGCCCGCGCCGCCGGGGTCGCACAGTTGACCGGCGACGTGCTGGGCAGCAATCGCAAGGCGCTGGACTTCATGCGCCAGCGCGGCTTCGTAACCCGTCCCAACCGCGACGAAGCGCGCCTGCTCAGGGTCGAGAAGAACCTTTTGCCGGCCAGCGGCAAGCCAATGTCAGACGCCGCCGCGGAGTCGAAGGCGGCCTGAACACCGACCGCTTGGCATTGGCAACAAGAAGGCGCGCCAGCGCGGAACCGGCGGGCGTCGCTGCCGGGTGGATTGCCAACTTCAGGTAAATTGGGGGTGACCTGCGACATCACCAGCCTACCCGGGAGACTTGGCCAATGCTTCCAAGAGAACGACTCGATTTTTCACCCATCACCGAGCGCGCACCGCTGATCCTGCCGGACGGTGCGCGCATGATCCTGTGGCCGGTGCTGGCGCTCGAGGAGTGGGACATCGCGCGGCCGATGGCGCGCATGGTGATATCGCCGCCGCAGGGGCAGCCGATGCTGCCGGACGCGCCCAACTGGACCTGGCACGAGTACGGCATGCGGGTCGGCTTCTGGCGCATGCGCAAGCTGTTCGAACAACTGGGCTTGTCGCCGACAGTGACGCTCAACGCGCGGGTGTGCGAAACCTATCCCAAAGTGGTGGAGGCTTGCCTGGCCAGTCGCTGGGAGCTGAACGCGCACAGCTATGACCAGATGCCGATGCACAAGCTGGACAACCAGGCAGAGGTGATCGGGAAGTCGATCGACATCATTACCAATTTCTCGGGCACGCGGCCGCGTGGCTGGTTCGGCCCCGGCCTGACCCAGACCCATGACACCATCGATCACCTGGCGGCTGCCGGCATCGAATACATCGGTGACTGGGTGCTTGACGACGAGCCGGTGACGCTACGCACCACCACCAAACCGATCGTGGCCTTGCCCTACAACTTCGAAATCCACGACATCGTGATGATGGCGTTGCAGCACCATCCGTCGGAGGTGTTGTATTCGCGGGCAATCGACCACTTCGAATGCCTGTACGCGGAAAGTGCCACGCAGCCCAAGATCATGGCGCTCGCCTTTCATCCCTACCTGTCGGGCGCACCGCACCGGATCGGGCATGTCAGGCGCACCCTCGAAACCATTCTGGCCAAAAAGGGCGTGGTGGCCTGGGATGGTGCGCAGATTCTCGACTGGTATCGCGGGCAGCGACCTTAGGCAGCCGGCCGCAGCAGTTTCGTTGCCAGCCCGCAACGCAGGCGGACTGATTGGTAAGCAGTGTCAAACCGCGCTGCCACCGCAGGCGCGAGTGCGGCCACGCCGCTATTCAAGCCGAATGTTCGCCGCCTTCACCACCGTACCCCAGCGCGCGATTTCGCTCTGCAGGAACTTGTCGGCGGCCTCGGGTGAATTGGCGATCACTTCCGATCCGCCGTCGACCAGTCGCTGGCGAATCTCCGGAATCGTCAGAATCCTTGCGATTTCGGTATTCAGACGCGCGATGATGTCCTTCGGGGTTCCTGGCGGCGCGAGTATGCCGAACCAGGCCACTGCTTCGAAATCGCGCACGCCGGATTCGGACAAGGACGGCACATCGGGCAAGAGTGGATGACGCTTCATGCTCGATACCGCGAGCGGGCGCAACTTGCCGGCCTTGAAATGCGGCAGCAGGGCGACGATGTTGTCGAACATCACCTGGATCTGCCCACCCATCAGGTCGGTGTGCGCGGCCGCCGAGCCCTTGTAGGGCACATGCTGCATGCTGATGCCGGCATCGAGCTTGAGCTTTTCGCCGGTCAGGTGGTGCGAGGTGCCGTTGCCGAGCGAACCGAAATTCACCTTGGTCGGATTGGCCTTGGTGTAGTCGATGAACTCGCGCACCGTCTTGGGCGGGAAGTTGAGATTGGCGGCGAAGCCAAGCGGTGAGTGGGTCAGCACGATGACCGACGCGAATTGCCCGGTGTCGTACTTGAGCGACGGATAAGCGCTGGCGGTGATCGGCGTGGCCGCAGTTGAGAGCAGCAGGGTATAGCCGTCGGCGGGCGACTTGGCGACAAACTCGCTGCCGATGGTGCCGCCGGCGCCGGGCCGGTTGTCCACCACGTAGGGTTGGCCCATGACCTGGGTCAAGCGGTCACCGATGGTGCGCCCGAGAATGTCGGACGTCGAGCCGGTGGCAAAAGGCACGATGATCTTCACCGGGCGATTCGGATAGGCTTGTGCAAAGGCGACGCTGCCGGCCGCACAGGAAAGGGTCGCAAGCGTTACCGCCCAGGCGCGAGAATTGAAGTTTTTCAAGGCTTTGACTCCGTAGACAGAAAGGGGCTGAAAGCCGCGCCAATCGCACGCGGCCACAAGACTGGTTTCAGGCCGACATCGCCTGCGCGGCAGCGCGTTCAAGGGTGGTGGTGCGACGCAAGTCGCGACGCGCGGCCAGATCATAACGGCGACCGCGATGCAGGGTGGAGCGGTTGTCCCACATCACGTAATCGCCGGCACGCCACTGATGACGATAGACGAACTGACGCTGGGTGGCGTGCTCGATCAGGTCGGCGATCAGCATGCGCCCCTCGGGCACGCTCATGCCGCTGACCCGATCGCAGTGCACGCCGACGAACAGCAGCTTGCGGCCTGAGCCCGGATGGGTGCGAACCAGCGGCCACTCGACCGGCGGAAAGCGGTTCAGCTGTTCCGCCGTGTATTGATCGTCGCCCAGCATGATGCGCGAATGAAAGGTCGAATGCCGCGCGCTGCGGCCCGCGACTTCGCGCCGCAGGTCTTCAGGCAAGGCGTCGCAGGCGGCGCGCAGGTCGGCCCATTCGGTATCGCCTCCGTGGGCGGGCACCGTCACCGCAGAGAGCATCGAGTACTTGATCGGCAGCGGCTGGAACGAGCTGTCGCTATGCCACAGCTGGTTGGCCAGCGCGCCGATCAGGCGTGCGTTGTCGCCGCCGGCAACCGAACCGTCGAGCGCGAGATTGGAAATGTCGATCAGCTCTTCGTGCTGGAAGCGGGTGGCCGCGCCGGTGGCCTTGCGCAGGCCGGCGTCGAGCGGGCCGAACTGGCGCGCACAGGCGACCTGCTGCGCTTGGCTCATCGGCTGGTCGCGAAACACCAGCACCGCATATCGATCCAGCGCCGCGTCGAGCGCGGCGATGCCTGCCGCATCGAGCGGGTGACGCAGGTCGAGACCGCTGGCGTCGGCGCCGATATTCGGTGTCAGCGGTTTGAGTTCAAGTGCCATCGCACATTTCTCCAGGCGAAAAACTGTTGCCTCAAAAGCCCGAAATTGTAGGGCAGTTTCGACTGCGCACAACAGCGGCGCTGGCGGCGCAGGGCGGCATGGCAAAATGCCCCGCATGGCAGGCCCCACGCGACAATTCTGGCAGGAAAAGTTCCTGCAACGCACGACCCCCTGGGATCGCGGCGCGCCCAGCCCGCAGTTGCTCAGTTGGCTCGATGGGGGCACGCTCACCCCCTGCCGGATCGCCGTCCCCGGCTGCGGCTCGGGGCATGAGGTCGTGTTGCTGGCACAGCGCGGCTTCGAAGTGGTGGCACTCGATTACGCCAGCGCGGCCGTGGACCGCACCCGTGCGGCGCTGGCAAGCGCCGGCGTCACCGCGCAGGTGCTCGAAGCCAATGTGCTCGACTGGCAGCCCGACGCGCCGTTCGACGCGATCTACGAGCAAACCTGCCTGTGCGCCCTGCACCCGGACTACTGGATCAACTACGCCATCGCCCTGCACGGCTGGCTGAAGCCCGGCGGCCGCCTGTTTGCGCTTTTCATGCAGGGCTGGCGCAAGGGCGCCGCAGAAGGGCAGGTGGAAGGCCCGCCGTATCACTGCGACATCAACGCCATGCGCGCGCTGTTCGAGGCCTCGCGCTGGAACTGGCCGAAGCCGCCCTATGCGCGCATCGACCATCCGTTGGGCATTGCCGAGCTGGCGGTGCTGCTGACGCGCCGTTAGGGCGCCGCTTTCGCGTCAATTTCTGCCCGAGGATTGGCCGTAGAGCCCCTGGTGACGCAATGACTTTGTAACCGACCGCGCGGCATGCGGCAATGGCTACCCGGGCTGAAGGAGTAAAGTCTGGCCCTTCGACCAATCCTTGGACCCCTTCCCATGAACGGAGCCGAAAGCCTGGTGCGCACGCTGGTAGCCAGCGAAGTCGATGTCTGCTTCGCCAACCCCGGCACCTCGGAAATGCATTTCGTCGCCGCGCTCGACAAGGTCGAAGGCATGCGTTGCGTGCTGGGCCTGTTCGAGGGTGTGGTCACCGGCGCGGCCGACGGCTATTACCGCATGGCCGGCAAGCCCGCCGCCACCCTGCTGCACCTGGGACCGGGCCTGGGCAACGGCCTGGCCAACCTGCACAACGCCAGGAAGGCGCAGTCCGGGATTGTCAACATCGTGGGCGAACACGCCAGTTACCACATCGGCCACAACGCGCCGCTGACATCCGACATCGAAGGGGTGGCGCGCCCGATGTCGGACTGGGTGCGCACTTCGAAGAGTGCGCGCGATATCGCCAGCGACGGCGCGCGCGCGGTCGAGGCGGCACGCAGCGCGCCCGGCCAGATCGCCACCCTGATACTGCCGGCCGACACCGCCTGGAACCCGGCCGACGGACCGACGGTCGCACGTGCGCCGCTGCCGCGCGCGACGGTGCCTGTCGATGCCGTCAAGGCGGCCGCGGCGGCACTCAGGCAACCCAATGCCGCCCTGTTGCTGGGCGGTGTCGGTGTGCATGCCCGCGCCCTCGAATGGGCCGGGCGCATCGCGCAGGCCACCGGCTGCAGGATTTTTTCCGAGTACGGCAATGCACGCATGGAGCGCGGGGCCGGCCGCGTGGCCACCCAGCGCGTGCCCTACGTGGTCGACGCGGCCCGAAAGGCGCTCGGTGACCTGCATTCGATCGTGCTGGCCGGCAGTCGCCCGCCGGTCAGTTTTTTCGCTTATCCCGGCAAGCCCAGCCTGCAGGCGCCGGCCGGCTGCGTGTTCACGCGCTTGGCCGGTGTCGAAGAAGACATCGCAGGCGCGCTCGAGGCGCTGGCCGACCTACTCGGCGCGCGCACTCTGGCGCCGGCGCACCTGGCCCGCCTGGACCCGCCCGCTCTGCCCAGCGGCAAGCTGACCCAGGAAGGCATTGCCGCGGTGCTGGGCGCGCTGTTGCCGGAAAACGCGATCGTGGTCGACGAGTCGGTCTCGACCGGCCGCGGCTTCGCCGCGCTCACCACCCACGCGCAGCCGCATGACTGGTTGAACCTGATGGGCGGCGCCATCGGCTTCGCCCTGCCGACCTCGGTTGGCGCGGCCATCGCCTGCCGCGAGCGCAAGGTGATCGCGCTCGAAGGCGACGGCAGCGCGATGTATACCCTGCAGGCGCTGTGGACCATGGCGCGCGAGAATCTCGATGTGACCGTCGTGGTGTTCGCCAACCGCTCCTACAACATCCTGCGCGGTGAACTGGTGAACGTCGGCGCCGGCGCCCCCGGCCAGCGCGCCACCGACATGCTTACGCTCGACCGGCCCGATCTCGACTGGCAGGCACTGGCGCGTGGCCATGGCGTCGAGGCCGGCCAGGCCAATACACTCGACGAACTGATCACGCAGATGCGTCGCGGCCTGGCCAGCAAAGGGCCCTATCTGATCGAAGTTCTGCTGTAGGCGCCTGCCGCAGCCAGGTGTTCGCGTTCGCCAACGAAGCAAAAAGCGCGGCGTATCGAGGGCTGCGCAAACCGCTTCGAACAGCGGCGCCTGGCGCAAGAGCTTGAGAAGCCGCGCACCGAAAAGTTGCTGCGCATCACCTTCGCGCGTCGGCGGCACGGATGGCAAGAGGATCAGCGGGAGCGCGGCGGGCGCAGGCATGCCGCAACGGTTTCGACATTCTCAGAAGCATGCGCGCCCATCCGCGCTTAGCCGACGTACCGGTGCTGATGCTGACCAGCCAGACCGACGAAAAGGCTGTGGGTCGCGGTCTGCAACTCGCGGTCAACGGCTACCTGTCCAAGCCGGTCAGCCCCAAGACCTTGGTCGCCAGCATCATCAAGTGCATGGACTAGCCGGCGCCACCAGACACCCGGCAAGACCCAGGCCGCGCCTTGAGGTTCAAATCCCGACCAGTCGTTTCAAACCCTGGGTGTCAAGCGCACCGGCAAACTTTCCGGCCTCGCCCGAAGCCGGATTCTTGAAAATCACCAGCGGCACCGACTCGCCACCGAGCTGCTGCCACAGCTTGGTATTGGCCTTGACCTTGTCGGTCAGCTCGGCGGGCAGATTGTCCGGCGGAATCAAGCCACCCTTCTGCGCCAGCAGGCTTTGCTCATGCGCACTCATCGCCGCCATCGGATCGGTTGCAGCCAGCAGGGCTGCGCCCTGCGCGGTCGAACGCGCGGAAATGAAACCGACCGGTATCCACACCATGCGCAGCTGGTTGGTGAGCGGCTTGGCCGCCTCCCACAAGTGCCCGCAATGCGGACATTGCGGGTCGAAGAACACATAGATCTGCCGCGTCGCCATCAAGCTGCCCACGGTGAAGCCGGCGCCCTTGGCAGCCGCCTCGTAGGCGTTGGCGATTGGCGCGGCAGCAGGCGTCGGCGCGGCGGGCGCCTTTGTGGCGCCTCCCGGAGGGGTGCTTTCGTTGCACGCGGTCAGCGCCAGTAACGCCGCCAAGGGCAAGGCCCATCGAAAATACTTGAAAAACACGGTCTTGATCTCCGGATGAAAACCCGCAGCAAGCGGGAAAATCGAGTGCCGCATGATCGCTGGCTGCGCGCCAGCGGCAGCACCGGTTGAAACGCCTCTGAAGGGTCATATTATGCGTTGCCTACTGGCAGTTTGCACGCGATGCGCGGCCGCCTCGAAGAGAAACATTGCCCGTTGCATTTCGATCACATTCTTGATCAGGCAATCCGGCACTTCGCAGCGCCCGGGAAGAACAGCTCACGCCCGTGCAGCGCGGACCCTCGAACGGCGGGATTCAACCGCACCAAGACCATGCCCCAGCAGATCCTGCTCCACGCAGGCTTTTGCGGTAGTTGCGCGGGCAAACCGGTAGTATTCATCGACCATGCTGCTTGAAACCGTGTTTGTCCGCACCCGCAACGGTGCGCTTGCGCTGACCGGCGATCAAATACCGCTGTCGGGCGGGTTTCGCCAGATGTTGCGTCTGATCGACGGCAAGCGTGACGGCAACGCGGTGTTGGCGGGCATGCCCCAGCTTGACGCGGAAGACCTCGAATTGTGGACCGGCGAACTGATCCGCCAAGGCCTGATCGCGCAGAAGGACACCGTGCCGGTCGACGACATGGCATTCGAGATGACCAGCGAAATGTCGGCCAAGGCCTTGGCTGCCGTGGGCGCAGCCCCGACAGCGCTGATCGACGACATCATGGCCGACGTCTCCAAGGTGTTGGGTCCGATGATCGATGCCGAGGTCGAGAAGCGCCTTGCCACCACCGGCCGCATGGCGGCGATCGAAGCGGCGGGATCGCACAATGCGATGGGCAAGGCCGGCTATTTTGTCTATCCGAATACCGCCGACGGCCTGCCCAAACATCCGCGTGTGTGCATCGCCGGCCACATTGCTGCACAAAACCGCGTGCTCGAACTGCTGTTCGCGCGCGCCGCCATCAAGCCTTCGATCGTGCAGTCGCGCGAGGGCCTGCGGGCAGTACTGGGTGGCGCCGACAAGCCGGACATTCTGGTGGTCGATGCCGAGATGCCGATGCTCGACGCCTTCCGCACTCTGGATGCGATGCGCATCGACTCCGGGCTCAAGGGCGTGCGCATGGTGCTGATTTCGCCACGCGGCGCGCGCGCGGACCTGGCTCAGGCGATGATGCTGGGAGTTGCCGCCTACATCGTCAAGCCGCTGCGCAAGGATGTGCTGGACGCCGCCTTGCCGCAAATCCTCGGGCGCAAGATTACCTGAGCCGAAAAGCGGTGCGCCGCGATTGAGCGAGATTTTTCAGTCCGCTGCGGGTCCATCTGTTCGCCGCTTGCGCCAGACCAGGCAACGATTGTTCGCAGGCATGGTGCAGTCTTCGACCAACTCCAGGCCGGCGCCGCGCGCCGCGCCGTCAACGGCTTCAAAATCGCGGATTCCCATGTGCGCTGTGCGCGCCTTGAGACTTGCATCGAAAGCGGCATTGCCCGCACTGGTGAAGCGCCCCTGGTAGTTGAACGGGCCGTAGATCGCCAGCACGGCATCAGCGGTCATCACGCCAGGCAGGCGGGAGAACATGTGCAGCACCTGCTCCCAAGCCATGATGTGCAGGGTGTTCGCGGTGAAAACGGCGTCAAAGCGATCGCAAGGCCATGCACCATCCACATCGAGCGCCAGCGGCACCGGCGTATTGGCTAATCCGGCTTGGTCCAGCCAGAGCCGGATGCCCGGCAGTTGTGCAGGCATCTCCGAACACTGCCAGGTCAGGTGCGGCAGCGCCTGGGCGAAATGCACCGCGTGCTGGCCGCTGCCGCTTGCGATCTCCAGCACACGGCTGCGATCGGCGAAGTGGCGGGCCAGCAGCGTGAGAATCGGCTCTCGATTACGTTCGCTGGCTTCCGAAAAGGGTTTTTGGCCCCGCATCGGTGTCACACGCCGCGCGTGATTCCGCCGTCGACCCGCAGGTTCTGCCCGGTGATGTAGCCGGCGCCATCCGACAGCAAAAAGGCCGCCGTATCGGCCACCTCGGCCACCCGACCGTAGCGGCCCATCGGAATCTTCGCCTTGCGTTCTTCCTTTTCGGCGAGGCTGTCGATATAGCCCGGCAACAGGTTGTTCATGCGGATGCCGGCCTTGGCATAGCGGTCCGAATACAGCTTGGCATAGGCGCCGAGCGCGGCGCGCATGGCACCGGAGATCGGAAAAAGCAAGTCGGGCTCGAAGGCCGCGAAGGTCGAGATATTGACGATTGCACCGCTGCCCTGGCGCTCCATGATCGGCGTCACCAGGCGCGCGATGCGCACCACGTTGAGAAGCGCGGTGTCCATGCCGGTGTGCCACTGCTCATCGGTCAATTCGAGCAGGTCGCCCTTGGGCGGATGGGCCGCGCTGTTGGCCACCGCGTCGATGCGACCAAACGCTGCCATGGCGGTATCAACGAAGGCCTTGAGCGCGGCCGGATCGTTGCCCGAGCCGGTGAAGCCGATGCCGCCCAAGCGCTTCCCCAGGGCCTCGCCCTTGCCGGACGACGACATCACGGCGACACGGTAGCCTGTGGCCGCCAGCTTTTCGGCAATCGCCGCGCCCATGCCCGAACCTGCGGCGGTGATCAGAGCGGTTTTCAGGGTGCTCATGGGAACTTCCTCTCCAGTGGGAATGATCGAGGCCGCAAGCCGGCCGCCATTGTCAGCGGCCGCGGCCGCCGGAACGATGGTTGGCTGCCAGCAGTGCCGGTTGCGACCGGCCACCGCGCGGTGCCGGCGGGCGGGCGCCGGCCGGCGCCGCGGGCGCCGCACCACTGCCGCCGACGCGCTGCACCGGCCGCGGCTTGGCCGTGGCGGCGCTATTGGTGCGGGGTGCGAAACGACCCTGACCGGCGCCGTTCGAGCGCGGCGCACCGCCACGCCCGTTTGAAGGGGGGCGACGCGCGCCAGTCTGGATCGGCTCCGGCCTTGCATGCGGATCGGGTTCGAAACCGGGAATCACCTGGCAGGGAATCTCGCGCTTGATCAGGCGTTCGATATCGCGCAGGAACACATGCTCGTCGACGCACACCAAAGAAATCGCCTCGCCGGTGGCGCCGGCACGCCCTGTGCGGCCAATGCGGTGCACGTAATCCTCGGGCACGTTTGGCAGATCGTAATTCACCACATGCGGCAACTGGTCGATATCGATGCCGCGCGCAGCGATGTCGGTGGCGACCAAGGCCTGCAGCTTGTTGTTCTTGAATTCGGACAAGGCTCGCGTGCGTGCGCCCTGGCTTTTGTTGCCGTGGATGGCGAGTGACGGAATGCCCTTGGCGCCAAGCTGCTCGGCCAGGCGGTTGGCGCCATGCTTGGTGCGGGTAAACACCAGCACCTGGAACCAGTTGTGTTCCTTGATCAGGTGGGCCAGCATTTCGGCCTTGCGATGACGATCCACCGGATGCACCTTCTGCGCAATGATTTCCACCGTCGAGTTGCGCCGCGCCACTTCGATCATCGCGGGCTTGTTGAGCAGGCCGTCGGCCAGGGTCTTGATCTCGTCGGAGAAAGTGGCGGAGAACAGCAGGTTCTGGCGCGCCCGCGGCAGCAGGGCCAGGATGCGCTTGATGTCATGAATGAAGCCCATGTCGAGCATGCGATCGGCTTCGTCAAGCACCAGTATCTCGACCCTGGTGAGATCGACCGCACGCTGCTGGTGCAGGTCGAGCAGGCGGCCGGGTGTGGCCACCACGATGTCGACGCCCTTGCGCAAGGCGTCGATTTGCGGATTGATGCCGACGCCACCATAGATCACCGTGGACTTGATCTTCAGGTACTTGCCATAGGTGCGTACCGACTCCTCGATCTGCGCGGCCAGTTCGCGGGTGGGCGTGAGAATCAGGCAGCGCACCGGGCGCGGGCCGTACGGGGAACTCGGCTTGGCGCCGGCGGACAGGCGCTCCAGGATCGGCAGGGTGAAGCCGGCGGTCTTGCCGGTGCCGGTCTGGGCGCCGGCCAAGAGGTCGCCGCCGGCCAACACGGCCGGAATGGCCTGCAACTGGATCGGGGTGGGAATGGTGTAGCCGGCATCGTGCACGGCGCGAAGAATGGGCTCGGACAGCCCGAGACTGGAAAATGGCATCGGCTTTCTTTGACTTAATGGCCCGGAATGCCACGGCAACCGGAATGATCCGGCGCGGCGTTTCGGGCGTTTGTGGATGGGCGTACCGGCGACGACTTGAGGCCTGGATGGCAAGGTCGGGGGCAGCACGGAAGTGGCATTTTAGCAGAGTTGGCAGGGGAGACCCGCGCGGACGTTGAAGTTGCCGCCTAAACTCGATGAAAACAAAGGGTTTTCCCCGATTCCACATCCCCTGCCCAAAGGGCAATTTTCTTGATAATATGCGCCAGCCTGGAATACACAGGTTGTGTTCAGTTACCGGGCATTTGCCCATTTTTTCGATTTCGAGAGGAGATACCATGCAAAAACTGCTCGCCCTGATTATCGCCGGCGCATTCGCTTTCACCGCTTCGGTTGCTATCGCAGCCGACAAGAAAGACGAGAAAAAAGTGGAAGCCAAGAAAGACGAAAAGAAGCCTGAAGCCAAGAAAGACGAAAAGAAGAAGTAATTTCTTTTCCCTTCAAGAAAAAAGCGGGCGCATGCCCGCTTTTTTTTCGTGCGCATTTCTCCGGCCCCGCCTGCCGGTTGGAACCAGAACCCACTGACTTCAACAGACAAGATGGTGCAGACAGCATGCCCTTGCGGCGCGGCCGCCACCTACGCCGCATGCTGCGGGCGCTATATCGACGGCGATGCCGACGCACCCACCGCACTTGACCTGATGCGCTCGCGCTATAGCGCTCACGTGCTGGAACAGTCCGCTTACCTGCTAGCCACCTGGCACCCATCGACGCGCCCCTCCTGCCTGACCTTCGAGATGCCGAAGCCGCGCTGGCTGGGCCTGGATATCCGTGCCACAACACAACAGGATGACCGGCACGCCGGCGTCGAATTCGTTGCACGATTCAAAATCGGCGGGCGCGCGCAACGCCTGCACGAAAGCAGCCGCTTCGTTCTCGAGAATGGCCGCTGGCTCTACCTGAACGGCGACAGCATCGCCTGAACGGATTGCCGCAAAAGCGGCTACATGGCTCGCCCAGTCGCGCGCGGCAGGCCTACTTTAGCTGGCGCACCAATTCGACCACGCGCGCGCATTCGCGAATGTGCGCGCGGCCCACATACTGCATGGCGGCATAGCCGATGGCCATCGACAAGGCCTGGCCGGCCAACGGCACGTATTTCGCCACCTGCTTCACGGTCAGCCGCACACCGACCGCCTTGAGCGCCTCGACCACCAGTTCACGGGTGATCAATTTGCCCACCATTGCACCGCCGACGACGACGATGGCCTTGTAGACGATCAGCTGCTTGTTGGGCGACAACTGCTCGATTTGCGTCGGTGTCAGGCCGAACTCGGCATTGATCTCGGGAATCAGCTTGATCAGGGCTGCGGCATCTACCGCGATATCGAGGCCCGGCAACGGGATCACCGAAGCAGCCGACGCCCAGGCGGCGGTTTTGGTCAGGCGCGCCCGTGCGCGGCGGATGGCGGCGTCCACCTCGCGCGTGTTGCGCGGCATCACTAACAGTTCCTGCGCGGCTGGCATGCTCATTGCTGTATGTCTTTCTGTATGTCTTTCTGTATGTCTTTCTGTATGTCTTTCTGTATGTCTTTCGGGAAGTCTTCCTGGATGTCTTCCTGGATGTCTTCCTGGATGTCTTCCTGGATGTCTTCCTGGATGTCTTTCTGGATGTCCGTCATTGGGTAGCGTGCTATTTTGCAGTGGCCTGCAAGCATAAACCCGCACGCGCGAAAATCCTGCGGGTCCGTAGAATTCGTAAGCCCGCACGCTACGTTCAACACACGCCAAAAAGAGAGACATGCTGATCCCCGCCTTCATCGACGTCGAGGCCTCCGGCCTCGGCGGCCGCAGCTATCCGATCGAGGTTGGACTCATCACGCCGGCCGGCGACATGTATTGTGCCCTGGTGCAACCCGACCCCGCATGGACCCATTGGGATGAAGAGGCGGAAGCGGTGCACCACATCTCGCGCCCTATCCTGCTTCTGCACGGCAAACCCCCGATCGAAGTGGCGCGACGCGTCAACGAGTTGTTGCGCGGACAGACCGTCTACAGCGATGCCTGGGGCAACGACTATGCGTGGCTGGCGAAACTGTTCGACGTGGCCGAGTTGCCGATGCTGTTCAAGCTCGAATCTTCGCGCAAGCTGCTCGACGACTCACAGGCCTGGCGCTGGGCGGGCGTCAAGGAGGAGGTGGTGGCCGAACTGAAGATGGCGCGCCATCGCGCCAGCGCGGACGCCAAGGTGCTGCAACTGACCCTGGTACGCGTATGGGGCGCCGGCGTCGGCCTTTCCCGGATCGACGCCACGCCGGGCTGAAACAAGCCGCGACCTGCCGCCTGCGCCCGGCCAACCGGAGCCTGCTACACCGCGCCGTCCGGCCCGATCACAGTGGCGGCGACGCGCGGCCAGGTATTGGCGATGTGCAGATGCATCGCGCGCGCCAGGCGCTCGCCATCGCGCAACCTGAGCGCTGCGATCATTTCCTCATGCTCGGCCATCGCCGCGGTCCAGTTTTCCGCACTGTTGTTGCCGATGTAGCGAATCCGCCGCATGCGCATGCGCACCGCGCCATGCAGCACCGACAGGGTGGAGTTGTGCGCGGCCTCGACAATCGCGTTGTGGATCTGCTGGTTCAAGGCAAAGTACTCGGGGCGTTCGCGCCGCTCGAAGTGCACGCGCATGCGTTGGTGCAGTTGGAGGATCGCGTCGATCTCGGCTACGTCGGCGCTGCAGGCGGCGCGTCCGGCGTATTCCTCCAGGAGAGCGATCATCGCCAGCATGTCCTGCGCGTCTTTCGGCGTGAAGGCCTTGACCACCGCGCCGCGCAGTTGCAGCAATTCGACCAAGCCTTCGGAGGCCAGCACCTTGAGCGCCTCGCGCACCGGGGTGCGCGATACACCAAGGGATTTGGCGACTTCAAGTTCGGCGATCCGCTCGGCCGGCTTCAAGCGCCCCTCGACGATCATGTCGCGCAGGCGCGCGGTCACCTCTTCATGTAGCGAGGTGCGGGCGATCGGCAAATCCATGGCTAGGTCGTTCATGGCCAATTGATAGTTGGCAGCGCTTGACGAGCAAAGAAAGCCTGCTTATGATAACCTGTAATTACGCATTACGCATTACGCAGCATTAAAACGACTCGGCGCCTGCCCTTCGCAAGGCTGCCGCACCAGCCGTATCCAGGAGATAAGGGTGGCATTTGCAGCGACGTACAGGCCAACGATGGGCCGCGCAAGTCGATGACGCTCGACTTCGAACTGGTCGACGCGCACCAGCATTTCTGGGATGCGCGCGCCAACTACCACCCATGGTTGCGCGACGACCCGCCGATTCCGTTCCGTTACGGCGACTACGCCGCGCTCAAGCGCCGGTACCTGCCACCCGAGTATCTGGCGGACGCTGCGCCATATCGCATTGCCCGGACGGTGTACATTGAAACCGAGTGGGACCCGAGCGATCCGCAAGGCGAAATGGCCTATGTGGATACCATGCGCAGGCAGTTTGGACTGCCCAGCGTGGCCATCGCCCAAGCTTGGCTCGACCGCGCGGAACACGCGTCCGTGCTTGAAACCCATGCGGCACGGCCTTTTGTACGCGGCATTCGCCACAAGCCGCGGGCCAACCCGAAACCCGGCGATAACGCACCCGGCGGCATGGCCGAACCGGTCTGGCGCCAGGGCTACGCCGCGCTCGGCAAGCTGGGCCTGCATTTCGAATTGCAGACCCCCTGGTGGCACCTGCATGAGGCAGCGAAACTCGCGGCGGATTTCCCGCACATCCGGATCATCCTCAACCACACCGGCCTGCCCGCCGACCGCAGCATCGAAGGCATTGCCGCGTGGAAGCGCGCAATGCGGGCGCTGGCGGCCTGCCCGAATGTGGCCGTGAAAATTTCGGGCCTTGGCCAGGCTGGCGTTCCGTGGACCGCCACCGCCAATCGCGACATCGTGTTGGCCGCCATCGATATCTTCGGCCCGGCGCGCGCGATGTTCGCCAGCAATTTCCCGGTCGATGGCCTGTGCGGCAGTTTCGCCACGATCTTCGGCGGTTTCGACGAAATCACCCGCGGCTTCACCGCCGCCGAGCGACAGGCCCTGTTCCGCGACAACGCGGTCCGCATCTACAGGATGGACGCATGAGCAAGCCACGGATCGCCTATATCGGTGTCGGCCTGATGGGGTTGCCAATGTCCACCCGGCTGGTGTCCTTGGGCTATGCGGTGACCGCTTTCGACATCGCGCCTGCGCAACTCGAGGTGGCGCGCGTTGCGGGCATCGACCCGGCCGCCTGCGCTGCAGCCGCGGTGCGCGGCGCCGACCTGGTGCTTGTAAACCTGCCGACACCGGATGCCGTTGAAGCAGCCGTGTTCGGTGCGGATGGCGTGGCCGGCGCGATGACGCCACCGCAATTGCTGATCGATTTTTCGACCATCAAGGTGGAGCAGGGGCGCGAGTTTGCCGCCCGCCTCGAGTCGCTGGCCGGCTGCCCGTGGGTGGATGCCCCGGTGTCAGGCGGCCCACCGGCATCCGGCAACGGCACGTTGACCGTGATGGCCGGCGGTCGGGCCGCCGATATCGAGCGCATCCGCCCCCTGATGGCGGACATCTCCGCGCGCTTCACCCACATGGGCGCGGTAGGCAGCGGCCTGGCGGCCAAGATGCTCAACCAGTTGATCGTAGGCACTATCCACGTGGTGATGGCCGAGGCCGCCTCCATGGCAGAGGCTGCCGGTATCGATGCGGCACGGCTTCCCGAATGCCTGGCTGGCGGCCACGCGGACGGTTCCCTGCTGCAACGCCTCTACCCACGCATGGTCGCGCGCGACTTCGTGCCGCAAGGCTATGCGCGGCAACTGAAGAAGGACCTCGAAATGGTCGATGGCTTCGCCCGCCAGATCGGCACGCCCACGCCGATGCTGGGAGAAGCCCTGGCCTTGTACCGAAAGCTGATCGAAGCCGGCCATTCCGAGCTGGACACCTCGGCCGTATTCAAGCTGTATGAGCAACGCCTGATCTGAACAACAACCGACACACCAAAGGAGACACACATGAAACGCCGCTTCCTGCTTTCATCCCTCGCCGCCGCGGTCCTCGCTGCAGGCGCGTTCGCCACCTCGGCGCAGGCGCAGATCAAGCTGCGCTATGCCCACGTGGGCGTGGCCAATGCACCCCAGACCCTGTACGCCGACGAGGTCGCCAAACTGGTGAAGGAACGCACCAACGGACGCATCGAGATACAGGTCTTCGCCAATTCCCAACTGGGCGGCGTGGGCGAGATGGTCGATGGCATCAAGTCCGGCGCCATCGCCATGGGCCACCATGACTTCGCATCGCTTGGCAAGATTCTCCCGGCCACGGCCGTGTTCAACACGCCGTTTGTGTACCGCGACGCCGAACATGCCATGCAAGCGGTCGATCCGCGCATATCCGCCGCGCTGCAGGAAGTCAACAAGCAACTCATCGCCGCTGGCGGCATGCGCATCGTCGGCAGCCTGTACCAGGGCGCACGCCACCTCACCTCCAAGGAAAAGGTGCTCTCGCCGAAAGACATGAGCGGCAAAAAGTACCGCGGCGTGCCGGTGAAACTGTGGTCGACCATGCTCACCGGCATGGGTGCGGTGGCAACGCCGGTGGAAGTTTCCGAACTGGCCACGGCACTGGCGACCGGCCTGGTGGTCGGCCAGGAAAACCCGCTGCCAAACATTTTCAACCTCAAACTGTTTGAAGTGCAGAAATTCGTCATGATGACCGGACACATGCAGTCGGTGCTGTCGGTGTTCGTCAACGAAAAGGTCTGGCAGGGCATCCCCGCGGGCGACCGCAAGATCCTCGAAGACACCATGACGGAAGTGGGCAAGAAGACCCTGGACTGGGACAGGGATACCGCCGCCAAATACCGCAAGGATCTCGAAGCCAAGGGCATGACCTTCATCGAAGCCAAGGACGGCCTGGATGTGGAAGCTTTCCGCAAGGCCGTACTGGCGCAGGTGGGCAAGGATTTCCCCGAATGGGGCAAGCTGATCGAGCAGATCCGCGCGGTCAAATAAGCGAGCGACCGTGTCGGCTTTCCTGTCCCCCTTGCGCGTGGCCGTCCGCTGGGCGAGCCTCGCGCTCTTGTTCCTGCTGATCGCCACGCCATTGGCGCAGATCGTCATGCGCAGCATTTTCAACGTGCCGATGGCGGGCGCCGAGGAACTGGCACGCTACTTCCTGATCTGCCTGACCTTCATCGCGGCATCCCACGTCACGGCCATCGGCGGGCAGATCCGCATGGAGGAATTCCAGGCGATGATCCCGGCCACGCCACGCTGGCTGCTGCAATTGCTGATCGAACTCGCGGGCGTCGCGATGTTCGCGCTCATCTCGGTGGCGGCCTTCGTGACCATCCGCAACAACCTGACCAACCAGACGGCGACGCTGGAAATGCCGTTCTGGCTGTTCATGGGGCCGCTGGCATTGGGCGCATTGCTCCTGTCGCTTGAAACCTTTGCGACCTTCGTGCATACGCTGGTGCGGCGCAGGCCCGAAGACAAGCACACGACGCTCACCTGAAAGCTTCCACATGAACGGCATGCTGGTGATCGCGGCGTTCCTCGCCTTGTTCGTGCTCGGGTTTCCGGTGGTGCTGGCCATCGGCATTCCGTGCGTGGTCTATCTGTTGGCCAACGGCCTGCCACTCGACCTGATAGCCCAGCGCACGCTGTACGCGCTGGATTCGTTTCCGCTGGTGGCGGTGCCGGTGTTCCTGTTCGTCGGCAGCGTGATGAACTCGGCCGGCATTTCGAAGCACATCTACAAGTTCGCCGACACCGCCGTCGGCCGCCTGCCTGGCGGGCTGGCGCAGGTGAACATTTTCGGCAGCCTGATCTTCGCCGGCATGTCCGGCTCGGCGCTGGCAGATATCGGCGGCTTGGGTCGCATCGAGATCGACGCCATGCGCTCCAGAGGCTTCAACGCCGGCTTCGCCAGTGCGGTCACCTGCTCGTCGGCGATTGTCGGGCCGATCTTTCCGCCTTCAATCCCGCTCATCATCTACGGCACCGTTACCGGCGTATCGGTAATCCAGTTGCTGCTCGGCGGCATCCTGCCGGGGCTACTGTGCGTGGCAATGCTGATGGTGATGACAGGCTGGCTGGCCATCCGACGCAAGTATCCGCGAGCCGAGCGCTGGCCGACCACGGCCGAGCTGTGGCGCGACTTCAAGCCGGCCCTGCCGGCCATCCTCGCGCCGGTGATCCTCATCGCCGGCATGCTCGCCGGATTTTTCACGCCTACCGAGATCGCATCGGTCACCGTGGCATACGCGCTCATCATCGGTGCGGTGTTCTATCGCGAACTCACCTGGAAGGGCCTGCGCGACGCGGCCTTCGAGACCATCGGCGCCTCCGCCGGCATCCTCATCATCGTCGCGGTCGCTGCCATGTTCGGCTGGATCCTTTCGGTCGAGGCGGTCCCGCAGAAGATCACGGAAACCCTCCTGACCATCTCGAAGAATCCCTACGTGCTGTTGATGCTGGTTAACCTGCTGCTACTGGTGGTCGGCATGTTCCTCGACAGCACCACCGCCATTCTCGTGATCGCCCCTATCATCGCCAAGCCACTGGTAGCCGCCGGTGTGGACCCGGTTCATCTTGGCGTGGTGGTTGTGTTCAACCTGATGATCGGCCTTCTGACCCCGCCGATGGGTCTCGCCCTCTTTCTGGTGGCGGACATCGCCAAGGTGTCGATGAAGGAGGTGTTGCGCGAAATGGGTCCCTACTACGTACCGTTGATCGGCACACTCATGCTGATCACCTACTTTCCGACCATCACAACCTGGATCCCGCGCATGGCCATGGGTGGCCCATGATGCCGGCCGCAAGGAGAAACCACTTGTTCAAAACCCTCGCAACCTTGGCCTTCGGCACCGTGCTTTACAGCGCGCCCGCGTTGGCGCAAACCTACCCCGTCAAACCGGTGAAAATCATGGTCGGCGCGTCCGCCGGCGGCGGCACCGACATCATCGCACGCATGCTGGCCGAGAAATTCAGCGATGCCTTCAAGGCAAGCTTCGTGGTGGAAAACCGCCCCGGCGCCTCCAACACCATTGCCGCCGACCTGACGGCCAAGGCGCCGCCCGATGGCCATACCCTGCTGGCGGCTACCAATACCGGCCAGGCGATTGCGCCGCATCTGCTGAAACTGTCGTTTGACCCGATCAAGGACCTCACGCCGATAGCCTTGATCGTCACCGTGCCCAATGTGCTGGTGGTCAACGCCAGCGTGCCGGCGCGCGATGTCAAGGAGTTGATTGCGCTGATGAAGGCCAAGCCCGACGAATTCAAGTTCGCCTCCTCCGGCATCGGCAGCACCCAGCACATCGCCGGCGAGGGCTTCAAGCATGCCACCGGCGTTTCGATGATCCATGTGCCCTACAAGGGCTCCAGCCAGGCGCACTTGGATGTGATCGCCGGCAACGTGCAGGTGATGTTCGACACTACTTCCTCGGCCATGGGCCAGTTGAAGGCCGGCAAGTTGAAGGCGCTGGCGGTGACCACCGCGCAGCGCTCGGCCGAGTTGCCCAATGTGCCGACCTTGGCCGAGGCCGGCGTCGCCGGTTTCGAAATGAGCACCTGGTACGGCCTGTATGTCACCGCCGGCACGCCGCGCGATGTGGTGGCGCGCCTGCAGAGCGAGACCGCGCGCATCCTCAAACTGCCCGACGTGCAAGCCAAGCTGAAAGGCTTGGGCGGCGAACCCGGCAATGCGAGCCCTGAACAATTCGCTGCGCTAAACCGCGCTGAGTTCGAGCGCTTCGGCAAGCTGATCCGCGACGCCAACATCAAGATCGATGCCCAATGAACTCCACCGGAAAAACTGTCATCGCACTATTCACCGGCGACCCGGCCGGCATCGGCCCTGAACTCACCGCGCGCCTCCTGGCCGCGCCTGAAAGCGCGGCCCGCGCAGAACTGATCCTGATCGGCAACCGCGCCACATTCTCTGAAGGCGCTGCTGCTGCGGGCGTCGCTGACGCCGTCCCGCCCGGGGTCTTCGTGCATCAATGGGCGGGCCTGGATGCGCCGGCCTTCGCGCGCGGCGTGGTGAGCGACAAGAACGGCCGTTTCATGCTCGACGCCCTGACCGAAGGCGCACGCCTGGTCAGTTCCGGTGCGGCCGATGCGCTGTGCTTCGCGCCGCTCAACAAGGGCGCGTTGCGTGCCGGCGGCATGCGGCAGGAGGATGAAATGCGCTGGTTCGCCGAGTTGCTCGACTACGACGGCGTATGCGGCGAACTCAATGTGCTGGAAAACCTGTGGACCTCGCGCGTCACCTCGCACGTGCCGCTCAACGCAGTGAGCAGCCTTCTGACCAGCGAAAAGGTGGCCGACGCGATTCGCATGATCATCGAGGCCCTGCGCGCAGCGGGCCACGCCAAACCGCGCGTGGCCGTATGCGGCCTGAATCCGCACAACGGCGACAACGGCAATTACGGTGACGAAGAAGGCCGCATCATCGAACCGGGCGTGAAGCTGGCAGCCGCGCGCGGCTTCGCCGCCGATGGTCCGTTTGCGGCCGACACCGCGTTCGTGCGCGCGCTCAGGACCGACGGCACTGGTTACGACGGTGTGGTCACGATGTACCACGACCAGGGCCAGATCGCCATGAAGCTCCTGGGTTTCGAGCGTGGCGTGACCGTGCAAGGCGGTTTGCCGATTCCGATCACCACGCCGGCGCACGGCACGGCTTACGACATCGCCGGCAAGGGTGTGGCGAATCCGCAAGCGATGAAGAACGCTTTCGATATCGCCTGCAAGATGGGCCAAAGCCGCAAGCTGGCGGCTGCGCGCTAGCAGCCGCCTTCTTTGCCGCCTTTGGCCTGAACACCGGGCCATTCTCCATGCCCTTGAGCAAACCCTTGTTGGAGGATTCCGAAATGTTCTCCACCGCTTCTACCAAATGGCCATGCCCGGCCTTGCGCAGCCGCGCCTTGAGCTCGGGCGTGAGCGGCAGGTACAAGAGCGGTTCAGGTACTTGACGATCGCCGGGATGAACCAGGTGAAGTCGAGGTGCGCCAGTTCGCCGGCAGTGACGACCGTTTGATAGTTGGCCAGGGTTCGTGCGTCCACGATCCCTGGCTTGCGATTGCTTTGCATATGGCGCGCGAACACGGCGCTACGACATCTGCGGTGAGCAGAAGATGATTTGCCGCGCTTGCCGCGTTCTGGCTTCCCGTGCCGCAGGCGCGGTGCTTAGACGAGAATTGCGAAGCTCGAAGTCGCCGATGCGAAGCAACGCTTGAGTCACCAACGCTTGTCTTACTGTAAAGTAAGGAAATAGACAGAATAGGAGAGAACGCCATGGTCACTGCCACCCTGACCAGCAAAGGGCAAGTCACGATTCCGGCGGACGTGCGGCAACGCATGGGCGTGGTGTCGGGCGACCGGGTTGAATTCGTCGAGTTCGAGGGCGGCTTCGCGATTCGCCCGGCAATCGACGACGTGCGCTCCCTCAAGGGGCTGCTGCGCAAGCCTGCCAAGCCGGTGTCGATCGAAGACATGAACCAGACCATCCGTAGCCGCGGGGCGGGCCGGTGATCGGACTGGACACCAACATTCTGGTGCGTTACATCGCACAGGACGACAAGACGCAGTCTCCGCTGGCGACTCGGGTCGTCGAAACGCAGTGCAGCGCAACCGACCCGGGCTTTGTAGCGCAGGTCGTACTGGCCGAAGTTGTGTGGGTCAGCGAAAGTCGCTACGGTGCGACACGGGCGGAGGTTGCGCAAATCGTCCGCCGCGTTCTCGGTATTCGTCAACTCAGAGTGCAGGATGCCGAAATCGCATGGCAGGCGCTGCGTGCGTTCGAAACCGGCAAGGCCGATTTTGCGGACTGCCTGATCGAGCGCACGGCTGCGGCCGCCGGCTGTGAGCGCATCGTGAGCTTCGACAAAAAGGCCGGAATGACGCTTTTGACCGGTTGATGGGCGCGGCCGCTGCCAAAATCAGCGCGGTTACTTCGACGCCTGCACCATGATTTCCACGTTCAGTCCCGGCGCGGCCAGCCTGGCCTCGACGGTGGCGCGTGCCTGGGTGCTGCCCTGCGACACCCAGGCGTCCCACACTTCGTTCATCTGGCTCCAGGTGCCAATGACTAGCCACGCCAGAACGACGCCGCAAACCAGGCGAGACTAAACGCCCCAGAGAATGTCTTTGGAGCCCGCCTCGGCGCGTTCGAGCATCTCGATGAAAGGCCACACCCGGGTCTTCAGTGGCACATGGTTGCGTGCCGCCACGGGTTCGGCCTCTTCGTCCGGGCCGCGCTCGCCGCCTTGCGCGGCAATCGCCGCTTTCAGAAGCGCGATCGCCTGCGGCGCTTCGGCCGCAGTGATCACGCCGCGTGCGCCGAATTCCTTGCCGATGATCTGCAGCACCTGCTTGGCATTGGCATCGAGCATGGTGACATCGCCCGAGGCACGGGTCTTGAAGGTGATCGCCATCGCGGTGCCGCGCCGGCCTACGCCGTCGCCACCTCGTGCGCAGGCGCCACCGGCACCTTGCCGGACCCGGAAAGTTTCTTGGTCAGCCAGTCCATGTAGACATAGATCACCGGCGTCAGGTAGAGGGTCAGGAATTGCGAGACCACCAGCCCGCCCACCACCGCCATGCCCAGCGGCACGCGCTCGGCGCCGGCGCCGAAGCCGATGGCAATCGGCAAGGTGCCGGCCAACGCCGCCATGGTGGTCATCATGATCGGGCGGAAGCGGATCAGCGAGGCCTCGTAGATTGCCTGCTCGGCGCTGACCCCGGGCTCGCGTTCACGCTCGATGGCGAAGTCGATCATCATGATGGCGTTTTTCTTGACGATGCCGATCAGCATGATCACGCCCACAAAAGCATAGAGCGAAAGATCGATGTTGAACAGATACAAGGTCAGGAGCGCGCCCATGCCGGCGGCCGGCAGGCCCGAGAGGATGGTCAGCGGATGGATGAAGCTCTCATACAGGATCCCCAAAACGATGTAGATCACCAGCACCGCCACGATGAGGAGAATGCCGAGCCCCTTGAGCGAATCCTGGAAGGCCTGCGCCGTGCCCTGGAACGAGCCGTTGAGCGAGGTCGGCATCTGCAGTTCACGTTCGGCCGCGCGCACGCGGTCGACCGCGTCACCCAGCGCCACACCGGCCGACAGGTTGAAGGAGATCGTGACCGAAGGCAGTTGCCCCTGGTGATTGACGGTCAAGGCCTGGTTCTTGCGGGTCACGCGTGCCACCGAATCGAGCGGGATCAGCTTGCCCTGTGACGAGCGCACGTAGATTTTCGACAGGGCGCTGGGGTCGCTCTGGAATTCGGGCGCGACTTCCATGATGACCTGATACTGCGCGGTGGAGCCGTAGATGGTCGATACCTGGCGGCTGGAAAAAGAACTGGTCAGCGCCTCTTGCACCTGGCTCACGGTGAGCCCGAGTTGCGGCAGCTTGTCGCGATCGATATCGAGGGTGACCGTCGGGCTGTTGTTGAACAGGTTCGAGGTCACGTCCTGCAGACCTTCGATCTTTCGAAAGCGCGCCACGAACTGGTTGGACCAGGAATACAGCTCGTCAAGGTCGGCGCCCTGCAGGGTGTACTGGTACTGCGCGGACGTAAGTTGCCCGCCAATGCGGATCGGCGGCGGGTTTTGCAGCGATACACGAATGCCGGGAACAGACGCCACTTTGCCGCGCAGGCGCGCGATGATTTCCGCCGGCTTGGACTTGCGTTCGGCATGCGGCTTCAAGCGCAGGAACAGGGTTCCCGAGTTGGAGGTGGCGCGCGGTCCACCGGCGCCGACACTTGAATTGACCGCGAGAACGTCCGGATCCTGGGCGACGATCTCGGCCACCTGCACCTGCCGCGCCGACATGGCGGCGAACGAGGTATCCTGGCCGCCCTCGGTAAAGGCGATGATCTGCCCGGTATCACCGGCTGGCAGAAAATCCTTGGGTACCTGGTAGTACAGCACCGCAGTCAAGCCGAAGGTCGCGAAGAACACCACCAGAACCACGCGACGATGCTTGAGCGACCAGATGAGCGAATCGCGATAGGCCGCCAGCGTGCCCTCGTAGCCGCGCTCGAACAGGTTGAACAACCACCCATGCTTCTCGCCGTGGTGCGAGCGCACGAAGCGGCTGCACAGCATCGGCGTCAAGGTCAGCGAAACGAAACCCGAGACCAGGATGGCTGCGCAAATGGTCACCGCGAATTCGTGCAGCAAGCGGCCGACGATGCCGCTCATGAACATGACCGGGATGAACACCGCCACCAGCGACAAGGTCATCGAAATGATGGTAAAGCTGATTTCTTTCGAACCCTTGAACGCCGCCTCCATCGGCGGCACACCCTGTTCGATGTGGCGCACGATATTTTCCAGCATCACGATGGCGTCGTCGACCACGAATCCCACCGCAAGAGTGAGGGCCAGCAGGGAAAGGTTGTCCAGGCTGTAGCCCAGGGCGTACATCAGCGCGAAGGTGCCGATCACCGAAATCGGCAGCGCCACCGAGGGAATCAGGGTGGCCGAAAGATTTCGCAGGAACAGGAAAATCACCAGAACCACCAGCACCGAGGCCAGAATCAGGGTGAATTTGACGTCGGCGATCGATTCGCGAATCGACTGGGTGCGATCAAAAAATACTTCCATCTCTATCGACGGCGGCAGCTTGGCCTGAAATGAAGGCAGCACGCGCTTGATCGATTCAACCATCTCAATGGTGTTGGTGCCGGGCTGGCGCTGAATCGCCAACACGATGGCGCGCTTGCCGTTGAACCAGTTGGCCACGCGCGAGTTCTCGACGCTGTCGACCAGGTTGGCAACCGCGTCGAGCTTGACCGGTGCGCCATTGCGGTACACCACGGTGACGCTGCGGAAATCGCTGGCGCGATCCAGCTGGCCGTTTGAGCGCACCGCCAGCGCTTGCCGCGTGCCTTCCAGGATGCCGGTCGGCTTGATGACATTGCCCTGCGCGATCGACTGCTGCACCTCATCCAAGCCTACGCCCATCGCCGCCAGCTTGTTGGGGTCGAGCTGCACCCGCACCGCGTACTTTTGCGAGCCGAACACATTGACCAGCGCCACCCCGGAAACGGTCGACAGGCGCTGCGCCAGCTGGGTCTCGGCGTATTCATTGACCACCGACAACGGCAGGGTCTTGGAACTCAACGCGATGTAGTACACCGGCGAATCGGCCGGATTGACCTTGCGAAACGAGGGCGGCGTGGTCATCTCGGTGGGCAAGCGGCGTTGCGCCACCGCCATCGCCGATTGCACGTCTTGTGCGGCGGCGTCGATGTCGCGGTCCAGCGCGAAAGAAAGCGTGATCGAGGTAACGCCCTGGGCGCTGACCGAATTGAGCGCGTCAAGTCCGGCAATGGTCGAAAACTGCGCCTCCAGGGGCGTCGCCACCGCCGCTGCCATGGTTTCCGGCGAAGCGCCCGGCAACTGCGCGGTGACCTGAATGGTCGGGAAATCGATCTGCGGCAATTCACTCACCGGCAGCTTGAAATAAGAGATCGAGCCGAATACCAGTAATGCCGCCATCAGTAGCGTGGTCATGACCGGCCGGCGGATACACAATTCGGGCAAACTCATTTCGCCTCTCCTTTTTTGCTGGCGGCCGGCGCGCCGTCACCCTTGGATGCTGCCGCTGCGGCGCCTGCGGCGGGCGCAGGGGCGCCGCCTTTTTCACCGCCACCAGCGGCGTCGCCCTTGCCCATGCCACCACCCTTGGCGCCCGCAACACCCTTGCCACCGCCGGTTTCACCTTTCGGTCCGCCCTCGCCTTTTGCGCTGCCATCGCCTTTCGCACCGGGGTCACCCTTCGCCCCGCCTTCACCTTTTGGCCCGCCACCCTTGCCACCTGGTCCGCCTTGGCCTCCTGGCGGCCCCTTACCAGGCTCGCGCGCTTCGTACTTCGCCCCAGGGGTCAGGCGCAACTGTCCGTCGGTGACCACCTTGTCGCCTAGCGCCAGCCCGGTTTCGACGATCAGGCGGTCGCGGCCGGCCGGCAATACCTTGACGCGGCGGATCTCGACTGTCTGATCCGGCTTGGCTACATAAACAAAACTGCCGCTGGGCCCGGCCTGCAGGGCCTCGGCAGGCATCACGATTGCGCCGGCGATATCGCGCAGGGTCATCGAGATTTCAAGAAACTGTCCGGGCGTGAGGCGTTCGTCGGCATTCGGGAACCGCGCCTTCATCAGGATGGTGCCGGTGCTTGAATCCACGGTGTTGTCGATGAACACCAGTTCACCGGTGACCGTGGTGCCGGCGTTGCCCGGCGTGCGCGCTTCCACCTTGAGCTTCTTGCCCAGTTGGTCACGCGTGATCTCGGCCAGCTGGTTTTCCGGCACAGAGAAAGCGGCGTAGATCGGTCGCAACTGGTTGATCACCACCAGGCTGGTGTCGTTGGCCTTGACGCTGCCGCCGGGAAAGACCAGCACCGCGCCGGCAACGCCATTCATCGGCGCGGTGATCGAGGTGTAACTGAGCTGCACCTGGGCTAGCTCGAGCGCCGCCTGATTGGCCTTGAGCGTTGCATCGAGCGTGTCGACGGTGGCCCGAAAGCCGTCCAGCGTTGCGGTCGAGATGAAGCCCTTGTTGAGCAGGTCGGAATTGCGCGCCAGATCCGCCTTCGCCTTGTCGAGCTGGGCGCGGTCGCGCGCCAGATTGGCCTGGCTTTGCTGGACCTGGGCCTGCAGCGCGCGCGAATCGAGGGTCACCATCGGCTGGCCGCGGCGGATGTGCTGGCCGGCGGAATACTGCACAGCGGTGATCTGGCCGTCGATGCGCGATTTTAGGGTCACAGATGAATAAGCTTCGCTACGACCCACCACGTTGAAGCGCAGCGGCACGTCACGCTGCTCAACCGCGGCGATGGTCACCGGCGTCGGACGCGGCGGCGCGGCGGCTGACTTGGCGGTCGCAGCCGTGGCAACCTGACGCTGCTGGTAGAGATAAGCGCCGCCGCCGGCTGCGGCCACAAACACGAGCGCTGCGACCACACTTGAAGTTCTTGACATGAAGTTCCCGCGCCTGGTTCTCTATGCAAACAAAAGATCGTAAATCGCAGCGAATTCCCATTATGGCGAAGTTTGGCCACTCTTGGTCATGCAACCACACTGCGCGCGCAGGCCTTCATTGCAAACACTTGTAACCGGCATCCGCGTCCGTGAAGCATTCGATTGCCGCGACAAGTGCGGGAAAAACCGCCGCCAACCACCGCTTTACGGCGGCGGGCACTTTTTACGCAAGCCGGAACCCTGCCATCATGACCCGCAGATGTCGTTGTGGCGCGACGCTCACCACCCGCCCGTGGCGAGCCAGGCTTCGACCTGGCCGAAGGTTTCCACCCCCCAGAACGGTTCGCCATCGACCATCACCGTGGGCGAGCCGAACACGCCGCGCTTGAGCGATGCATCGACTGCGGCGCGCAGCAATGCGCCCGCCTCGGCACTCTCGATCGCCGTCTGCAGGGCGGCGCAATCGAACCCTGCGGACGCGGCAGCTTTCGCCGCGGCGACCGACGAACCAAGGTCTTGCCCATCGACCCAGTACGCATGCAGCAATTGTCTGGCCAGCGCTTTTTCGCGCCCCGGCTGATGCTGCTTGACCCAGTGGAAAGCGCGGCCGCAGGGGCGCGGGTCCATCATCGTGTCGCCCGGCTGGCGCTTGAGCGTGAGCCCGCGGCGGCGCACGCCGCGCGCGAATTCGCGGCGAATGTAGTCGCCCTTGAGCGGCGTATCGAGCAAGGGCTTGAGGCCCATCACCTTCATCACCGATACGCCCAGCAGCATCGAATGCCAAGCGGTTTCCCGCCCATGGCGGGCGCACAGATCATCGATTTCGAGCGCGGCGAAATAACCGAAGGGCGAGATGAAATCGAAATAGAAATCGATCGATTTGGTCATCCCGCTGCAAGCCCCTGGCGCAGGCGCCGCACGCCCTCGGCAAGCGTTGCCTCGCCGGCGGCGAAGCACCAGCGCACACAGCCTTCGCCTTCGGGCCCGAAGGCGATGCCCGGCGCCAGGCCCAGGCCGTGGTCACGCACCAGGCGCTTGCACAAGGCCAGGCTGTCGGTCATGCCGCGCACGCGGAAAAACGCATACATCGCGCCGGACGGCGCAACCGCCTCGATGCCTTCGAGCGCCGCCAGCTGGCGATGCAGAAAGTCGCGTGCGTGGGCCAGCCGGGCGGCGAAACCCAGCGTGACGGAATCGCCTTGCGTGAGCGCGACCACCCCTGCGCGCTGCACGAACACCTGCGCGCACGAAGTGTTGTATTCGATGATCTTGCCGATGTCGGCCAATAGCGCGGCGGGCGCGGTGATCCAGCCCAGACGCCAGCCGGTCATCAGCCAGGATTTCGAGAAGGTGTTGGCGCTGACCAAGCGGTCGTCCGGCGCGGCGATATCCAGGAATGACGGCGCCGCCGCGCCGGGCGCGGCGCCGTAATACAGGCGATCGTAGGCGTCGTCGGCCAGGATCCAGATGCCGCGCGCGCGGCAATGATCGAGAATCGCCTGCTGCTGAGCGCAGGTCAGGGTCCAGCCGGTGGGGTTGTTGGGAGAATTGATGATCAGCACGCGAGTGTCGGGCGTGAGGGCGGCGAGCAGTTGCTCAAGGTCGAGTTGCCAGCCTTGCTGCCGGTCGAACGAAAGTGCTACCACGGCGACTTGTGCTCCAAGGATTTTCGGGCCTTCGATCAGGTTGGGCCACAGGGGCGTGACCGCGACCACCCGATCGCCCGGGGCGATCAGCGTCTGGAAACACAGCATCAGCGCATTCATGCCCGAATTGGTAACCGCGATGTTGTCGGCACTGCAAGGTCCGTGCAGGCGCGCGCTGTAGGCCGCCAGCGCCTCACGCAGTTCCGGTATGCCCAGGTTCGGGTTGTAAAAGGTCTCGCCGGCATTGATGGACGCGATCGCGGCGTCACGGATGAAAGCCGCGGTGACTTCATCGGGCTCGCCGAACCAGAACGGCAGCACGCCCGCGCGTCCCATGCCGGCATTGGCGACTTCGCGGATCTTGGAACTGGCAAGGGCGCGAATCGCCTCGCGCGCGACAGGTTGATGGCTCATGGCGCAATGATACCGGGCGCTACTGCGCAATGTCCGCTTGTCTTCGCCAAACGAGCATGCATGTCACCGGCGCTTTTGCGTCACAATGCGCGGCAACCGGAATTCATCCATTCATGGCTGCGACCACTGAAATCGAAATCAAGCTCGCCTGCGGCGCCCACCATGCAAGGGCGCTGCTCAAACACCCGGTGATGGCGCACCCGGCGCCTGCCGCCGCACATTCCCGCGAACGACTGCTCAACTTTTATTTCGATACCGACGAATTCGAACTGCGCCAACGCAAGATGGCGCTGCGCCTGCGTCGTTATGGCCGCCGCTGGCTGCAAACCTTGAAGACTTCGACCCCGGGCGAACGCAAGGGCGGCGTGGCAACGCGCCAGGAATGGGAAATGCCGGTTGCCGGACAAGCGTTGGAACTCGATCGCCTGCGCGACACGCCGCTCAGGGAAGCACTCGAGGAGATCGGCGGAAAAGCGCGCCTGCAGTCGATCTTTCGCGTCGAGTTCATCCGCGAAGCCTGGCTGTTGCGGCCGTTTCCGCGCTACGCGCCGGATTTCACCGCCGAGGTGGCATTTGACCATGGCCGCATCCTGTCCGGCGACAAGACCGAACGCATCAGCGAGATCGAACTGGAACTGAAGTCGGGCCATGTGCGCGAACTCGAATACCTGGCGCACGTGCTGATGCGCGATTTGAAGATCAAGGAAGAGCCGCGCAGCAAGGCGCGGCGCGGCTACGCGATGCTCAAGGCGGAGTAGGCCGGCAACGCCGGCCATCACCAGTCCCGGCCAATACGGCGCCTGGCACGGGCGCTCGGCTTTCTCGTGTTCACAGGCCAGGCCGCCGCACCGCCGTAAGCCCCATTTCTCAGAGCTCCGGGCAACGCGTGTTCGGCGCGCACCTTCTGGCGGGAGAGCATTTCACCGACCCGCTGTTGCGCCACGGTCCACGACCTTGAAGAGCCGATTGTCGAACGGATAGCGCGCCACAGACTTGATCGAAAGGCGTGATGCGTCGGCGTGTAAAGGGTTGAAGAGGTAGTTCGCCACATCGGGCACCAATGCACCGGGCACCCGCAGCAGGGCACTTTGTGCGGACGCCAGCCATGCGTCACCAATCGCGCGCGTCACCCCCGGGTCGCAGCGCCAGGTCACATCCAGCGCGTTTGCTGGCAGGCCAAGCGCACTCGGCTTGCCCGCCGCCGTCACTTCGAGCAGCTGGCAAGCCGTCGGCAAGACGCTTACGTCACCGATATCGAGATGAACCAGTATTTCGAGCAGGGCACTCGCCGGATGCTCCGCCAGATAGACAATCGGCCGGCCGGCGGAATGCCAGCGCCCGGCGGCGCGCAGGCCACCCAGACCGGACAAATCGGCATGGTTGCTGATGCGCCAATATTTCACGCGCCGGTCATGCTGTCTGCGTTCAAGCGAAATAGCCTTCGTCTATCCCCACCAGCAATTCCTCTACCAGTCGCGCGCCGGATTCGGAGGCCATCATCTCGAGGGGTGCGCGGCCGTGCAGTTGCTTGACTGGCCTGGCCAGCCAATGCAACGCACGCGCTCTATCGCCGAACACCGTTTCACTCAGGGCCAGCAAGCGTGCGGCACGCACCGCACGATCGCTTTCGTCCGGCGTCAACATTTCGCCCTTGGCCTTGCGATGCGACAGCGTGCGTTGCGGCGTGATGAAGCCAAGATATCGGCTTGGCACACCGAAGTTCAGCAGGCGCTCGACCACCGCCGGTGCAACAGGCTGGCTGGCCAACATTGAGAATTCCCGCTCCGAACGCGGCACCTCGCTATAGCCCAACAAGGCAGCCGCACGATGCAGAAACAGTGCCGTCGGTGATGTCGCGGGGTCAGGCAGATCCTTAAAGATTGCGGACATGATTATCGGGTCGCGATCCAATGGCAATATGCCGCAAGTGTACGCGCATTTTGCCGCCCCTCATTTAGCGCCGGCCGACGCCGACGACTGCGCTTACGGCTTGATGTAAGCGAACCGCTCGCGCGCCTGCAGGTTGGCGATGCGCACCACTCCGGATGGCGTGTAGCCGGGGCCGAGGATGAACTGATCCTTTTTCAGGTTGCGGTTCTTGAGCGTGATTTCGCAAATCTCGAACTTCACACCACGCGACGCCAGGTCCGCCACCAGGGCGGCGAATTCCTGGTTGTTGCCGGTCTTCGCCCCCTCCAACAGGAAATCCACGCCCTCGGCGTGCGCGACCGCGACGATCGTAGCCTTGGGATCGACGTCCAGGTGATTGCGCATGTTGCGCAAGCCCTTGGTCGCCTGCGCGATGCCGCTGTCGAAGTGGTACACCACCTTGTCCTCGGCGGCGGCGCCGCTGGCGGCCAGCGCCAGTGCGCACATCATGGCCCATGCGAAAAATCGCTGCATGGCATCTCCTTTGTAGTTGTCGCAAGTCGCATCTGGCCCGGCCCGTTGAGCGGGACCCGATTCTAGCGGCGCGCGATGCCGCCTGTAGAATTCATCGCTCCCTCACCGCCACCAGGCAGGCACCTCTCCATGGCTCATTACCACTGGGTACCCATCAGCAAGCGGCAACCGCTCAAGTGGCCGCACGGCAAGCGCCTGGCGCTGATCATCACGCTCAACTGCGAATACTGGGATCTGCTCAAGGATTCGACCAAGCCTTACTACGCCGGCGGCCCGCCGACCATTCCGGATTCACTGCCGGGCAATGTGGCCGACTATCCCAACTTCACCTGGCGCGAATACGGCCTGCGGGTCGGCTGCTGGCGCATGTTCGACCTGTTCGATGCGTTCGGCGTGCCGCTGTCGGTGACCTTCAACGCCAAGACCGCACTGGAGCGGGGCGAAATCATCGAGCGCGTCAAGGCGCAGAACTGGGAGCTGGTGGCGCACAACTTCGAGCAGGGCGAGTTGCTGCCGCAATACATGTTCGATCCCGCCGGCGAGAAAGCGGTGATCCACGAAACCCTCAAGGTGTACGAGAAGGTGGTGGGCAGGAAGGCCGGCGGCTGGCTTTCATCCTCGTTGCGCTCGACGCCCAACACGCCGGAAGTGCTGGCCGAGGCAGGGTTGAAATTCCTCTGCGACTACATGAACGACGACCAGCCCTACCTGATACACACCGCGCACGGGCCGCTGGTCAACGTGCCGTATTCGGTGGAGATCAACGACTTCACTTTCTTTCACCGGCGCGCCATGACCAGCGAAGACGCGTTACTGATGCTCAAGAGCCAGTTCAATGAGCTCTACGCCGAAAGCGCCAAGACGGGCAAGATGATGAATATCGGCCTGCATCCGCATGTGTCGGGCCATCCGCACCGCATGCAGTTCTTCCGCGATTTTCTGGGCTATGTGAAGCAGTTCGGCGATGTCTGGTTCGCCAGGCGCGAAGAAGTGGCCGACTGGTACCTGGCCAATCACGCCAGTCACATCACGCCACCCTGAGCCGGCGCTGCTGCTGCGCACGCCGCCGGCGGCGCAGGCGCAGCGGGGCTGCGAAATGGCGCCGATTTGCGGACCTCCTCGGCCGACCCCGGTGCATGCGAACCGGGTCAAATCGGTTGAAGTCTGTGTGGATGCATGGAGGCACGTCGCGCCGACGCGGAAGGAAAGGCCATGAGCGCATCACAGCCAGCCAGAGCAACGTTTTTTACCGGTTTCCCGGCCACCCTGTTCAAGCTCTTCGCGCCCGCGATCCACGCCGCGCTCGATGGCCGGGTGGCGGGCTATGTCTCCGACAGCTTCTTTCGCGATGGCGAACACTTGACTTTGGGTGGCGCGCCGGTGCCCACGGTCACCCATTCGGAATTTGCGCGCATCGTACAGACCCGAGCGGTCGAGGTGGTGCATTTTTTCCAGAACCAGGACGCCATGTGGTGCATTCCGGGCTTGGCCGGCCTGGGCGACGTGCGGGTCATCGACTTCCTGCAAAAACTCGATGAACTCGGCCTGCCGCACACCTACAAGACGGTGCGTGACGAACGTCTTTGGTGGCAACAGCAATCGCAGGAGCGGATCGGCGCAGTGGCGGGCATGCTCACAGACCCGCGCTCGCGCCAGACCCTGCACGCGCGCGTCAATGCCATTTGCAAGGGCGATCGCACGCCGCTCATGGCAACCGCCTTCCCCGGCGAGACCGAGTATTTCAACCCACACAAGCATCAGGCCAGCCTGGTGCCCGGGCCAGACGAAATCTATGTCGATGTCGGTGCCGCGCACGGTGACACGCTGGAAAAATTCCTCAAGGTCACCGACGGCAGGTTCAGGCACATCCACGCCTTTGAGCCAACCCCCGGCCAGTACCGTCAGCTGCAACGCCATGCCTCACGCGAAGGCGTGACCACGCACTGCAAGGCCGTCGGTGCCGCAAGCGGCTCAATCACCTTCTATGACAACCCGGAGAACCCGTTTGGCGGCAATGCCGTGGCCGCGACCGGCACCCCCATCACGGTGCCCTGCGTGCGATTGGACGATGCGGTGCCGGAATGCAGCCTGATCAAGATGGATGTCGAAGGCTACGAGTGCAAGGTCATCGAAGGCGCGCGCGAACTGATCGGCAGGTGCCGGCCGAACATGGCGATCACCTGCTATCACTATCCGCAGGACCTGTTCGAGATCGTGGAAAAAGTACGAGCTATCCATTCGTACCGCAACATCGCCTTGCGGCACTACGGTCCGAGCCTGTACGACACGGTGTTGCTGTTTTCGGACCGGCAGCGCTTCGACGGCACGCCGTCTGCCTGAAGAGCAGCCTGCGAAGGCTCTCTGCTTGCCAGTACCTTGCTTGATCTCTTGCCAGTACCTTGCTTGATCTGCGCCATGTCCGGAAGCCTTGGCAAGGCCTGCCGGGTCGCGCACCTGATGCGGCGGGCGCCCCCGCAGCAGATCAGGCCACGACGCCACGCCGCCGACGCGAAGCCACGCCGCCCAACAGCGCCAAGCCCGTCAGAAGCATCGCATACGCGCCCGGCTCCGGCACCGGCGCCAGCGACGTGATCTGCAATCCGTTTTCGCCTGCGAACAGCATCGAACCCGGGCGGCCCGGGAAGGCGAAACTGAAGTTGCTGCCATAGGTGACACTGCACGCGCCGCCGCAGTCGAGGAACTGCAGGCCGGTGACATCGGCCTCTCCCACGCCGTCGCCCACGAGAAGGTTGACCTTGCCGTTGAGGAAGAAGGAGCCGGCGACTACCCGGTCGAAAGAGATTCCACCGCCCGCATTCCGCTCAACCTCAAGATTGAGTTCGCCACCGGGAAGCAACTCGAACGCGCCTTCAATCGTGAACGTGCCTGGGCTGCCACCGGGATTGAAGATCGCCACCGTCGGTCCACCGCCGACCTGGATGCCTTCGCCGTTGACAATGCCGTATCCCCATAATTCGCCGCCGAGCAAACGCAACTTCCCGCCGCGATTATCGAGTACGCCGTCGACGGTGAGTTTGCCGGCAGTATTGACAAATTCACGAGCGTGGACCGTGTCGCCCCCGCCCACCGTGAAACGACCGGAATTAAGGACGAAAAGGCGATTCTCGATACCGTCCGGATTGCCTGCAAGGCTGCCAACAAACGTACCAATGGAGGTGTTTTCGAAACCGCCACCCAACATGCCTACGCCAGCCAATGATCCACCAAAGGCCGTTTGCAGCGTGCCGGAATTGCGCAGCAGTGCACCCGAGGAAACATTGATGCGGCCATTGGCCGTGAAAAATGCTTTCTGGTCCCACGTACCTGACGTGACGTTAATCGTACTGCCGCCACCGAGCGTGAAATTGCCGGTTTCGGTCAGCGTGTTTTCGCGAAAGGTGTGGACGCTGCCGAACAATAATTCACCGTTCGGGTTCGAACCTAAGACATCCGCAAAGAAACGGCTATCGCGGTGGGTGCCGCCGCCATTGAGCCAGAGTCGGCCGTTCCATACTTCAACCTTGGCCGTTTCCTGCTCAAGGGGCACGTTGATTTCGCTGATGCCCGTTCCATTCACTTTCCTCAGGGTGGTGCCGGGCGCATTGCGAAACACCAAGTCCGGATAATTCCCGTCCGTGGTAACTCCACCGTTTTCGCGAATCGTATAGGCCCCGGCCAAACGAATGTTTTCAAAAACCACCTTGCCGCGCAATACCAAAGGCCCGCTACCGGTCTGCGAAACCTCTCCAAGGTTCCGTACATACAAAGACGCCGAACCCTCGGACGAAAGAGCGGTCAGGAACATGCCGCCCGCCGGCGCGGCGCCATTGCCTGCTATCGCATTGATCGTCGTAGTACCGCCAAGATTGAGCACATGGACACCATTCTGCACATACCTGCTGGCGATCTCGCCACTCAAGAACGTCGCATTGTTCGTATCGATACTGAACCCTCTACCGGTGAAGGTGTTTGTCAGCCTGATGAGCCCGCCGTCCATGGTGAGCCTGCCAAAAGAAGTGTCGCCGTCGAGATTGAGTACCTCGCCGGCAGACACAATGGTTTGGGCTGCCGCGGCAGCCGACAAAAAGCCGATGGAAAGAGCGCAGACTGCTTGACGCAGCGAAGGACTGGCGATGTAATCCGCAACTAGTTTCATTTGAGGTTCCTTGCTGTCGCAACGCGCGTTGGGTGAAAGCTGCTGGAATGTCGCTGGACTTTTAATCGTATCGGAATCGTCAGACTCCGTAAATGGCCCAAAGTGGCTATTACGCCGACGGCGGGACGACAACGCCAAAGCTGCCTCGAACCGGCGACATCCGGAAAAGTTCCCAACTACCCCGTCAATCGCGACCCGCGCGGCAGGTGCGCCGACAGAAACTCCATCTGGTCGGTGAGGATGCGCCGATTGCGCAGGATCATGTCTTCCCACAGGCTCGGCACATACGGCGTGTAGACCAGCGGCATGTTGATCTCGTGCGGCTGGCGATTGCCCTTCTTCTGGTTGCAGGGGCGGCAGGCAGACACCACGTTCATCCAGCCGTCGCGGCCGCCGCGCGACAAGGGCACGATGTGCTCGCGCTCGAGTTGGTTGGCATGCAGGTGGTCGCCGCAATAGGCGCAGTGGAACTTGTCGCGCCGGAACAGCTTGTCGTTGGTGAGCATGGGCACGATGTCAAATGGGTTGACCTTGCCGAAGCCCCTGACACCAATGATCGAATTGACCGTGATTTTCGAGCGCAAGCCGGAAATGGCATTGTGGCCGCCGCGCAGGGTGGCGATTTCCTGGCCGAGTTCCCACGTGACTTCGCCTGCTGCGTAGTGCAACACCGCTTCCTCCAGACTCAGCCACCCTTGCGGAATGCCGTTGCCCATGAGCTTGAGAATCTGCACGACGCACTTCCTCCAAGCAAGAAAACGGTTTGCCAAAAAAACCTGCGCCTGATACGTAACGCACGGAGCCCCGATTGCGCTGACCCGCACCCGCTCGATGCTGCACTGCAAACAGCATTCTGCCAGCAAGTGGCCATAAATGCCAACGTCTTCAAGTGCATCGGCAACCCTGCCGACATGACCACGTAGCCACGGCCAGCTATCGAAAACCCGGCGGGATGCGCATCGGCTTCACGGTAGACTTGGCGCTTCGCCCAGGCGTTGCATCTGACTCCCGTGTGCCCCTCGAAGCAACCTTCATCGATGACCAGCCCCTACCAATCCATTTTCCGGCTTGGCCTCTTCGCCGGACAAAGCGTGCTCGTCACCGGCGGCGGCTCCGGTATCGGCCGCTGTACCGCGCACGAACTGGTTGCCTTGGGCGCCCGCGTCGCGCTGATCGGCCGCAAAATTGAAAAGCTGGAAACCGTGCAGGCGGAGATCGCCGCGGTTGGCGGCAGCGCCACCACGCATGTCTGCGACATCCGCGAGGAACCAGCCGTCAAGCGCACGGTTGAAGATGTGCTGACCGCCCACGGCCGTATCGACGGCCTGGTCAACAACGCCGGCGGCCAGTTTCCCGCGCCACTCAAGGACATTTCCGGCAAGGGCTGGGACGCAGTGGTGCGCAACAACCTCACCGGCTGCTTTCTGATGAGCCGCGAGGTCTACAACCAATGGATGGCCGCCAATGGCGGCGCCATGGTCAACATGCTGGCGGACATCTGGATGGGTATGCCAGGGATGGGCCATTCGGGCGCCTCGCGCGGCGGCATCCTCAATTTCACCGAGACCGCCGCCATCGAGTGGGCGCCGGTGCGCATCAACGCGGTGGCGCCTGGTTTGATCGCCTCCTCCGGGCTGGATACCTATGCCGAGCCTTTCAAGAAATCGATTCGCGAGCGCCACAAACAGATTCCGGCGGGCCGCTACGGCACTGAAAGCGAGGTGGCGGCGGCGATCGTTTTTCTGCTGTCGCCGGCGGCCGGGTTCATTTCCGGCGTTGCATTGCGCATCGACGGCGCGGTGCCGCATGCCAAGCGCATCTGGTCGGCCACCGGCAACGGCAACCAGACCACACCATTCAACGGCTTTCACCTGGCGGCCTTTCCCGAGGTGTTGAAGCACCTCGAAGACCAGCAGTCCTGAAAAAGCGGAGACAACATGCAATTCACCCATGAACACGAGGAGATCAAGCGCACCCTGAAGCGTTTCATCGACAACGAGATCAACCCGCATGTCGACCAATGGGAGGAGAAAGAGATCTTCCCGGCGCATGAAGTGTTCAAGAAACTGGGCGATTTGGGCATGCTGGGCTTGACCAAGCCGGTCGAGTACGGCGGGGCCGGGCTCGATTATTCCTACGCGGTGGCAATGACCGAGACCCTGGGCCATGTTGATTGCGGCGGCGTGCCGATGGCCATCGGGGTGCAGACCGACATGGCCACGCCGGCGCTGGCGCGCTTCGGTTCGCACGACCTGAAGGAGCAGTTTCTCAAGCCTTCGATCGCCGGTGACTTCGTTGCCTGCATCGGCGTCTCCGAGCCCGGTGCCGGATCGGATGTGGCCTCGATCAAGACCACCGCCAGGAAGGACGGTGACGACTACGTGATCAACGGCGGCAAGATGTGGATCACCAATTCGCTGCAGGCCGACTGGATGTGCCTCTTGGCCAATACCGGCGACGGCGCGCCGCACAAGAACAAGACCCTGATCTGCGTGCCGATGAAAACCCCGGGCATTTCCATCGCCAAGAAGATCCGCAAGATCGGCATGATGTCGTCCGACACCGGCCTCATCCACTTCGACAATGTGCGCGTGCCGCAGCGCTACCGCATTGGCGAAGAGGGCATGGGCTTCACCTACCAGATGCAGCAATTCCAGGAGGAGCGCCTTTGGGCGGCGGCGCGCACCGTGGGCGGCATGTCGCGCATCCTGAAGGAAACCATCGACTACATCCGCGAGCGCAAGATGTTCGGCCAGACCGTGCTCGATTTCCAGGTGGTGCAGTACAAGCTGGCCGAAATCAAGACCGACATCGAAGCCCTGCGCGCCCTGACCTATCGCGCCACCGATCTCTACGTGAAGGGCGAAGATGTCACCGAGCTGGCTTCGATGGCCAAGCTCCTGTCCGGCCGGCTGTCTCGCAGCGCGCCCGACGCCCTGCTGCAGTTCTGGGGCGGCATGGGCTACACCTGGGACAACCACATTTCGCGCGCTTTCCGCGACGGCCGGCTGGGCTCGATCGGCGGCGGCGCGGACGAGGTGATGCTGGGCATCATCTGCAAGCTGATGGGAATCGCAACCGCCCGCAAATGAACGCCCGAGCGGCCTGCCCGGAGAACCCGACATCATGAACCTGCCTGTAGCGCCTTCCTGCCGCGTGCGGCGGTTCGACCACAACCCGATCATCCGCCCGCACATGGACGACCGCATGGGCGCGAATGTGCAGGGGCCTTCGCTGATCCGGGTGCCGGACTGGCTGCCTGATCCACTGGGGCGCTACTACCTTTACTTCGCCGACCACAAGGGCAGCTATATCCGTCTGGCCTACGCCGATGCGCTGGAAGGGCCTTGGCGCACGCACCGGCCGGGCTAGTTGCAGCTTGCGGGCTCGTGCTTTCCGGAGCAGCGGCTGACGCCACCGGCAGGTGCTGCGCAAGCCAACGACGACGCGCGCCTGCCCGGCCGCGCGCCTGCCGGAACGCCGGGCATTCCGCCGCCGCTCGAAGACGCCACCATCACCCATATCGCTTCGCCGGATGTGCACGTCGACCATGAGAACCGGCGCATCGTGATGTACTTCCACGGCCTGGTGGCGTATGGCACCCAGCGCACGCGGGTGGCGACCTCCGTCAACGGCGTCGACTTCGCGGCACGCGAGGAGTTGCTGGGGCCCTCCTACTTCCGTGTCTTCAGGCATGCCGGCGACACCTACGCCCTGGCCATGCCGGGCATCCTGCTGCGTTCGCGTGACGGCCTGTCCGGGTTCGAGCGTGGCCCGACGCTGTTCGAACCCCTTTAGCGTCACACCGCCCTGCGCAAGCTTGGCAATCGCCTGCAGGTGTTCTGGACCCGCGTGGGCGATGCGCCGAAGCGCATCTATTGCTCGCTCGTCGAACTCAAGGGGCCGTGGTCGGCATGGCGTGCCGGTGATGCGCTTGAAGTGTTGCGCCCGACGACCGATTGGGAAGGCGCGCGACTGCCGGTCGAGCCATCGTTCCGCGGGGCCATCGGTGTTGAAGTCAATCAGTTGCGCGACCCGGCGATCCATGAAGAAGACGGCCGCGTGTACCTCTTGTATGCTGTCAAGGGCGAAGCGGGAATCGCGATAGCGGAACTGCTGCCGGCCGGATAAGCGTTTTTTTGGGGGCTCGCATGTCAAATCGTTTTCACGCAGGACTGGTCGCGGCTGCGGTCTGCGCTGCCGCGCCGATCTCCGGACCGGCGTTTGGCCAGACCTATCCCGCAAGGCCAGTCCGGCTGGTGGTGCCGTTCGCACCCGGCGGCGGCACCGACGTGATCGCGCGCACGGTGGCGCAGCATCTTTCAAGAGCGCTCGCCGGCGACGTGGTGGTCGAGAACCGCGCCGGTGCCGGCGGCACCATCGGGTCGGATCTTGCTGCCAAGGCGGCGCCCGACGGCTATACCCTGCTGATGGCCACCAACGCCACTCTCGCACTGGCGCCGGGCCTGTACCCCAAGCTCGGCTATGACCCGGTACGCGACTTCGCGCCGGTGGCCCTGGTTGCAACCGGGCCCAGCCTCCTGGTGGCCAACCCGCAGTTGCCGGTGACTGATACCGCGGCCTTCATCGCCTACGCGAAGGCCAATCCCGACAAGCTCAAGTACGGGTCGGCGGGAAACGGCAGCATGGCGCATATTTCAACGGCGCTCGTCAACCAGATGAACGGGACGCATTCGACCCACGTACCGTTCAAGGGCGGCGCGATGGCGGTGCAGGAGTTGGTGGCGGGCAGGCTGCAGTTCATGATCGCCGGGCCGGTCGAGACCATTCCGCTGGTACAAAGCGGGCATTTGCGCGCGCTCGCGGTAACCACGTCCGCGCGTTTCGCCGGTCTGCCCAACCTGCCGCCCCTGGCCGACAACTTGCCTGGCTTCGACATCACCAACTGGTACGCCGTGCTTGCCCCGGCCGGCACGCCAGGCGACTTGGTCGCGCGGCTCGCACGACATGTGCGCGACATGCTGGCGCAAAAGGAGGTGCAGGAACTGCTGTTGAAGCAGGGCGTCGCGGCGAAATCGATGGACGGTGCTGCGTTGCGTGACTTCATCGGCGAGGATGTGGTCAAGTGGACCGGCGCCGTCAGGCAAATGGGCATCGCGTCCGAATAAGGCTTGGGTGATGCAATCCGCGACTGTTGTTGCGCCGTTTCTTGGCCCCGAACATGCGGCTTTTCGCGACACGGTGCGCCGCTTTGTTCGCCACGAAATCACACCATTCGCCAATGACTGGGACGAAGCGGAAACCTTTCCGCGCGAACTTTATGGCAAGGCCGCAGCCATCGGCCTCCTGGGCCTGGGCTTCCCGGAGGAACACGGTGGTGTTCCGGCCGACGTGTTCTTCCATCTCGTCGCCTCGGAAGAACTCGCCGCCAGCGGCTGCGGCGGCGTCTCGGCCAGCCTGATGTCGCACAGCATCGGCGCGCCACCGATCGCGAAATTCGGCAGCCCGGAATTGCAGCGCCGGGTACTGCCCTCAATCCTGGCGGGCAAGGCCATCAGCGCGCTGGCGATCACCGAACCTTCAGGCGGCTCCGACGTCGCCGCCTTGAAGACCACTGCAAGGCTTGACGGCGACCACTACGTGGTAAATGGTTCGAAAATGTTCATCACCTCGGGCATGCGCGCGGACTTCTACTCGGTGGCGGTGCGCACCGGCGGCCCCGGCGCGGCCGGCATATCGCTGCTCTTGATCGAACGTGACCGCGCGGGCTTCACCCGCAGCCCGCTCAAGAAGATGGGCTGGTGGTGCTCCGACACTGCGGCGCTGTACTTCGAGGACGTGCGCGTGCCGGCCGCCAACCTGATCGGCGAAGAGGGGCGCGGCTTCAAGGCGATCATGGCCAACTTCAACATGGAGCGCCTGGGCATGGCAGCGCAGGCGGTCGGCTACGCGCAGGCCGCGCTTGACGACGCAGTGGCGTGGGCGCGCGAACGCCACACCTTCGGCAAGCCGCTGATCGAAAGCCAGGTGATCCGCCACAAGCTGGTGGACATGCAAATGAAAATCGAGGCGGCACGCGCCTATTTGTACGATTGCGCCTGGGCGGTGCAGCAGGGTCAGCAGCCGGCCGCGCGCCTGGCGATGCTCAAGAACTGCGCGACCCAGGCGATGCAGTTCTGCGCCGACCAGGCGGTGCAAATCCTCGGTGGCGCCGGTTTCATGCGCGGCTCGCGCGCCGAGCGCATCTACCGCGAGGTCAAGGTCATGATGATCGGCGGCGGCTCGGAAGAAATCATGAAGGATCTCGCGGCGCGGCAGCTTGGTTGGTGAGGCTTGATGTGGCTCAAACCGACGCAGTGGCGGGCCTGCTAGTATCATGCGTGGAAGTTTTCACTTGGAGCAGTTCATGAAGATTCTTGTCCCGGTCGATGGCAGCATCTACACCAAACACGCGGTCAGCTACCTGCTTGAACATTTCGACATGCTGGGGCGCGACTCATCGGTCACGCTGATCAATGTGCACTCACCACTGCCGCCGCATGCGGCGGCGCACCTGGGCCGCGAAACCGTGCAGACCTACTACCGTGACGAAGCCGAGAAATCGCTCAAGGTCGCGCGCAGCGCACTCAAGAAGGCCGGTATCACCGCAAGCGAGACCTACAGGATTGGCGACCCCGGTGACGAGATCGCCGACTTCGCGACCAAGGGCAAGTACGGTATCGTCGTCATGGGCTCGCACGGCCGCGGCCTGTTCAAGAACCTGGTGCTGGGATCGGTGGCCACCAAGGTGCTGGCCGGGTGCAAGGTACCGGTGCTGCTGGTGCGCTGAGGCGCATCTTGCAGGCGGCCAGGCAGCCGGACGCTTTTCGCATGTCAGACCGCACGCGACGCATGCGCTTGATTTGCAGCCGACGCTCCCCAAGTCCTACATGCTGCTAGATTGTGGCAACGCCTTGAGTCCGGCAGCCGCGTCGGACAAGAAGCTTTCTAGCGCGTTCGCAACGAATATCCGGTGACCGGCGCTACGGCGCCTGCTCGAAACGGCGCCAGCTGCGCTTGCGTCCCGGCGATGGTGCCAGGCGCCGGACCAAAGCTGGTGCCCCCGCTTACCGGAAACGGCGCCACCTGCTGGATCGACTGGCGCGGCACGCGCGCCACGAACGGCGCCGGATAGTATGCAATGGCGCCGCCGCCAAGGCCATCGCAATCGATGCGGCGCTCGCGCAGGCATTGCTCACGCGCCAGGCGCTGCCGCTGGTCGTCCGAGATTGCTGACTGGGCCGCTAGCTGCATCTGCTGGCGGATTTGCACCTGACGCAATTCTTCGGTTTCGCGTCGCAGGCGCAGATCCTGGTCGTCGCGCGCTTCGCGCAGGCTCTCGCGCAGTCGCCGCTCGCGCCAGTAGCGCGCCTCCTCACCGCCTGACTGGTAGCCAGTGCTTACTATTGCCGGCGTGGCGTTGATCGCCACCAGGTTGCGCGCCGCCGGTGGCGGCGCGGTCGCGTAGTTGACCACGCCTTTTTCATCGACCCACTTGAAGACCGTGCTCGCCGCGGCATTTGACGCAAGCGCACCCAGCAGAAAGGCGATTGCCGCGCAGCGCGTGGAACTGAAATTGGCTGATGTCATGGCGAAACCTCAGGGGGTGCTCAACTCAGGGGGTGCTCAATACACCTTGCCATCATAACGCGTGAACGGGCAAAGATGCCGACAAGTCTTGTAAGTCACTACAGACTACAGGTTGGCAAGGAAGCCGCGGCGCAATCGCGCCAGATAGGCGAATCCCGGAATCGCCCGCGGTCCGTACCAGGAGGTCATTTCACCATCGATCAGGGTGACCGGCTTGCCTTGCAGTCGGGCTGTCAATTCCGCCACATGGGTCGCACCAAACCGGTAGGGCTCGGTCGAAAGCAACACACGATCCGCAGCTGCCGCCAGCGCATCGATGTCGATCACCGGATAGCGTGCCTCGGCAATTTCAGGCACCGAATCCCATCCCACCGCGGCCAGCGTGCGCGCGATGTAGGTATCGCGCGAGATACTCATCCAGGGGTCTTTCCAGATCAGGTACAACACCCGTTCACGCGGCAATCGCGCGCAATCCTGCGCGGCGGCGTCCAGCGCCGCCGACAAGCCCTGGCAAAGTGTTTCGGCCGCGGCCGCTCGGCCGAAAACGCCGCCGATCAGGCGATACAGTTCATGATTGTCACTCGGCCCCCTGGGATGGGTCACGATCAGGTGCGGCGCGAACTCGCCAATGCGCTGCGCGGTCTCTTTCTCGTTTTCGTCGATGTTGACGATCACGTGGGTGGGACGCAGTTCACGCAGACGCAGAAGATTCACATCCTTGGTACCGCCCACCTTCTGCACGCTCTCAAGTGCTGCGCGCGGGTGGATGCAAAAGCCGGTGCGCGCCACCAGTTGTGCGGCCAGGCCCAGTGCACACACCAATTCTGTGATGGATGGCACCAGGCAGGCGATGCGTGCGTCGGCGCCGGCACGCGCATGCAAGGTGCCCTGCGCGTCCGCGAACAACCGCTGCTCGCTGCCGAAATCAGGTCCGCCGGCTGCTTGCGTCATGTCTTCTGGCCAGCGGCGGCGCGCGGCTTGCGTGCCTTGCCGGCTAGCAGGCGGTCGAACAATCCGTTGGGCAAAATTCGCAGCAGCTTCGCCACGATCGCCATTTGCCACGGCACCACCGCATAGCTGCGGCCGCCATCGATGGCACGACGAATGCGCCGCGCGGCATCGTCTGCCTCCAGCAAAAAAGGCATCTTGTAGGGGTTTTTCGCCGTCAGCGGCGTGCGAATGTAGCCCGGAAGAATCGTCACCACGCGCACGCCGGAGGTGCGCAGCTCGCCGCGCAAGGCTTCAAGGTAGGTGATGGCGGCCGACTTCGATGCGCAGTAAGCGCCCGACCCCGGCATGCCGCGAATCCCGGCCACGCTCGCAATGCCGACCAGCGTACCGGCGCCGCGCGCGCGCATCGCTGCAACGAACGGCGCAAACGTGGCGAACATGCCAACCACGTTGACACGAAAAATCTTCTCGAATGGTGCCAGGTCTTCCGGCAACTCGGTTAGCGTGCCGGCCGAGATGCCGGCGTTGGCAATCACCAGATCAGGCGGCCCAAACCGCGCCATGAAATCGGCCGCCGCCGCTGCCAGTGCCGCGCTGTCGGTGACGTCAAGCGGATAAACGGTCACCGCGCCCGGCAGGCTGGCGGCAACGCTGTCAAGCAGGTCCTTGCGGCGCGCGGTCAGCGCAATCACGCTGTCGGCGCTGGCATAGGCACGCGCCAGTTCGGCGCCCAGCCCGCCGGAGGCGCCGGTGATGAAGAGTTTGAAGGGCATGGGCGATAAAATAGCATGCGCCCAGACAGCTCCTGCCTCTGTACCCGACCTTGCGCCTGACTGCGCCCGCTTCGCCATTCCATTTTCCTCCACCCGGCGCACCTACCCTTGTCATCGGTCTACCTTACGCTCGCTGTCACCACCGCGATCCAGGCGCTCGCCGCACTGGCCGCTCTTGCGGTGCCGGTGCTGGCACCGGCGGCGGCGCGCGATCTCGGTTTCGAGTCCACCCTGGTGGGCTATTTTGTCGGCACCATGTATATCGGCGCGGCCAGCAGCGCCCTGCTTTCGGGCGGGATGATCCTGCGCTTTGGCTCGATCCGTGTCAGCCAGACCTGCCTGATCTCGTGTGCGGTCGCAATGCTGCTGCTGACCGTGCTGCCACTGTCCTGGGCGCCGCTGGCCGCGCTGCTGCTGGGGGCCGGCTACGGGCCCATCACCCCGGCCTCCTCGCATGTGCTGGTGAAGACCACGCCCGCGCACATGATGGCGCTGATGTTCTCGATCAAGCAAACTGGCGTGCCGGTCGGCGCGGCCTTGGCCGGCATTGTCGTGCCGCTCTTGACGCTGGCTTACGGCTGGCGCAGCGCGGCGCTGGCCGTCGGTGCCATGTGCGCGGCGGTGGCGCTGCTGGCGCAGCTGTCGCGACGCGAACTCGACGCCGACCGCGACCCGGCGCGGCGTACCAACCTGGCCAGTCTGGGCCTGCCGTTCCGCCTGATCTTCGCCAATCCGGCGCTGGTACGCAATGTTCTTGTGTCACTCACCTATGCCGGCATGCAGATCAGTTTCTTCACCTATATCGTCACCTACCTGACGCTGGATATCGGCTATACGCTTGTCGCCGCGGGATTGGCCCTTTCATTCGCCAACCTGGGCGGCATCGGTGGCCGCGTTTTCTGGGGCTTTGTCGCCGACCGCACCCGCGCACCTCGCGTGGTGCTGGGTGTACTCGGCTTGGGAATGTGCCTGACCGCCGGCGCCACTGCCGCTTTCGGTGCCCATTGGCCCTATGCGGCGGTGCTCGGCGTGTGTCTCGCGTTCGGTCTCACCGCGGTCGGCTGGAACGGCGTGATGATCTCCGAATTCGCGCGCCTGGCGCCGGCGGGCATGGCCGGCGTGGTGTCGAGCGGCAGCACCTTCATGATGTTCTCGGGCGTGGTGTTTTACGCACCGCTGTTCTCGCTGCTGCACGATCTGTTCGACAGCTATCGCGTGCCCTTCGTGGTGTTTGCCGTGCCGGCGCTGGTCATGGCGCTGGTTCAACTGCTGCCGCGTGGCGGCAAATAACCCGGTCTGACCGGCCCGGCATCCGCAAGCCGAAAGCGTCGACTGGCCGCTGCTGCTCAGTCGTATTTGCGCGCGTCGTCGATCACCTTGCCGTCATTTGGCAGGGACCCAGGCGACACGCATTCGATCTCGCCGCGCAGTTTGGTGATGTCGCGCAGGCTGGTTGCGACCCGCTCGGCAAAACCAGTGGCGGGCGCGACAGCGGTTTCACAGCGCAGAGTCATGCGGTCGTTGGCCATCTCGCCTTCGATCACCAGGCGCGCGCGGACGATCTCCGGGTGGCGGTTGATGACCGCCGCCACGTGGCCGGGTTGCACGAACATGCCCTTGACCTTGGTGGTCTGGTCGGCACGGCCCATCCAGCCCTTGATGCGGGTGTTGGTGCGGCCGCAAGGGCTCGTGCCCGGCATCAAGGCCGACAGGTCGCCGGTGCCAAAACGGATCAGCGGGTAATCCGGATTGAGGGTGGTGATGACGATCTCGCCCACCTCGCCCTCCGACACCGGGTCACCGGTGCCGGGACGCACGATTTCCAGAATCAGCTCTTCATCCAGAATCATGCCTTCCACGGCTTGCGACTCGTAGGCGATCGTGCCCAGGTCGGCGGTCCCGTAGAACTGCACGACCTCGTCGAGCCCGTTGCTTTTCAGCCATTGGCGCAGCGACGGCGACAGGGCGTCGCCGCCGGTGACCGCGCGCTTGATCGGAAACGGCTTGCCCAACTCGATGAACTTCTCGACCAGCACGCGCAGGAAGCCCGCAGTGCCGACATAGGCGCTGGGTTCGAGATCCAGGATGGCTTCGATCTGCTGCTCGGTGTTGCCCACGCCGGCCGGGATCACCGCGCAACCCAGCTTCATCGCACCCGACTCGATCATGCTGCCGGCCGGCGTCAGATGATACGAGAAGGTGTTGAACAGGATGTCGCCTTCACGAAAGCCCGCCGCGAACATGGCGCGCGCGCTGCGCCAGTAGTCGTCGCGCCGCCCTTCGGGTTCATAGATCGGGCCCGGCGACATGAAGATCTTGCGCATCTGCCCGGGTCTTTTCGCAGTCAAGCCACCGAACGGCATGGCGTTTCGCTGCAGGACCTTCAGGTCCGACTTGCGGGTGACCGGCAAACGGGCCAGCGCCTCGCGTGTGGTGATGCTTGCAGCATCGACGCCGGCCAGGATGCTTGCAAAACCGGGGGCATTGGCGATCGCGTTGCCCACTTGCAGCGGCAAGGCGCGCAGCAACGCGGCTTCGCGTTCGGCAGGCATACGGGTTTCAAGCGAGTCGTAGTGGGCAGTCATTGAAAGGCTTTCGGAGGCAGCATGCCGCAGGCTCGATCGACGCCATGGGAACGCAGGCCGATCAAGGCGATGTCGCTGGATTCCGGCTTGCGCGGGACTGACGGCGGGTTCCCCGACTGTCGCAGCAAAGGGTACCCCACGCAGTCATGCAGCCACGTCAATCCGACCTTACGCAAGCCAGCGCTTGCGGCGCTTGTAGAACTTGGTGTCGCGAAAATTTTTGCGCTCGCCGGAAGAAACGCCCAGGTAGAACTCCTTGACGTCCTCGTTGGTCGCCAGCTGCGATGCCTCTCCATCCATGACGATGCGGCCGTTTTCGAGGATGTAACCATAATTGGAGTACCGCAAGGCCATGCTGGTGTTCTGCTCGGCTAAGAGGATGCTGACGCGCTCCTTGACGTTGAGATCCTTGACGATCTCGAAAATCTCCTCGACCAGCTGCGGGGCCAGGCCCATCGACGGCTCGTCGAGCAGGATCATGGTCGGTTGCGCCATCAGCGCGCGGCCGATCGCCGTCATCTGCTGCTCGCCGCCGGAGGTGTAGCCCGCCTGCGAGGTACGGCGCGCCTTCAGGCGCGGGAAATAGTTATAGACCTTCTCCAAGCTCCGTTCGATCTCCGAACGCGGAACCTTGCGCGTGTAGGCGCCGGTCAACAGGTTTTCCTCGACCGTCAGGTGGGCGAAACAGTGGCGCCCTTCCATCACCTGCACCACACCGCGACGCACGAGGTCGTAGGTGGTCAGATTGTCGATGCGCTCGCCCTTGTATTCGATATAGCCCTTGGTCACCTCGCCGCGTTCGCCCTTGAGCAGGCGCGACACCGCGCGCAGCGTGGTGGTCTTGCCGGCGCCATTGCCGCCCAGGAGGGCGACGATGCCGCCTTCAGGGACGCTGAAGGAAACGCCCTTGAGCACCAGGATCACATGGTTGTAGATCACTTCGATGCCGTTGACGGACAAAAGGGGTGTGGTCATTGGAATACCAAAAAAGAAACCGGCGCCACCCGATCCTCTCGAAAGGGCGGCGCCGGCAGGGTCGGGCAATCACTTCCCGGCGGTCAGTTCCTTGGCGCAATCGCGAGGCGTCAGCTTCTTCTCCTGCGCATACTTGCCAGCGGAGGCCTTGATCATGGGCTTGATAATCTGCTGATCGGCGACATAGCGGTCGGCGCCGACGATCCACTTGCTGCCGTCCCAGTGCTGCACGCGGGCGACGCTGCCGCCCTCATGATCGACGCAGGAGGTCGAGAGGGGATCGGCGAAGCCGGTGAAGCCCAGCGAAGCGATCAACTTCTGGTCGATCGCCAGGTTTTCAAGGCCCCATTGCACCTCTTCGCCCTTGAGCGGCTTCTTGCCGTGCTTGGTCTGGGCCCGCTTGACCGCCTCGACGCTTACCATCGCCGCGGTCAGGCCGCGGTTGTAGAGCACCTCGCCGATCTCGTCCTTGCTGCCGGTGCCCAGGCCCTTGTCGTGGAGATGCTTGAGGATATCCTGGTGCACACGGCCCTTGCCCGCGGGCGCCATGAACACCAGGGAGTTGTAGCCCTTGGCGCCATCGCCCGCGGGGCGCACATCGGGCTCGGCGCCCGACCACCACACGCCGTACATCTTCTCGCGCGGGTAACCCACGGCCACCGCCTCCTTGATCGAGGTCGAATTCATCACGCCCCAGCCCCACAGAAACACGTAGTCGGGCCGGTTCTGGCGCACTTGCAGCCAGGTGGCCTTTTGCTCGATCCCAGGGTGAGTCACGGGAAGGAGTTGCAACTCAAAGCCGTGCATCTTGACGCGCTCTTGCAACAGGGCGATGGGCTCCTTGCCGTACGGCGAGTCGTGGTAAACAAGCGCGATCTTCTTGCCCTTCAACTTGTCCAGACCGCCTTCCTTCTTGCCGATGTGCTGGATCAGCATGTCGGCAGCGCCCCAGTAGGTGCCGCCCAAGGGGAAGTTCCACTTGAATACCTGGCCGTCGACCGAATCGGAGCGCCCGTAGCCGGCGGTGACGATGGGGATCTTGTCGACGAAGGACTTGTCTGTGAGCGCAAAGGTGATGCCGGTCGAGAGCGGATGGAACAGGGTCGCTCCGGTCGGGCCCTTGCCTTTCAGGCGCTCGTAGCACTCGACGCCGCGGTCGGTTGCGTAACCGGTTTCGCATTCCTCGTACGTGATCTTGATGCCATTGATGCCGCCGTCGCGCGCGTTGACCAGTTTGAGGTAGTCGACATAGCCGTTGGCGAAGGGCACGCCGTTGGGCGCATAGACACCGGTGCGATAGACCAGCACCGGAAAGAATTGCTCTTTGGCCTGGGCGAAGGCCGCCGTGGTCGGCGCCAGGGCGCCGCCGAGCGTGGCGGCGACTGCCGCCAGTGCCAGGATGGACGTGCGTGTTTTCATGCTGTCTCCTTGGGGTTGATGCGAATCAAACAAATCCTGCGAAGTGTGAGCAAAACACTTTACCGGAACGGGCGATATTGGTGCAGACCCTTAGTGGGGGAACGGCCACAGGCGCAGCTTTTCCTTGCCGATGGACCACAGGCGCGCCAAGCCCAGCGGTTCGACCACCAGGAAAAAGATGATCAACGCGCCGAAAATCATGAATTCGAGGTGGGACGCGAACGCCGTGCTGAAGTTCATTCCGACCCAGCGCCCCATGACCGGCAACACCTGGTTGAGGGTGATGGGCAACAGGACGATGAAGGCCGCGCCGATGAAGCTGCCGAGAATGGAGCCCATGCCGCCGATGATGATCATGAACAGGAGGTTGAGCGAGAAATTGATCGAAAACGCCGCCGGCTCCCACGAGCCCAGGTGCACGAAGCCCCACAGCGCCCCGGCCACGCCGGCGTAAAAGGCGCTTACCGCGAAGGCCGACAGCTTGGCGTGGACCGGGCGTATGCCTATGACCTCGGCGGCGACGTCCATGTCGCGCATTGCCATCCACGAGCGGCCGATGTGGCCGCGCACCAGGTTCTTGGCCATGAGCGCGAAGACGATCACGATCGCCAGCACCATGAGGTATTTTTCGACCGGTGTGTTGACCGTCCAGCCCAGCATGTCGATCTGCGCGGTCGACACCGAACCGGACGGCGAATAGTTGGTGAACCATTTGACCCGTGCGAACACCCAGTCGATGAAGAATTGCGCCGCCAGCGTCGCCACGCCCAGGTACAGGCCCTTGATCTGCAGCGAAGGCAGGCCGAACACAGTGCCGATGAGCGCAGAGATGAAGCCCGCGAGCACCAGCACGACGATGAAATTGAGCTGGGGAAAATGCACCACCAGGTTGTAGGCCGCATAGGCCCCGACCGACATGAACGCGGCGTGGCCCAGCGAAATCTGGCCGCAATACCCGACCAGGAGGTTGAGCCCGATCGCCGCCAGGGAGACGATGAGGAAAGGAATCAGGATGGCGCGGAACATGTAGTCCGACGCCAGGTAAGGTACCGCCAGGAAGGCAAAGGCAATCAGAGCGAAGATGAACCAGCGGTCCTGGCGGATACCCAGGAGTTGCTGGTCTTCCCGATAGCTGGATTTGAACTGGCCGTTTTCGCGATAGAACATGGTGTGGAGCCTTTTACACGCGGTCGATGTGCTTCTCGCCGAACAATCCCTCGGGCCTGACCATCAGGAACAGGAGCGCGAGCACATAGGCGAACCAGTTTTCGATGCCGCCGCCGGCTAGGTCCCACAGCTTGACAAGAGGCGGGCCGAGAAACACCTCGGACATCTTCTCCCCCACGCCGATGATGAGCCCGCCGACGATGGCGCCCGGAATGGACGTGAAACCGCCCAGGATCACCACCGGCAGCGCCTTGAGCGCCAGTTGCGCAATCGAGAACTGCACCCCGAGTTTGCTGCCCCACACCATGCCGGCCACCAGCGCGACGAACCCCGCCACCGACCAGACGATCACCCAGATGCGGTTCAGCGGAATGCCGATGGACTGCGCCGCCTGGTGGTCGTCGGCCACCGCGCGCAGGGCGCGCCCGGTGGCGGTCTTCTGGAAGAACAGCGCCAGGAGAATCACCAGCGCCGTGGCGATCACCGTTGCCACCAGGTCTTCCTTGCTGATCAATATGCCGCCCTGGAACACAGATGGCAGGATGAAGGTGGGGTCCTTGGAAATGCCAAGGTTGATCGCGTAGATGTTGCTGCCCCAGATGGTTTGACCGAAGCCGTCGAGAAAGAAGGTGACGCCCAGGGTCGCCATCAGGAGCGCCACCGGGTCCTGCGCGACCAGCGGGCGCAGGACGACTCGCTCGATCACCCAGGCGACGGCGACCATGATGCCGGCGGCGAGCACAAAGGCCAGCGCGAGCGCCGGATAGCCTGCGGGAATGCCGATCCATCCGGGCAGCCATTCGGCCAGGCGCGCGAGCGCGAGCGCGGCGAACAGCACCATCGCGCCCTGCGCGAAATTGAATACGCCCGAGGCCTTGAATATGAGCACGAATCCCAGCGCCACCAGGGAATAGAGCACGCCGGCCATGAGGCCGCCCAACAGGACCTCGATGTAAAAACCCGGCGCGCTGCCGGTAAACAAGGGCGCCAGCAGCCCGGCTGCCAGCACCGCGCCAAGGGCTGCGATCGGCCCGTTCTTTTTCGCTGCCATGGATTTCGATCCTCTACTTAGTGGCTTTCGCCGAGGTAGGCCTTGATGACTTCGGGGTTGCTGCGCACTTCGTCGGGTGTGCCATCGCCGATCTTGCTGCCGTAATCGAGGACGACGACGCGGTCGGAAATGTCCATCACCACGCTCATGTCGTGCTCGATCAAGACGATGGTGGTGCCGAATTCGTCGTTGATGTCGAGGACGAAGCGGCACATGTCCTGCTTTTCTTCCATGTTCATGCCGGCCATCGGCTCGTCGAGCAGCAACAGGCGCGGCTCGCCGGCGAGCGCGCGCCCGAGGTCGACGCGCTTCTGCAGGCCGTAGGGCAGGCGCCCCACCGGCGTCTTGCGGTAGGCCTGGATCTCGAGAAAATCGATGATGTGCTCGACGAACTTGCGCTCGCGCACCTCTTCGGCGCGCGCCGGACCGAGATGGAAGGCCTGTGCAAGGAGGCCGGTCTTCATCTTGAGGTTGCGCCCGGTCATGAGGTTGTCGATCACGCTCATGCCCTTGAACAGCGCCAGGTTCTGGAAGGTGCGGCCGATGCCGCTTTCGGCCGCGTGATGCGTGTTCATGTCGCTGCGCACCTCGCCCAGGAACGCGATCTCGCCCCCTTGCGGGTGATAGACGCCGTTGATGCAGTTGAGCATCGAGCTTTTTCCCGCGCCATTGGGGCCGATGATGGCGCGCACCTCGTGCTCGCGCACGTCGAACGAAATATTCTGCAAGGCCTTGACCCCGCCGAACGAGAGGGAAATGTTGCGAACGTCGAGAATGACTTCGCCAATGTCGCGCTCGCTCATCAGGCCGCCTTCCGGGACGCAGGAAAGGTTTTCGCGTCCATGATTTTCAAGGTCGCGCTGACCTCACCGGTGCGACCGTCCTCGAACTTGACCTGGGTCTTTACGTACTGCTCGCTCTTGCCGCCGTACAGCGCATCGACCAGGGTGGAAAATTTCTCGCCGACGAATCCGCGTCGCACCTTGGAGGTACGCGTCAATTCGCCGTCGTCGGCGTCGAGTTCCTTGTGCAGGATGAGGAAACGCCGGATTTGCGAATCGGCCAGCTTTTCCTCCTGCGCGAGATCCGCATTGACCTTCTCGACGCAGTCGCGAATCAGTTCAAAGACCGCGGCCTGGCCGGCGAGGTCGACATAGCCGCTGTAACTCAACCCGCGCTTCTCGGCCCAGTTGCCCACCGCTTCCATCTCGATGTTGATGAGCGCGCATACCATCTCGCGTCGATCGCCCAGCGCGACCGCTTCCTTGATGAAAGGAAAGAACTTGAGCTTGTTCTCGATGTACTTGGGCGCGAACATGGCGCCATTGGCGAGCTGGCCCACATCCTTGGCGCGATCGATGATGCGCAGGTGCCCCTGCGCGTCCAGAAAACCGGCGTCGCCGCTGTGATACCACCCATCGTTGGTCAGCACTTCGGCGGTGGCGCCCGGGTTCTTGTAATACTCCTTGAGCAGCCCCGGCGACTTGATCATCAGTTCGCCGTTTTCCGCGATCTTCAATTCCACTCCGACCAGCGGCGGCCCGACCGTGTCGGCGCTGACCTGGCCGTCGGGCTGCACGCAAACAAACACCGCCGTTTCGGTGGAGCCGTAGAGTTGCTTCAGGTTGATGCCCAGCGAACGATAAAAGCGGAACAGGTCGGGCCCGATGGCCTCGCCCGCGGTGTAGGCCACGCGCACCCGACTCATGCCGAGCGCATTGCGCAGCGGCCCATAGGTGCACAAGTCGCCGATCGCATAGAGCATGCGATCGGTAAGCGATACCGGTGCACCGTCGAGCAGGCGGCCGCCGACGCGCCCGGCCACGCCCATGAAATACTTGAACATGCCGCGCTTGACCTGGCCGGCATCCTCCATGCGGATGGTCACCGAGGTCAGCAGGTTTTCATACACCCGCGGCGGCGCGAAATAATAGGTCGGACCGATTTCGCGCATGTCGACGGTGACCGTGCCGGCGGCCTCCGGGCAATTGACGCAAAAGCCCGCGACCAGCGCCTGTGCGTAGGAAAAAATGTTCTGCCCGATCCACGCCGGCGGCAGGTAGGCCAGCACCTCCTCGGCATCGGTCAAACGCTCGAGTTCGCAGCCGGCGCGCGCGCGGTCGATCAGCGCGGCGTAGGTATGCACCACGCCTTTCGGATTACCGGTGGTGCCCGAGGTATAGAACATCGCAGCGGCGTCGCCCGGCTTGCCCTTGGCGACTTCGGCGTCGATGAACCCCGCGTTGGCGGCATCGAAATCGCGCCCCAGTTCCTTCAGACGGGTAAGCGCCATCAGCTCGGGCTGGATGTAGTGTCGCAGGCCGCGCGGATCGCCATAAAAGATGTGGGCGATCTGGCCGGCCTGCTCCTTGATTTCCAGCACCTTGTCGACCTGCTCCTGATCCTCGACAATGGCGTGGCGAATCTCGGCATTCTGAAACACGTAGACCAGTTCAGCCGCGGTCGCATCCTGATACAGGCCGACCGGAATCGCGCCCAGCGATTGCGCCGCAGCCGTAGCCCAGGTCACCCAGGGCCGGTTGGCGCCGATGATCGCTACATGGTCGCCGCGCTTGAGCCCTTGGGTGGCGAGCCCGCAGGCCAATGCGCGCACCTCGCCGGCCACCTGGCGCCAGTTCCACGTTTGCCAGATGCCGAGATCCTTTTCGCGGATGGCCGGCCGCTCCGCGCGCACCAGGACGTGGTGCGCGAGCAGGCGCGGAAAAGTATCCGCAGTCGTCGGGGGCATGCCGTTCATTGCTTGTCTCCAGATCGCCGGTGCGCTTGCAGATCACGTCCCGACATTCGATTGTGCCACTCTTGAGGGCGGCATTCTATACTGGCATACCAGCGCTTTCAGCCTGAACCCGGCGCCGGGTGAAACGCGCCAGGCTGCCACTGCACGGTATTGCGGCCAGCTCAGTATCATAGGGGCTGCCAGTCCCGATCAGCTGTCATCCGGCTGACAATCACCCGCGGAAATCCTTGCGCCCATCTTGCATGTCCAACCTGTTGAAAGCCTTGCGAGCCAGCGCCTGGGGGAAAACCCTGAGCGTCGCGGAGCTATCCGCGGCGACTGACGCGATTGCAGAGAAAAAGGTGTGTGCGGGTGCCTATGTGTGCCGCAAGGGCGAACCGGTCGACGCCTGGATCGGCGTTATCGATGGCTTGGTCAAGATGAGCAGCCTTTCGCCGCAAGGCAAGCCGGTCACCTTTACCGGCCTGCCTGCCGGGGGCTGGTTCGGTGAAGGCTCACTGATCAAGCACCCGCAGGCCCGGCTCTACGACGTGGTCGCGGTGCGCGATTCGCATATCGCCTATCTGCCGCGCGCCGCCTTCCTAGGTCTGCTCGACAGCAGCATCGGCTTCAACCGTTTCCTGTTGCACCAGCTCAACGAGCGCCTGGGCCAGTTCATCGCCATCGTCGAGAACGACCGCCTGCTGGAGCCTGATGCCCGGGTGGCACGCGCACTGGCGCAACTGTTCAACCCATTGCTCTATCCGGGCACCACCAGCCAGTTGCAGTTGTCGCAAGAGGAAATCGGCCTGCTTTCCGGCGTGTCGCGCCAGCGCGCCAACCAGGCCCTTCAGGTGCTGGAAAAAGCCGGGCTGCTCAAGGTCGAGTATGGTGGCGTACGGGTGCAAGACGTAGAGGGGTTGAAGCGATTTGGCTAAGAAAACGCTGAACAAGGCCCTGGAATGCGGATTCTCGAACGAAGAACCTTTTCGATTCAATTTCTTGCAAGAGCGACTTTCTCGACCTACGGACTTGCTCAGTGTTTCCCTAAATCCACGACCGCGGGCGATCGATCAGGCGCGGCATGCCACATGCCGGGATCGGCGCCGGCGTCCACGCCATTTGGTTAATATTCGGCAGGACTAGCCTGCATTGGCGCCGATCCAATATGCGCCGCAGCGAAGCGATCTTTCCGACCAGCATTGCGCTGCGCCCATCTCTCCTGGAGCCCCTTGACATGACCCCATCAAGCTTTGATCGCGCGCCCGAGAGCGTCGGCAATATCGTCCTTTTGGAACATGTCAACGTGACCCAGACCGACCAGCGCGTGACCTCGGTCTTCTGGCTGCAGGGCCTGGGTTTCACGCGCGATCCCTACATGCATGTGTCGGACGGCAACATGTGGGTCAACATCGGGCGTCAGCAAATCCATTCGCCGACGCGCCCGCCGCAGGTGCTGCGCGGCACCATCGGCGTGCTCATGCCCGACCTCGCAGTGGCGCGTGCGGGCCTTGCCGCTATCGGCAGCAAACTCGCAGGCACGCGCTTCGCCTGGCATGACCAGGGCTATGTGATTGACGCCACCTGCCCCTGGGGCAATCATGTGCGTTGCCATGCGCCGCAGCCGCGCTTCGGCCCGATGCGGCTCGGCATTCCGTATGTCGAACTGCCGGTTGCGCGCGGGTCGGCCGCCGGCATCGCCAGGTTTTACGAGCAGATCATGCGCGCGCCGGTGCGGCTGGAAACCGCCGCAGGACTCGCCAGCGCGCATGTGTGCGCCGGTGCCCACCAGGAAATCATTTACCGCGAGAGCGACGCCGAGATCGCTGCCTACGACGGCCATCACATCGCCCTCTACGTTGCCGATTTCGCCGGCCCGCATGCAGAACTCAAGCGACGCGGGCTGATCAGCGAAGAAAGCGACCAGTGGCAATACCGCTTCGAGAAGATCGTCGATCCCGACAGCGGCACGCACCTGTTCACCCTGGAGCACGAGGTGCGCAGCCTGACCCACCCCCTGTTCGCACGGCCGCTGGTCAACCGCAACCCGCTGCAACAACAGGGGGCTTACACGCCGGGGCAGGACGCGTTTTTCTAACAGCCGGTCGGATTTGGGAATTGTCGGTGAGAAAAGCGGCTGTAGCGGTCCAAGCTTCACCGCCTTCGTGTCCCAAAGCTGGGCTATGGGCCTTCGAATTCGGCAAAACTGACCATGCCGGGACCGATTTTCGCTTGCAACGCCCTAAGTCCGACAGGCTGCTACGGGCTGCACAGCTACCTGCTCACTATGCGGGCGCGGCCTTGCTCAAAGTACTCAATCGCGTGACGGCCTAACGCGGCACGGACTGCGCGCCCAGATAGCGCTCCACGCTCGCCTCGAACCCGGCCGCGCAGAACTCCGAACGGCCGAAGGTCAGATGGGTATTGGCACCCGAGGCGAACGTCGACTGCATCGAATCCATCAGGCCGAAATCCTCCATCAGCGCGTCCCAGAAGATCTTGACGTTCTTGTCCCAGTACTGCCGTGCCTTGTCTGTGGCCGGCGCTTCCGGGATCAGGGTCACCGCGTCGATGGTCGATGCGCCCACGCCGCGCGGCCACACGCTCAAAACCGTGGCGTGATCGCCGATGAAAAGAAACATCAGGTTGGGAAAGAAGTAATAGATGATGTTGCAGTGTTGCGCCAGGTTCCACTTAGCGGGCGGCTGCGCCTGCAACTCGCCGATCGATTCTTTCGGCAGGGTGATGCGCCAATGGTCGCCGAAGGCGTCGGCCACCATGCGGTTGTCCTGGAACAAGGGCGCGATGCTCGCGCGGTGCAGATACTTGAAGTGATAAGCCTCGAGATTGGCGTCGGCCACCAGCTTCCAGTCGTGTGCCGAATCGAAGCGGCGCGTGTGGTGGGCTATGAAACGCTCGTAGCCGAAGGATTGCAGATCGTCCGCCATCGGGCCCAGCCAGGCACGGATATCGATGGCCGAACCGGGGGTCGGCACCACCCATACCAGACCGCAAGCCTCGGCCACCTGCAAGGCCACAAGACTGTGCTGTGCGCGATCAAGGTCGGGAAACTCCTGCGGATGCGGCAGGCCACGCAGCGCGCCATCGAGATCATAGGTCCAGGAGTGATAGGGGCAGATGAAATTGCGTCGCGCAGTCCCACTGCCTTCGACCAGGCGCGCACCGCGATGGCGGCAGGCATTGATGAAGGCCCGCAGCACGCCATCCTGCCCGCGTGCCACCACGATCGGCACGCCTGACAGGTCATGGCTGAACCAGTCACCCGGCTGCGCCACGCAAGACGACGCGCCGATCATCACCGGCATGCTGCGGATCATCTGCTGCTCGCGCGCCAGGCGCTCAGGCGAGAGGTAGCGCGCCACCGGGCTTTTGGCCACCGCGCCACGATCGGTGGTGCCGGCCTGCATGTGATCGAGGATGCGCCGGATCAGCGCCACTTGCTCGCTGTGCCGCATGCCTACTTCTTCTTGAGCGTCTTTTTGGTCTTGCCTGACGCCTGCGACTTTTCGCCCGCCCGGGCGCGCTTGCCGGTGACATCACGCGACCACTGCGAGCGCGCCCCGCGCGCCGGCGGCGCCATGAACGCGTCACCCATGTTGCCGGGCCCGGGTTCCGGCAGAGGGCGCCCGCTGTCGCGCCATTCCACCGCCGCCGGAAAGCCGTAGGCCTCGGCATAGCGCTTGAACCACAGGCCTTCGGGTGAATGGCGGGTGATGCCGTCGAACACGGTGGCGAACATCTGCGTTTGCTCAAGCCCCATGTGCTCGATCGCCTGGTTGATCACCAGCTTGTGCATCATCAGCTGGTTTTTCGGCACGCCCGCCATACGCTGGGCCAGCGTCGCCACTGCCGCATCCAGCTTGGCCAGCGGCGCGATCGCGGTCGCCAGGCCCCATTCCAGCGCTGTTTTGCCGTCGATCAGGTCGCCGGTGAACATCATGCGCTTGGCGCGCATCGCGCCTATGCGATAGACCCACATGGCCGGGGTCGGGCAGCCCCATACCCGCACCGGCATGTAGCCGATGCGCGCTTTGTCCTCCATCACGATAAAGTCGCAGCAGGTGGCGATGTCGCTGCCGCCGGCGGCCGCGTAACCGTGCACCTTGGCAATGGTCGGCTTGTAGGAGTGCCACAGGCTCATGAAGTCTTCGGTGTTCTTCTTCATGAACTTGTAATCGACCATCGGGTCCCAGGGCATGGCCTGGGTATAGACGTTGGTCTTGTCGCCTTCGGCGTATTCCTTCAGATCATAGCCGGCGCAGAAAGCCTTGCCCGCGCCCTGCAACACGATCACATGCACCGCATCGTCAGCGTTGGCCGCCTCGACGGCGGCGCGAATCTCGCCCGGCATGGCGCCGTTGATCGCATTCAGGCGCTCGGGCCGGTTGAGGGTGATGGTGGCGATGCGGTCGTTGACCGCGTAGACGAGCGTGGAGAAGGTCGGCCCGGCGGATTTCGTCTTTGCCTGTTTCATGTGCTGTTGCCTCTGTTTGTAGTGGCGTTGTCAGACCACGATCTCGCGGCTGACGCCTCGGCAATCCATTTCGTAGTCGAGCCCGGCTACCGGCGGGCGACAGTATTGCCAGGTGATGCCGCCGGCCGCCGCACCGCGGCGCACCAGTTCGGAACCCATGAACGGGTGGATGTCATACACCGTGTAGACCTGGGTCGCGGTGACGTCGCGCCAGCCGGCGCCCAGGGCCGCCAGGCGCCGTTCCTGCTCGCCCAGCACCCAGCGCGCCTTTTCCAGCATGGCATCGGGCGTGGTTTCGCCCGGGCGCACCGTCACACTGCGATAGTCCTTGTGGCCCTCGGCGGCCTCGCCGCTGCCGGCCACCACAAAGCCGCCGCCAGCCGCCGCCACGGTGTATGAAAAAGCATAGAAGCCGGGCGCGGCGGGCGGGTCGATTTGCGGGCACACGTTGCTGCGCGCCACCGGGTTGACACCATCGCGCATGACGTTCCAGCGCTCAAGGGTGCCGACGTAAATCCGGTTGAAGTCGACAAAGCCCTGCTCGGTGAACGGCGCCGGTGAGCGCAATTCGCAGGCGCAAAAGGCGCTCAGCGGCCGGCCGATGCTTTTCAGGTGGGCTTCGATGCGCAGGAAGCCCTGATCCAGCGGCAAGACCTCTGCAAATCGCGCGCGTTCGATCGCGAATCCGGGTTGGGCTGCGACGCCGGCCGAATACTGGAATACGCCCGGCACATAGCGATAGCCGCCATCCGGGAAATCGGTTGTATCACTCATGTGCTCAGTCCTGCTTGATCTTGGCCGCTTCGACCACCTTTTGCCAGCGCGCCAGATCGCCCTTGATCTGCTCGCCGAACTGCTCGGAGGTGTTGCCCACAGGCTCGACCCCCAGGGTGGCAAAGCGCTCGCGCACATCCGCCTCCTTGAGCACCGCAGCAATGGTGGCGTTGAGCTTGTCGATCACCGCCTTCGGGGTTTTGGCCGGCGCCATGACGCCAACCCAGGAGGAAACATCGAACCCGGCGACGCCCTGCTCGATGAAGGTCGCCACATCCGGCAGCGAACCGACGCGGCGCGGCATCGAAACGCCGACGCCGATCAACTTGCCGGACTTCACATGCGCATGCGCACCCGCCACCGCAGAGTAGGCCAGCGGCACCTGGCCGCCGATCGCGTCGATCACCGCCTGGCCACCGCTCTTGTAGGGAATGTGCGTCATGTCAAGGCCGGTACGCTGCTTGAGCAATTCACCGGCCACATGCGTGGTGCCGCCGGTGCCGGAGTGGCCGAACGAGAGCTTGCCGGGATTGGCCTTTGAATAGGCCATCAGTTCGGCGAAGTTCTTCACCCCGAGACCGGGGTGCGCCACCAGCACCAGCGCGGCGTCACCCAGTTTGGTGACAGGCACGAAATCCTTGATCGTATCGAACGGGATTTTCGCGAACACGAACGGATTGATCACCATCGTGCCATCGAAGGCCAGCAACAGCGTGTAGCCGTCGGGCGGCGACTGGGCGACATATTGGGTACCGGGATTGCCCGAACCGCCGGCGCGGTTCTCGACGATCACGTTCTGGCCGAGACGTTGCGACAGCTTGTCGGCCATCACCCGCGCGGTGGTGTCGGTGACCCCGCCGGTGGCGAAGGGCACGATCAGGCGGAGCGGCTTGTTCGGGTAGTCCTGCGCCGGCGCCACGCCGGCAAGCGCGGCCAACAGGCACGCCGCGAGAATCTGCAATGACCGCATCGTAATGTCTCCACTGTTTTGATGCGGCGATTATCGCCTGCCTGCGCAAGCCGCGCAGGCAGGCCAGGCCGGCCTTACCAAGTGCGCGGCGGGTCCGGCACATAGCCGCTTTCCGGCTGCCCCGGAAACGGCCGCGGCCGCGGCGGCACGCGCGGCTCGCCAATCACGCCCATGGCAAGCAGGTTTTCGCGCGAATCGTAGGCAATCGTGATCACCTCATCGGGCGTGTTCCGGGCGCGCGCAAACGCGGTGTACTCGACCCATGCGGACTCGCGCGCACCGTGGCCGGTGCCGAGCTTCTTCTCCGCTTGCGGCGGTGCCGCTGCGCGGCTCTCGGCAACCGACTTGTCGGCCGCCCCCGGACTGCCGGAAGGGCCGGCCTGGGCTGACGCTGCGGCCGGCACTTCGGCGCGTTCGCGCATCTCGGCACTGGCGCCGGTGCCACTGCTGTCGCGTCGGCCATGAGGCAGAGTTCGCGGCGGCGCGATGTTCGATCGCGCCGGCGGCTTTTCGCGAAACAGTGCCACCCCGATCACACCCACATCGTCGGGCCGGCCGGTGCGCGCCGCGTAGGAATTGGCGATCGGCGTGAAGAAGAATGCCGCCACCTGCTCCTGGCTCTTGCGCCAGCCGGCGACATCATGCCGTTCCCAGGGCGAGAACACATAGCCGGTCTGCTCGACGCCGGCGGTTTCGCCGCTCACCACGTTGACACCGTCGACCGAAATCACCGACAGCAGTCGGCCACCGCTCCTGTTGTGCACCCGCACCGCGTAGCGGCTACCGGGTTGTCCAGCCACCCAGTAGCGGCCCTGATGCTGGTGGATCGGCAGGGTCTGGCCGGTGGCGCGGTCGATCACGGAAATGTCCGCCAGGCTCCCGACTGCGCCCGCCTGCAGCGACACCAGGCTTGCCAGCAAGACTGCGGTGGTGAGCGCTGCGGTGAGGATGGGTTTGCGAAACATGGTCATGCTCCTATTCGTGGTTGAGATACGCCTGCAAACGAACGCCGCCACGAAAAGGGGTGAAACAAAGTTGAATCGATGTCCTGCGGCGGGTCCTCGATCATCCACTTCGCGTAATCGCTCTCCACGCGAGTTGGTCGGCGGCGAACATCGTCGAATAGAAGGCGATGCTCTTTTGCAGATCGGCAACATGGGTATGCACGTGAAAGCGTTTCATGCTGTTTCCTTCCCGGATTGACAAGAGGGAGGCAGGGCGACGTCGCAGGTGTCGCCTTCGCAACGATGCGACGTCAGGTAAGCCAGCAGGGCCTGCATCTGCGAAAAGTCGGCCCGGTAAATGAGGTTGCGCCCGCTGCGCTCGCAACTGACGAGCCCGCCGTGCACGAGTTCCTTCAGGTGAAACGAAAAGGTGGCCGCCGGGACCCCCAGGGGTTCGGCGAGGGCGGCGAGGGCTTGCACCACATCGTTATCTTCCATGTTTCGATAATCATGGAGACATAAAAATCAACGCGATAGGTTTGTTGCTCGATCAAGCGCCACTTGTTGCGGACGCGTAGTCAGATTAATAGATCAATGTTGCACAGTATCCATGATAATAGCGAGCGCTCACACCCAAACTCTTGCCGCTTGTTCGCCGGTGGCCGGCGGGGCCGATTCGGAGTTACGCTTGGATTAGTTCGAAATCGAGACCCGGAAAGCGTTTGAAGTCGCGGTCGAAAGATCCCACTGTAGCGCCATGCTCGATCGCCAGTGCTGCGAAGTGGGCGTCGGTGGTCAGATTGCCGGCGCTGCCGGCGCCAACCAGAAGGCGCCGGAGAATCGATCCGTGGCGGGCGGTAGGGTGCAATATTCTTGCTGCCGGGTCCGCGATCCAGTGATCCACGGCAGTAAATGCGTCGTCCAGGGTCAACGGTTTTGCCAGAATGCCGCGCTGGGTGGAAAGGCGTATGAACCCAATCAACGCGATCCAAGCCAATCCGACACCGCGTTGCGCCTGGAACGCGGTAACCAGCCATTCGCGTGCGCTATCGTGTTCTTCGCTGCCGCGGTTGACGGCGTTCAACAGGACGTTGACATCCGGCAATTTCATGGTTGGCTACGCCGACCATGCCGGCGCTGCATTTTGGCGACGATTTCGATGCATCCTCCAACTCACCGGCCAACGACAGTGACTTGGTCAGATCCACCAACGGTTTGCCCATGTCGAACGTGATCTGCTCGAACGGCATGCGCCGACCGGCGCGCTGGACGCCCAACCCATCGCGGATAGCCTGGTTCAGAACCCGCTTGACGGTTCGTCGCGCTCGCGCATCGTTTTTCTCAGCAGCGCTTCGACATCGGGGTCGATGGTGACGGTGGTACGCATGACATCATGATAGCAAATTCAATGCTGTCATGATGCCTTAAGGATTGAATCTTCGAACATGGCCGATCGCGCCGGCCCCAGTCGCATCGCCCCCGAAAACGTTATCGACTACGACGTTGCAGCCAGACCTTCATCAACGATTGATTGGCCCCTATTTCATCCTGCTTTGCACTCCTTTCCACTCAAGCCGCGCGCTGCTTGGAAGTGCGCGGAACGAATTCGATCCTGAGCCTGCAGCCGACCGCTTCGGCGTACTTCTTGAGCGATGCCACCGAGGGAACATGACGGTTGGCAGCTTCCAGGCGCGACACGGCGCTCTTGGTCGTGCCCATGCTAACGGCCACCGCTTCCTGCGTCAGCCCCGCGCGAGATCGCGCCGACAACATTTCGCGCGCCAGCGCGTATTCCACCTCCAGAGAGTCATAAGCCTTGCGAAAGCCGCGCCGCTTTGACGCTTTTTCCAGAAACGCTTTGTGCTCGTGCCGTACCGGTTCGTATTTCAGTTCAGCCATTTTCGATTCCTTTCTTGCGCTTTCGCGCGAGCTTGATCTCGCGATCCGGGGTCTCTTGTGTTTTTTTTACGAAAGCATGCAGCACCATCACTCGCCGACCAATGAAAAAGCAATAGAACGCGCGCCCAAGCCCGGACTTGCCGCGTGGTGGCATTTCAAACAGACCGTCGCCGAACGCGCGCGAATGCGGCAGGGTCAAGTTTGGTCCGTTCTGCATCAGCAATTCGACAATACGTGCGTAATCGGCAACCAAGTCTGCTGGCCATGACTCGATCTCCGCCAGCACGCGTTCGTGGAAGTATTCAAGCGAATAAGTCATTGGGGAATGTTAGCAACATTGCTAACATCGGTCAAGCGAGCCGAAGCGAAGAATCTATCGCCCGCAGCAGCTTCGACCTGGCCGGCTACTCGGGAGCCCGCGACGGCGTCACCGTGTTCCTCACCTACCCCGGGGCACAGATGACCGGCGCGGGCACCCACACCATTTCCAATTTCGAGGGCCTGTCAGGCAGCCTGTGCGCCGAGCGCCTGATCGGCGACGCCAATGCCAGCCGGCTGGTCGGTCTGGACGGCAACGACACCCTCGAACACGAGGCATCCTCCATCAGCGTTCTGAAGACGCGGTCCGCCATGGCAACACGGACCGCTGCGGCGAGTTCAGTGACAAGGGCCGCCGGGCTACCCGGCGCTGCCCACGGGCTGAAGGCGTCAACCAGGGTCTCGCCGATGCCCGGTTCGGTGCAGGTCGGTACCACTCCAGCTCGCGCCAGCGCTCGGCGGCGGCGATCGCGCCGCGCAACGCAAGCGGCGTAATGCAGGCGCCCCTAGAATTCATTTGGGCCTGGCTACGACGCGCGGGCAATCTTCAGGTCAAATGCCGGAGCACCATATGTCCTCACCCCGCAACATCCTGTTGGTTACCTGCCACCCCGAGCCGCGCTCGCTCAACGGCGCGCTGCGCGACCATGCGCTTGAGGTGTTCGGCCGACTCGGCCATCAGGTGGAGCAATCCGATCTTTACGCAATGCAGTGGCAGGCGGTGGTCGACGCCCGCGACTTTCCGGCCGAGGAGCCCGGCGCGCGCCTGGCGGTGGGCGCGGCCTCGCGCCGCGCAACCGAAGGCGGTTCGCTGACAGCGGATGTGGTG
>Ga0209181_10000402_pt1 | contig 80837 bp, 71 predicted proteins | sample MAT05_FD_187208 | JGI IMG/M metagenome (GOLD analysis project Ga0209181, IMG submission 187208) | Freshwater microbial communities from Lake Fryxell liftoff mats and glacier meltwater in Antarctica - MAT-05 (SPAdes) (version 2) | ecosystem: Environmental > Aquatic > Freshwater > Ice > Liftoff...
GTTGCAAGCTGCAAGCTGCAAGCTGCAAGTTGCAAGATATAAGCCGCAAGCTACAAGTTGCACCGCAAGCTGCAAGTTGCAAGTTGCAAGTTGCAAGGTATAAGCCGCAAGTTGCAAGCTGCAAGGTATAAGCTGCAAGTTGCAAGCTACAAGTTGCAAGGTATAAGCCGCAAGCTGCAAGTTGCAAGCTACAAGTTGCAAGTTGTAAGTTGTAAGTTAAAAGTTGCAAGGTATAAGCCGCAAGCTGCAAGCTACAAGTTGCAAGCTGCAAGTTGCAAGGTATAAGCCGCAAGCTGCAAGTTGCAGCGTGCAAGTTGAAAGCCTAATTTGCACGCTGCAAGTTGCAAGGTATAAGCCGCAAGCTGCAAGTTGCAAGCTGTAAGTTGTAATCTGCAAGTTGCAAGCTGCAAGTTAGTTTAGCTAATTTTTGTGGAACATTGACGACCCCGGTTACAAGTTATACATGTCAGCATTATTCTAGAAAAACCACAACTCTTGTAACACCTTCATCTATCACCTATCATCTGTCATCTACCGACATCTATCATCTAACCTCTTTTGATGCTTATTGAACCATCCGTACACGCTGTGCGACGCAACGGCCGACTCCCAAAGAACTAATGCCGGGCTAACAAAAAAAATTTACCCTGACAGCGTGTAACCATCTATTAGGCTTCCACTATCATTTTGCCGGTGTTATTGCCGCTAAATAAACCTATAAGGGCTTCGGGAAGTTTATTAAAACCATGCAGGGTGGTTTGAGTGTATTGTAATTTACCTTCGGTTACCCACTTCGCCAATTGTTTAAGTGCTTCGGCAAACTGATTACTAAAATTGGATACAATAAAACCCTGCATTAATACGCTGCGGGTAAGTAACATGGGTTGCAGGCGCGGGCCCACGGGCGCCCCGGTACTGTTGTAAAGTGATATTTGGCCGCAGAGAGGTATGCGTGCATGAAAATTAATGTTGGCAATAACTGCATCGGATATTTCGCCGCCTACGTTGTCAAAATAAACATCCACCCCATTTGGGCAGGCTTTTTTAATGGCCTGCCGCATATCGGTTTCGGTTTTGTAGTTGATGGCCTCGTCAAAACCGAAGGTGTTTTTTAACAGGGCAACTTTATTGTCAGTACCGGCAATACCCACCACGTGGCAGCCTTTTATTTTGGCTATTTGCCCCACCACTACGCCTACTGCACCTGCTGCACCTGACACAACAACCGTTTCGCCGGGTTGGGGCTTTCCTATATGCAACAGGCCAAAATAGGCGGTGAGGCCGGGCATGCCCAGTATACCAAGGTAATAGGCAGGAGGCGCCAACGTTTCGTCAATTTTATTTATATCGGCCTCGGCGGCCACCATGGTTTCCTGCCAAGGTAAATTACCCAGTACAAAGTTGCCGGCCACAAACCGGTCGCTGGTACTTTGCAGCACCCTGGCTACAACACCGCCCTGTATTGGTTGGTTTAGCGCAAATGGGGGTACGTACGATTTTGCATCGTTCATACGTCCACGCATGTACGGGTCAACCGAATAATACAGCCCCTGTAGTAACACCTGTTGCCTGGTTAATGCAGGTAACTGTACAGTAGCAGTTGTAAAATTATCGATAGTGGGCACACCCTTTGGCCGCGATGCCAAAACTATTTGTTGAGCATTTTTCATAATAGTAAAATATTTAATGGTTTTTAAAAACTGCTTAGCCAAAAAAACAACGTTTGTTTAATTGCAAAAGCCTTGTACAATAAAAAGTTGCGAATAATGCAAATATTGGCACTTACTATTTGCAGTAAACAATTATACCACCGTTGCACATGTAATTATATTTAAAATAAACAGGCGCCTGCTGTAATATTATGGGGGTTAATTGACTCAATTGGCAGCTATTTATTTTTTATAATAACGGCCTTCTGTAAATTTTTTAGCGCAACCTGTCAAAAAATAAATGCCTGTCTTTCTCTCCCACCTCACTAATTAACAACGATTTTTTTAAAACATGTTGGATACCGTTGTACGTGTAATTGACAAAACTTTTGTCGGTGGTTAATATGTAGTTGATGACACTATGGTTTAGCGCAACCGTTTAAAGATTGTCCGGTTCAAAAAAAACGGAATTGTCGCCAATAGAAAACTCGTTAATAAACATGGTAAAATTGGCGCTGGTGGTTTTTGGAACCCACGAAATATCGGCCAAAACTTTTCGCCGGCTTTTACCTGGTCTTATATACGGTTTATAAGCTTTACCAGGGCAGTTTGTATGGCTACTACCTCTTTTTCACCTTCAAAAATTTTTGCTTCTTCAAAATAATTTATTTGCCTTTGGGTAAGGGTTACACTGTCAAGGTTTAAAACTTTGGTTGCAGGCAGCGTATTGTAAAGGATAGCAATTTTGTGGCTTAGGGCAGTATAAATATTAATGGGTCTGGCTAAATTAAACCACCCTTTTGCATATTGAATATAATTAAGGTTGTAACGACTTTAAAAATAACATTTAAAGGCAGCGGGTTCGGGGTAAACAAAATGATTAAAAATGGGGATGTGCTTGTTGATACAAATTATTTTTTAGCTGCTAAAACTGTTTAAGTAGGTAAGTTTATTAACCAGGCCTTGCAGGTAGGTTTTAATATTGCCATTATTGCCTTCAATAAAAGTGCCTGTAAACGGTAGCTGCACGGGTTTTTACAGGTGGCCAAAAAACTCGTTAATAGAAATACCAACATGTGCAGCCAATGTATGAAGTTCAAAAATGGTAAGTGTTTTTTCGCCCCTGAGCCCGTGGTAAGCACTATCGTTACTTATGTGCAACTGTTTGGCAATAGTTGCTATGAGTGATACGTACGCCGGCAATTTGGCTTTTATAATGCGGAAAAAAGTAAGTTGATAATTTACGTTGCTCAAAATACCCTGTAGGTGCGTTGAATATAAATTAGGTGGTTTTGATAACATTAAACTTTTAGCCGTTTAGATACATGGCTAAAAAACATTGGCAAACCGTTATTTAGCCCTTTAAATACAAATTAAGTGCAGGTTTTTATAAAAACTTAATTTGCCACGACAGTATTGTTAAACCGATAGGCAAAACCTATGCCCAGCAGTTGTTTTAGTTGTACTGCAGGTTTACCAGCAGTTCCATCGCTTTTTACGGTTGCAATATTTTTATCGTAAATTATGTCAACCGAAAGGGTCATATTAATAAACCTGGTAACCTTTACGGCCATCAGGTTTGTCCAATACACATTAATATTTTGAGGCTTGTTGAGGTAGTTAGAAAACAAATCTAACCGCGTGGTGTACGATGCACTTTCGCTTATTGTAGCTTTATATGCTGCCGATACAAAGGCGCCCGCCTGCAATTTGGAAGTTTTGCCGGGGTCTACGCCATAGGCCCCCACTGCCGAAAGGGAGTCCTGCGTTACCACTATTAGCCTGGCAGTAATGGGCGATAAAAACAACGAAAAGTTGGAAGATGGCTTATAATCCACCCCTTGCGATAGCAAAAAATAACCAGGCGCCATAAACTTTGAGGTTAACACCCTTTCGCCATTTTTAGGGTATGCATACCCTTTTGCAAACTGCGACCTGAAATTAAACAGCGTGCTGAGGTTCCACTTTTTACCTATAACATGACCGTATTTTGACACAAGGTCTATGCGGTCGTCGGCCTTGCGTTGGCCAAGGCTGGTGGTACTTACAATACCATAGGCAAGGTCAAGGGTATTATCCCACGAGTTATTTCCTTTTTTATAGAAGGCAAATACATTTAGCAACGTTGCAATCGAAAGCGACGAATTATCGCCCCCTGCTGCCCAGTTGCTTAACGATGCCTGGTTAAAGTTAAGATTGTACAGCCCGCCTGTTTTCCAAACACTGGTAGTGGTGTCATTAGGGTCTTTTTTTATTTGTTTACCGGCAGCTTCATTTTTTAGATCCTGCACTGTTTTGTTTTGTGCCTGCGCACTACCAATTATTGATAATAATAAGAAAACAACTATTTTTTTAGTCATAAGCTGCATTTTTTAAAAAGGTTTGAAGGTAACTATCCAGTGATAAAAATTTTAGAATCTGTTAGATTTTTCCCTGCAAAGGAAATCTTCCGGTTGGTTTTGACAAAAAACAGAGCGCATAATAGGTAGACTATGCCTTGTTTAACATGCCCGCTATATTAATAACAATGGCCGGGTTAACCATTAGCATTTGTTGGCAGAATTGCTTTTGATTGGCAGGGGAAATAAGCACTTTGCTGTGCAGGTACCTTACCTCTAACCGGTTTAGCGATAAAGCAGGCGACGACCACGGGCTATTGGTTTGCTTTATATGCGTAATGGACGAAATGGCTATTTGTTGACGGACAAGCACACTACATTTAATTAGCAGCATTTGCTTGTTAATAGTGTACACAGTAGTAATTATTAAATGAATAAAAAATGAAACAACAAGCAAAATAACGACAAAGCCACCCCACGCTTTTTGAAATACCATAAACACGGCCAGTATGGTAAAAAAAACAAACAGCGGCACAAAAAGCCCCCACGAAATGGCCGATCTAAATTGCTTCATACCTGTAGGTTTAAAAACATTTCATACAGCAATCGTTGATTGATTGCAAAAACTTAATCGCCGCCGCCACCGCCACCGCCATCGCCGCCGCCGCCATCGCTGCCGCCGCCATCACCACCGCCATCAGCCGACCCACTGTCGCTCCAGCTATCGCCGCCGCCGGCACCCGAAAAGTTACCATCGTTAAACCCGCCAAAATTTTCAGTATCATTAGCTAAATGGGCAGAGGTATTACTGATATCAATAAAAGGGGTAACCGTACCAAAATCAACATTTGCGTAGCTGTCGGTGGCAGGGGTGTTGGTGCGCTTTTGCGATTGTCGTTTCCACCATTGTATTATTTGCAAAAACATAGACACTTTGTGTAAGCTTTGGTTAAAAAAATTGCTGAATGTAACCCCTTAAAGTTACTATTTGCTTTTTAAAAATAAATGCCTGCGCCCGGCTGCCAGGCAACTTTTAAAAACAGCCGTCCGTTAACAGGCGTATTAAAAAAATATATAGCACTACTGCAGGTTATTGGGCAGTTGTAGGTTTACCCTAAGTATTTACCAAATAAAAAGCCATTAATAAAATAGCTCCTTTAGTAAATGTATATGCAGGTAGCTTATTTAACATCATAACCTATATTCACTTCAACATTATCTAAACAGGTAAACAATATCTTGCGGCAAACTTTTTACATGCAACTATTTGACTGGCTTGAACAATTAGACAGACAAACATTCATATTTATACACACCGGTTTTAATAACTATTATTTAGACCAGCTAATGTTGCTTGCCCGTAACGCCCTTACCTGGATACCATTGTATGCAGGCCTGCTGATATACATAGTAACAAAACATAAAAAAATTGCTTTACCATTTATACTTGTTACGCTGGTAACTTTTGCTATTACCGACTATGTTTCGGCCTCGGTTATTAAACCATATGTAGGCCGCCTGCGACCGTGTTACGCACCCACACTGGCAGGGGTGATAAGAAATATTATTGATTGCGGCGGAAAAGATGGCTTTCCCTCAACACACGCAAGTAACCATTTTGGCATGGCTATGTTTTGGTTTTGCAGCATATACCAACTAACAGGCCGCAAGTGGTATTGGCTAATGGCCTGGGCAGCGCTTATATGTTTTGCCCAGGTTTATGTGGGCAAACATTACCCTTTTGATGTAAGTGGTGGCGCATTGTTTGGCACCGTTACAGGCTACCTTATGTGGCTGGTTTTTAAACGGTGGGTTACATCTGCCAAAATAAAAAAAACACATGGGTAGTTTTTTCAAAAGCCATTTAATAATGCCTTACATATGGCTATTTATTAGTTTCAAAAATATTTATTGGCCTAACAATACTGCTACTATCAAGCTTTTGTTGCGTCGCACACTTATACTTTTTATTTATAATTCTGCATAGCATAGCTTACTTTACTTTTCATACACAAGCCCAATTCCCAATAATAGCTAGTCATGCCTGTAAAAAGAGCGCATCAGGCTACTGCTGCACCCTTCGGTTATTCAATCATCCTTCTTTTTTAAAATGTAGTAAGGCGTTACTTCCTTAAACCTTTTAGCCGGGTTTAAAAACCGTAGGCTAAGCATGGTTACATGAAAATCATGGCCCCTAAATACCGTTGCAAACTGTCGCTGCCCCAAACTGTCTTTTACCTGTTGTGTAGTTATAATGTAGGTGTTTGAAGGTAACAATGCAAGGTTGCTCAGTTGGTCAAAATTGTGATTGGCATAAAAATTAAGACTACGACTAAACCCAAACTGATACCTATAAACTTTGCCGGGTGTTATATTATTTTTTGCAAGAAACTGATTGATGGCCACGCCTGGTTGAAACTGCAATAGTGCCGGGTAAAAAAACACGTTCAGTAGCAGGTTTATGCCGGTAATGGTAAACAGTGCATTGCGCAGCAAGGGGGCTACCACCTTTGCTTTACGTATTACCAGCACGTAAACCAGGGCCAGTAAAACATACGTTACCGTTAGCCAACCCTTATTAATTTTACTAAAGGGAATGTATAGCAACACCAGCGAGGCCAGCCATAACAACATAAACAACCCATTGTGAAAACCCACCAAAATTTTTGCTGCTTTGCCAGTACTTACTTTGGTTAACAGGTTGTATAAAAATTTTGCGGTAATAATAGCCGCCAACGGAAAAACCACAAAAATATAGTGCGGTAATTGCGCCCTGCTGCTGGCCAATGCGCAATACGTAACAATAAAACCACCCGTAGTAATCCACTCTTTATTCGGCACCAGTTTAAACCCTGACCGAATTATGTCTGTGATTTCAACCAGCAAGGCAATGCTAAAAAAAATGATCCATGGCAAAAAGCTCCACAACATATTTTGGTACAAAAACAAAAAGGAATCATACTCGTGCCAGGTGCTTTGGCCGGTAATACGGCCAAAACTTTGGGTCCAAAAAAAGAAGGTCAATCCCGAGGTGCCGGTTTGCCCATACATCACTTTTTCGGGGTGAAGATCGAACTGGCGGTATAGTCCTGTCATCATTGGTAACAGTAACACCAACACAATGGCTATTATTACCAGGTACTCCCATTTTACCAACTGTTTCCACTGGCGGCGAAGTACAAAGTGAGGCAGAAACGCAAAAACCGGTACCATTACGGCAATTGGTCCCTTTGTCATCATACCTGCTGCCATGGCTACGCTGGCCAATATTAAATTTATCCATTGCTTGTTTTGGTACCAGGCGGCCAATTGCCAAATACTCATGCTTACCCAGCCCATTAGCATGGTATCGGTACGTACATCGTGGTTTACTAAAAACATGGCCTGGCAACTTGCCAGCACCAATACGCTTATCAGCGCAATTTCTATTTTATAAAACAACAGGCAAAGCCGGTAACAACTGTACAACGCAAGCAAACTGCATAAAAAAGAGGGTAGCCGATAAGCATATTGATTTATGCCAAAAAAGTACATAGAGGCACTGCTTAGCCAAAATAGTAAAGGTGGTTTATCAAGATAATCTTCGCCATTATCAAACACCTGTATAAAGCTGCGATTAAGCAGCATTTCGCGGCTTATGTTAGCGTATTGCACCGCATCTATTTCCATTAGCGGAATAAACCAACCAGTTAAATAAGTACCCACAATGGCCAGTAATAATAAGCCATAAGTACGTTGCTGATGCGTTGACTGTTCCCATAACATGGCGGTAAGATGCGAAAAAGTTTGCTTGCCGCAATATTATTTATGAATAGGAAAAGAAAGGGAACAATAACAACGTTAAGCACCTTATAAAACATTACCGCGCCGTCAAATATTTTTCGGGATCAACTGTCTTACCTTTGGTGTCGCTCAATAAAAAAAGTAATTCGCTGGCACCACCAACATCGGTTAGAACATTGTCCAAAACATCGCCCTCGTTAACGCGATCTCCACGGGCAAATTTTATGGAAGTTACATTACTGTAAATGGATTAAAAACCATCGTGTCTTATAAAAAGCCCGTTTATTCCGCCATCGTTAAAGATTGCTGAAACGGTACCTTTTGCCGAGGCAAAAACAGGCACGGCGCCTTCTGTGGTTATGTTGATGCCATCACTGGTACTGGTAAGTGACGTTGAAGGCAATGTGTACTTGCCAAAATGAGTAATTACCTTTCTCCCCGCCACCGGCCAACGTAGATTTTTGGGAATAGAGAGTTCTACAGCGTGAACCTGTTTGGCGCTTGTTTCCTTTTTATTGTCAGCCAATTTAAAAATGACCTGATGCACCAATTGCACCGGTACCAAGTGGCCGTTTTGGGTGCCTGCCGTCCACTTTCCCGACTGTTTAATTAATTTGATCGCCTCTTCTTCCAGCCCATACCCTACTGCCGAAACTGCTTTAAAATTGCTAAGGTTTCCCCTGTGTTAAATAGCGGCAATCATTTAATGTTTTAAATTCCATTTCTACAAAACAAACCGAGCTATGGCTTTACACATTGTAAAAGCGGCAATATAATAAAACCCACCCTCCCGTACCAAACAAAAAATCCCCGGCAAAAGGCCGGGGAGCAAATAATACGAATTATTAAGAAAAGCCCTTTAAAAGGATTGTGACCTTATGTAAGACTATTTACTTACAATAATTTCAGGTTGTTCATGCCGCCATCAACACCCATAATTTGGCCGGTAACCCATGCAGCGCGGTCACTTAATAAAAAGCTGACTGCATTTGCTATGTCTTCGGGCTTTCCCACCTTGCGCAGGGGGTTTCGTTTTTGCGAGGCTTCCATTTTTTCGGGGGTATTGATAAATTTATCGGCTAATGGCGTTTCGGCCAACGATGGTGCTACGCAGTTTACCCTAACCGCTGGGGCCAACTCTGCCGCCAGCGATTTTGTTAACCCTTCAAGGGCGCCCTTGGCCATAGCCACCGATGCATGAAATGGCATACCTACACTAACCGCCACCGTGCTTATAAACACTATACTACCTGCCGCACTACTTTTTATGTTACTAAAATACGCCTGTACAAAAGCCACGGCGCCCAGGCTATTTATTTGGTAATCGTTGTTAAAATCGTTTTGCGACAGGCGATTAAACGGCTTTAAATTGATGGTGCCGGGAAAATAGGCTAGTCCATCAATAGGTCCTTCAATGGCCGGAAAAGTATTGAAATCGTACTTTTCTACGGTAAAAAACTGGTCGTATAAGGGGTTAGCTGCCTTAGTGGAAATACCGATAACGGTATGCCCTTCGGCTTTTAATTGTTTAGCCGTTTCAATGGCTATTTTACTGTTTGCTCCGGCAAAAACATAGGTTTTACTCATTACTATCGTTTACTTATTTTGTTATTGGTGATTGTTCGTTGCAGTGTGCATTTAAAGCGGTCAATACCCGCTACCCTCGTTTTGGCATGTTTGGTTTTACAGGCCTCCACCCTTTTACGCCACAGTTTGTACGAGCTAAAGCGCAGGTTCTTTTTCATCAAAGCCTTTACTTCGGCTTCGCCTAACCCAAATTGAAAGGTGATGGCATCAAAAGGCGTACGGTCTTCCCACGCCATTTCAATAATTCGGTCAATATCCTGCGGGGGTAATTGGCTATCGGTTGCCTGCTTCATACCCCCCTATTACATTTAATGGGCATATAGGTTCGTAACAAGGTTACAAATTTGGCCCGTCACAAGCTATGGAAGTGGAATATCAACCGGCGCTTTACCCGCTTTTGCATACGCAAGCCGACTCAACCGTTGGGCGGTATAGTACCCATCCAACCCAACACAACTAACGGTTCCAGCCTTTTCAAGGTCTACGTAGCCATCCGGCTCAATGCAATCGTAAGGGCAATATACCTGCATTATCTGCCCAATTATTAGCGAAGTATTGTTAATAGCTATTTCGATCTGTTGTGTAAATTCGACCGCCATTTTAATGTGGGCTTCCTGCACAAAAGGTGCCTCAAATCCATCAAGGTATTCAGCCAGCAGACCTGTTGCCTCAAACTCCGAATTGTTTTTATTGTACCGTGCCGAGGTTTGGTGCGCCTGCAGGTAAAAGGCCGGGGTTATTTGGTTGATGGTATATTTTCCGGTGGATACAATATTTTCCAGCGTATGCCGCTCGGTAACTACCGGCCGCGCAATAAAACCAATGTACGGAGGGTTGGCGCCAATATGCACCAACGAGTTAAAAATGGCAAGGTTGGTTTGTCCTTCACTATCAACTGTGCCAATCAGGCAAACGCTTTTAAAACCACCCAGCGAATTAATAAAGGTGGTGCGGTAGCGTTGCTCCATGTTTATGATATCAGTTAAACTAAACGATTTCGTTATTTTTTTGCTAGCCATAGGTCTCTAAATTGATGGTCGCTATCGTACTGGGCGGCCTGTTTTTCGGTGTTAAAAAATCGGTGCGGACGCGGGTCGTTACCCACGCCGGCAAGGTAAGCCCAGTTGCCCCAATTGCTGCACACTTCGTAGTCAACCAACTGCTGTTCAAAATAAGCGGCGCCGTACCGCCAGTCAATGTTAAGCTCGTTACAAAGGTAGCTGGCCACGTTTTGCCTGCCGCGGTTGCTCATAAAACCGGTGTACTTCAACTCCAGCATATTGGCATCTACAAAGTTGTTACCGATAGTTCCATTGATCCATTTATGTAACAAATGCGGGTTTTCTTTTTTAAAATTTTTAGCTGTTGATTTAATGCCACCCGGCATAAACAGGCGGGTACCATATTTTTCCATCACCAGCCTAAAGTATTCGCGCCACAGCAATTCAAACACCAGCCAGTAGGTGCTCTCATTGGCGCCATGGTCGGCCTCGTAACTTTTTATTTCGTGGTATATTTTGCGGGGCGACAGGCAGCCCTGCGCCAGCCATGCCGAAAATTTTGACGAATACCCCTCGCCTACCATGCCATTACGCGTGTCTTTATATTTCGATATTTTTTTGCTATCAAACAGGTAGTATTGCAGCCTTTGCAAGCCTTCTGTTTCGCCACCAATAAATGTAATGGCGCTACGTGTATCGGGCTGCAGGTAGGCTACTCCCAAACTTGCAAAGGTGGGCAATTGCATGGGCGGCAATAGAGCGCCGGGTATATTTTGAGGTGCTGACAGTGCCACTGGTACCTCCGATTGTCGTTCTACCTGCTTTCTAAAATCGGTAAAAATATCGGGTGTATTGGCAAGGGCAAACGGCAGCTCGCTGTAAGGGTAAAGGGTGCTGGTATTATACGTTTTAAAAGCTACCTGCATAGGCTGTAGTGCTACCATCAGCCGCCGCTCTTCCTGCAATTCCTCCCAGCCAACTTCCTGTTTTGCATACACGGCTGTAGCATTGTATTGCAGTGCCAGCGCAGCAATTTGCTCGTGCGGCTTACCGCTTACCACTAACAACCCCGATCCCGCTTTGCGCAGGCTGGCATTAAGGTCGGTTAATGCCTCCATTATAAATTTTAGCCGATAGCTACCCGTTTTTTCAAAGCCAAAACTGGTGGTGGTAAAATGCGCTGTGTCAAAACAAAACACTGGTATTACCTCGTCGTTATCTTCTATCGCCTGTGCCAACACCTCATTATCGTGCAGCCGCAAATCAGTTTTAAACCAAACTATCGCCCTACTCATTTTCTTTATTTTTTGTTAGATGACGTGCTTTATTTGTTCCATTTAGCCCAATCAAAACACGCCGGGGGTTGAATGGTTGAAGAAATTTTTTAAAACCCTTTTTTGAACGGTCATCCGGCACAATAGCTCTTTAATTGGTAAAAAAACGCGTTTTCCGCTGTTGCAAAGCGAGGCCGAAAAAAATCTGAAAAAGGGCTACTGGCGGGATAACTAATTTCTAAAAACCAATGGGAACTGACGTTGTAGCCGGGGATAATATTAAAACCACGGCTTGTAATCTGCAGTACAAAGTATTTTATTTTTTAAATAACCGGCAATCCAAAGTGTTGTAGAATACTGTATTTGCATGGGCAAAATAATTGGCAGAAATGGCATAACAGCTTTGTTAAACCCGAACTTTATCCTTTTTCTCTTTTATGGCTAATGAAGTTGTATTAGCTTACAGCCAAATAATATCAATGCCAAATACAGCCATTATTACCGGCGCATCGTCGGGTATAGGATTAGAACTTGCTAAAATTTTTGCTGCCAAAAAAAACGATGTTTTGTTGGTGGCACGTAGCGAGGATAAGCTGAAAGCACTGGGCGACGAGTTACAAAAAGCTTTTGGTATTACGGCACATTGCCTCGCCCTCGACCTATCGGACTACAACAATGCGCAGGTTATTTTTGACTTTTGCCGACAAAAAAATATAAAGGTTGATTATTTGATTAACAACGCTGGCTTTGGCGATTTTGGTTTTTTTGCTGATAGTAACTGGCAAAAACAATTGCAGATGATTAACCTGAATATTACAGCCCTTACTTATCTCACTCATCTTTTTTTACCACAAATGATTAGTAAAAAATATGGTAAAATAATGAATGTGGCCAGCACGGCTGCCTTTCAGCCGGGACCAACCATGGCAGTATACTTTGCCACCAAAGCTTTTGTGCTGCATTTTAGCGAGGCCATCAACAACGAGTTGGAAGGCACAGGGGTTACGGTAACAGCCCTTTGCCCCGGCGCTACAGAAAGCGGATTTCAAAAAGCTGCTAATTTGGAGGAGAGTAAAATGTTTAAAGATAAAAAGATACCCACCAGTAAAGAGGTAGCGGTATTTGGCTATGATGCTTTTATAAATGGAACGCCGGTGGCAATTCACGGTTTAAAAAATTACCTGCTTGCCAATAGTGTGCGCTTTGCGCCCCGTAGCCTGGTGGTGCGTATAGCCAGGGCAATAACCGATTAATGCACCCTGCCATCAACCGCCCCAATATATTTTTTATGATCATCCACAATCTGGTGCTCATATTTTGGAACCGGGCTTTATAGCAGTTTTCAATAGTCGTTGCTGCCTGCCTCTATTACCATGGAGGTAGCACTGATACCGTTGGTAATTTTATTCAGCCTTTTTTATCATAATTTTATATTCAGCATTGAGTGTACCAAATAGCGAATAATCATTAAATTTTAATATAAAGCACTTCTTTTAAAAGCATAAAAAAACCCGCGTCGTAAGCGGGTTTTTTTTTAACAATGAAAAATAATTAATGCTTTATAAATGTGGATGTTTCAATAACAACCCCATCAACATACCGTAAGTAATAAGTACCGGCAGGCAGCAACTTTACGTTCAATACAGTTTGCTCTTTTACAATATTTTGTTGGAATATTAGCGTCCCCAATTGATTAAACATTTGTACCGAAGCATTGGCCGAAGGCTTTTTAAAACTTTCTATAACCAACTGGCTGGTAACCGGGTTTGGATACAATTTAACCAGCAGGGACCTTGCGCTGTTTTGAACTGCGGCCACCACTTTTGAGTAAGTACTTTCGCCGGTGCGATGTTTCATTTTAAGGCGGTAATAACTCCAGCCCTGTAATGGCTGATCGTCGTTGTACAAATAACCCGAAGCTGCACCATTGGCTTTTATAACAGAAAGGAAAGTGAAATTTCTGCCATCCTTACTTCTCTCTAATTCAAATACATCACCAGCTTCTTCACCGGCTGTTGTCCAACGGACAATGTTTCGTTTATTATCGGCCTGCGCGGTTATATCGGCTAAAGTAATGTTGAGTAGAGTGGTTATGATGTTATAAAACGATAAGGTAGACGATACCTCGTTGGCCATTACCAGTATAGGGTTGCCATTGGGCGATTGGTTGGCGGGAATAAGAATGAGGCCTTCGGGGCCGTTGTCGCCACCGTATATGTTTACCGATCTTGAATTTTTATAATCCACAAAAACCGGGTTAGCAGGGTCGCTTACATCGTACACCATGCATCCACCTATTCTTTCGAGGGTTACAAAGGCAAAGGTGCGCCCAAAAATTCTGGCCACCGTTACGCCTTCGGGTTCGGGGCCTTTATCGTCGCTGCGGTTTTTGAAGGTGTTGTTTGAGTTGCTCACATTAAATAGTGAGCCAAATACCGGGTCGGCGCTGGTAATCCGCTCCAGTTGATCTTTACTATCCCACACCAATTGGCCTGTGGAGCTATTCCAAATAGAAAACGAACGCGAGCCAAATACGTTAATCTCATCAAAGTCGCCGTCGCCGTCGGTATCGCCACTGGCTGTGGTCACATTTATTCTACCTAAATTGGCTTTAAGGGCATCTGGGAAGGGAAACTTAACCGGATCGAGTATATAGGTAGCTGAACTCAACCTTACTTGTTCGGAAAAGCCAAAGTACTCCCGGGAATCGCCCTCGTTGGCCGTTACCAGGTAGGTTTGGCCGCCTGCCTCGTACGATGCAATGGCATCGGGCATGTAATTACCCTTTACCGGCCAGTTAGCTATTTGTACCAAACCCACCTGGTCGTTGGCATCAAGTGCATTACCAGCAACCGAATGGTCTTTGGTACCCAATGGCAGCAATTGGGTAACGGTAGCGGTAGCAATATTTACTACGGCCACAGCATTATTTTCCTGGCAGGTAACATAGGCCGTGGTGCCATCGGGCGAAATGGTGATGTACTCCGGCTCAAGATCCTGGGCTACCGAAGCACCGGGACCAAAAATGCGAACACCACTATTTTTTAATTGGGTGGCCTGGGTATTGAACGACGCAAAACCGGCAGTGGCTACGTTGGCATTGGTTAGGGCAGCTACACCACCCGACAGATTGATAATAGAAATGGAACCTTCGGGATCGTTGGTGTATGCACTGTTTGGCTCGCCCTCGTTGGCGGTCAATATTTTGCTGCCATCTTTTGTAAATACAATCATATCGGGCATGGCCCCCACCATTACCTGGCTTAAAAAATTTCCATTGATGTCAAAAAACACCACCGTTCCGGCGGACTGGGGAACAAAATTTTCGATGGCGGCGGCAATCACACCATTACGAACCGCTATTGAGTTTATATTGCCATAGGACCGTATGGCAATTGAGTCAAAATAAACGGGCGCTGTTGGATCGCCAAAATTTATTATATCAATACGGCCATTTACCGAATTGGCTACAAATAAACGCCTGGTGGTGGAATCAAAGTCAACAACTTCGGCCGAGTTAACACCCGAAAAACTATTACTAAAAGAACCAATGTATTGGAGCTCTATACTTTTTGCTGCTACAGGTGCCTGCTGATCGTTGTCTTTAATAAATACCGTGTAATGATTGGCCGATGCTGCCGGAACCGTTGCATTAACAGGGTTTATCAGCCTGCCAATAGCGTACTCAGTGGCCTCGGGCAGGTTATCGTTGTTAATGGTAAACACCAATGTATCATTCACATTATTTGAGTTGGCAGGCCATTCAAACTTCAGCGATGCTGGTAACATAAAATCAGTACCTGTTGCTGCCGTACCAATCGGCAAAATTTCCAGTTCGGCCGAGGCTGGCGCAATACCGTTGGCAAGTCTTGCCACTACTGTAAAGGTGGTAGCACTTTCCATAACCTCGGCTCGGGTACCTACAAATGTAACAGCGCCGGGAGCCGCCAACACGGTATCTTTTACCGTAACCATATCAAACCTCCATGTACCAGTGCCTGCGTAGGTACCGGTTGCAGAAGCAGCCCTGTAGCTGGTTTGCCCCGGCTCAAAGGTTGACACTACGCGAAAACCAGCATTGGGATTATTGTTGAGGGCCGTGATGGCTGCCAAAACATACGTTCTTTTATTAAACCAGGTATCGCCGCCTGTTGCCGAATCGATGGCAAACTCTGTCCAAATAACAGTGCCTGCAGTAACATCGGTTGAATATTGTACCGATAAAAACCGCGAAGCGGTATTGCTGTGCCTGAGGTCAAAGGAAACTACTATGTTGCTTTTGCCAGCAGTGGATACATTAAACCGGATGCCTGCCGTTCTATCGGATGCCGAAATTGTTGGGTAGCCTGCCGTGTTCCAACCGGTATTATCGGTGGCTGCAGGGTCGGAGGAGCCACCCGAAGCGGTACCCGAAGCAAAGGTGGCAGTGGTGGAACCAATAAGTGAAATGGTTCCAGCACCCTGCGAGGGCATTGTAGTGCCGGTTGTTGTTGAAGCGTCGGCGGGGCTTGAATTAAAATTCCATTGGGTAATGATATTTTGACAGAAGCATTGGTTACTAATACACAACAAAATCAAAGCAATAAATACAGAGGAAAATTTTTGCATAATCTGAAATGGTTTTTAATGATAAAAGTGAGATAAATTAGTGTTGAAAGTGTAATTTAGAACATTAATATTTTTTTAATAAATCATTAATTTAATGTTATCAAAATAAAATTATCAAAATCTGCGAATACCAATTTAGGAACCTGGAGATTTATAGAATTAAACTAATTGTTTTGCTGCTTATTGTGTTACAGCTAATTGTATTACTGTTACTTACCTGAAGTACAAACACATCGTCAGGATAAACTGACAGATTTATTTTCTAAGATGTGACCTTTAAAAACAGCGTTATGTCGCGTTACGAAAGCATATCGCCATTTCTGTTCAATACATATAATTTAACCATACCCCTGGGCATTAGTTTTACCAATACTTTTTTGTTAGTTGGGTTAGTATACACTTTTACTGAAACTACCTCCTGACTTAACGACAGCACTGGATTACTATTAAAATAGATAGTGGGCGAATGCGTATTTAAACAATTGACTGATACAAGTAATAATAAAACGATGTTTAACTTTCTCATTATTTTCATAGTTGTTGTTTAAACTGTTTAATTAATAATGCATTTTTTGTTTAATTATATATCCAAACAAAAGTAATTTGTAAATTATTCGAGTGTTAACTGCTCATACAACATTCCAACCATGCAAATTGCTGTATTTGCAGTTTTTCCTTTTGGTGTAAGTCTTTTTACTTTCTTACCATATGTTCTTTTTTGTGGCGCAATAACAATAAAAAATCCCACTTACACATAACTTTTTTATAAATGTATTTTTGGGAGGATTGCAAGATAATTATTTGGCTTTTAAAGCGTTTACAAGTTTACCAATCAAAATAATTCCAAATAGATTAAAAAAATACCTAACGTTAACAGTGCATGACCTATTTAAAATAACAGTCAATGATGACCAAAGTGATATGGAGGAAACCCTGGCAGGTTATATTTTAGACAACATGACAGAAGGCGTGTGCCTGTTGACAACCGAAATGCAGGTAGCTTATTGGAACAAGGCTGCCACAATTATTACGGGAGTTTCAATGGACATTATTGCCGGTAAAAAATTAATATCCCATTTTACAACAACGGAATGTAATCATTTGCTTCGAAAATATGCATTCGCCAAAAACATCGGCCGTTCTGTTGAATTTGAAATTTACGTATCGTCGATTTTAAAATGGTTAAAAATAAAGATGCAGCCATCGGGCAATAAAACAATTATATTTTTTAAAATCATTACGCGGCACAAAAAACTGGTAAAGAACCTGCAAAGCACAGCGCAGTTGTTTAAAGATATCGTTAACAATACAAGCGACCTTATTTGGACGGTAAATGAAGCATATTTGTTGCAGACAGCAAACAAAGCTTTTAATTGCCATGGCCATGCACCTGAACAGTGGGTAAAAAACAACCAACTAAACAACAACCTTTTTAATATAACAATGGCAAAGCATTACAACCACGCTTTGCTTGGAAAAAAGTTTACCATAACCGAAAAATTACAAAATAGCGACAAGCAACCAGCCTTGTACTTTGAAATAACTTTTGTACCAATTTATGAGGTTGAAAATAATAAGGTAGCGGGGGTAACCTGTTATGCCCGTGATGTAACCGAACAAATATACCAGCAAAAAAAAGTAGAAGAAAGTAATTGCATGTTACGCCAAAAAGAAAAAATTCTTTTGGAAACCACCGAAAACCTACAAACAATAATAAACTCATCGCCTGATATTATTTGCACCACCGACCCAATGGGAAGGTTTTTGCAAATGAACGATGCATGTAAAAATATGCTGGGGTACCAACCCGCCGATATGATTGGCAAGCTGTTTACCGACTTTATGCATACCAGCGACCAAGCTAACAGTTTTACCCTTGCCGAACAGGTAAAAAATGACAGTAAAAGCAGTAACACCCAAAACAGGTTTGTAGCTAAGAATAACGAGGTTTTACCTATGCTATGGTCTGTAAACCGGAACGCGAAACGTGACGCCTATTTTTGGGTAGGTAAAAGTATTACCGCTTTGGCAAATGCCGAAAAACAACGCAACGAAGCAGAACTTCAATTTAAAGCCTTGATTGAAAAAGGCGTTGAAATGGTTGCTATTGTTGACAGCCATGGCATTTACAAATTTGTAGGCCATAACATAAAACAAAACCTAGGTTACGATGAAGTTGAACTTGTAGGTAAAAGCGCCTTTGACTACATACATCCCAACGACCAGCAGAAAGTAAGCGATTACCTTAAAAACATTTTAATCACTGGCGAGCCTATAAAGGAAGAGGGACGGTTTATAGACAAAAACGGGGAATGGAAATGGATAGAAGTGGTAGCCACCAACTTGCTGAACGACCCTGCCGTGAAAGGGATAGTAATTAATTCGAGAGATATTACAGACAGGAAGCTGAAGGACGAGAAATTAAAAACGACCAATGAACGCCTTAAAACCGTACTTGATATTGTAAACGAGGTAATATGGGAGTGGGATTTGAGCAGTGGCGAAATAATTATTAACCGAAGCTACCAGCGAATATTTGGTGTGACCGACCAAATGCAGGCAACTACCTTTGACCATTGGCTTAAAAAAATACACCCCAACGACCGAACCCGGATAAAAGACAGCATTATTCAAAAACTGGTCGCAAACGAACAAAAACAGTGGAGGGAAGAATACCAATATTTAAAGGCCGATGGTACTTATGCCTTTGTTTTGCATAGAGGCTTATTGGTAATGAACGAAGGTGGTCAGCCGCAAAAAATGGTTGGCGCTATGAAAGACATTACCCAGCGAAAAAGGTATGAGTTAGAAAGAGAATTTATTATTAAAGAATTGACCGAAAGTAACGACGACTTAAAGCAGTTTTCATTTATTACCTCTCACAACCTTAGGGCGCCGTTAAGCAACATGGTGGGGCTTCTTAATATTATTGATAAAAAAACACTGGAAAGTGGCAATTGTGAAGTAGTGGAAATGCTAAGCCAATCGGTAGAACAATTAAATGAAACAGTAGCCGATCTTACCAAAATTATTGTGATGCGAAGTCGTTCGGAAATACAAAACCGGCAAACCAATATTGCGGAAACATTTGAAAATGAAAAAAATAAATTTTTAAACGCTTTAAAAGATATTTCTTACCACATTATTACCGATTTTAAAGTAAAGGATACAACGTTATACCCACCATATCTTGAAAGTATCTTTAGTAATTTATTATCCAACTCCATAAAGTTTCGAAATAAAAATGTGTTGCTTATTATAACTGTTGGGTCGTCAGTAAGCTGTTTTGGCGAGTTAACAATAACCTTTGCCGATAACGGCATTGGCATAAACCTGAGGCGTATAAATGACAGGCTGTTTGGCATGTACCAGCGCTTTCATACAAATAACGACGGAAAAGGTATGGGACTTTACATGGTAAAATCGCAGGTGGTAGCTATGGGCGGTAAAATAACTGTTGAAAGTACTGAGGGCATGGGAACAATGTTTACCATTAAACTACCGATGAAAAATGACCAATAGTTTTTCATCTACCTAAAAAAAACTTGAGTTTACAATAGCAAACCGGCTGCCCACAATAGTGCAACCTGGGCTTTAAAGAACTTGGTTTTTAGTTCAATTAATTTTTGCCGGGCTTCCAACAGTTTATTTTCACGGCTATTAACCAAAAACAGGCTGCTTTCTCCAATACTAAATTTTACTTCTTCGGCATTCAATAGTTGCTGAAAATTTATTGTTGCGGCTTCGTACAAGGCTACCTGTTGTTGTAAGGTTAGTACCTGGGTAAAATACGTCTTCACCTTATTTTCAATTTCGAGCGATGTTTGGTCCTGTAACAATTCGTTGCCCCGAAGTTTAATGTCGGCCAGCGAAAGGTCGCCCCTTGCCTGCCGCAAAAACAGCGGCATTTTAAAATCGAACCCGTATTTGTAATTGTTGTTGAAAAAATTTTGACCTACGCCTTTAAAAGGCTGGTAACCTTTATTTAAAAAGTTATAGCTAACATTTAGGGTGGGCAATAAACTTTGGGCTTTTAGCCTTCGCTCAACACTTAATATATTTTGTTTAAAACCCAGCGATTGCAACTTGGGATGCCGCTGGCGTGCCTGGGTCAGCAAATCGTCCAACACCGGGGTTTGCACAGTATCAACTAAAACAGCCTGCCAACCGGAGTCGGGTATTACATTGGGGCCAAGCGTGTAGGGCACATTATTTTGCAGCCATAAAAAATTTGACAATTCAAACCCGGCACTACGCCAGTTAAAAAATGCATCGTTTTGCAGTAATTGAAAAGCCTGTAATTGTGTTAGCGACTCAACAGTGTCAATTGCGGCAAGGTCGCCGCCAACAAACGACCTTTTTACAAGGCTAAACCGCCGTTGGCTGGTAGCCACAACCTGCGATATAGTCAGGTACACTTTGTACGATTGAACCCATTGCCAGTAAGCGTCCGCTGCATCGAACAAAAGGTCGTTGTAGGCATTGCGCCGGTCAGCTTCGCTTTGGTTAATAAGTATGCCTGCCTGCTTTAGCACGGCCCTTCGCTTATCAAGCATCAGCCCCTTAAGCAAAGGCATACTTATACCTGCAAAGCTCGATTTTCCGCCGGTCAATTCTTCAAAAATCCGCTCTCCCCCATTATTTTCAAAACCGGCCTTTAGTTCTATTCCATACCATGTAGGAATTTTTATTCCACCATCGGTATGAAAAAAATAGCTGGTACCCGAAAAGTCTTTTTGCTCGTTGCCTACATAGGCCTCGGGATCAAAGTTTCCCCGTGCTGATAATTGTTCGGCCCTTGCACTTTCCAACAACAAACCGGCCTGTCGTGCTATGGGGTTGTATTGCCTTACAATAGCAAACACCTCGTTAACCGAAAGGGTAACGGTATCCTGCCCCATGCAATAAAAACTGCAAAACAAACAGGCCAACAATAACCGGCAAAACCTTTTTTTTTCAATAGATAAAAACAACATCATTTGGCTTTGGTTTTGGCAGCATCGTTGTCCTTATAATACTCTGGTGGAAACCCGTTAATGTTCCGCCATAACTCGTACCAGATAGGTACATCTTTTAATAAGGCAAAACCAACGGCCCCGTTGCCCATTTTCAGGTCTTTTGGCCATTGGCGGGCCACCCTGTCTTCTACCACCAATACTCTAAAAAGGCCATTAGTGCTTAAATTGGTTTCTACCGCAATCACCTTACCAAAAAAGGTTCCATAACTGGCAGTGGGCCAACCCGAAAAAATAATGGCTGGATATCCATCAAAAATAAACCGTACGTTCTGACCGGTATCTACCAGCACCAGGTCAAAAGGTTTTACAAACAATTCTACTGCATAGTTAATACCGGTAGGCACTATCTGCAATATCATATCACCTTCTTTCACCGTTTCGTTAATACCCGAATTTACTGCATTAATTACCTGGCCATCCTGCGGCGCCAGCAGCCAACGCAGCGAGCCCCGTATGCGGTAATTTTGCAATTGATTTTCAAGTTTGGCCACTTCAGCTTCGGTGTTGGCCCTTTCGCTTTGCGCCCCAGCCTGGTCGCCCCTTGCCTTCATTACCTTTTCTATAGTTTCCTGTAGTACATTGTTAATATCAATACGGGTAATAACAAGGTCCTGGCTGGTATTTTGGTATTTGTTTAATTTTTCGGTAAGGCCAGCCTGCGTTTTTTGATAATTGTTGGTCCTTCTTTCAAAATCAACCAACGAAATAATGCCCTCATTAAACAAACTTTTTGCACGCTCGTACTGTACGGTGGCAATACCAAAATCAATTTTTGCAGCTTCATAATCGGCCGAGTCGCTTTGTATTTTGCGGCGTAGCTGTTGCAGTTTGTTTTGCATTGAATTGATTTTCAGGTCGCGACTGCTTTCCATAGCCGATATCTGGTCGTCGGTAACCAATACCTTTTCGCCATAAAAATCGGCTTTGTCCCTTTTAGCTACCAATTGTTCGCGGGTACGCTCCACCAGGTTTGGGTCAAGATAATCGTCCTTTACATCGGCCAGTTGCAGCAAGGTGTCGCCCCTTTTTACATAATCACCTTCTTTAATAAACCATTTAACTATTCGCCCCGGTATAATGGCATTTAGCTGTTGCGGGCGCTGGCTTTGGTACAAGGTGGTAACGTTACCGGTTGAGCGTATATTTTGCGTCCATGGCAAAAACAAAACAAAAATGAGCACCAAAAAAACGCCTGCTATCCAAAATTTTAGTTGCTTACCATAGCCGGCATTGTACACCAGGTCAAAACTTGTAATGGTGTAGTTATTTTCTTTTTGTACGGTATCCTGTAAAACTTTCATACACTATATAAGTTTATAAATTAGTTGTTATTACCGCGTGTTACACTAACTACTTCACCATTTGCCATACGTACAATGTAATCGCATTGCCTGGCAAATATTTCATCTTTAGTTATCATAAAGGTGGTGATATTGGGTGTTTGGTTAATAACATAGTTTTGTATTTTTTCGGTTAGTTGCGGGCTTAGGGCCGACCATGGGTTTTCGAGCAATAGCAGGGACGGATGGTGCAGCAGCGCCCGCATGATGAGTATTTTTTGCCTTGTGGATTTACTAAGCCTTTTGCCTGCCACGTCCATGGTTGTTTCATACCCGTCGGGCAGCTTTTTGAGGTATTCTTCCAGCTCGGTCAGTTTGGCAAGGGTGGTCAGTCTTTCAAACGAAAATGACTGGCGGCCCATGGTCAGGTTTTCTAATAATGAGCCCTGAAAAATATCCTGATCGTTAAATACAACCCCAAGGTGTAGCTGTAGCATATCCTGCTTTATATTACTTAACGGTATGTTGTCAAAAAGAATGGTACCCCTAAAATCGTGGTAAGCACCTGTAAGTACTTTTAACAGCATTGTTTTACCGGCACCCTCCTCGCCCATAAGGCAAACTTTTGCACCGGCGGGTACGGCAAAATTAATGTTGCTCAGTACCTCCACCTCATCGTCAAAGCTGAATGAAACATTATTAAGTTTAATATCTACCCCCGATAGCTTTTGCTGAAATGGAATGGTACCGTAAATATCTACTGGTTTATCCAACACTTTTCCAATTTTTTCTATGCTTGTCAGCAGGTCGTACACACTATCAAGGCTAAAAATAAACTTCTCTATCGAAGCCATAATGGTGATTATGACAATTTCGGCGGCCACAAACTGCCCCAGGTTTATTTGATTGTTAATTGTTAAAAAGGCACCAACCACTAACATAGCCGCTGTAATAAGCACTTTAAAAACAATGAGCGACCAGTATTGCACTAACAATATTTTAAAATGGCTGGTACGGGCCCCCAGGTAACCCTCCATAAGCTTATCGCTTTTTTTTAAGTGAAGGTTGGTAAGATTGTTAAACTTAAATGTTTTAAACGACCGTGCCATTTCCTCAAGCCAACCGGCCACACTGTATTTGTAATCGCTTTCTTTAAGGCTGGTAGCCAGGCCCCTTTTGCTGGTAAGCGAAATAATTAACACCAGAATGATGAGCAGCAAAATACCAAACAAGATGAACACTGAACTATAAAAAGAAAGTAGAATAAGGCCAAATAATATTTGAATTGATGCCGTAGGAATATCTAACAACAACTTTCCGAGGCCTTTTTGGATAGAGACCGAGTCGAAAAACCGGTTTACCTGCTCGGGCAGGTAATAATCGTCCACCTTTTTTACATCGAACCTTGGTATACGATAAGCAAACTCAAGGCCGTAGCGTGAAAAAAGTTTTTGGTTGATGCGTTCTATAACTTTAAGCTGCGACACCTGCAATGCACCACTAAGCAATACGCCTACCAATACCAGCAAAATTAATACCCAAATACTGGTACTGAAGGTAAATGCCTGTAAAAAATTGATGATGGATTGAATACCGAGGGGAATACTCAGTTGCAATAAACCATTTAATATGGCAAAAAAGTAAATTGCCGAAATTTCCTTACGCTTGAGCCTTATGATCTCAATGGTTCTAAAAAGCGATAACCCGCCTGGTTTATCAGTACTATTTGCCATAAAGCTTCTACCTTGTTTTGGTTGCTGTTAATTTAAAACCCCTGAAATATTCAAAGAAAGTTAAGCGCCGCGAAAATATAGAAAACCCACACACGGCGAAAATTATACTGTTAACGAAAGAATAAATGACCTGATGGATGGTACTAATTAATTCCCGATTTACCATTTTTATATTGCTGGCACCGGTAAAAGTGTCAGGCAAGTACAATTGGCTATACAATTTTAATAAAAGTGATGTTTGCTTTGAGATCAAATTATACATTTATGTTATGTAACCAGGGTTGTATTTTGATTTGCCAGTTTTTGGAGTTGTGTTTGACCAGGACTTTGAAGAAATCTCGACCTTTACTTTTTAAAAAGGTAAAGTTGGGTCAGTTATTTTCATTTATTATGACCGATTTAAAATTGAACCGCAAAATGCACCCCAAAAAGTAAAAGGCTTTTTTGCTAACTTATTAAAAGAACATATTTTAAGAGAAGAAGTTACAGCGGAAGCAAATGAACTTGCAAAGAAGTAGATAGATGAAAAAATATCTGGGCCTGCCACTGCTGACGATTGCAGGCATATTGCTACTGCAACGCTTAACAAAGTGGGCGATTTGGTAAGTTGCAATTTCAAGCATATTGTTAACATGTTTTAGAAATTGCGGGTATAATTCCATTAGCTATCGGCATGGCTATTCACAATTAAACAGCCGGTTCACCAAAAGAAATTGTAAATAATGAAGATGACGACAAAAAAAATCTTTTGACACAATTAAAGTGTTTAGAGAAACAAAAGAAAAAATTGAAAAAGAAACAGAACCAATGACATTTTCTTAATTAAAAGAGTACCTGCATAACAATAGGCTAAAGACCGAAAAATAATGTTTACCTACCATTAACAGTAAGTGTCGCCTAACATCGGCTAATAAATAGGCAAACATTAGTAATTATAACTCTTCGCTTTTACCTCAGGGGCTGACGTTTGGCTATATACTATAAAAATAATATTGACCATAATACGCTTTTCAAGGACATTGCTTAAACACAATAAAAAATTTTTGTTAGAAAGATTTGAATAAAACGTAGCAAAGTTGTTAGAGATTTATCAATTGTCCATGATTCTTAAATAGCGTTAATAAAACAGAGCGCATAATTTTTGGCACAAACAGATTACAAGCTCCCTACTCGTTATTCCAAACCACAACATCAGTTTAGCCAAATTTGCAACGCGATTGTAATACTATCTTTTACAATGCGTGGCCTTTTTAATAATTAATTAGTGTTTTTGATAAACCCTTACATAATCTACCTCAAACCGATTAGGAAAAACCGCTTGCTAAAGTGAGCCTCCATTTTGCCCGCCTAAGCCAGGTTTAACAACATAAAGTGTGGCTGTTTAAAAGGATTGATACCCTAACCGTTCCTATTAACCAGTGCATCGAGTGGCACCTTATTGAGCACCTTCCCATCTGGCAATAAAATGATAAAATTTTCGTTCCAGTCCATTTGCCATACATGAAACTGGTTAGCCCATTTATTTTTACCAAGGGAGTCGGTATAAAAAGTATTGCTAAACCATTGCGGTTTGCCATCGGCTCTCATGCAGGCAAGTTTGGCCAATAGTTTGCCGCGGTAAAATTCCATGATGTCTATTTCGCCACCTGCAGGCCACCCACAGGCTACGCTTAAGGTCCACCATGCGGGCCATAACCCTGTATTGATGTCAATTTTTCCACGCATAACAAACCGGCCATATTGCCAGCTATGTTTGCCTTCTGTTTTTAAACTTGACGATGTGTAGCTGATGGCCTCCCGTTGCTTTTTCCAGTTGGTGCTACCAGGCTCGTACATGGGGTTGTGCCTTGTTTCCTTTCTTGCTTCAATCACCAACAAACCACCTTTGCAAAAAGCATTTTGTGGTTGGTTCCTTTGGTCTTAGTTGTTGCGTACAAAGCCTTGCTCAAACAACCAGTTAGTACTATCAGGTGGTCCGTCTACAGTAAACACATCGGTCCATACCATTATATACCCTGTATTTTGGTTGTTTGCCTTACTTGCACCACGTTGATGCGCAATAGTGGATATGTGCACAAATACACACGGCACCACCAAGGCAGCGATGGAGTAATGGCGCAATCGCCTCAAAACTGCCGCTAACTTATTGTTTGGCCACATTGTTGTTGTCAACCAGTTTAAGTACATACGAATAGGTATATTTCTTATCCAGCAGGCGATATTTATCGTGCGGCAAAGCGCCCCAGCTATTATCGCCACCAACGCCACGTTGCCTAAGGTCTATGTGAAAAACAACACCTTTTGATGGTACAATATCGGTTGGGTGCCGTTGCTTTTTAGTCAGCCCCGGGTCAAGTTCTTCGTCGGTCATATTAGTGGCACTAAAGCAAATGGGCTGTTTGCCTTCAACCATTACACCCCTGCCATTGGCGTCGGTTAGCGATACCCATCTTACATCGGTTCTGTAACCCGCCTCTTGCGGCCTTATGTAGTTCATGGTATAATTGTCGCCAACGGTGTTATTGTACGCTCCTATTAAAGCAGCAGTATTTCTATCATTATAATTTTCCCAGGGACCCCGACCATAATACGACACCTTATCCATTTGTGCGGGCAACATCATGCGCATGCCAAACCTTGGTAGTTCGGGCAGTGTTTTACCCGTAATATCAATAGATGCGGTTACTTGTATGGCGCCATCATCCTGCACCAGGTAATCTATCGTGTATGGCACATCAATGTCGCTTAATAAATACTTAACGCTTACAGGCAGGCCTGCACTCGTCTGCTCTCCTATTACTACTTCTTTTACCTTTTTATTTATTTGTGCACTACGCCAAACACCCAGCAGGTAGGGCATATAGTTACCAAAGTCATTGTCTAACGGGGCCCGCCAAAAATAAGGCTCAGGCATAGGCATATTAATGTTGCTGCCTGCTATGGTATATTTTAAAAAACTACCCGAAGTGCTATTGAAAGTACCAGTTACATTACCCGAAGTAAAATTAATGAGGCTGCGATTTTTGGTAACCTGCAGGTTTTTACCGACGGTGGTGGCTTTGGCAAAATAATCACCAGCATGTTTAAACTGAGCCCACGATACTTCGTGACCAGCAGGTACCAATGGCGCTTCGTTTTTAGTAAAGGCGCGAACGGTAAAATAAAATTCGCTCCCTTCTTCTGCCTTAAACATGGGTACCGGCAACGTTATATCTTTTTGTTGTTTAGGCAAAAGTGAAACGTCAAATTTTCCCTCTTCAACCATTGTTCCGTTCTTAAATAATTGCCACGCAAAATTAAATTGATCAAGGTTGGTAAAGTCGTAGAGGTTTTGCACGGTAATTACTCCTTTGGCAGCATCTTTTTCAGTAAACTGAATTTGAGCGTACACCTTTTTTACTTCAAACAAACCGGGGTGCGGCGTTTGGTCGGCTGCAATAAGGCCATTTGCGCAAAAGTTTTCGTCGTTTTGCAAATGGCTTCCACCAAGGTCGCCACCGTAGGCATAAAAGGCTCTTCCATCGGGCGTGGCGGTTTTAATGCCCTGGTCCATCCAATCCCAAATAAAGCCACCCTGCATGTGTTTACTGTTTCGGATAACATCGTAATACTCCTGAAAGTTGCCATTGCTGTTACCCATAGCGTGCGAATACTCGCACATAATGTAAGGGCGTTTGTTGGCATTGTTATCCGCATACCTTTTCATAGCACCCATGTTGGGATACATTGGGCAAACAATATCGGTATTCCAATCCTCGCCGGCCTGTTCAAATTGCACCGGCCGGGTATTGTCGCGTTGTTTTAGCCACAGGTAACCATCGCGAAATACCTTGCCATTACCTGTTTCGTTACCCATTGACCAAATAATGACCGAGGGATGGTTTTTATCGCGTTCCAGCAAGCGCACAATACGGTCAAAATAGGCGGGTTCCCAAAGTGGCAGGTAGGCAGGGTGCACGGTAGTATCCACCGGACCCTGCAAAGTAGCACCCATGCCGTGGGTTTCAATATTGGCTTCGTCAACCAAATACAGGCCGTATTGATCGCATAGTTTATACCATAAAGGATCGTTGGGGTAATGGCTGGTACGGACGGCATTAATGTTGTATTGCTTCATTAACTGTATATCGCGTATCATTAGTTCGCGGCCAGGTACGTGGCCATTTACCGGGTCGTGCTCGTGGCGGTTTACGCCATGCACATTGGTAGCCACACCATTTACCATTAATTGTGCATTTTTTATTTCAATTTTTCTAAAACCAGTTTTAGCGCCGGTGTAATATTTATTGGTACCATCGTCAAAAGTAATCGTGCAGTTGTACAGGTTTGGGTATTCGGCGCTCCATTTAGCCGGGGTTTTAACCGATCCCGTAAATGAAACCGTAGCCATAGGTTCGGTACCAACAGTAAGTTTTTTTTGCTGGGTAAACACCACTGCCCCTTTATCGTCAGTAACGGACATGCTTACTGTTCCGGCTTTATTTTGATTGCCTGCAAACTGTCTAAGGTTAACATCGGCACTAACTACTCCATTTGTATAAGTAGCATCCAGGTCGCTTTTTATAAAAAAATCCCATACCGATAATTTGGGTAATGCATAAATGGCCACATCTCTTTCTATACCACTTAACCGCCAAAAATCCTGGTCTTCAAGATAGCTGCCATCGTGCCAGCGAAATACCTGAACAGCCAGCAGGTTGGTACCCTTTTTAAGATATGGGGTAATATTAAATTCGGCGGGGCATTTGGCCACTTTGCTCATGCCAACCTTTTGGCCATTTACATAAACAAAGGCGCAGCCCGCAATGGAAGCAAACGATAGCATAACCTCATGGCTATCCCATGCATTGGGCACGGTAAAGGTTTTTCTATAGGTGCCCACAGGGTTGTCATTACCTACAAACGGCGGATTTTTAGGAAAGGGATATATAATGTTTGTATAAATAGGAATACCGAAGCCTTTTAATTCCCAGTTAGATGGAACAGGTATGTCGTTCCATTTGCTATCATCTACGTCGGTTTTAAAAAAACTGGTGTTGCGGCTGGCAAACTTATCAACGTAATCAAACTTCCATGTGCCATTTAGCGACTGGTAAAAGGGCGATGCAGCATAATTATCGGCTGCAACATCGCTGGCCATCGAATACAACATAAACGAGGCGTGAGGCTTTTCCTTATTCAATTCATACAATGCAGGATTTTCCCAGTCGGTTTTGGGAGGCTGTGCATTAAGCACCACGCAATGGCTGTAAAAAATAAAGGTGCTAACAGCCAGGTAGCGCAAAAGAGTATTCATAATGGCGGGTTTAAGTGAGGGATGCCTATTTGCAGGCGGCACTCAGTAAGCAATAAATATAGAAAGTAAAAGGAATATTGATGAGGGAAATTAGATGACTGTTTAAATAATGCCCATAAAATAATACACACACGACAACCAATGTCAACCTATCATTATTTTTTAGCCGAAGAAATTATGGTTTAAATATTAAATCCTAATTTGATTGAAATAAATACACAAAACCTCATTGTACCCTAAAATAACATGCGCACCAGTATATTTTGCCTGTTGATGTGTTGTATTGGTTTTGCCGGTTGCAATCGTAACAATACAACAATTAAGGTAAAAGGCTCTGACACCGAAGTTAACCTTGCAGTTATGCTGGCCGAAAGCTTTCATGCCGTAAACGATACTTTATTGGTTTCCATTTCTGGAGGCGGGTCTGGACTTGGCATTGCATCCCTGATAAATGGCACTGCCGATATTGCCAATGCAAGCCGAAGGATAAATGAGCAAGAACTAAAACTGTTTCATAAAAAATCGATTGTTATTGATTCTTTCGTTTTTGCACAGGACGCCATTGCCTTCGTGGTTTCTAACAAGTTGCCACTTGATAGCATAAATACTAACGACCTTGGAAAACTATTAAGCGGCGAATATAAAAACTGGTCGGCGTTAACCAGTAAAAAACTTGCGGTTAATATTTACGGAAGGCAAAGCAATTCGGGCACGCACGATTTTGTAAGAAACATACTTAACATTGAGTTTTCGCCCAATGCCAAACAGATGAATGGAAATGCCCAGATACTTGAAGCGATCAACGCCGATGACAGCGGTATTGGTTATGTTGGCGCTGGTTATGTAACCAATATTCAAAATGACCAAATTAAAATTCTTACCATTTATACCGATAAAACGCCTGCTGTTTCGCCACTTGAAGCCGACAAGATAGCGTCGGGAGCGTACTTTTTTCAGCGTCCTCTTTTTCAATATTTTAAGGCGGCTGATAGTTTAAAAGTTAAACCTTTTATCGATTTTGAAAAAACAGCCGCAGGTGTGGCACTTATTAAAGCATCGGGGTACTATCCTTTAAGCAAATAAAATGACAACTGGCAAACGCGAATTTTTGGATAAACTTTTTAAGCAGTTATTTAAAGTGGCTGGTTTTATTACGATTGCTTTATTGGCCGGCATTTTACTAATGTTAATAGCCAACAGCATTTCCTTTTTTGCCAAAATAAGCCCGGTCGATTTTTTTACGGGCCAGCAATGGAACCCGGACAAGCAGTATAGTATTTTACCGCTGGTTGTAAGTACAGGGCTGGTAGCATTTGGCTCTATGATTATCGCTGTTCCGCTGGGGATATTATCAGCAGCCTTCCTTTCGGAGGTGGCCCCCAAAAAATTGCAGGCCATTCTAAAACCAATTATTGAAATGCTTGCTGCCATTCCGTCTGTAGCAATTGGGTTTTTGGGTATTGTATTGGTTGGCCCGGCCATATCCGCCTTATTTGGTACGCAAAATGGCTTAAATGCGTTAAATGGCTCCATTTTACTTGCTGTAATGGCATTACCCACAATAGTAACTATTAGCGAAGACGCCATTAACGCAGTGCCTAAAAGCCATAGAGAGGCGTCGCTGGCACTTGGGGCCAACCGGTGGCAAACCTTGTTTAAAGTAACCATTCCGTCGGCGGTTCCGGGGCTTATTGCAGCAGTTATGTTGGGGCTGGGCAGGGCGCTGGGCGAAACAATGACCGTATTGATGGCAACAGGTAATGCCGCTGCCATTCCCAAAGGTTTTTTATCGTCGGTGCGGACAATTACGGCTACCATTGCTATTGAAATGGGCGAAGTACCTTACGAAACCACCCACTATTTTGCACTGTTCGCTATTGCAGCCTTACTTTTCATTATATCGCTGGTAATAAATTTAACAGGCGAATATTTTGCCAACCGCTTAAGAAAATTTCAATAGTGAAAAAAAGACTATCTCATATCCTCAACTGGATTTTGTTGGCAGGCAGTACGTTTATCGTTTGTTTGTTTCTGGCCATTATTTTGTGGGATATATTTTCAAAAGGCTGGGGTGCATTGTCCATTGGTTTTATAACCAACTACCCTACTAATGGCATGACCGAAGGCGGCATTTTACCCGCCGTGGTAGGTACTGTTATGTTAACCTTTATTACCACCCTTTTTGCCGTTCCGTTAGGGGTTGCCTGTGCGGTTTATTTACATGAGTATGCACGGCCGTCTGCACTTACCAATCTTATCAGGGCATCCATCCGCAATTTGGCTGGCATACCTTCCATTATTTACGGACTGTTTGGACTGGCCCTTTTTGTACAATCGCTTAGGCTGGGTACATCGGTTTTATCGGCGGGCCTTACACTGGGCCTTTTATCGTTGCCTTACATAATTACCACTGCCGAAGAAGCGCTGAAACGCATTCCCAACAGCATGCGGGAGGCAACACTTGCGCTGGGTGCCACCCAATTTGAAACAATTACTGATGTGGTGTTACCCAAAGCATTGCCGGGCATTTTAACCGGTGTAATATTAACAATATCGAGGGCCGCGGGCGAAACAGCCCCTATTTTATTTACCGGTGTCGCCTTTTATATTAATGGCATTACCACATCTGTAAACCAGGAATTTATGGCGCTTCCCTATCACCTTTATATGCTTTCTACACAACACAACGCGGTTGAGCAGGTAAGGCCATTGGCCTATGCTACAGCCCTGGTGTTGATTATGTTGGTTTTTGTGTTAAACGTATTTGCTTTTGTAATTAGATTTAAATATAGATCACAAGATTAATCATGCCTGTAATCAAACTTTCCGCCCACAACCTCAACCTGTATTTCGGCAAAAAGCATGTGCTTAAAAATATAAATATAGATTTTGAAGATAAAAAAGTCACCTCACTTATCGGTCCCTCCGGCTGTGGAAAAAGCACCCTTTTAAGGTCGTTTAACAGGATGCACGACCTGGTGCCTGAAGCAAAAATCAGCGGTACGTTACACCTTGACGATATTGACCTTTACGACAAAAAAAATTCGGTAACAGCTATCAGAAAAAGAATTGGTATGGTTTTTCAAAAACCTAACCCCTTGCCAAAAAGTATTTTCGACAACCTTGCCTATGGATTGCGGCTTCATGAATTTCCAAAAAATGAAATCGCTAATTTGGTAGAAAAAGCCCTTAAGGAAAGTTTTTTATGGGATGAGGTAAAAGATGAGTTGAAAAAGCCAGCGGTAAAATTATCGGGCGGACAGCAACAACGGCTATGTATTGCCCGTGCAGTGGTACTTCGCCCCGAAGTGATTTTGATGGATGAACCCTGCTCGGCCCTTGACCCCATTAGCACCCGAAAAATTGAAGACCTGATTTTAGAGTTAAAAAAAGATTTTACAATTGTTATTGTTACCCACAACATGCAACAGGCCCAGCGCATTTCAGATTGTGTAGGCTTTATGTACCTGGGTGAAGTAATAGAATTTGACACCAGTAAAAACATTTTCAATAATCCACAGCAGGAGCTTACCAAAAACTATGTTGGCGGACATTTTGGTTGATGCGATTAAATCATTTGGGATATCCTTCCCCTTTTTTAACTTCCTCTATTTGGGCAGCATGCCTTTCGCAATGGGCCGATAGCAATAAAATAGTCTGGTATAAATCGATGGTACCGGTTGCCGGATGTTGCCAATACCTATTGCGCAGGTTTTCATTAGTCAATTGCACAAAATCGATATTTTTTTGCCTTGCATTATTGAAAAAATCTTTTGCCTGTTGAATGTTGGCAAATCTGCCAACCGGCTGTAACATTTTGGGCGGGGGCGCTTTGCCGGAGCGGTGGGTTACAATTTTTGTTACCTGGACGTCGGTCACTTAAATTTTTGCGCGTCAGGCGGTGTCGGGGGGTGTTTAAAGGGTTTGCTGAACAATTCCACCAAGGCCAGCCTCTGCCAGGCAAATATGTTCGGCCACCCCGGCAATACTCCATTTGCCGGGCCCCGGCTTAAAATCAGGCTGTGCCTTTGATAAACCATCGATGGACGCTAAAAATGTAGTTTTGCTCATTACAAGCTGATCCATGGCCTTTTGCCTTTCTACCAATGTTAACGACAATGAGTTGTGTACACCTGCTATCATCAAAACAATAAAAATGATCGTTTTCATGTTGCAATTTTTTTTAATAAATAATATTGTAAATCAAAACTGTGTAAAAGTAATAATGAACTAAAGGCTTCTATAATTTAGCTACTGGTACATAATCGCCAACCAATGGTACCGATAACCATTCGCTTAACCGCCGTTACCATTCATTTTTTTGAAAAACCATTGCTTCAATTCTATGCTTCGGTAGCGGCTTACGATAACTTTTTCAGTGGTCGCGCTGGCGGAAGATTGCGAAATTTCCACCTATAACGTTCGGTTAACATCGTCGGTTATGGATACAATGCTTTGTATGTGGGCAATAAATTGCCGGCTCAATTGAAAAAAACAACGCTGTGGGTAACTAAGCCAATACCGGCGTAAACGATGTATAAATACTACCGTCACCAGCCCATCCGACAGAAACCAATAAGCCATTTCATTAAACGGAACCGACAGTGTTTTATTACCCGATGTTATAACCATTACAGGCAAAATAGCCTCTACACCCTGTTTTAATTTTGATATGGCTAGCTCATTTTGAAGTAAATTTTCGTTAAGTTGTTTGGTAGAAAGGGCCTCTTTGTACAACATGTTTGTTGTAGATACGTGATTATATATGCACCATTTATAAAAAGTGATATGATGGTGGCCACCACAAGAAAAAAAATAAAACCAGATGCTGACAATGCCCTCAGGTTTCCGGCAACAAGTAACGTTTTACCAATAAAAAGAACCCCAAACGTAAGCCAGGTGCCTATTAGCGATAAAAAAAGTTGCCACACAAGCCTTTTGCCAGGCGCTTTAAAAAACGACTGACTTTTATACTGCAACCTGTAAACAATATTGTTTGCCTCCCGTATGCAAAAAGTGAAAACACAAATAGTAAAAAACAAGTCTGTTGCTGAAGAAAATGTACCATTGGCTAGTGCCTTAAACATAATTAATACTACAACTACAAGGCTAATTGCCGGTATAATAATTAACTGCCACTTTTTATGATATATACCTGGGTTAAAAGACATTAATAATTGATAAATCATCTTCAAAAAATTACCAGAAAAGCATCTTTAAAAAAAATTAAATGACAATCCGCAATCAGGTTCTATTATTTTGGAACCGGGCTTTATAGCTGTTTTCATCAGTCGTTACAGCCTGCCTCTATAATTATAGAGGTCGCACTATTGTACCGTTGGTAATTTTACTCAGCCTTTTTTATCATGATTTTATAGGCAGCTTTGAGGGTAATAAATAGCGGGTTATCAAAAAAATTGCAAGTTAAGTCAATCTTTTTTTGCCAAACCTTCATGGTACTTTATTATCTCTAACAAAACCTCAACAGCGGTTTCAAACCTTTCTTCACCCACCAGTAGCTTATATTCTTCGGTCAGGTCAAAGCATTCTTTATAAGCCCCCAGCATTAATTCTTTGCCACTTTCTGACATTTTTACCGTGTTGCATCGGGCATCGTCCGTACTTTTTTCCAATACTATTAACTTCCGTTCCTCCAATTCCTTTATGGTTTTGCCCATCGCCTGTTTAGCTATCATCGCCTGTTGGGCTACCTCACTATTGGTACTTCCGTTTATATTAACATTAGCTATAAAATGAACATACGAAAGTTTAAAAGGATTGCACAGGGGTTCAAGTCGCTTATGAGCCCACAAATCAAAATGTCGTTTTGCTGCCGATAATATTCTCGCCCAGTTTTTTTCATCGCCTGCCTTAAAAGCCGCCAGTTGCTCATCTATCTGCCTTCCACTGTTCATATTTTTTTAATATTAAATAGCAAAAAAAATAAAAAAATAGTAAACAATGTTTACTTCTTCGCGTTTATCGTTTTCGCTTGCCGGCAAATTTTAAAAACACCAACCACGTACTGCTATCAACATGAAATTATTACTTAGCATAAGTAACCCTTACCTGCCAGCAATTGTTCTTGCATTATTTTTTGAATATAATGTAATGGCGCAAAATACCATGCTATTACCGTTAAATGAAGCGATAACATTGGCGCAGGCACACAGCAAGCAATTAAAGTTGGACAGTTTAGACTTGCTTTCAAAAGAAACAAAAGTGGTGCAGGGGCGCAATGCAAATGTGCCGCAGGTTAGCCTTAACCTAAGTTATGTGCGCATAAGCGATAATATTACACCCTTTAAAGTAAATTTTGCCGGCGGCGATGTAGTGCTTAACCCTCAAATCTTAAACCAGTCGTACAACTCGCTACAGGTGCGGCAACTGGTGGTTGGTGGTAATAAATTAAAGTTTGGTTTACAAGCCTTGCAGTACGATAAGCAGGTTGCCCTAACTAATCTTCAAAAAAATAGCACCGATTTACAGTATACCATCGCTAATATTTGGTACAACCTATTTGTATTAAAAAGATCGAAGGAGGTTATTGAGGCTAATATTGATGTGTTGACCAATCAAAAAAAAGATGTTCAAAATTTTATTGACCAGGGTATTGTTTTAGCAAACGATGGTTTAAAGCTTGACCTTGCCATTACTAGCTACCAATCCAACCTAATTGATATTGATAACAGTATTTCGCAACTCAATTACAACCTGTGCCTGTTAACCGGTTTACCAACCACCACCGGTATTGACTTACCGCTTTTGCTTCCCAATAACGAAAAAGAAAAAGCTGGCCTTGATTATTATGTAACCCGCGCATTGGCCAACAGGCCCGAATTAAAGGCCATTTCCATACGGCAAAAACAGGCCGACATTGGGCTACGGCTGGCACAGGGCAACTATGCACCAACAGTTAGTGTGGGTGGTAAAGTAAACTACGATCAACCCAACCAACGATTGTTTCCCAACAGGGCTGTATTAACAGGCACATGGGATTTGGGCGTATTTTTTAACTGGAACATCAGCGATCTTTTTACAAACAAAGAAAACGTTACGGAAAAAAAGATAAATATCAGGAGTGCGCAGGTAGCAACCGAACAACTTGGCGAGGCCGTACAAATTGAAGTGAACGCCGACTACAGTAATTACCTAAAGGCGGTGCAACAAATTGCCATAGCCAAAAAATCACTTGAAGAAGCTACTGAAAATTTCAGGGTAGAAAAGAACCGGTTTTCGGAAAACACGACTACACCCACCGAATTTTTAACCGCTAACAATCAGCTAACCCAGTCAAAAATAAATGTTACCACTGCTGAGGCCAACGCCGAACTGGCTTATCGAAAATTACTAAAATCAACCAATTAAACTGGCTGTTGCCTGGCACCTGATGCTGGTAAATGCCCCTGATATTAACCATTGATCAAATTATTTAACCTATTTACATGAAACAGATAAGCTATCTATTATTAATACTATTAAGCACCTCTTTCATTGGCTGCTCGGGCGAGGAAACCGATAACGCCCAATTGGATGCCGAAATAAGCCCCATAATACCCAAAGTAAACAGTACGGTGCTTCGCGTTTTAGTAGATGATAATCAATTAGTGCAAAAAGGCGATACTTTGCTGGTACTTGACAATGCTAATTTTGCCATAGCTGTAATGCAGGCAGAAGTGGCTTTAGCACTGGCTAAACAAAATGTAACTCTTTCTAAAAGCAGCCAGCAAACCGCAGCTTCCAGTGTATCGTCGGTAGCAGCAAATTCGGCCGCGGTGCAGGCCACGCTTGCCTCGGCGCAGGCGGGGGTAGATGTTGCCAAAACAAAGCTTACCCTGGTGTCAAAAAACTTTGAACGGTTTAAAAATCTACTCGGATTAAAATCGGCCACGCAACAACAGTTTGACGCCATTAAAGCCGACCGCGACGATGCTCAATTAAAACTAACAATAGCCGAAGCTCAGGTGTTGGCGCTTAATAAACAAATTGATGCTGCCATATACGAGGTGGCCACCACCAAAAGTTCTGTTACGGTGTCTGCCAATGGGGTAACCATTGCAGAGCTGTTAATAAAGCAAGCCGAAAACAACCTTGATATGGCCAAACTGCAATTGTCGTATTGCGTCATAACGGCGCCCGCCAATGGCATAGTTTCCAAAAAAAATGTACAAAACGGGCAGGTGGTATCTATTGGCCAGCCACTTATGGCAATAGCTGACAATAAAAAAGTTTGGGTAGTAGCCAACTTTAAAGAAACCCAAATTGAAAATATGAAGGTGAACCAGGAGGCCGAAATTAAAGTAGACGCCTATAGCGACAAGGTTTTTAAAGGCAAGGTGGAAAGTTTTTCGCAGGCTACAGGTGCAAAATTTTCGCTGTTGCCTGCAGACAATGCAACAGGCAATTTTGTAAAAGTTACCCAACGAATTCCTGTTAAAATAACCATTGATAATACTGACACCAGGTACCCTTTGCGTGCCGGCATGAGTGTATTGGTAAAAGTTCAAACCAAATAATATGGATAGCGCCTTAGCACAACAGCCTACTTACGAAACAGGTGCAAAAAAATGGCTGATCACCATTACGGTTATCACCTGCGCCATTATGGAATTAATTGACACGTCTATTGTTAACGTAGCTACCAGGCAAATAGCAGGCACTTTGGGTGCCACCATTGAAGAAACTGCATGGGTTATAACGGCCTATGCTGTATCCAATATTATTATCATACCACTCACTGGTTTTCTTTCCAATATTTTTGGTAGAAAAGTTTATTTCACAGCCTCAGTAATTCTATTTACCGCAGCAAGCCTTATGTGTGGGCTATCATCGTCCATATGGATGCTGGTGTTTTGGCGGTTTATACAAGGTATAGGCGGTGGTGCGTTATTGGCCACTGCACAAACCGTGTTGGTAGAGACCTTTCCGCCCGAAGAGATTGACAAAGCCAACGGCATATTTGGGGCAGGTATAGTAATGGGGCCAACGCTGGGGCCGGTGCTGGGCGGTTACCTTACCGATAATTATTCGTGGGGTTGGATATTTTATGTAAACATACCTATTGGTATTGTTGCGGCTATTTTATCGTGGAAATTTATAAAGGGAACTAAAGAAAAACTGAAGGGAAAAGTAGATTTTCTCGGTATCATTTTACTTATTGTTGGCATAGGTGGTTTACAACTGGTTTTAGAAGAAGGTGAGAAAAAAGATTGGTTTACCAGCAATTTCATTATCATCTTTTTTATTTTATCGGTTTTGGGAATTGTGTTTTTTATAATAAGGGAGCTAAAGGCAAAAAATCCGGTGGTAGATCTTAGAATTTTGCGATACCGAAACGTAATAGTAGGTTCGGCATTAAATGTTGCCTTTGGGTTAGCCATATACTGCTCTGTATTTTTATATCCTGTTTTTGTACAGGGTTTTTTAGGTTGGAATGCTACCCGAACCGGCCTGTTAATATTACCCAGCTCTTTTTTAACCGGTATGCTAATGGGCCTTAACGGAACACTAATTAAAAAAGGGGTTAATCCAAAAGTGTTGGTCATATTTGGGTTTGCTTTTGTAATAGCCTACGAATGGATCACTTTCTATATGGCTACACCTACCTCCGGCGAGTGGGATTGGTTTTGGCCGCAAATGATTCGTGGGCTGGGGTTTGGCTTCATCTTCGTACCAGTAGCAGGGCTTACCTTATCGGGATTAAAGGGCAATCAGATTGCCCAGGCATCAGGCTTCTCCAACATGCTACGGTTGCTGGGCGGATCCATAGGCATTGCCGTTGTAAACACTTTTGTGATACGCAGAACGGCTATTCATAGAACCGACTTAATGGACAATATTTCGCAATATAACCCCAATGCCAACGAACGATATTATGATTTAGTACAAAGTTTTACAGTAAAAGGATACAGCCTTGGCGAAGCTCAACAAATGGCAACGGGAGCCCTGGAAGGCGCTTTGTCAAAACAAGCGGCCATACTTAGCTATGGCGAAGGGTTTATGTTAATAGGTATCATTTGTGCCTGTATATTACCCATTGTGTTTTTAGCCAAAATACAAAAGGGACCACCGGTAGACCTTGGCGCAGCGCATTAGTAACGACATATTAATATAGGACACCCTTTTACATTTCAGATGTTGGATATTATATTACCTCATAAGTTACGGGCGGCGCAGCAAATTTGCAACCCGCTGGTAGCATCTGTTTAGTTAAAATAAAAAGTTACCTATATAACGGAAACTGCCCTTTGAGGCAGGAAAATAAGTATCCATTTTGGTGCTCAAATAGTACAGAAATGTTTTATAATTTAATTCAATTAAATTCTACTCTTCTATAAAAATATTTATGAAGCCATTGCCATGGTAAATAATATGTACCGCAACACTTTAGTGTACCTCTACTAAAAACAGATTGTGAAGTTAAAAGCTAACTTTAAAGCGTTTGCATTTGCAATTGCCTAGAAATTAACACCGAATATTGTTTATCAGCAACTCTTAAACAGTTGCCTGCGCAATTGGCAAAAGCAAATTTTACTGTTTAAGTGCAATTAATATATTTCCAAAATACCCCTATGAAACAATGTAAAAGGCCAATAACGCCACTATTGGCAACTATTAAGCCTCAAAACCCGGCTATTCTGTTTCACCCTACCCACTTTTATCGATAATTATATTTAACAATTAGCCCCTTGATAAAAATGTTTAATCCCTTATTGAACTATTTAAACAAAGTATACGTTTACCATCTATCTTCGAGTTGAAAAGCTTTCCGGAAAAGCCCTTAAAACTTTCATTTAAAAACCTAAAAAACAAAAGTATGAATTTAAATTTCTTAGAGATCTTGCCAATCGCTACCGACAATTACGTAGCATTTACCTTTTTTATAGGTACTATGGCTATGCTGGGCGCATCAGTATTTTTCTTTTTTGAAATGGGTAACGCCGAAAAAAAGTGGAAGACGTCGTTATTAATTTCAGGATTGATTACATTTATTGCAGCGGTCCATTATTATTACATGAGAGATTATAACCTGGCTACAGGTGACTCTCCAACCTTTTTCCGTTATGTTGACTGGACACTTACTGTGCCTCTAATGTGTGTTGAGTTTTACCTGATCACCAAAAAGTCAGGTGCAAAATTAAGCTTGCTTTGGAAATTAATCTTTGCATCACTATTTATGTTGGTAACAGGTTACATTGGAGAAGCAATTTATCCTACCGAAAAACAAAGTTGGGTTTGGGGTTTTGTTAGTGGTGTAGCTTATTTCTACATCGTTTATCTTGTATGGTTTGGCGAAGTTGCCAAATTGGCTAGCAATGCCGGACCAGCAGTAGCGAAAGCTAACAAAACACTTGCCTGGTTTGTATTAGTTGGCTGGGCTATTTATCCTATTGGGTACATTGCCGGAACCGAGGGTGGTTTATTTGGAATGCGCATATGGGAAGGTCTGTCTTTAGATATCGTTTATAATATTGGTGATGCCGTTAATAAAATCGGTTTTGGCCTTACTATATATGCGTTGTCTCAAGCTGACAAACCTGCAATTGCCACTGCCTAATTTTTTAGGAAAGCTTTCAACTTACTTCTTAGTTTCTTAATTTACAGGTTAACTTTTCATAATTCCGTGAAAAGTTAACCTGTTGTTTTATAAATAAGTTTATGACGAGGAATATTTTGATTGCCGCTGGTATTTTAGTTGCCGTATTTCATCGGTTGGTTTACCCAATACCGCAAAATATACAGCTGGCATTTTTCTTTCTGGGAATTATTACCTTAGGTATTCCACATGGGGCCGCTGATCTTTTAGTAGCAAAAAAAAATGCGGATGCAAACGGCAAACGATTTTCGAAGGTGTTGTTTTTTGCACAGTATTTTGGAAAGATCATTGCCTTTGGTCTTTTGCTTTGGTTACTGCCTTCTGTTGGTATTTTTATTTTTGTTTTAATAGCCGCTTATCATTTTGGCGAAACCGACTTTCATCAATATAAAACTGAAACTACGGCAGGAAAAATATTTGTAGTATCGTACGGACTACTTATCCTGAATATTATTTTGCTTAATAATCTTACCGATGTCCGATCCCTGTTACAATTTATGCTTCCCGAAAATGAATTGACCTTTATTTTTAACTTTTTACAGTCGGCTAAGTGGCCCATATTAGGCGCTACGTTTTTATTGTTTTGTGTTTGCGTAAGCCTTTATTTTAGCAAACAGGAAAAGGGCCAGTATCCCCCGGCTTCATTTATTATTCGCCTTTTGGCAATAGTCGCCATATTATTCTCTCTTCCACTTATTTTATCCTTTGCATTCTATTTTATAATCTGGCACTCTACCATTTCATTAAGCAATATTGTTACATTCTTAAAACAAGATAAAACCCATTCCACAAAAACCATTGTAAGCCAAATTGCACTGTTTAGTTTTTTAGCACTTGCTGGCATTGCATTGTTTGGCCTTAGTGGCTACATGCTTACCAATTATAATGTTTTAATGATGGATATATTTCTAGGCCTTGCAGTGTTAACCACCCCCCACATGCACATTATGCACGATATGTATGGAATGTTGCGTAACCAAAGTGCAAAACATTAATCATGATCCCTACTTATTTTAATAAGTAAATCGAAAAACATTTATAAAAATGTTATGGGTTTACTTAATGCCACAATATTGAATTATAATTCTGCTCCCAAATATTACTAAATAATATTTGCTGTTAACAACCAACGCACTTGTCCGTTACTTACTAATAAGTTGTGGCATAATATTTTAGCTGATTATAACCTGTACCGCCAACTAATTTAAAGGCCACCCAACATATTTAAACTAATGGTTGTTTAAAAAGGTTGATCAGGTAAACGAAATAATATTTGTCATTAAAATATAATTATATGAAGAGTTTGCTCAAACTATCTGAACCATTCATTTTTGCTCTGGCCATACTATTAATATTTGTTTCAGAATATTATTATGTTGGATTGAAAGATTCGCAGCGGGCTATATTTATTGGTTTGTGGCCCCCCACCATACTATTAATATTGATTTATGTAAACATTAAAATAAAAAAGTAAATGGAAAATTTTGATTTAATCATATTTACATCAATACTTGTAGGCTTTTTTATTTTATTTGGTATTGGAACTTACAGAGAATTTAGAGACATGGAACAAAATTCCTTCGACCCAAATGGCGAGGATGGTGGTGCCAAAACATTTTGGGTAACAATCGGAAGCTTTTTCTCCCAGTCTAAATACCAAAAAAAATAATTTTTCTTCCTTCTTGATTTTTATTTCCTGTGTCTTATTTATCACCTATCAAACAAGCCAACCCGTTAGGTTTTTCGGCGGTCAAAAATTATTATTTTAAAATGGTAATTGATCCTGCATAAGGTTTCCTACCACTTTTTGGATTAATGAGGTAGTAGTAAACCCCCACCGGTAACGGCTTACCCATGTTGGTACCATCCCATGGTTTTGAGTAACCCGTTGTTGAAAATACTGACTGTCCATACCTGTTAAAAACCTCCACCGTGGCGCCAGGGTAGGATTCAATATATTGTATGTTCCATGTATCGTTTATGCCATCCCCATTAGGCGAAAAGGCATTAGGTATACCTAATGATTTTAATATTTTTATCAATACTTCGTCAAACGATTTACAACCGCCAATACCTGTAGCCGTAAGCCTGTAGGTAATGTCTGCCAGCGGTAAGGTAACCGGGTTTACTACCGTTGCATTGTTTAAATACAACCCTGGCAACCAAACATAGCGCAGGTTACTACCTGTAACTACAGCTTTTATAGTTGAAGTATCGCCTTCCAAAATAAACTTATCGGGTCCTGCATTTACCACCGGATAAGCATGAATAACAACTATTTTAGTTACGGTATCAGAAAAACAGTTCTGCTGGTTTTTAAAATAAAAGCTTGTAACGAAACTGCCTACATTGTTCATTTTTTTTACCGGCGCTACAATGTTCGATACTGACCCATCTCCAAAAGCCCAATACCTGTTGGCTGTATTTGACTGGCTGCCGCTTACATCGGTAAAATAAATAGTTCCGCCTGCACAGGTATCAGCAGGTGTAAATCTAAAATCGGCTTTTGGCTGCCGGTAAATGGTATTGATTGGTTTAGACAACGAATCGATGCACGCAGCCGACGAAACTACCAACAGTTTTACTGTAAACGGCCCCGTAGCTGAGTAGTAATGGGTAGGATTTTTTAGGCTACTTCCTGATAGCGGTCCATCGCCAAACTGCCAGCGGTAGGTAAATAACGCCTGGGTATTGTCAGCAATAGACGTACTATCAAAAAACTGCCCCAAACCACCGGGTAAACAAACCGATGGTACGGAAAAGTTGACCTTTGGTTTAGGATACACTGTCAACAATTTTTGGCTAATAGCACTTTGGCAACCACTATCGGTTACCACCTTTAACTTTACAGTATAAATACCTGCCAAGGCAATCGTGTAATTGACTGGATTACCGTTATTGACAACACTGTCTGTGCCTACCCCGGTATTCCAAACCCAATTTACAATTTTTCCTGCGTTGGCTTTAGAGGAATCGAATAAACGCAGGTTACTTTTTTCGCAGGTTATAGGCGAAATACCAAACGCCGCCACAGGCGAAGGCCAAACAGTTATAGGTTGTTTTGCGGAGTCGCCGCAACCAAATACCGAGGTGTAGTTATAAAATATAGTGTACACCCCGGCACCTGTAACTGCAGGGGTAAAAAGCCCCGACTGGCCAACACCCACACCCGACCAAATGCCACTACCAGCTACATTTCCATTTGAAGGCATTGTAAATTGCCGCGCGGTAGCATCTAAACAAATGCTGTTTAAAGCAGGCAAATTAACCATTGGCGCGGCATGTACAGTTACCGGCAACACATTTTCGTTTACACAACTGCTGCCCGAATAGGCTTTTACGCTTACCTGGTACACTTTGTCTACCAGTAGCGTGGCAAACTTGTGGGTATATATTTTATTAAAAAATGGCCTATCGTCTGTGTCTACTTGTTGAGGAGAAAACTGTTTGTCCCAAATAATTTCAATTTTGGTGATACCTCCAAAATCAACAGTCGATTTGTTTTGTATACTTACCAAAGTATTGCTGCAAAGCGAGTCTACATTATTGACAATAAATTGCGATTTAGGTATAGAACCGTTCACTGTAAAAAGTTTACTGGTACTGTCCATACAACCTGCAACGCTGGTTACTACCAACAACACGGGATAGTTGCCCACAGCGCTGTATTTATGCGATGGATTTTTTTGCGTTGAGCTATTAGGATTGCCAGCTGTTGCAACGTTATTGCCAAACCCCCACTGATAGGTTAACGTAGAAGGCTGCCCGGCTATAAAACTACTGTCTTTAAAAAGCGCAAACGCATCGTTCAGGCATATTTCGGGTGTTATGAAATTGGCTGTGGGCTTTGAGTGCACAATAAATGTTTTAGTAAGTGTGTCGCTTATACAGCCCCCATCGCTTATTGCCACCAATTTGGCCCTGTAGCTGCCGGCGGCAGAGTAAATCTTATTAAATGTAGCACCGGTGGAATATGAAGCCACCGTTCCGTCGCCAAACTGCCAGTTCCACGATGTTAGAAAACCCGAGTTTGGTACCGACTGACTGGTAAACGCAAGGGCCTTGCCCTCGCAGGCAATGCTGGCAATGGTAAATGCTGCTGTCGGCAACGAGTCAACCTTTATAACTTTTTCAAGCGTATCGGATACACAACCTGCATTGCTATTTATATACAGCAAAACCCGGTAAGTGCCTCCCACCGAAAACTTTTTAACCGGATTTTTTAACGCACTGGTACTACCATCCCCAAAATTCCAAAACCATTCCTTTATGGTGCTATTTGGTGCAACGCTACTGTCGCTAAACAAAAGGCTATCGCTAACACATAAACGATTAGCCGATACGCCAAAGTTTGCCTTGGGCCTGGCAAAAATATTATTGAAAATAATAGTGGTATCTTTTTGGCAACCGTACACCGATGTTGACTGCAGGCGTACATTATAAGGGCCCGGATTAGTGTACACATGTACAGGGGCACGAACACTGTCAATACCTCCATCTCCAAAACTCCAGTTGTATTTAAGAACGCCTGCGCCAACCACCGATGTTGCATTGGTAAATTGTGCAACCCCCGATGGCAAACAAACTCCCGGTAGATTAAAGCTTATTACAGGTATATTTCTTATAATAATTGATTGGCTATATACATTGCTTTTACATCCCGCCGCGCTTTCTACCTGCAATGTTATTATATAGTTGCCAGGCACGTTGTACACCGGTGCGGGTACCGTGCCACTGGTGGTTACCAATGTAGTTCCATTGCCAAAATTCCAATTCCATTTTACAATAGTGCCTGCGGCAACCACCGACGAATCGGAAAAATTGATGTTACTGCCGGGACAATAAATACCATTAGTTGAAAATTTGGCTACAGGCAATGGCGCAACAATTAATGGCATGATGGTATCGGATACGCAGCCGATATCGGTAATAGCTCTAAGCGATATATTGAATGTATCGGCCAGTAAAAATTTTTTGACAGCATTTTTAGTAGTGTCCGCAGTGCCATCGCCAAAATTCCAGTACCATTGTACAAACGGGCGGCCATTACCTATAGATTTGTCGAGAAAAAACGTAGTATCGGCAAAACATCCGGTATAATTTGTACTCCAGTCAGCCCGTGGTGCATCGTACACTTCTACATCATAATTTATTTCCTGTATACCTGTACAACCATCGCTGCTGGGGTTGTTGGCCAATACTTTTACCGGGTATGTACCAACATTTATAAAGGTATAGGTGCCTGGTAACTTATAGAGATATAGTGTGCGATTGTCCAACACAAAAGAGCTATCAGGTACCGGTGCATTATTAACCACCAGCGTATTTGGCCTAAGGTTTACATTGTTATTAAAATCCCACGAAAGGCTGGTGGCTTTATAGGGCAACGTAATTGAATAGTTGAAAGGTGCATTTTTACACGTTGCCGGAAAATTTACAGTGGCAAATTCATTTTTAAGCGATATGAACTGGTAAAGGTCTTTCACATTGGTTCCGCCATTGTATCCGTAGGACTCTACCTGCCCATAACCATACACTATAGCACTAAAACCGGTGTCGGCCTTAATATTATGAACAGGGTTTATACCACTTGAAACGCTGATGTTTTCCTGTAAAAACGAGTATTCAGTTCCGGCAATATCAACAAATGTACCCGAGGGCAATGCGTTATCGATACGGACAGATGCTTTAAATTTTTTGTTAATAATCACGTTTACATAATGTAACGTAACCTGTGTTTGCCCGGCAGGCACATAGTTTTGGTGTGCCGAAAAAAACGTGATATCGTTTAACGTTTGTTCTTCGGGGTTGAGAATGACCATTTCAGGATCGGCAAAACAAGTGTTACTGGCAGTTCCATTGGCAGGGCAACCGGTTTTACAATTTTGAGAAACGATGTACTGCACCACCGATATCTGTTTATCGGCTTCAATATATAACGGGTTAGAGGTAGTGATTGAATAAAACCTTCCATTGGCATTGTAGCTTGATGCGTTCAATACCGATGATACACCATTGTTGATGACAGTAATTTTGGTAGTAGGGTCAATCACAAAAATGCGATATATATCAAAAGGACGGTTAATAAACGGGGCGGTTACAAAACGCTTACCCCACGTGCGGGTAGGAAATAACTGCTGTAAAAGGTTATCGCCACCCGATGAGCCAGTACAACCAAAAGCCGACCAGGTTGAAGCCGAAAATACAGCAATAGGTTTACACCCTCCCACCCCGGCGGTAGCAATTGATTTTATGGTTGTACCGCTAATATCAGCGTTTTGCATTCCCTGAAACTGGTAAACATCGCCCACGGCGGGCAATGTTATCTGAAATGGTACATTGGCTGCCTTGCCCCCAATACCCGGCACGGTTGGGTTTACCTCTATTACCGTATTAGGTTGTGTCGCTACCACGGTTATTTCGCCAATGCCTGTAAGTGCCGTATTTCCACCCCCACTGCCCGTACTGCTGTTGCTGGGGGCCACATAATCAATACCCAACACTGTAGTAGGTAAGGTTAAACAGGCGCCCGACCGGGCCGACCGAATGATGTGGGTGTAAACCACCACTGGCTTATCGCTGACAAGGTGAATACCGGCATTCGTTTTTACTCCATCCTGTTCGGTTATCAACACATAATTATTACTGGCATCGGCAGTGGCTGAAGAACCTATAAATTTACGGGTAACCTGGTTGGCAGTTACAGTAAAGGCTACCGAAGCCGTGGGTCCAACCTGTATTGTGCCAGTGGCATTTACATCGCTGGTAATATAAATGCCCATTACCGATGCCGTACCGTCAATATGGGCTGGGTAAGCTATCCAAAAATCTTTTCCCTTATTAGAAAAATCCTGGGCCTGTATACATAATGAAGTGAAACAAGCAATAAAAATAATTAAATAGCGATGGGTCATTCTGGGGGGTTAAAGGTTGGCAAAATACAGCCAAACTGGTTTCACTAACAAAATCATTGGTAAAAAATAATAGATGCAGAAATTACAAAAACGGTTGGCAGCAAACATTCGCCAACCGTTTAAGTTCACCCACAATGAGTTCGCTTTATCCAATTGTAAAGCGGAGTCGTTAACAATTTTACTTTGGCAATATAAATGACATCGATGTAAAAGATGCTCCTATTATAACTCAAACAAAAATATTTCGTGTTTATTGATCGTTTTTTTAAAATATCAAATGCCGGTAACCAAAAATAACTACCTAAGTAAAACCATTTGCACTACGATCTTAGACAGAATTTAAATCGCTGTTTTACAAATTAATCATGACGGCTGCCCAGGTTATACTGCTTAGTATTGAAGCCAGAAGTACAGCAAAACAAATAAACTAAATTCCCTTGTCTGTAATTTTTGAGCCCTGCAAAAAACACCGCCTGCATTACTTCTTAGGACAAGTTTTATAACGGTTTAATCTACGGACTACTCAGACCATCAATAATGCGAAAAGTTAAAACAAAGTATCGAAAAACTATTCAACTTGTTTGCCAACGCATAAACTGCTTATGATTGATTATTACCGGTTCCAGTACCTGGAACCTCCTCTGTTGCTGAACATATAAAACCGCCATTATGCATGAGGGTCGTTAATAGTTTGGAAGTTTTATTAAATCAATACGGACAACATAAAAAAATGCGCCGGTATGGCGCATTTTTATCAATAAAATTTATATAACGCTAAGCCGGCTTAGACCGCTCAAAACTACTTGAGGGCAATTTTGATTTTGAAGGATTCTTAAACACATCTTCCTCCATAAAGGGCTGATTTTTTACCCGCTGACCAGTAGCTTTAAAAATAGCGTTGGCTATAGCGCCACCTGTAGGCGGCAAGGCAGGTTCGCCCAGGCCAGTTGGACTAATGCCGTTATCAACAAAGTAGGTTTCTATCTCTGGTATTTCTTTCATGCGTATGAGGCGATATGCATCAAAGTTTTTTTGTTGGGGAACTCCGTCTTTAAACGTCAATGCGCTGTACATGGCATGGCCCATTCCATCAACTACACCACCCATTACTTGTTGGCGGGCACCACTCAGGTTTACCACCTCGCCACAATCGCTGGCGGCGTATATTTTCTTTATTACAGGTTTACCTTTACTCATTACCACATCGCACACCTGCGCTACATACGACCTGTGCGAAAAATACACACTAAAACCCTGGGATACTTCTTTGCGTTTGCCCCAACCCGATTTTTCTGCAGCTAGTTTTATAACCCCTTCCATCCTGTCAATATCGTATTTAACTTCCCCGGTGGGTTTTTGTTTGGCTTTTGCTAACAATTCAAGCCTGAACGCTACAGGGTCTTTGCCTGCAGCGGCAGCCACCTCATCTAAAAAAGACTGTTCGGCAAAAGCTAAAAAGTTGGTAATGGGTGCTCGCCATGCTCCAGTGGTGATGGGCGAGCTATGGTCAACAGAATCTATCAATAAGTTATCAACCGCACCTGCCGGAAAATTATCTTCGCGGGTGCTGTTGCCTACATTAATACCTGCCCCGCGTAGTTTGTAAGCGATCATATTTCCCTGTGCATCCAATGCAGCCTCAAACCGGTAGCGAACTGCCGGGCGGTAGCTTCCACCCATCATATCATCTTCCCTGCTCCATATTAATTTTACCGGCGCTTTTATAATAGACGACAATTGTGCAGCTTCTGTAACGTAATCGGTCTTTAACCTTCTACCAAAACCACCGCCCAAACGCGTTAATTGAAGGGTAATTTTATCTTCTGGTATTCCCAATAACTTTGACGTAGCCGTCCGGGCACTTCCTGGTGTTTGAGAGGGCCCCACTAACTCTACCCCGTCGGGCCGGACATGCGCAAAAAAGTTCATCGGCTCCATTGGGCTATGGGGTAAAAAGGGACATTGGTAGTCACTCTTTATTAATTTACTGGCATTTTTAAAAGCACTGTCCACATCGCCGTCTTTTCTTCGCACGGTGGCAGTTTGGCTATCTAACATTTTTTTAAATAACAGGTCGTGGTCGGCAGTACTTTCAAGCTCCCCATCTTTTTCGTATTCAATTTTCAATGCCTTTTTTGCCTTCATTACTTCCCACGTGCTCTTACCTACCACTGCTACATTATTTCCAAACCTTACCACATCGGTTATTCCGGGCATTGCCTTTGCCGCTCCATCATTTACCGATTTTATTTTGCTTCCAAAGGCCGGCGGTCGCTGTAACACGGCATACATCATTCCTTCCCTGTAAAAATCAAGTCCAAACAAAGGTTTACCAGTGACTATGTCGTGGTTGGCCACATTTTTTACCGCTGTGCCAATTAGTTTAAAATCTTTCCTATCCTTCCAGGTAATAGTAGTTGGCACCGGAAGTTTGCCGGCATCGCTGGCAACCTGCCCGTAAGTTAGTTGGCGACCGGTAGCGGCGTGCATTACCATGCCATTGGCGGTGGTGCAGGTGGTGGCATCCACACCCCATTGGTTAGCAGCAGCCTGTACCAGCATTTGGCGGGCAGTTGCCCCTGCATTGCGCAATAGTTTCCATGAGTGAGGAACGGCGCCACTTCCACCGGTGAGCTGCCGGTCAAAGGCATTGTCAAGATTTGCCTGCAGCACCTTTACTTTCTTCCAGTCGGCATCCAACTCCTCCGCCACTATCATGGGGAAGGAAGTAAGAATATTTTGCCCCAACTCAGGGTTAGGCGACATGATGGTTATAACATCGTCGGTACCAATTGAGAGGTAACTGTTAAACCCCACAGCCCCTTCAAACATAGGCTGGTGTATAACAGTTGGTGCAGCTTCTGCATTCAACCAATTGAGGCCCAACATTAGTCCACCGCCGGTTAACGTTGACAATTTGAGAAAGTCTCTACGGCTTTTATTATGAGTAGTTTGCATAATTACATTTTTGTACTGGCTAATTGAATGGCTTCGCGAATGCGGTGGTAGGCACCACACCTGCATATGTGACCCTGCATGGTATTTTCAATTTCGGCCAGCGTGGGTTTGGGATTTTGTTTTAACAGCGAGGCGGCCGTCATAATTTGACCAGCCTGGCAATACCCACATTGCGGCACATCCACCTCGTCCCAGGCTAACTGTAAAGGGTGATCGCCGTTTTCTGACAAACCTTCGATAGTAGTTATGTCGGCATTTTTAACAGCCGATACCGGCAACATGCACGACCGGATAGCCGCCCCATTAAAATGAACGGTACAGGCACCACATTGGGCTATACCGCAGCCGTACTTTGTGCCAACTAATCCGGTATGGTCGCGTAATACCCACAGCAATGGCGTATCGGCGGCCACCTCAACCACATGCTCTTTACCATTTATTTGAAGTGTGTAATTGGGCATAGTATCGTTTTAAAATTATTACGAAATGAGATTTACGGCTGTGGAAATTTCCAAATTATTTGTTTAACCCTGAGTGTGGAAAATAGTAAAAAAACATTGATAATTCAACTATTGTTTAATTAAAGTACCGGTAAATGGCTTACGTCCGCCAGCCACCGAAACAAAATATACCCCGCTGCCAAGTAATGATACATTAAACGAAAACTGGTTATTACCAGCAACCGCATTTACCCTGGCCGATTGCATAATTCTGCCATTATTACCAATCAATAGTATGGTCAGTTTTTCGCTGGCGGTAGCATTATAAACCAAATTAAATACCGAAGAGGTTATAGTTGGAAATAATTTGATACTGTTGGCTGTTGAACTATTAAATATGGCGGCAATTTTACTATGAAAAAAATTGCCATCAAGATCGCCTGCATTTACCCTGTAAAATATTTTTGATTGTGCAGGAAGGTCATTGTCTTCAAATTGAAATGGCTGCTGGCAGCGCAACCGGTTAGCGCTAAAACCGTGAATTTCGGTAAAATTAATGCCGTCAGTCGATCGCTCAATTTTAAAGTTAGCATACGATAGGTAGCACACTGTTTTCCATTCAAGCACTGCTGTTTGGTTTTTTACACCTGCCTGTAAACTTGCTACACTTACAGGGTAACTTACCTCTGTTGGTTGTGCAAAACCAACGGCAACATATATTAATGCTGCCAATAATAACATTGCGGGTTTTAACTTTGTACTCATTGGTTTAAAATTACACAATTTTTTTTCACTTCTACATCACAAATCAAATGTGCAGAAAAAATATTATTGCCGGCATTATTTTTTTGCATGAAATAGCAATAGCAAGGTTGACCCTCAAAGCCAACAAAACAATAAAATGAGGGTAACATTGCGCTGATGCATATAGTGAAAATAAAAAAGCGACCGGACAGTAAGGCCTGGTCGCTTTATAATTAAAACACTTAAAAAAGGAAGGGTGGTTCGGGTTCCTTACTTCTGTATATGATTGTTTACAATTTTTGCCAGTTCAAACATGGATACCTGTTTAACTCCACCAAATACTTTTCCAAGCTTTTCGTCGGCGTTAATCATACGCCTGTTTACCTTATCCTGAAGGTTATTCTTTTTGATATAATCCCATATCTTTTTAATAATTTCTGTACGTGGTAAAGGCTTTTTACCTACCACATCGGCCAATACCGGGCTTACATTTAAGGGCGCCATGAAAGCTGCATTTGGTTTACGGGCCGATTTTTTTGCTGCTTTTTTTGCAGCTGCTTTTGCAGGCGCTTTTTTTGCAGGTACTGCCATGGTTTCCGGAACAGATTTTTTAGCGGACGCTACTTTTTTTATTGGTGCTGTTTTTTTAACGGCTGCTACTTTTTTTGCCGGTGCTGCTTTTTTAGTCGCCGCCTTTACCGGGGGTGTTGGTGCCGCCTGTTTTACAGCTTTCTTTGCTGCTTTTGCCATAATGTTTGTGGTTTTAAGTTAAGTGTTTATTTGGCCAATAGCAGCTTAGTTTGCGCTACCAGCAAGGTAGTAAGGTACATAACCTAAATGTATATAATTCTAAATAGTTATATACTTTTTTTATACGGGTACGCCAATGACAATTACACTTTCGTTTATTTTTAAATTTAATAGGCAGGGGCATGATTTTTCCCGTTTTATTTCCATTCCATTTTTAGCCGGTTATTGTTTAAGCTTTGGCAAACCAATAAATGACTGTTACACTGTTTTAATATGATATTGGCATATACCATAGGACCAATTTTACCAACAAGCTATTTTACCCCCCTGTAGTAAGCCTTAGTTTTAAGGTAAATGGGGAATATTAAAAAGTAACCTACAACCCAATACTATAATACAACAAAGGGCGCCGAATAGCGCCCGTTGTTGTATTATTATAACGAAAGGAGTTTTAAAACTTATCCCAAAATAATTTAGTAGTAACCTCATCGCCACCAATAGCAGTTGAAGCTGCATTGTAGTTGGCGGTATTTATATTTTGCTCATCAACATTGTAGGTAAACCTAACAGGGTATTCACTTACGGCAGTTGAAGGTGCTACAATCACTGGTTGGTCTAACCTTCTCTGCTCTATCCACTCATCCCACCCGCGGTTGTAAAGGGAAAAGTATTTTTGCGTACCTATTTTTTGCTTCCAATCGCCAGTGGCGGTTGAGTAGGCTACCTCAGGCTGCAATAAATAAGTGGCGGCCTGCGTGGCGGTACCACCCCAATATTGGATACTAGCGGTAATTGCCGCACTGTAATGTTCGGCTGCAGTACCAGGTACGTTGTATCCTCTTTCTTTTGCCTCGGAAAGCAAAAACCTAACTTCTGAATAACCCATTAATAAAGCCGGGAAGTCAGCAGCAGTTATTTTGGCAGATGGCTTGCTGTAAGTAGTGTAGTTGTTAGATGCTCCTGCTATTCCACCAATATAATCGGTACCACCACCATCTAATGTAAAATAAAAAGGTAACCGTGGATCGCCCAGGGTCTTCATTTTATTAATGATAGTTGAAGTGGCCACAAAATCTTTCCTTCCGCTTTGCACAAGGTCAACCCAAATAGGGTTGGTATTGGGAGGACCAGAAAGGTAACTAAACAAAGCATTGTCGTTGTTACCGGCCAACACACCGGTAGCTATTGCTGCTTCAACAGCTGTTTTTGCAAGTGCAGGGTCTGAGTCGGCAATGGTCATTCCCATTTTCAACTGCAGGCTTGCAGCAAACTTCTTCCACTTTGCGGGGTCACCTTTGTATAAAACATCGGCACTTCCAAAACTGGCAGTACCACCAAGGGCGGCAATGTCAGCATTTAAACGAAAGAGCAAGTCGGTATAAATAGCCTTTTGATCGTCGTATTTTGGAAATGGCTTATCAATATTTAAAGCCTCGCTGTAGGGCAGGTTGCCAAAAGTAGTTACCAAATAATACCAGGTGTACACCTGCATTATGTCTACAATAGCCATTTCATTTTTTTGTTTTGCTACATCGGGTTTTCCAGTACCATCTAACACGTCGGTTGGTATCAGGTTTTTAGCTTCCTGAAAATCGCGCAGCACATCGCGGTACAAACTATTCCATACACCACGCGGTATTTGGCGGGTTTGCAGGTCGTAGTTGCTTTCGTCGGTATAGGTCGTCTCTGTCCAATACTGAACAATGAGCCTGAATATGTTTAGGTTTACACTAGATGACGTAAGGGTATTACTTAGGGTGCGTTGCGCATTGGTAAACAAAGCATACGACGGCACAACAGACGGATTTTTAGGATCCTCGTTTAGCGAGGTTAGATCTTTGGTACACCCTGCCATAAATAACAGGGGTAAAAGAAGCAGTATGATTATTTTTTTCATGATAATTATTTTTTAGAATCTTAATTTAACGTTGAAAGTAAAGGCCCGGGTAGTTGGGTAAGCGCCCACCTGGTATCCCTGCAAATTACCCGAACTGATAGCCTCCTCAGGATCGGCATAAGGTAAATTTTTGTGTATGATCCAAAGGTTTCTTCCAATAAGGCTAAGGTCGATTCCTTTAAATGCCGGCACCATTTTCATTATCGAACCTGGTAATGAGTAGGTTAATACAGCCTCTCTTAATTTAACATAGCTGGCATCGTATACAAAACCGGCAGCAGGTACCCGACGGTAACCATAGCTACCAAATTGTGCGTTGGTTACACGGGTAGTATTTTGTTTACCATCGGCCGTAACACCAGGGTTAATGATACCACCACCATCTGAAATTTCATTTCGCGATTGGTTGCCCAATTCGTTTAATCCTGTAGTTTCAGGATATAAACCGGTAGCTAAACCATAATATAAATCAAGGGAGAACAGGTCGCCGCCCTGGCGCACATCTACCAACCAGCTAAGGGATACATTTTTATACTTTATACTGTTGTTGATACCACCTATCCAATCGGGGTTAGGATTACCTATCACCTCGTTAGAGGTAGCCGACTGTAAGTAGCGACCGTTGGAGCCAATGGTTTTTTGACCGTTGGTATATACAAAATTCGCTCCCCTCAGGGTTCCAAAAGGTTGCCCCAGTGTTGCATTAATTGACACGCCACCCTGAAACGATGCCAGCAACAGGTTGCTCGATCCTTCGAACAAGGCCTTTACATTGTTACGGTTTCTTGTCCAGTTTATATTAACATTCCAGCTAAAATCCTTTGTCTTAATGGGCGTACCATACAACGACACCTCAAGACCCTTATTAATAATAGTGCCTGCATTCAAAAACTTTGAACTGTACCCTGTAGCAGTAGATACTGTTGTGGGTAAAATCTGGTTAAAGCTTTCGGCGTTGTAGTACGACATATCGAAGCCTATACGTGAACGCAGAAACGACATTTCTAATCCTATTTCTGTGCTTTTGGTTTTTTCGGGCAGCAGGCTGGGATTATTTTTGGTGCTTGCTACCGAAGCCTGTGGACTGGAACCGAAAGGGTTTACAATATTATATACATCCAACGTGCTGTAGAAAGGGGCATCGGCGCCTACCTCGGCGTAGTTAGCCCTTATTTTACCGTAGGTTAACCAGGTGGCTTTTTCAAACAGTTTGGAAAACACATAACCCAACGATACCGATGGATAATAGTAACTATTATTGCCCTTAGGTAAGGTAGAAGAAGCATCTCTACGAACAGTAACATCCAGGGTAAGCATATCTTTATAGCTTATGGTACCACCAGCAAAAACGCCATCTACTTCTTTTCGCAGGTCGCTTTCCAACGGTGCGTTTACCGGGTTGGCCGAATTAGACAATGCATAAATTTTGGGAACAATTAAGCCGCCATTGGTGCTGGCCGAAATGCTTTCGATGGTTTGTTTCCGGATGTTGGCACCCAGCAAACCTTTTACGTTAAGATTTTTGGCCACATCTTTATCAAAGTTAATTAACAAGTCAAAGTTGGTTTCGTTATAGGTGCGGTTAAACCTGCTGTAGTTAGAAACGGTAACACTACCCATCGCCTGGCGTTCTTCCTGTATTTCGCTGTACTGATCTATCGATACTCTTCCCAATACATTTAACCAATCGGTTATTTTATAATTGAGGGTGGCATAACCAAAGTAGCGGTTACGCGTATCGTTCTGGAAATTTTCGTACCGGGTAAAATAGGGGTTATCCCAATAAATAGGGGTTAAGTCGGTAGGATCGGCCGGGTTCCAGGTAACGTTTCTACCTGTGCGAAAATAGGCCGACTTCAGCTCGGCAACATCTACATTGGTTTGCCACCACTGCCTAAAGTTGGTTGCCAAATTTTTATCGTCGTAGCCGGTACCATATCTTCCTTTACCAACAATATTGCTGTAGTTAATGCTGGCACCTGCGGTTAACTTATCGGTAATGTTGTAAGTGCTGCTAAAGTTCATCAGGTTTTTGGTAACCTTACTGTTGGGTACAATACCATTGTCGTCGGTACGTGTATACCCCAGCTTAAAAGTTCCTTTGTCGGAACCGCCATCTATAAATACACTATTGTTGTAAGAGGTAGGCTTGGTAAAAAAGGTAGTGGGGTCATTTGCTGCACCAACCCATGGGGTAGCTTTGCCAAAATTGGGCGATGATGGATCAAAAGCATTCCATTGGTATACCAACAAATTAGGGTCAAACTTTCCACCGTAACTGGCATCTTCGCTCGTTGGTACTACCAACCGTCCATTTGGACTGCTGGACGAAACCGGGCTAAATCCGCTATTTGGATCTCTGAAAAGAAAGTAACCCGTACCATCTTCGTAGTACGGACCATAACCTCCGCCGTATTCTTTCTGATAGCTTGCAAATGTGTTCTTTAAAATAGACCCGGCAGTAATTCCACTGTTAATGGTAACGCCTAATCCTTTTCTTCCTTTTTTAGTGGTAATTAATATTACGCCATTGCTTCCCCTCGATCCATACAAGGCACTGGCGGCAGCGCCTTTTAGTACAGTAATGGCATCAATGTCATCGGGGTTAATGTCGGCAGCAGCATTACCATAGTCGTAACCACCACGGCCGGTAACCTGGTTTCCGCTATTATTGTTGCTGTTGTCAAAAGGCACACCATCAATTACAAATAATGCCTGGTTGTTACCGGTAATTGATTTAGCACCGCGTAGTACCACGTTGCTCGATCCACCAAGGCTATTGGTCTGCCTTATTTCTACCCCCGAAACTTTACCCGACAAATTGTTCATAAAATTGTTGGTACGGGTTTTACTTACCTCATCGCCTGCAACCGTTTGTGCTGCATACGACAACGAGTTTTTAGAGCGGCGAATACCAAGCGCCGTTACTACTACTTCGTCAAGACTGTTGGACGATTTTACCAATTGAATTGACAGCGTTGTTCTGCCTCTCACCGGTTCTTCTACCCTGCTTAAACCTACACTGGTAAAAACCAGGGTAGCTGTGGCCGGCGCCATTAAGCTAAAGGATCCATCCGGTCCGGTACTTGTTCCTACCGAGGTTCCTTTCAATACTACGGAAACACCTGGAAGTCCTGCCCCGGTTTCGTCTGTTACCTTACCCTTTACCGTACTGGTTTGGGCAAAAAGCTGGAACCCGAAAAACATAAGGCCGAACATCATGATTAGTTTGAAGTTTTTCATAATGTATTTTTTTTTGTTAAGAAAAATTGAAAAAAAAATTTGAAGCAGTAAAAATACCAATTGTTAGCCTATTGTAACTAATTGTTAACATTGGAGAACGGAAAAATTGCATCTCCTAAAAAAATATGGGTAAAAACTTTAATAAAACATTATTCCGTCAACCAGGCTGTTTTGTTAAACACTGATGATATTATAAATTATATGCAAATTATTTTGAATTCATTTTACAATACCCTAAAAAAATTAGAAGATATACAAGCAGCAAAATTTTATTTTACTAAAAACGCCTTATAAAAAAATTTAAAAACTAATTAAATTTTTTTTAAAATGATCTCATTTAAACTTCCTTTGTTCAAAAATTTTAATTAACTATTCAAAAAAAATTGCGTCATTAGCAAAAATAAATAACAACCATCTACCATACAATTGAAGGAAAAGAGAGGCTTTGATGATACTGTTAACGGCATCACTATACATAATAACACTAACTTATCCGGTTTTTTGTAAAAGTTCCTTATCAATAAACGACGATTTTTTAGTGTCGGGGTTTAAAAGGTACACCACCAGCGAAATAAATATACAAGCGGTTACGTACCAGTAAAAGGCGGCTTCTATGCCATTATTTTTTAGCCATAGCGCCACATACTCGGCCGAGCCACCAAATATTGCCACCGTTATAGCATAGGGAAAACCCACGCCGAGGGCCCTTACATGTGCCGGAAACATTTCGGCCTTTACTATGGCCGATATGGCTGTGTATCCGCTAACAATAAATAACGCAAATAATATTAACCAAAATGCGGCCCACTCGCCGGTTGTATTGCTAATGCCTGTTAATATAGGAACGGTGCAAAGCGTACCCATTACGCCAAACCAAATTAACAACGGGCGCCGCCCAATTTTGTCCGATAGCCAGCCAAATGCTGGTTGCAACAACGCATAAATAAGCATCAACCAAAAAACAATTATGGTAGCGCGCTGCTTGCTTAAGTGTACCGTATTTACCAAAAATTTTTGCATGTAAGTAGTGTAGGTGTAAAATGCCAGTGTGCCGCCAAGGGTTAACCCCACCACGGTTAATGCTGCCCTCGGGTGGTGCTTTAACAGCCGTACTAACGGGCTTTGCAACAAATTAACCTGTTGGTCAGGTTGTATTGTTACCAGCGTTTCGGTCATATTGCGGCGTAGGTAAAAAGCCACTACCGATAGTATAGCTCCAATAAAAAACGGTATCCGCCAACCCCATGCATGCAGTTGCTGGTCGGTTAAAAAATATTGTTGCAGTAACACCTGTATGCCCAGGGCTGATAATTGCCCGCCAATTAAGGTTACATATTGAAAGCTTGAGTAAAATCCGCGGTTATTACTGGTAGCAACCTCGCTTAGGTAAGTTGCCGAAGTACCATACTCTCCACCCACACTCAACCCTTGTATCAATCGCGCCAGCAGCAACATAACAGGCGCCATTAAACCAATAGAAGCAAACGATGGGGTTATGGCAATCATCAACGACCCAAGCGACATTAATAATACCGACCAGGTCATGGCCAGCTTTCGCCCTTTACGGTCGGCAATGGTTCCAAACAACCAACCGCCCACCGGGCGCATTAAAAAACCAACCGCAAAAATGGCAGCCGTATTAAGCAACTGTGCAGTTTGGTTACCGGCCGGAAAAAATACCGGCGCAAAATAAATAGCAAAGGCCGCATATGCGTACCAATCGTACCACTCCACAAGGTTGCCAATACTGCCGCTTACAATGGCCTTCACCCGCTTTGGTTCTATGCCGTCGGCCGCCTTAATTGGTGTTTTGGTCTTGCCGGTTTTGTTCATGGTTCAATTTACTGGTAATAGATGTGTGCAGCGCAAAATGGCAAATAAAACCGTTAAATGGCATAATAATAGCTGCTTATATAAACTGACTAGTATGTTTTTCTGATATTTTTTTTATGTAGCAGGCAGTGGTGCTATTATTTAACACCGTTGTGTCACACTCTTTTACTGTTGGTAATTCTATTGGGCAAATCAACCTTCAATAACAGTTATTAAATTTACTTCTTTTAAAAAAATATAATACCATTTGCAGTTAGCCCTTTACCTTACCGGTTTGTTGTAATACCCCATCAAATATGAAAAAATTACTGGTTATCCTGTCGCTGTTTTTAATTGCAATAACCAATACCACGGCACAAACACAACCTGGGTTTATAACCGACAGTTTAGAAAGCTATATTAGCCAGGGCTTAACCGACTGGAAAATTCCCGGGCTGGCTATTGCCATTGTTAAAAACGGAAAAGTGGTAGTAACAAAAGGCTTTGGCGTTATCGATATACAAACCAACGAGCCCGTAAACGAAAACACCCTTTTTATGATAGCCAGTAACAGCAAGCTGTTTACCGGCACCGCACTTGCCCAACTGGAATATAATGACAAACTTAAGTTGAACGATAAAGTAAGCAAATACCTGCCCGGCTACAGATTATACGACTCAAATGCAACCGACCTGGTTACCATTCGCGATATGCTCAGCCATCGTATTGGCACCAAAACCTTTCAGGGCGACTTCTTGTTCTGGAACGGCAAACCATCGCGCCAGCAAATTATTAATAAAATGAAATTGCTAAAGCCTGTCAGTGGTTTTAGAGAGGCTTTTGGATATTGCAACAGTTGCTTTTTAACCGCCGGCCAAATAATTCCCGCTGTAACAAAACAACCGTGGGAGGTTTATGTGTACGATAATATTGTTGCGCCATTGGGCATGACCAATACGCACATGCTTACCCGCAACATTGAACAACTACCCAACATTGCCAAACCATACACCACGCAGTTTACAGGCAGGCTGCAACAACTACCGTACGATAATGTTGACAATATTGCCCCCGCCGGCAGCATGGTAAGTTGTGTAAACGATATAAGCAAATGGCTGCTGATGCAATTAGATAGTGGCAAACTAAACGGAAGGCAGGTAATTGAATGGCCGGTAATACAAAAAACCAGGGAAATGAATACCATCATTTCTTCGGGCAAAAATATTGTACTGCCAACGCATTTTATCGGTTATGGATTGGGTGTATTTATGAGCGACTATAATGGAAAGCAAGTGTATTTTCATACTGGCGGTGCCTTTGGCTTTGTAACCAACACTTGTTTTGTGCCAGAGGAAAACCTTGGCATTGTAATACTTACCAACAACGATAATCAAAACTTTTATGAAGCCCTTCGCTACCAAATTTTAGATGCCTACCTTGGTGTACCCTACCAAAACCGAAGCAAGTTTTTTTTTACCAGGTTTACCGACCAAATGCAAAAAACGGCTTACAACACCAAAGCCATGCAGGCGAGGGTTAAAGGTGCTAAACCACCAGCGCCCCTTACCACTTACACCGGCACCTACACAAACCAGCTTTATGGAAATATCATTATTTCGGCTATGGGCAATACCTTAACCATCAACTTTACGCAACACGATAACCTGTCGGCTACCCTAAAGTTTATGGATAATAATGAATGGTTAATTACTTACAGTAATATTGGCTACGGCATTTACCCCGTAACCTTTATAGCTGATGGCGGTAAAGTAAGCCTCGAAGTAAAAGTGAACGACTTTTTGGAGTACGATTCCTACAATTTTATAAAGCAATAAATACTTCCTCAATAACGGAAACGTCCATTAAGCTGGCATCTATAACTGCATGTCTATTTTTAATAGTGGTCCGATATTTTTGCTAAGCCAGTAAACCTTTTGTACGAAAAAAATACCAGGTTTACTATTGCTCAACATTGCATCCATTAGAACTTTTGCCCAAACAGTGCCTATTCCGGAGGCCATTAGTAAAAAGGAGCCTTCGTTTTTTTGGGGCTGGTGGCTGGTAGGCGTTTTATTAGCGATTGGTGTTGGGCTACTAATATACTTCGCCATTAAAAAAAATCCGAGGAAAGATGTGCGGTAAATTGCCGACCGGGTGGAGAGTTTACTTTCGGGCACCAAATAAAAGGCTACCAATTCTTACCATATTACTTCCCAACTTCATGGCCAACGTATAATCGCCACTCATACCCATACTAAGGATAGTAAATTGGCAGTGATCGTTTACTACATCGGCATATTTATCGTACAACTTTTTCAACTGCTGCATTTCGCCCGTTACCTTTTGCCCGTCGTCGCTAAACGAGGCCATACCCATTAATCCATCCACCTTTATATTATTAAATAAATTGCTGGTGGTTATTTCATTTATTGCTTCACCCAACTCAGTTTGGTCCATGCCAAACTTGGTTTCTTCCTGGGCAATATGTATTTGCAATAAGCAATGCACAATCCTGCCCGCTTTTGCTGCCTGCTTATTTATCTCCTTTAATAATTTTAAACTATCTACCCCATGCACCATGTGTACAAACGGAGCAATAAATTTTGCCTTATTGCTTTGTAAATGCCCAATAAAATGCCAGCGAATATCATTTGGCAATGCAGCCTCTTTTTCTACCAGTTCCTGAACATAATTTTCACCAAAATCGCGTTGGCCAAGGTTATACAGTTCCATAAGGTCCTGCGCAGGTTTGGTTTTACTTACTGCTATCAAAGTAGCCTGGCTACTGTTACACTCCTGTAGCAGGGTTGCATATTTTTCTATATTAACTGCCATATTTTTTCTAAAAACTAAAATGAAACAAAGCAACAATTTTTATTATGATTTAATGGATATTGTTGCCCCTACTTACTATTTTAAAATTGCCCTTCCAATAACTATACGCTGCACCTCGCTGGTACCTTCGTATATCTGTGTTATTTTGGCATCGCGCATCATGCGTTCTACATGATATTCCTTTACAAAGCCGTAACCTCCATGTATTTGCACCGCTTCTGTGGCAGTCCACATGGCAGTTTCGCTGGCAAACACTTTAGCCATGGACGAGCTAACGGTATAGTCCTTTCCATTGTCTTTTTCCCATGCAGCCTTAAGGCAAAGTAGCCTTGCAGCACTTACCCTGGTAGCCATGTCGGCCAGTTTAAATTGTATGGCCTGGTGGTGCATAATTTCTTTACCAAAAGCCTTGCGTTGTTTAGTGTAGGCCAGCGATACTTCGTAGGCACCGCTTGCAATACCAAGGGCTTGCGCAGCAATACCAATGCGGCCACCAGCCAGGGTTTTCATGGCAAACTTAAATCCAAATCCATCGTCGCCAATACGGTTTTCCCTGGGCACCTTTACGTCGGTAAACATAATACTATGCGTATCGCTACCACGAATGCCCAGCTTGTTTTCTTTAGCACCGACAGTTACGCCGGGCCAGTTTTTTTCAACTATAAAAGCGTTAATGCCGTTGCTTTGTTTTGCTGGATGTGTTTGGGCAATTACCAGGTAAACCGATGCACTGTTGCCATTAGTGATCCAGTTTTTAGTACCATTCAGCAGGTAGTGGTCGCCCATATCGTCGGCCGTAGTTCTTTGCGATGTGGCATCGCTGCCAGCCTCGGGCTCACTCAGCAAAAAGGCACCTATATACAATTCTTCATTTTTACGGCCCATAGCCAGCGGCATTAAATATTGTTGTTTTTGCGCCTCGTTTCCATATGTTTCCAAACCCCAGCAAACCAGGCTGTTATTTACACTCATACAAACACTTACACTGGCGTCTATCTTACTTATTTCTTCCATTGCCAGCACATAGCTTGTAGTATCCATGCCTGCCCCGCCATATTGGGGGCTTACCATCATACCCATAAAGCCTAATTCGGCCAGTTTCATAATTTGCTCGCGGGGAAATTTTTGATGCTCATCGCGTTCAATTACACCAGGTAAACATTCGCTTTTTGCAAAATCACGGGCTGCCTGTTGTATCATTTGCTGCTCTTCACTTAACTGAAATTCCATACCATACATATTTGCCGCAATTTATGCCAAAAGCTGCATTAACTAACATGCGTTAGTGTATAGCGTGTTATTGCACCTATAAACATTACACAAGTGTTACGTAAAAGTTTGTAGGCTGAGGGCTTGCCCTGGCATTTGTTACGTAGCCCCAAAAAACATATAACATAGGGTTATGGCGGTAATAATACCTACCAGGTCGGCCAGCAACATGGCGCCTACAGCATACCGCGTATTTTTAATTGAAACGGAACCAAAGTACACTGCTATCACATAAAACGTGGTATCGGACGAGCCCTGTAAAATAGAGGCCAGCCGGGCCGGAAATGAGTCGGGCCCAAAATTTTTAATGGTGTCTATCATCATACCACGGGCGCCGCCACCGCTAAGCGGCCGTATAAGTGCGGTAGGCAAGCCGTCTACAAAACGGGTGTCGGTAGTAATAAGTCCAAAAAACCATTTCATGCCATTAATAATAACATCAAAGGTGCCACTGGTGCGCAACAGGCTAATGGCGGCAAGCATACCAACCAGGTAAGGTATAATGCGAACGGCCACTTCAAACCCATCTTTTGCACCCGAAATAAAAGCATCAAATACATCAATTTTTTTGTATAAAGCGCCAATAATTATTAAAAAGAAGATAAGGAGGATGAGCCCATTACTAAGCACACTGCTAAACAACTGTACGCCATCGGTCGGCAGGCTGGATAAATACAATACCAATAAAACCACCGCAATGGCAAGGCCACCAACCCATGCAATGACCACTGGTTGCAATAAATTAATTTTTTGTTTAAACGAAACAATTAGCATGGCTGCCATGGTGGCCACAAAAGTGGTAATCATGCAGGGCACAAAAATATCGGTGGGGTTGGCCGACTTTAAAGATGCCCGTACAGCAATAATGCTTACTGGTATAAGTGTAAAACCTGCTGCATGCAAACACAAAAACATTATTTGGGCATTGCTGGCCGTTTGTTTGCTAAGGTTAAGTTCCTGCAGGCTTTCCATGGCTTTTAACCCAAAGGGGGTGGCGGCATTGTCAAGCCCCAGCAGGTTGGCCGAAAAATTCATAAGCATATGCCCCATGGCCGGGTGGCCCTTTGGCACTTCCGGAAAAAGTTTGCTAAAAAAAGGGCCAATAATATTACTTAGCAACCTAATGCCTCCCGCCCTTTCGGCAATGGCCATAAAGCCCATAAACAGCGCCATGATACCAATTAACCCAAGGCTTATATTAACCGCTGCCTTTACTGTTTCAATAATACCATCGGCTTTTTTTACTAGTTTGTTTGATAACTGGCGGTAGTTATATACTACTACATTGGGCTGTATGCTTTGATATTTTTTTACTGAGTCGGCAGGTACGCTGTTGCCTATAAGTACTGTGGGCGGAACCTCCTGTGTTGCGGGCAGGTAACCAAAACCTTGCACGTATTGCTCAAAACTTTCTGTGCTTGCATAACCTGCCGCTGTTGGCGAGCCAATAAGTTTATATCGCACCTCTTCATAAGCATCGTCGGCCTTGCCGGTAACCATACGGCTAAATATTTGCCGGTCGCCCATAAAAACTGCCTTACCCGAGGCAATTAAAATGGCGATGATAATAAAGGCCGACCATATTTTGCTTAATGCCATAATAATTATTTATTAGAGAAATTGACCTACCATCAACAGGACCAAATGTATACAGTTATCTATTAATAAACATAGGGCAATTTACATAGGCAGCCCACCACTAACAGGAACCAACTACTGGCCTGTTAACGGCCACCATTTGGCAATGTTTATTAACTATATTTGCCGCCCGAAAATGAGTTATGAGTTATGAGTTATGAGTTATGAGTTATGAGTTATGAGTTATGAGTTATGAGTGGTGAGAAGTGAGAAGTGAGTGGTGAGTGGTGAGTGGTGAGTGGTGAGTGGTGAGTGAGTGGTGAGTGGTGAGTAGTGAGTAGTGAGTAGTGAGTTGTGAGTGGTGAAACTTGCAGTTTGAAACTTGCAGCTTGAAACTTGCAGCTTGAAACCTGCAGCTTGAAACTTGCAGCTTAAAACTTGCAGCTTAAAACTTGCAGCTTGAAACCTGCACCTTGAAACCTGCAGCTTGAAACCTGCAGCTTAAAACCTGCAGCTTAAAACCTGGAACTTGCAGCTTATCTTAAAACCTGGAACTTTAAAAATTATCAAATCAAAATATTAATATAATGGGATTACAAGCAGGTATTGTGGGATTGCCTAATGTGGGAAAATCAACTTTGTTTAATGCACTTAGCAACGCTAAGGCGCAGGCGGCAAATTTTCCCTTTTGTACTATTGAACCCAACCTTGGTGTGATTACCGTACCCGACGGGCGCCTTATTGAATTGGAGAAGTTGGTAAAACCCAACCGCGTAGTGCCCGCCACTGTGGAAATAGTGGACATAGCAGGCCTGGTAAAAGGCGCCAGCAAAGGCGAAGGCCTTGGGAACCAGTTTTTAGGCAACATACGTGCTACCGATGCAATTATACATGTGGTCCGTTGTTTTGACGATGACAATGTGATACACGTTGATGGTAGTGTTAACCCTGTGAGAGACAAAGAAATTATTGATACCGAACTACAGCTAAAAGACCTTGAAACCGTTGAAAAAAAGATTTCCAAAAACGAAAAGCTATCCAAAACCGGCGATCGGGAACTGCTGCATGGACTTGACTTGTTAAAGCAACTAAAAGCACATATTGAGCAGGGAAAAAATGCCCGCGGATTTGCTATTACCCCCGAAGACCATGAGAAGCATTTTGCCGACCTGTTTTTACTAACCTCCAAACCGGTGATCTATGTTTGTAATGTAGACGAGAAAAGCGTAATTAATGGAAACACTTTTACCAAAACATTGCAGGATGCCATAAAAAACGAAAATGCCGAAATACTTTTAATTAGTGCAGAAATAGAAAGTGAAATAGCCGTAATGGAAAGTTTTGACGACCGCCAAATGTTTTTGGAAGATATGGGGCTAACCGAAAGTGGTGTAAGCAGGCTAATTACCAGTACCTACCGTTTGCTAAACCTGGCCACTTATTTTACTGCCGGTGTGCAAGAGGTAAGGGCATGGACAATTACTAAAGGAATGCTGGCCCCACAGGCTGCCAGCGTAATCCATACCGATTTTGAAAAAGGGTTTATCAGGGCTGAGGTAATAAAATATGTTGACTTTATAAAATTCGAATCGGAAGCGGCCTGCCGCGACAATGGAAAATTAGCCGTACAAGGCAAAGACTATTTGGTAGAAGATGGAGACATTATGCACTTTAGGTTTAACGTGTAGCAACAGAACCTTTAGGGAATTTGGTATTTTGTCAACGTTGCACACGCTACCATACTTACAATTTTTGCGACACAAGGAAATACAACTAAAATGTGTTTCTTCATTTTTTACTATCAAACGGGTAAAAGAACAAGGTATATATGCCTTAAATGTACATGCCTCGCAAGCCAGCATTTAGGCAGGCAACAAAAAATAAACCAAACTAATAAACCCTTGTCAATAAAAAATATGTCGGGTAGGTTAACCCTATTTTCTGGCCTTGTTATAAACAAAAAAGCCATCCTCAAAAATAAGGATGGCCATTAACGAATGCCTGCTATATAAAAATGTAAAAGGGTAATATTTTGCCGCAAGCTGGCTTTTTTACGTTAACTGCGCGTTCGCCCAATGGTTACTTTGGTAAAGTATCAATCGTAGCAGCAGTAGTGTCTACCATTGGAGTAACAGTATCCATCATTGGAGCCGTAGTGGTATCTACCATTGTTCCAGTTGAGTCAGCAGCAGCATCTGTGCTAGCACTTTCATTACAAGCTACGAAGGCACCTAAAACCAATACAATTAAAAGCTTTTTCATGTGTTGAGTATTTTTTTGTTTGTGTTTAATTTGACTTTTATACAAAAACAAATAAAAGGTAACCCGGTATTTTAAAATATTTTTTTTAATACCTTTTGGGTTACTTTTCCACATTTATGGGTATTAAACTTCAACAGTTGAAAATAGAACCGACTGAACAATTTTTACTGAAAGGACTGGCCAACAACGACACAGTTGCAACTGAAACCATTTATAAAGAAAACTTTGGAATGGTGCAGTCGTTTGTTCTTAATAACAATGGAAGCCACGACGATGCAAGGGATATTTTTCAGGAGGCGATGATTGTGCTATATGAAAATGCAAAAAACGAATCATTTGTATTAACATGTAAAATCACAACCTATGTTTATTCCGTATGTAGAAGGCTTTGGCTTAAACGACTTCAATATAATAACCGCTTCAGTAACCAGGTGGAAAGCCTGGAGGAGACTGTATCAGTGGAAGAAGATATTGAAATACACGAACGGCGAAATGCAGATTTTGTGATAATGGAGAGGGCGTTAAGTAGTTTGGGCGCCCCTTGTAAAGGTTTATTGGAGGCATATTATATTCACAAAAAGGACATGACCGAAATTGCCCTTGATTTTGGATATACCAATGCCGACAATGCTAAAAACCAGAAGTATAAATGTTTAATGAGACTTAAAAAATTATTTTTTTCTCAATATAATATAGGAGAATAAGGACCATGGACGATATTTTATTGCTTGATGTCATAGAACGCTACCTGCAGGGAGAGATGAGTGCTGAGGAAAAAGTAACCTTTGAAAACCTGCGCAGGCAAACCCCCGAAATTGACCAAATGGTGGTTGAACACAGCATGTTTCAACACCAGATTGACGCTTACGCCCAAAACAGGGATATGCGCCACATGCTTCATTCCATACACAACAACCTTTTGCACGAAGGCCAAATTAAGGAAGGCGAAACCAGCAGTGGAGGAAGGGTCGTAACACTATGGAATAAATATAAAAGAGTTACAGCCATTGCCGCATCTATTGCTGGTGTTACTGCCCTTTTTATAAGCAGCCTGGTTACGTTTTTTACCCCTGCCCCCAATAAAGGGCAACTGCTTTACCTAAACAGAGAAATTGCCCGTATTAAACGCACCCAGGATGCCCAAAGCACCCAATTGGATGTATTAAAAACAAAGGTGCCTATGGACGAAAAGCCCAATCGCGGAGGTACCAGTTTTTTAATTGATGGCAAAGGTTACCTTATTACAAACGCCCACGTGGTGAAAGGATCAAGTACCATTTTGGTTGTAAACACTAAGGGTCAGGAGTTTAAAGCTAAGCTTGCCTTTATGGATGAAGCAAAAGACCTTGCCATTTTAAAAATATCCGACGATGATTATAAACCCCAGGGCAGCCTGCCGTACAGTATTCGTAAAAACAATACCGAATTAGGCGAGCAGATATTTACCCTTGGTTTTCCACGCGATGAAATTGTATATAATGAAGGTTACCTAAGCGCTAAAACCGGCCTTGATGGCGATACATTAAGTTGCCAGATTGGAATAACCGCCAACCCCGGCAACAGTGGTGGGCCTGTATTGAACAAAAATGGCGAGGTGATCGGCATACTGAGTTCAAGTGAACAAATGGCCGAGGGTGTGGTGTTTGCCATCAAATCTAAAAATATTTTTGAGGCGCTGGACGATCTTAAAAAGCAGGACACCGCATACCAGCGGGTTAAACTGCCAACACGAAGCGCTATCAAAGGTGTTGAGAGAACAAAGCAAATTAAAGAAATTGAAGACTGCGTATTTATGGTAAAAGGGTTTAATAAATAATAAATCAGGCAGTTATTTTATATAGGTCGCAAAAGTTATTTTTGGGCCGGATTTAATCCTATACCCATATTAAAAAAGCCGCAGTTAATACCAGCGGCTTTTTTTATGTATTTATATTTTGTGGTTTATGCCCACAAATTATTTGGATACTCGCCCGCGGCAACCAGTTTATCTAACGACGCTTGTACGCCAGGCGCATCTTCTTTATAAGTAACACCAAACCATTGCGACTCCGTGGGAATCAGGTCTATAACGCCCTGGCCCGATTGAATGATTTGATCCGCAACAATTGGTATAAAAAACTCAGCCTTGGGATTTTCAATATTCTCATCAAGGTATTCGTGAAACAGGTTTTCGATAATGTCCATAACATTTGGTGCAAAACCCCAAAAATTCATGCTAACCTTAGTATCTTCTGCCACCTGGTTCAACCCACTTTCATCTTCGTAGGTAATGGTTCCCCCGGTGTTGCGGTAAATTTTTGTACGCTCTGTTATAGATACAAGGTTTCCTTCATCATCTACCTGGCAAACTCCCCGGCTAACGCTTCCGTTTTCGCTAAGAGTTTTATTTAAATGATATCCAATAATGCAATAGGTACTGTCATCACATTTATTCACCAAAAAATCGAATGCTTTTGTAAATGCTTCCTGGCCATAAAAGTCGTCGGCATTTATTACCGCAAATGGCTCGTTTATAACTTGTTTTGCTGCAAGTACCGCATGGGCGGTACCCCATGGCTTTATGCGGTCGGCCGCCAATGTATGTTTACCAAGGTGGTCTGTAAGGCGCTGAAATACATATTCGGTTTTTACTTTACCGTTTAATTTAGGTTCAAAAATATTTTTAAAGTCGTCCGCAAATTCTTCGCGAATGATAAACACAATTTTACCAAAACCTGCCCTGATGGCGTCGTATATGGAATAATCCATAATAGTTTCGCCGCTGGGGCCAAACGATTGTATTTGTTTCATACTACCATATCGGCTGGCCATACCGGCGGCTAAAATTACTAAAGTTGGTTGCATAGTATTTTGGTTTAAACTTTGCGAAACTAATTGAATAGGGGTAAGGTGCCAATAAATTTTATACATAAAAGCATGTAGTATTGAATGTAGATGTTATTTATACCCAGCAAATTGCCGATATGCTGCTTACTAAAAACAACCTGTTGCTGGATGTTTTACGGCTTGATGTAATGCATGACGTAGTAAGTGGAAACAAGTGGTTTAAATTGAAATATTACCTTGAAGATGCAGCAGCCACTGGCTTTGACACTATTGCCACGTTTGGTGGCGCATTTTCAAACCACATTGTAGCCACGGCTTATGCCGCCCGGCAAAAAGGTTTTAAAAGTGTAGGTATTATACGAGGTGAAGAAGCTGAAAACCTATCGCCCACCCTGTTGTTTGCCCGGCAACTTGGTATGCGGTTGATTTTTGTTACAAGAGAAGCATATCAACATAAAAAAGAATTGGAAAATACCTATAACCAACCCGGCTGGTATTTTGTGAGTGAAGGGGGTTACGGGGTATTAGGAGCAAAAGGGTGCAGCGAAATATTATCGTTTGCCAGCGGTAACTATACGCACATTGTAGCTTCGGTAGGTACGGGAACTATGTTGGCAGGGCTAATATCGTCGGCATTGGTTAATCAAAAAATTATAGGCATTAGCAGTATGAAAGCAAATGTTGAACTGGAAAACAACGTTAATAAATTACTAATAAACAACACGGCCTACCCGGCGTACAAGTTGCTGCACAATTATCATTTTGGCGGGTATGCCAAACACCCCGCTGCACTTATTGCGTTTATAAATATGGTGTGGAAGGAGTACCAGTTGCCACTTGACATAGTGTATACGGGTAAGTTATTTTTTGCCATTCTTGACCTTATTAAACATCAATATTTTGCTGAGGCAAGTAAAATACTAATGATACACAGTGGTGGTTTGCAAGGCAATAAATCACTGGCGGCAAACAGGCTACTATTTTAATAACCTGCCTGCCGTTATATTTGCGCACAAATAATGTAGCACCTTGAAAAGACCCTTTTTGCTGTTGTTGGTATGGTTAATTGTTGGGGCCGCCTATGCCCAAAACACGTTGCCCGGCTTTACCGTAATTGAAAAAAATAACAGGGTATTTGTAAGTTGGGTTAACCCTTACGAAACCTGCGTACAACTAAATGTGCAGCGCTCATTTGACAGTATTAAAAATTACCGCACGGTGTACTCGGCCGCATCGCCAGAGTTGCCTCAAAATGGCTTTAACGAACCCAAACAGCCTTACACAAAAACATACTACCGAATTTTTTATGTGTTAAATGGGGGCGCCTACTTTTTTACCCCTGCCCAGCTAACCGTTCCCGATGCATCTAAACGAATGATTAATGAAACCACCCCTAATGTAAACGAAGTAAAAACCGTAACTGTAAGTAACAGGAATGGAACCGCTGCTTTGCTGGCCACTCCCCAGTTTTTAAAGTTTAAAGACAGTATTTTTCGTGAAACCAAGGATACGTTGGTGGCCTTTAATGATAGCTTTTTTGTTTTTAAACCCTTTGTGCCAAAAGAAGTTTGGAAGCCTTCTAATTTTATTTATACCAACAAGGAGGGTTACCTTACAATTAACCTGCCCGAGGCGGCTATCAATAAATATCATTTAAAAATTTATGAAGAAGATGGATCGCTTTTATTTGAAATAAAACGGTTTAAAGAACAGCAACTCACCCTAAACAAAGCCAATTTTGTACATGCAGGCTGGTACACCTTTGAACTTTTAGAAAACGAAAAAATATTGGAGAAAAATAAGTTTTACCTGTCGAAGGACTTTTAGCGCCCCGTAATTAAGCAAGGTCTGCTTCAAACACTTTTTTAAAGTTTTCTTTCACCTGGTTTTGTACTTCTTCCATGGGTAGTTGGCAGCCCAGCTCGTTTTGCAGCGAGGTTACCTGCTTGTTTTGAATACCACACGGAACTATGTGTGTAAAATAGGTGAGATCGGTATTTACGTTAAATGCAAACCCGTGCATGGTAATCCACCTGCTGCAGCGAATACCCATTGCACATATTTTTCTTTCCTTACCTTTTATGTCAGGCTCCAACCAAACACCTGTTTCGCCTTTGCTGCGGTTGCCTTGTAAGCCATAATCGGCCAGGGTTAAAATAATCACTTCTTCAAGGCTGCGTAAGTACCAGCCAATATCGGTTTTAAACTGCTCCAGGTCTAAAATAGGATACCCCACCAATTGCCCCGGCCCATGAAAAGTAATGTCGCCCCCACGGTTTATTTTAAAAAAATCGATGCCTTTTTGGCGGCGTTCCTCTTCGCTTATAAGCACATTAGCAATACTACCGCTTTTGCCCAGGGTGTATACCGGCAAGTGCTCCACAAATAATAAATGATTGGCAATAGGTTCTATGTCATCCATCTCACCAATAATATTGTTGACGGTTGTATTGGCCAGGGCTGCTTTTTTTAGCGATAGCTTTTGCTCAATTTTTGTTTTCAGCAAAGCCTCCTGGTAATCCCAAACATCTTTGTATGCTTTATTACTTCCCAAATTGCTAAACAACACCAATTTATTCATAGCGCAAAGGTAGCGCTTACCCTGTTGACAGTAGGGTGAGCAAAAGTTGAAAATTTAAGAACTGTTTACCATCAATTTAAAACTAACCCCTGCATAAAAAATGGTTAACACTTATTTTTGCGTATGCCTCACGAAGCCGAAATAATAACCGACGACCACCAGGAAGAATTGTACGAAAAAAATACTTTTAAAATTGACAAAGGGCAGGAAGCAATACGGATAGACAAATTTTTAATGAACCGGATTGAAAGCGCTACCCGTAACAAAATTCAACATGCTATTGAGGCTGGAATGGTTACGGTAAATGCGCACCCCATTAAATCGAATTATAAAATAAAACCCTACGACGAAATTGTAATTTTTTCGTACGACAGCCCCGAAAGTACCGATGTAGTGCCCGAAAAACTTGACTTAAATATTGTGTTTGAGGATGAGCATATTTTACTAATTAATAAACCGGCAGGCATGGTGGTACACCCCGGCAGTGGAAATTATACAGGTACCCTATTAAACGGGGTAAGATACTACCTGCAGCAGCAAGACCCCACCATTACCGATATTAATTTGCCAAGGTTTGGTATGGTACATCGTATTGATAAAAATACAAGCGGACTTATCATAATGGCTAAAACGTCAAAAGCGGCATCCCACCTTTCCAGGCAGTTTTTTGATCACTCCATTCAACGAAAATATATTGCACTTGTTTGGGGCGATGTGGTTGAAAATGAAGGTACAGTGGTAGCCCACGTAGGGCGCAACCTTAGGTTTCGCAAACTGTTCGATGCTTTTCCCGATGGCGATCATGGTAAAGAAGCCATTACCCATTATAAAGTACTGGAGCGTTTTAACTATGTAACGTTAATTGAGTGTAAACTCCAAACTGGGCGTACCCATCAAATTCGGGTACACATGCAACACATTGGCCACACCCTTTTTGCCGATAACACCTATGGGGGCGATAAGATTTTAAAAGGCACCATATTTTCAAAATACAAACAGTTTGTTGATAACTGTTTTGCCATATGTAACAGGCAGGCGCTGCATGCGCAAACCCTGGGTTTTATACACCCGCACACGCAGCAGCCCATGTTTTTTGAGTGTATGCCTGCAACAGATATGCAGCTTGTTATTGAAAAATGGCGTATGTATATAAAGGGAAAGACTGATTAATAATTTGCCTACATTTAAACTATGTGAGGGAAAGTATAAAGTATACATGAATAAAGTACCGGCTATTACTATATTACTAACGTTAATTTGCTTTAGCAGGTTAAATGCACAGGTGTATTACCTGAATAATGGCTTTACCAATGGTGGAAGTGCAAAAACATGTAATGGTTTTTTTAAAGATAGCAACCCCGTTGGCGACTATACAGGCAATGAAAGGTATACGGTAACTTTTGTTACCGAAAACAACAATATACAGGCAATGCAACTTGACTTTGACACGCTTGATATTGCTAAAGGCGACACACTGTTTATTTACGATGGCACTTCTGTTAATGCACCACTTTTACTAACGCTTTCTAATATTGACGGGGCGCCCATTTCGGTGCGGGCTACTGCCAATAACCCTTCAGGTACCCTTACGGCACAGTTTACATCAAATAACGTGGAATTTGGCCGGGGCTGGAATGCTGCTATTAGCTGCAAAAGCCCATGTCAAAAAATTTTAGTCAACCTTATAACATCGCCAGCCCCGGGGCCCGACGGGTTTATTAATATTTGCAATGGAAGCGAAGTTACTTTTACGGGCAATGGTATTTATGGCCAAAACAACACTTTCTATAAACAATCTGACAGTACTGCTAAATTTTTGTGGACGTTTAGCGATGGCAGAGATACCACCGGCATTTTTGCCAAAACCATTAAACGTAGGTTTACACAGGAAGGTGGCACTGTTGTACAACTGGCCATTATGGATCAAAACGAATGTTACAACCTAACCGCTACACAGGTAAAAATCCGAACTTCCATTACGCCTTCCTTCAACATTCAGCAAAAAACAATTTGCATTTTTGATACTGCCCGATTGGTGGCAAAACTAACTTACCCGCAGGCTATTTTCTCTAATCTCCCCGTTTTTTCGGACAAGAAACCCCTTGCCGATGGGGTGGGAAAGTGTTACGAAACATCCATTAATATCACCAAATTTTTGCCCGGTCAAAAGCTTACCTCACTAAACGACCTTGACGGTATTTTAATAAACATGGAACATTCGTGGCTGGGCGATATTACCATAGCCATAACAGCCCCCAACGGTACAAAGGTGTTTTTAAAAAAATCGGTAGGCACCACTTTGGGTTGGGAAACCTTTTTGGGCGAGCCGGTAAAAGAGCCAAACCTCACTTCCAACCTGTCATCGGTACCCGGAAAAGGATACGACTATCTTTTTTCTCCAAAGCCTACATTTTCCACCATGGCCAACGAAAAGGGCAGATATTTATATTCGTACCTTGACAATGCAGGCCAAAGTATAACTAACCACACCTTTTTACCTGCGGGAAGTTATGCATCGGAAGATAGTTTAAGTGCATTAATCGGCACCACACTAAACGGGTTATGGACCATTGAAGTATGCGATAATTTTAAAGAAGATAACGGTTTTATATTTTACTGGACACTTAAGCTAAAGCCGGCAGTATATCCAAACTCCGAGGTGTATACAAATATTATTGCCAGCCAGTTATGGGAAAATGCTCCCGGACTGATAACGGCCAAGGACAGCACGGCAATAATTTCTCCAACTATACCGGGCAATTATGCTTATAAATATATCGCCACCGATAATTTTGGATGTAAGGTTGACACTACTGTACAGGTAAGGGTAAATGCGTTGCCCGACAAGCCATTGCTTGGCCCTGATGCGGAGCTTTGTGCCGGTCAGCCATTAACCCTTAGGGTAAGTAATCCCCAGGCCGATATACAGTATTCGTGGAACAACTTTACCAATGGCCTCACCAGTTTGGTGGTAAGTACCACAGGCAATTATGTAGTAACTGCTCAAAACATCAATACCTGTAAAATTACCGACACAATTGTGGTAAAAAATGGTCCGCCATTGGCGGTATCCCTCGGAAGCGATACTATGTTTTGCGCATCGTCGCCTTTACTTATTTCGCCGAAGTTTACAGGCAATTTAAGCTCGTTTATGTGGAACACAGGCGCCACCACAACTGACCTTATAACAACCGGTGCCGGTATTTATAGTTTAACTGCTACAACAGTGGCCGGTTGTATAGTAAGCGATACTATTGTTTTAACCGATAACCCGGCAAACCGGGTACGATTGCCACGTGACACAACTATTTGCCAGGGTACCACTATACAGGTAAGGGTAAATAATGCCATACCAAACAGCGATATAAGGTGGAACGATGGTTCTATAGCCATTACCCGGCTGTTACCTGTGGGTAATTATGGTATAGAAACATCTTTTGCGGGTTGCACATTAACCAGCCAACAAACCATAACAGCAAAGCCAATACCAATTGTACGGCTTGGTATAGATACTTCCCTTTGCATAGGCTTCGAGCTTCCGCTTTCAGTAAATTATGCCGGTGCCACGTTTTTATGGAGTACCGGCAGTACCGCAAAAGCGATTGTTGCAAAAAATGCGGGCTTGTATTGGGTACAATCAACGTTAAATGGCTGTAATTTTCGAGATAGTTTAATAATGGCACAGCGTTTTTGTAGCTGCAACGTAGCGGTGCCAAATGCATTTTCACCCAATGGAGATGGTATTAACGACCTGTTTAAGCCAACTATCGACTGTTTTCCAGGCGATTTTCGATTATCCATCTTCGACCGGTATGGCCGATTATTATACAATTCAACCAATTACCAGTGGGTATGGGATGGTACCATTAACGGAAAGCCCCTGCCAGTGGCCACTTATTATTACATTCTTAGCTTTTTTAACATCGAATTGAAACAGCCTCAACAATTTAAAGGCAGTATTACGCTTTTAAAATAGCATTAACCAAATACAGAAATCTTTTTGAGGCGATTGTAAACGCAGCCCTGCTAATTTACCATGCCACACAAACACGTTATGCCCCAACATTAATATGTTTTGGCACAATTGTGTTGGTAAGGATGGTAACCACCAAAACGTAAATATTATGAACAACGACGAAAAAAAAAATGTAACTAAACTGGAAGAAACAACTGACCCGGCAAATATTTCAAAAGCACGACAACAGCAAAGTGATCCTCAATTGACCGAACTAAAAGGTTTCATAGATCCAAACGAAGACCTTGAACCAACTTTAGAGGATGGTAAAAAATCGCCTGAGAAAGCAGAAGAGGAGTATAAAAATGATAAGATAAAGCGCAACAGGCAATAACAATTTTTGCTAAAAAAATTATTTTTGTTGGTCGGTATCTACAAAAATTATCAATACATAACCCGGCAAATTTTTAGATTCAGGCGTGGCAGTAATTCCACAGCACTACTATTTATAAACATACCTTGCTGCCAGTATTGCTGTACAAATTATAAAAATACAAACCGGTTACACCACATAACCAAAGTCCGTTATTTACCTATATTGTAGCAAATTAAGTATTTACAATGTTAATTAACAACCCGGTTTACATTACTGCTGTTTTATTATTGTTAGTGGTGTTAAGCAAGTGGTTGGCCAAAAAAAAGTATTTCCGCCAGGTGGGTTCGGCTCTTTTGGTAATAATATCTATGGCAGTCGTAGCTAATATTTCTATCAATACTTTATGGCAAAATACCTCACCTGTTTGCGATGGTATATTCACTTACAATGGGCCTTTGGCCATTTTCTATTTGTTGCTGGATGTTAAATTGAAGGACATTAAACTGGCTGGCATGCCTATGTAATTAATGTTTTTGGTGGGTGCATTAGCAACGGTAGCGGGCATATTAATAAGTTATCATTTTATTGAGCCGCAAAATCACGGCATTCAAAAAGCCTTTGCCGTAGCCGCCATGTACACAGGTTCCTATATTGGCGGGGTAGCCAACTTAAATGCGGTGGCTTTACAGTACGAGGTTACCAAAAACGGCACCTTGTTCGCCGCGGTAAATGCTGCCGACAATATAATCACAATTGTATGGATCATACTAACACTTACCATCCCTCCCCTTTTACAACGTTTTTTTCACGAAAAAAACAAATAGGGCAGTCAACCAACAGTACCAGCCAGGAGTTATGCCGGTTAAAAGCACCAGCGAAAAATTTACGGTTATTGGTTTAACCTTATTATTGGCGCTGGGAGTAACCACCCTGTTTATATTAAGCCTGGTGTCGGCATATTTTCCGGCAGTCCCATCAATACTTATCCTTACCACTATTGCACTGGTGTTGGCACAGATAGGCGAAATACAAAATTTAAAAGGCGGAAAAATACTGGGATTTCTGTTTGTATTACTTTTTCTGGCGGTGGTAGGTGCCTATTGCGACCTTGCAGCCCTAATAGCAAATAAAGAACTAGCCATTACTTTATTAATTTGGGTAACAGTGGTGGTATTTATTCATGGTCTCATCACTTTTACGCTTGGTGCCATCTTTCGGCACGATTGGTATTTGATAGCCGTAGCGTATAATGCAAACATTGGCGGCGCCACTTCGGCGGCGGTTTTAGATACCAGTTTCAACCGTACCGATCTTAGGTTGCCCGGTATTCTGGTTGGTTAAATTGGTAATGCGTTGGGAACTTACCTGGGTATTTTGGTAGCTGCGTATCTAAAATAATTTAACCCCAAAAAAGCTTCTCAAAGTAAAAAAAAAAGTCATCTCGGAGAGTGCTTATTGCCCGAAGCAAAAGCTAATCCCAAATCTCCTTAAATACAATGGAAACATCACAACCCTCAAAAATAAAATCATTCTTGATAAAAGCGCCCTCCTTTACAATTTTATATTCACCATCTGTTAATTGGTAAATTTCCAAATTATCATTTTCAAGTGATATACTAATAAAGTAAGAAATGCCTTGCGATTGGTAAATGTCGAATTTTGTTACTCGATCTTTTAAGGCTGTTGATGGCGATAGTATTTCCGCCACGAGACCGGGCGTAAAGTGCAGATTATTTTTTACCTCGCCACATATCACCAGCATACCGGGTTAAAGGAGAGTATCATCCTTTACTAAGTAGTCTATGGGCTGGTAAATACTGCAATGGTTTTTGCATCTCATTAAGGCATTTCTAAATTCTGTAGTTAGGTTTACAGCTATACGTTCACGTTTTGGAACGGGCTAAGGGCGCATGGCATAAGGAAGACCATCAAGCAACTCCCGTCGACCTTCCCACTTCTCATACTCCTTGTATGTGTAGTGTGGTAATATTTTTACAGAGGCTGAAAATATTTAACTGCTTTTAATGCAAATTAAAAATAAATGTATCAGACAAGCGTTCCATTAAAAAGTTGGCTAGAAATATCGCGTCCTGCCCAAATGAACTTTGTCATATCTTCTGAAATTCTTTTTTATAAGGTTGGCACCCGAATTATGGAGCGCGAATTATCTACCGGTTTAAATGTATTTTTTGAGAGTTTCCCGGTTGCTACACCCGTTTCCGAAGAGCTATATCATCAAGGGTAGAATGCATAAAATTTTCTGGCAAAAAAAACCTTAACATTTAAATTGATGTTCATTTAAGAATATGCTTTTTTATGACCATAGTGGGCAGCTGCCCACTCTCCCGGTTGGTATATTTTTACGGCCGTAGAGTCCCTGGCAGGCATAACTTCTCTGTTAGTTTAGGGAAAAAGTGAACAGCAGCGGTTAAAAACAAAAAACCCTTTAAACGCATAAACGATAAAGGGTTAATTTAATAAATATGGCCTGTCTCTATCACCATAGAGGCCTGTCTCTATCACCATAAAGGGCAGCTGCTTACTCTCCCGGTTGGTAAATCTCTATGGCCGTAGAGACCGTGGCAGGCATAACTTCTTTTATACTTAATCGACTAAAACAAAAAACCCTTTACCGAATAACGATAAAGGGTTAATTTAATAAATATGGCAGCTACCTACTCTCCCGGTTGGTATACCAGTACCATCGGCCATGGCGGGCTTAACTTCTCTGTTCGGTATGGGAAGAGGTGAACACCGCCGGCAAAACCACCATAATTAGTTTGGAGTTATGAATACTGAGTTATGAGTGTTTTCAACTCATAATTCTTAACTCTTAATTCATAACCCTTTAAATGAGTTAACATATTGGGAAGTTGTAACATTCTATTTTATTAAAAAAATTAAAGCTTACGGGCAATTAGTACTACTCGGCTTTGATGTTACCACCTTTACACCTGTAGCCTATCAACGTGGTAGTCTCCCACGACCCTTAAAAGTAAACTCATCTTGAGGAAGGTTTCACGCTTAGATGCTTTCAGCGTTTATCCTTGCCGTTCATAGCTACTCGGCATTACACCTGGCGGCATAACCGATACACCAGCGGAACGTACGACCCGGTCCTCTCGTACTAAGGTCATGTCCTCTCAATTTACTAGCGCCCATCACAGATAGGGACCGAACTGTCTTGCGACGTTCTGAACCCAGTTCACGTGCCACTTTAATCGGCGAACAGC
>Ga0209181_10000403_pt1 | contig 80762 bp, 69 predicted proteins | sample MAT05_FD_187208 | JGI IMG/M metagenome (GOLD analysis project Ga0209181, IMG submission 187208) | Freshwater microbial communities from Lake Fryxell liftoff mats and glacier meltwater in Antarctica - MAT-05 (SPAdes) (version 2) | ecosystem: Environmental > Aquatic > Freshwater > Ice > Liftoff...
GAGCTCGGTCACGACCTGGCTGGCCGCCATGCACCGGGCCGTGATCCAGGCCCAGGAACAGGGCCAGCTGAATCCGGATGCCGACGCGCAACAGATGGCCTTCGAGATCCATGGCCTGATCCTCGCGTTGCATTACGAAGCCCGCTTTCTGAACAACCCCGGTTCGGTGGCGCGCGCCAACACTGGATTCGCCCACATCCTTTCCCGTTATGGGGCGCCACCGCACCCGGCCGGCACGGCCGCCCCCTGACCGACCCTTTTTTCCAGGAGTTTTCCGCATGCCCACCTACACCCCTCCCCTGCGCGACATGCAGTTCGTGATGCACGAAGTGCTCAAGGTCACCGACGACTTCAAGGCCATGCCGCGCCATGCCGACATCGATGCGGCAACCATCGACGCGGTGCTGGAAGAGGCCGGCAAGTTCGCCGCCGAAGTGGCGCTGCCGATCAACATCAGTGGAGACACCGAGGGCTGCAGGCTCGACACCCGTACCCACGAGGTGACCACGCCCAAGGGCTTCAAGGAGGCCTATGCCCAGTTCGTGCAAGGCGGATGGCCCGCGCTGAGTTGCGACCCGGCCTATGGCGGGCAGGGTCTGCCGCTGGTGGTGAACCAGTGCATGTACGAGATGCTGAACTCGACCAACCAGGCCTGGACCATGTACCCCGGCCTGACCCACGGCGCCTACGCGGCGCTGCTGGCGCATGGCACCGAAGCCCAGAAGCAGACCTATCTGCACAAGATGACCAGCGGCGAGTGGACCGGCACCATGTGCCTGACCGAGCCCCATTGCGGCACCGACCTGGGCCTGATGCGCACCCGTGCCGAGCCCCAGCCCGACGGCAGCTACCGCATCACCGGCAACAAGATCTTCATCAGTGCCGGCGAACATGATCTGGCCGGCAACATCCTGCACTTGGTGCTGGCCCGCCTGAGCGACGCGCCGCCCGGCATCAAGGGGGTGAGCCTGTTTGCCGTGCCCAAGTTCCAGGTGCAGGCCGATGGCAGCCTGGGCGCGCGCAACGCCATCCATTGCAGCCGCCTGGAGCACAAGATGGGCATTCACGGCAACGCCACCTGCCAGATCGAGCTCGAGGGTGCTGTGGGCAGCCTCGTCGGTCAGCCCAACAAGGGCATGAATGCCATGTTCGTGATGATGAATGCAGCGCGCCTGGGAGTGGGCAACCAGTCGCTGGGCCTGACCGAGGTGGCCTACCAGAACGCGCTGGCCTATGCCAAGGACCGGCTGCAGATGCGCTCGCTTTCGGGCACCAAGGCCAAGGACAAGCCAGCCGACCCGATCATCGTGCACCCCGACGTGCGCAAGATGCTGCTCACGGCGCGCGCTTATGCCGAGGGCGGCCGCGCCCTCGCCATCTTCTGCTCGGTGCTGCTGGAAAAAGAGCACCACCACCCCGACGAAAAGGTGCGCAAGGACAGTGGCGAGATGCTCTCGCTGCTCACGCCGGTGGTCAAGGCGTTTCTGACCGACAACGGATGGCTGGCCACCTCGGGTTGCCAGCAGGTGTTTGGCGGACACGGCTACATCAAGGAATGGGGCATGGAGCAGTTTGTGCGGGATGCTCGCATCAACATGATCTACGAAGGCACCAACACAATCCAGAGCCTGGACCTGCTGGGCCGCAAGATCCTGGGCAACAACGGCGCCACGCTCAAGAAATTTGGCCGGCTGATCGCAGCGCTGGTCGAGGAGGAAGGCGTCAACGAGAAGATGGCCGAGTTCATCAACCCGATCGCCTACCTCGGCGACAGGATGACCAAGCTCACCACCGAGATCGGCTTCAAGGGCTTCCAGAATCCCGACGAAGTGGGCGCAGCCGCGGTGGACTACCTGCGCGTTGCCGGGCATCTGGTGTTCGGCTACTTCTGGGCCCGCATGGCGCAGGTGGCACTGCGCGAGATTGCGTCCGGCAACACCGACCCGTTCTACCAGGCCAAGTTGCAGACCGCGCGCTTCTACTTTGCGCGCCTGTTTCCGGAAACCGCATCCCTGATGCTGACGGTGCGTGCAGGCGCCAAGGTCCTCATGGACACCGAGGCGGTATTGGCCTGACCCAGCAAGCGCATTTCGACAATCCACCCAACCGGAAACACCCCATGTACAAGACCCTCTGCACCGCCCTCCTGACGCTGTTCGTGGCCGGCAGTGCCCTGGCCCAGATGACGCCGCTGGGCACCTGGCACACCATCGACGACAAGACCAACGAGGTCAAGTCCGAGGTGCAGATCACCGAATCCGGCGGCGTGCTTACCGGCAAGGTCACCAAGCTGCTGCGCAAGGGTGCCAACCAGGCGGCCGTGTGTGACGAGTGTTCGGACGACCGCAAAGGCAAGCCGGTCCTCGGCCTGGAGATCATCCGCGGCGCCAAGAAGGCCGATGGCAAGGACGTTTGGGAGGACGGCAAGATCACCGACCCCGAGAACGGCAAGGCCTACAGCTTGAAGATGACGCCGGTCGACGGCGGCAAGAAGCTCGACCTGCGGGCCTCGATCGGCCCGTTCGGCCGCACCCAGACCTGGGTCCGCACGCCGTAACCCCGATCCACCAGGGAAATCCATGTCCAAGTTTCATGTCAAGCAAGTCGCCATCCTGGGCGCAGGAGTGATGGGCGCACAGATCGCCGCGCACCTGGTCAGTGTCGGCGTGCCGGTGGTGCTGTTCGACCTGCCGGCCAAGGAAGGCCCGAAGAACGGTATCGTCAGCCGTGCTGTCGAGGGGCTCAGGAAGCTCAAGCCGGCGCCGCTCGGCGTTCCGCAGGATGCAGCGCTGATCCGCCAGGCCAACTACGAGGAGCACATGGAGCTGTTGCGCAGCTGCGACCTGGTGATCGAGGCCATCGCGGAGCGCATGGACTGGAAGCTGGACCTCTACCGCAAAATAGCGCCTTTCCTGGCAGCGCATGCGATCGTGGCCTCCAACACCTCGGGCTTGTCGATCACGCAACTCGGGGCGGCGCTGCCAGAGGCCATCCGGCCGCGCTTCTGCGGTATCCACTTCTTCAATCCGCCGCGTTACATGATGCTGGTGGAGCTGATCAACACCCCGGCCACCGAGCCGCAGGTGCTCGACGACCTGGAGACCTTCGTGACCAGTGGCCTGGGCAAGGGCGTGGTGCGGGCGCACGACACCCCCAACTTCATTGCCAACCGCATCGGCATTGCCGGCATGCTGGCGACAATGAAGCAGGTCGAGAACTTCGGGCTCGGCTACGACGTGGTCGACGACCTGACCGGCAAGAAGCTGGGCCGGGCCAGCTCCGGCACCTTCCGCACCGCCGATGTAGTGGGCCTCGACACCATGGCCCACGTGATCCGGACCCTGCAGGACAACCTGAGCCTCGAGACCGACCCGTTCTATGCGAACTTCGCAACGCCCGATGTGCTGGCCCGGCTGATCGGCATGGGCCACCTCGGTCAGAAAACCGGCGCCGGTTTCTACAGGAAGGTCGGGCGCGATATCCTGCGCTTCGATACCACAGCGGGGGACTACGTGCCCAGTGGCGCCAAGGCCGACGAGGTGGTCGGTCGCATGCTCAAGAAACCGGCCCTGGAGCGCCTGCGCCTGCTGCGCAATGCCCAGGGCGCCGAGCCGCGCTTCCTGTGGGCCTTGTTGCGCGACCAGTTCCATTACGCTGCGGTGCATCTGCACACGGTGGCCGAAACCGCGCGCGATGTCGACCTCGCCATGCGCTGGGGTTTCGGTGTGAAGCAGGGCCCGTTCGAGTTGTGGCAAGAGGCTGGGTGGCTGGAGGTGGCCGCCATGGTGCAGGAGGATATCGATGCCGGACGGGCGCTGTGCCAGGCACCGCTGCCGGGTTGGGTGTTCACCGGCCCGGTGGCCGAGGCGGGCGGCGTGCACACGCCGCAAGGCTCCTGGAGCGCATCGGCAGGCCGGTTCATCGCTCGACGCACGCTGCCGGTGTACGCGCGCCAGCACTTTCGGGAGGACGTGATCGGCAGCGCAGCTGCCTCGGCGGCCGGCGCCGGCAAGACCCTTTTCGAAGACGATGCAATCCGGCTGTGGACGCTGGACGACGCCGTGGTGATTGCCAGCATCAAGACCAAGATGCACGCCATCAGCCCGGATGTGGTCGAAGGTCTTGAGCAGGCCGTCGACCTGGCCGAGCGGGATTTCGAGGGCCTCGTCATCTGGTCTCCCGACGAGATGTTCTCGGTCGGTGCCGACCTGCAGGCGATGCTGCCGGCCTTCATGATCGCCGGCATCTCCGCCATCGACGGCGCCGAGCACGCGATGCAGGCCGGCATGCTGAAGCTGCGCTATGCCAACGTGCCGGTGGTGTCCGCGATCCGTGGCCTGGCGCTGGGCGGCGGCTGCGAGCTGGCGGTCTACAGCGCGCGGCGCGTGGCCGCCATGGAGAGCTACATCGGTCTGGTCGAGGTCGGCGTGGGCCTGGTGCCCGGCGCTGGCGGACTGACTTACATTGCCAGGCGTGCGGCCGAGAACGCCGCAGCGTCCACCAACAAGGACCTGCTGCCCTTCCTGACCGAGGGTTTCACCGCCGCGGCGATGGCCAAGGTCGGCACCAGCGCCATCGAATCGCGCCAACTCGGCTATCTGCAGGACAGCGACGTGATCGTGCCGCACAAGGACGAACTGCTGTTCGTGGCGATCACCCAGGCACGCGCCATGGCTGCGTCGGGTTACCGGCCGCCAGCGCGCCGCCCGTTCCCTGTGGCGGGCCGCAGCGGCCTGGCCACCATCCAGGGCTCCCTGGTGAATATGCGCGATGGCGGCTTCATCAGCCAGCATGACTTCCACATCGGCAGCCTGATCGCCCACGTGGTGTGCGGCGGCGATATCGATGCCGGTACCCTGGTCACCGAGGAGTACCTGATGGCGCTGGAGCGCAAGGCCTTCTGTGCGCTCGTGACCCATCCCAAGTCCCAGGAACGCATCATGGGCATGATGGCCACCGGCAAGCCGGTGCGGAATTGAGGAACCCCATGAAACAGATCCAGGAAGCCTACATCGTCGCCGCCACGCGCACGCCCATCGGGCGGTCGCACCGCGGCTTCTTCAGAAACATGCGCCCCGATGATCTGCTGGTGCGGGCCCTGCAAGGCGCGCTGGCGCAGGTGCCGACCCTCGACCCGCAGGCCATCGAAGACCTGATCTGCGGCTGTGCGATCCCCGAGGGTCCGCAGGGCCTCAACGTGGCACGCATCGGCGCGGTACTGGCCGGCCTGCCCACCAGCGTGGGCGGCATCACCGTCAACCGTTTCTGTGCCTCGGGCCTGAGCGCGATCCAGATGGCGGCCGACCGTATCCGGGTTGGCGAGGCGGATGTGATGATGGCCGCTGGCACCGAGAGCATGAGCATGGTGCCGATGATGGGCAACTCGCCCTCGCTGTCGCCGGCGATGTTCCGCAACGACGAGAACATCGGCATCGCCTATGGCATGGGCCTGACCGCTGAAAAGGTGGCCAACCAGTGGAAGGTCTCGCGCGAGGCGCAGGACGCGTTTGCGGTGCAGTCGCATGCGCGGGCGCTGGCGGCACAGAAAGCGGGCGAGTTTGCCGCCGAGACGACGCCGGTGGAGATTACCGAGCGCACGCCCGATCTGGAAACCGGCGAGGTGCAGGTGACCACCCGCACCGTGCATCTGGACGAAGGTGCGCGCAGCGACACCTCGATGGAAGGCCTGGCCCGCCTGAAGGCCGTGTTTGCCGCGCGCGGCTCGGTGACTGCGGGCAACAGTTCGCAGACCTCGGACGGTGCCGGTGCCTTGATCCTGGCCAGCGAGAAGGCGGTGCATCAGTTCGGCTTGGTGCCCCTGGCCCGCTTCGTGAGTTTCGCCAGCAAGGGTGTGCCACCGCACATCATGGGCATCGGCCCGATCGAGGCGATTCCGGCCGCCCTTCGCCATGCCGGCCTGCGCCAGGACGACATCGACTGGTTCGAGCTCAACGAGGCATTCGCCGCCCAATCGCTGGCGGTGTGCAACACGCTGGGGCTCGATCCGGCCAAGGTCAATCCGATGGGCGGGGCGATCGCGCTGGGCCATCCGTTGGGCGCGACCGGCGCCATCCGTGCGGCGACAATGGTGCATGCGCTGCACCGCAAGCAACTGCGGTATGGCATGGTGACCATGTGTGTCGGCATGGGCCAGGGCGCGGCCGGCATCTTCGAGCGGATCTGAGCCGCATGGCCTTGCACGTTTTCGACGCGGCGGTTGCGCTAGAGCCTGATGGGCCCGACCGTTTCAACGGCCACTGCGGTCGCAGTTACTGGAATTCGGTGGGGCCTTTCGGCGGTATCTCGGCAGCCACGATGCACCATCACGGCACGCGCGGCGCGTACCAACCGCTCGACCCAGCACTGGACGGTGGAGTTGCTGCAACCTGGCGCGCAGGGCACCATGGAGACGGTGCTTACCGCCACGGTCATGACTGCGACGCGCCGTACCACCTGGCATGGCAGCGACGTGCCTTTTCCCGACGTGCCCAGCGCGGCCGGGTTGATGCCTGGCCCTGGCCGATGTGTTCTATCCGCGCTTTTTCCTGCGCCGGGCCACCGGCTTGCCGGCGGGTACGGTGTCCATGACGGTCTACTTCCATGCCAGTGCCGAGAGGCTGCATGCCTGTGGAAGCGACTTCGTTCTCGGGCAGGCGCGCGGTCAGTTCTACCACGCGGGATTCTTCGACCAGACGGCCCAGTTATGGAGCCGGGACGGTATGCCGCTGGCCAGCAGCACGCAGATCGTGTACTTCAAGGCATAAGATTAGTGCGCGCGCGCGACGCATGGACGCATGGACGCATGAACTCGACTTGCGCCCATGGACCGAGAAATTTCGATACGGAGACCCTGATGACCTGCAAGACCGTGGACTTCTATTTCGACTTCGGCAGCCCGGCGGCCTGGCTGGCATATACCCAGCTGCCGAAATTGGTGGCCGGTACAGGTGCCACGGTGGCGATGCGGCCGATGCTGCTGGGCGGCGTGTTCCAGAGTACCGGCAACCGGCCGCCCGTCAGCGTACCGCTCAAGGGCAGCTATCTGTTCACGGACATGTCGCGCTTCGCGCAGCGTTACGGTGTAGCGCTGGTGATGAACCCGGCATTTCCGATCAACACCGTCACACTGATGCGCATCGACGTGGGGCTGGACCTGCGCGCCGATGCGCAGCTGCCCGCCTACCGCAACGCGATGTTCCGCGCGATCTGGGTCGAGCAGCACAACATGAACGACCCGGCCACGGTGGCCAGGGTGCTGGCGGGCGCCGGATTCGACCCTGCAGACCTGCTGGCACTGGCGTCCGACCCGGCGGTGAAAGAGGCGCTGCGCGCACGGACCCAGGCCGCGGTCGACCGGGGCATTTTCGGAGCCCCGACCTTTTTTGTCGGCGATGCGATGTATTGGGGCCAGGACCGGCTCGACTTCGTACGCGACGCGCTGCTGGCCTGACTTCCGCTCTCCACCTGCGCCCGAACCGCGTGGGTTTTTGACAACCCCTTGCACGAGGAACCCCCTATGCGCGACATCCTGACCCACACCGAGACCGGTGTAATGACCCTCACCCTGAACCGGGTCGACAAGAAGAACTCGATCACCGTGGCCATGTATGCCGCCCTGGCCGATGCGCTGGCCAGCGCGGCGCAGGATGCGGGCATCCGCTGTGTGGTGCTGCAGGGCCATGCCACGGTATTCAGTGCCGGCAACGACATTGGCGATTTCCTGAACCAGTCGCCTTCGGCGGACGAATCGGCGGTGCACCGCTTCCTGCGCGTGATCAGCACGTTCCCCAAGCCGTTGGTGGCTGCGGTATGCGGGCCGGCGGTTGGCGTGGGCACCACGATGCTGTTCCATTGCGATCTGGTCTATGCCGGTGACAACGCGGCCTTCTCGATGCCGTTCGTGAACCTCGGCCTGTGCCCGGAAGCCGCCTCCAGCCTGCTGGTGCCGCAGATGATGGGTTACCACCGGGCCGCCGAGGCGCTGCTGCTGGGCGAACCCTTCATGGCCGAGGCCGCGCTCGAGGTGGGCCTGGTCAACCGCATCGTCCCGCCGACTGAAGCCAATGGCATCGCGCAGACGCAGGCGCGCAAGCTGGCGGCCAAACCGGCAGGCTCGCTGGTCGAGACCAAGCGCCTCATGAAGCACGGGCAGGCGGCTGCGGTTGCCCGGCAGATGGCCGAAGAGTCCACCATCTTCGCCCGTATGCTGGCGGAGCCGGCCGCGCGTGAAGCCTTCTCGGCCTTCATGGAAAAACGCCGGCCCGACTTCGCGAACCGGTAAGCTGCAGCGGGCTGGCGGCATTGCGCCTGCATGCCAGAATTCTGCATGTCCGACACCCAGCCGCCCCCGCCGCCCGCCGACCGTTCGGTCCCAGCCACACTTGCGCTCGACACCTCGGACGTCAACGCCACGCAGTCGCTCTACCAGGCGGCCATCGGGCCGGTCAACGCGGCGCGCTACCTGCAACTGTTCACGCGTTTCGAATTGGCCGACCGGGCCTTGCCCTCGTGGAACTGGGCCGCCAGCCTGTGCACATTGGGCTGGATGCTGTTCCGGCGTATGGGTGTTGCAGCGCTGGCCTATCTGGTCGTGGCGTCGGCCGTGCTGCTGCTGGCCAGTTTGCTCGTGACACTGGTGTTCCGGAACGCACCTGAATTGCAATGGGGCATAGGGCTGGCGGCTGCGCTACTGCTGCTGCTGGTGCCCGGCATCCTGGGCGACTCCTGGCTGTATGTCCACTGCCGCAAGCGCATGGCCCGTGCATTGGCGGACAGCGCCAACTGGAACGAGGCAGCCGCCTTGCTGACCCGGCAGGCCGCTGCATGGCCGCGGGCCGGTTGGCTGGCCGCCGGGCAGCTGGTGGTCCTGGGCGGCGCTTATGCGGCCTACAGTGCGCTCACCGGTGGCAGTGCGCCGGCAGCGCGCCTGGTGCCCACGCCGCCGCAAGTGGTCGAACCGGTGGTACAGGCAACCCAACCCGCCTCGGCCGCCAGCCCGGCGGCGGTTGCATCTGCGGCAATTTCAGCCACCAGCGCCTCAGCGCTGATCGCTGTTGCGACCGTATCCGCGGAAGTGCCAGCGCCGGGTGCCAGTATGGCGGCCGCCTCCGTAGCTGCGCCGCCTGCCGTCCCGGCACCCCGGGCAGTTGCTGCAGCGCCAGGCACAGCCGCCCCGCCTGATGCTCCCGCCGCCGGGCGCCACATGGTCAACGTCGGCCTGTTTGCCGTGGCGTCCAATGCGCGTGCGGCCCATGCGCGCCTGCGCGCAGCAGGCTTGCCCGCCACGATCGAGGAGCTCCAAACCCGCAACGGCCCGCGCACCCGTGTGCGCGCCGGGCCGTTTGCCAGCCAGGCCGCTGCCGAGAATGCGGCGACCGGTATCCGTGCGCTGGGTCTGGAGGCCCAGTTGGTCAAAGCCGCTTCAGCGGCCGGCCGATGAACTTTTTTGCGCGGGTGCCCCGCTTCCGCGTCGGACCTGCGGTATGGTCGCGACACGTTGCCCGCCGCACGGGTCCGGATTGTCAGAAAGGACGTTGCATGGCTTACCGATCTGCTTTTGCCCCCGGCCTCATGGCCGGCCGTGTGGCCTTGGTCACCGGGGGCGGTTCCGGCATCGGGCGCTGCACCGCGCACGAGCTGGCATCGCTCGGTGCGCGGGTGGCTTTGCTGGGGCGCAAGCCCGACAAACTGCTGGCTGTGCAGGCAGAGATCACGCAGGATGGCGGCATCGCCAGCACCCATGTGTGCGATATCCGACAAGAGGACGCCGTGCGGCAGGCCGTGGCCGGCGTGCTGGCGGCGCACGGCCGCATCGATGCCCTGGTCAACAACGCCGGCGGCCAGTACATCACGCCCTTGGCGCACACCAGCGCCAAGGGCTGGCAGGCCGTGATCGATACCAATCTCACTGGCGGGTTCCTGGTCGCGCGCGAGTGTTTCACGCAGGCGATGCAGCAGCACGGCGGCGCCATCGTCAACCTCGTGGCCGACATGTGGGGATCCATGCCGGGCATGGGCCACAGCGGCGCGGCGCGCGCTGGCATGGTGAGCTTCACCGAAACCGCCGCGCTCGAATGGGCCGGCAGCGGGGTCCGGGTGAATGCGGTGGCGCCGGGCTACATCGCCTCCAGCGGCATGGACCACTACCCACCCGAACACGGGCCCCGCCTGCGGGCCATGGCGGCCACCGTGCCGCTGGGGCGCTTCGGCAACGAGGCTGAAACCTCGGCTGGGATCGTGTTCCTGCTGAGCCCGGCGGCGTCGTTCATCAGCGGTACCGTGATGCGCATCGACGGTGCCCGCCCGCAGGCACGCCTGGGCTGGGACATCCGGCCTGCCGATGCCTCGGCACCTCCGCGGGATGCTGTGCGGCCGTTCGACGGTTTCCACCGCGCCGTGACGCCCCAAGTATTCTCTGCCTGAAACCGCGAACCAGCCCACCATGCACTACACCCACGAACACCTCGAAATCCAGAACACCCTGAAGCGCTTCATCGACGCCGAAATCAACCCGCATGTCGACGAATGGGAGGACGCCGAGATCTTCCCGGCCCATGCCCTGTTCAAGCAACTCGGCAATCTGGGCCTGCTTGGCCTGACCAAGCCCGAGGCCTATGGCGGCGCCGGACTGGATTACTCTTATGCGGTGGCCATGGCCGAGACGCTGGGCCATATCCACTGCGGCGGTATTCCGATGGCCATCGGTGTGCAGACCGACATGTGCACGCCGGCGCTGGCGCGTTTCGGCAGCGACGAACTTCGTCGCGAGTTCCTGTCGCCCTCGATTGCCGGCGACATGGTTGGTTGCATCGGCGTGAGCGAACCCGGCGCCGGCAGCGACGTGGCGTCGATCAAGAGCTACGCCCGCAAGGACGGCGAGGACTACCTGATCACCGGCCAGAAGATGTGGATCACCAACAGCCTGCAGGCCGACTGGATGTGCATGCTGGTCAACACCAGCGACGGCCCGCAGCACAAGAACAAGAGCCTGGTGATGGTGCCCATGGACAGCAAGGGCATCGAGAAGGCGAAGAAGATCCGCAAGATCGGCATGCATTCCAGTGACACGGGTCTGATTTATTTCGACGAGGTACGGGTGCCCCAGCGCAACCGCATTGGCGCCGAGGGCCAGGGCTTCATGTATCAGATGATGCAGTTCCAGGAAGAACGCCTGTGGGCTGCGGCCAGTGCGATCCAGGGCCTGACGAACTGTATTGGCGAAACCATCGGTTGGGCGCAGGAGCGCAAACTGTTCGGCGCCACGCTGGCCGACCAGCAATGGGTGCAGTTCAAGCTGGCCGAGATGAAGACCGATGTCGAGGCGCTGCGTGCGCTCACCTACCGCTCTTGCGGGCTGTATGTGCAGGGGCAGGATGTGACCGAACTGGCCTCGATGTGCAAGCTGCTGGCGGGCCGACTCAACCGCACCGTGCCCGACGGCTGCCTGCAGTTCTGGGGTGGCATGGGCTACACCTGGGAGAACCGCGTGGCACGCAGGTACCGCGACGGCCGGCTGGGATCGATTGGCGGCGGGGCCGACGAAGTCATGCTGGGCATTCTTGCCAAGACCATGGGCATTGCCAAGCGCACCTCGAAAGCCTGAGCACGCATCTTTTCCGGAGCACGCCTTGAACCCTCTCAGCAGCAGCCAGGACCCTGTCACCCGCCGCCGGGACGACAGCACCGAACTCGATGCGATGTCCTATCTGGTCACGCGGTTTGCCACCCGCGAGATCGCGCCCCACGTGCCCGAGTGGGATGCCGCCGGCGAGTTCCCGCGCACGCTCTACCAGCGCGCCGCGCAGCTCGGTTTGCTCGGCCTGGGCTACCCGGAGGACCTCGGTGGTACGCCAGCCAGCCACCGCATGCGCAATGTCGCCACGCTGGCGCTGGCCCGCCATGGCGCCAGCGGTGGTGTGGGGGCAGGCCTGTTCTCCCACAGCATCGGTCTGCCGCCGGTGCTGCGCCACGGTTCGCCGGGGCTGCAGCACGAGATCATTCCGCCCGTGCTGCGTGGCGAGAAGATCTCGGCCTTGGCGATTACCGAGCCGGGGGGTGGTTCGGATGTGGCCGCTTTGCGCACCACGGCGCGACTGGATGGCGACGAATGGGTCATTCAGGGCGACAAGATCTTCATCACCTCCGGCATGCGGGCAGACTTTTTCACGGTCGCGGTGCGCACCGGCGATAACCCGGCGGCTTCCGACCTGGCCGACGTATCACCAGGGCGGGCGCGTGGCAACCAGGGCATCTCGCTGATCGTGGTGCCGGGAGACGCGCGGGGTCTGACCCGCACGCGTCTGGACAAGATGGGCTGGCACTGCTCTGACACCGCGCAGCTGCATTTCGACAGCGTGCGGGTTCCGGCGCGTTATCTCGTGGGTGCCGTCGGCCAGGGCTTCAAGATCATCATGGGCAATTTCAATGCCGAGCGCCTGGGCCTGTCGGTGGCGGCGCTGGGGTATGCCATGGCCTGCTACGACGAGGCGGTGGAGTGGGCACGCCGGCGCAGGACCTTCGGCCAACCGCTGGTCGAGCGCCAGGTGATCCGACACAAGCTGGTCGACATGCAGATGCGCATCGCCTCCACGCAGGCGTGGGTGGACGTGGTCACCGACCGCGCCGATGCAGGCGATGAACTCGCCGGCGGAGACACCACCGCCAATTGGGTGGCCCAGATCTGCATGCTCAAGAACCATGCGACCCAGACCCTGCAGTTCTGTGCCGACCAGGCGGTGCAGATCCTGGGCGGCATGGGCTACATGCGCGGTACCCGCAGCGAGCGGATCTACCGCGAGGTCAAGGTCCTGATGATTGGCGGCGGCTCCGAGGAGATCATGAAGGAGCTGGCTGCACGACAATTGGGTTTATGACGCGTACCCCTGCCCCTATCGCGTTCGAGCCGGAGTTCGTTCAAGGTTTGCGCTATCTCTTTGAGGAACTGGTGGTATTCAACAAGTATCTGGGCCTGGAGATCACCAGCATCACGCCGGAGCGTGTCAGCGGGCGCATCGCCATGCGGCCGGAACTGGTCGGCCACTATGGCTACCACCGGGCCCACGGCGGCGTGGTCAGCGCCGGGCTCGACAGCATGGGTGGCCTGGCAGTGTTGGCGGCCATCGGCGCGCGCCACATGCACGAAACGCCAGCCCAGCGCCTGACACGTTTTGCAAAGCTGGGCACCATCGACCTGCGGGTCGACTACCTGCGCCCGGCTATTGGAGACTACTTCGACCTGCACGCCCAGGTGATGCGCCTGGGCTCGCGCGTGGCCTCGACCCGCATGGAGTTCTGCGCCGCGGACGGCAAGTTGCTGTCCACCGGCGCTGCGGCCTACATGGTGTCCTGAGGCCTGGCGGCCCCAGGGAACCTGCTGCTTAGTCCAGCACCTTCCACTTGCCGTCGACGATTTGCGACAGCCGAGCCTGGTCCGAGCCCTGGCGCTTCGTCGGGCTGAACTTGGTCACCGGGCTGCCGAAGATGTCGGCCGGGAAGGTCACGGTCTCGAGAGCCTTGATGAGCGTATCGGTCGTCAGGTTGGGGCCGGCGGCGGTGGCGGCGGTGATGAAGTTGTCGATGGCGGTGTAGCCGTAGACCGAGAATACGGCGGGCTCCTCGTTGAACTTGGTCTGGTACTTGGTGGCCCAGAAGCGCAGCGGCTGCGACGCCGAGTCGAGGTAGGGGTTCTGCACCGTCATGGCCGCATACAGGCCGTCCATGGCCTTGCCGCCAAGCTTGTGCACCAGATCGAAGTAGACCGCACTCGACCCCAGGAAGGTCGGGTTGTAGCCGGTCCTGCGGGCGGTGCCGATGGTGCCGATGGTCTCGCGCAGCACTGTGCCCAGGACCACCATGTCGCAGTCGGCGGCCTTCAGGCGGGCCACCTGCGACGAGAAGTCGGTGGCGCCGGTCTTGTAGGTGGTCTTCTCGGCCAGGGTCATGCCGATCGTCTTGAGACCCGCTTCGGCACCCTGCATCACTTCGGTGCCGAAGTCATCGTCCTGGTACAGCGTGCAGACCTTCTTGGCGCCCTTTTCCTTGGCGACTTTCGGCACGAATACCCGCATCTGGTCGAAGTAGCTCGCCGCAAAAGCGAACTTCAGCTTGTGGAAGGGCTCGTACATTTCCTTCGACGCCGTGATCGGGTTCAGGTTGGGCACGTTCTTGGCAAACTGGATCGGCATGGCCGCCAGGTTGCTGGTGGTGCCGATGTGCCCGACCATGGCGAAGATCTTGTCCTGGTTGACCAGCTTCTGGGTCGCCAGAACGGCTTTCTTCGGGTCGTACTGGGAGTCTTCGATCAGGAGCCGGATCTTGCGGCCGTGGATGCCGCCGGACTGCTCGTTGAGCTCGTCGACGCGCAGTTGCATGCCATAGCGCACCTGCTTGCCCAGCGAGGCCAGCGGGCCGGAGAGGTCCTGGATCGAGCCCAGCACGATCTCGTTCTTGCTGACACCCTGCGATTGCGCGACGGCAAAGCTGGTGGCCAGGGCCAGACTGGCCAGGGCGATTGCGGATTTCAGTTTCATGGGAGTCTCCGGTTGTGGTGAGGTTGAAGGGTGATCGGCAAAGGGGCGGTCAGTGGTACATGGCGTCGATCTGCCTGGCGTACTTATTCTCGACCAGCTTGCGTTTGAGCTTCATGGTCGGCGTGAGTTCTTCGTCCTCGGCGCTGAGCTGGGTGTCGAGCAGGAAGAATTTCTTGAGCTGCTCGACCCGTGCGAACTTCTTGTTGACCCGCTCCAATTCGGCCTGGATCAGCGCCTGCACCTCGGGCGCGCGCGTCAGGCTGGCGTAGTTCGAGAACGGCACCTCCTGGTCTTGTGCGAACTTCTCGACATTTTCCTGGTCGATCATGACGATCACCGTCAGGTAGGGCCGCTTGTCGCCGATCACCACCGCGTCGGTGATGTAGGGCGAGAACTTCAGCTCGTTCTCGAGTTCGCTGGGCGTGATGTTCTTGCCGCCGGCCGTGATGATGATGTCCTTCATGCGGTCGGTGATGCGGAAGTGGCCATCGGCGTCCATCGTGCCGACATCGCCAGTGTGCAGCCAGCCATCCGGATCGATGGTTTCAGCGGTTTTCTCGGGCTGGTTCAGGTAACCCATGAACACATTGCGCCCGCGTATCAATAGCTCGCCACTCTGCGAATCGACCCGGACCTCGATGCCGTCGGTGGCTCGGCCGATGGTACCGGGCCGGATCCGGTCGACCGTGCTGAAGGTGCCCAGGGCGCCGGACTCCGTCATGCCCCAGCCCTCCAGCATCGGGATGCCCAGGGCCAGGTACCAGCGGATCAGCTCCGGAGAGATCGGCGCAGCGCCCGACAGCAAGGCCTGCGCACGGTGAATGCCGATCATCTTGCGCACGTTGTTGAGCGCCAGCACACGGCCCAGTTCGAAACGAAACTTCAGCCACGCACTGACTGGCTGCCCGGCCAGCACCTTGTCGGCCACCTGGCCGCCGACACCGATCGACCAGGCGTAGACCAGCTGCTGCAGCCGGGACGCCTCCTTGATGGTGATGACCACGCCGGAGTAGAACTTTTCCCAGACGCGCGGCACCGCGAACAGGAATGTGGGCGAAATCTCGCGCACGTTCTCGGGAATGGTGTCCGGATTTTCAACGAAATTCAGCACGCAACCGGTGTAGACCGACGAGTACTCGCCGATGATGCGTTCTGCTATGTGGCACAGCGGCAGAAAACACATGCGCTCGTCGAGCTCCAGCGATGGCAGACGGATGTTGGCCTGGCGCACGCTGTACACCAGACCGGCGTGGCTCTGCATCGCGCCCTTGGGCTTGCCGGTGGTGCCGGAGGTGTAGACCAGAATTGCCAGGTCTTCGGGGCGACTGGCGCGGATGCGCTGCTCCAGGGCCTGCGGGTGCTGCTGCAGCCAGGCGCGGCCGGCAGCGCGGAGCTTGTCCAGCGACATCACCGCCGGGTCGTCCAGGTCGCGCAGGCCCTTCATGTCGAACACGATGATCTTGCGCAGGCGCGGCAAATGCGCTCGCACCTCCAGTGCCTTGTCGAGTTGTTCTTCGTCTTCCACGAACAGCAACACGGTGCCGGAGTCCTCGCACAAATATTGCACCTGGCTCGGGGCGTCGGTCGGATAGATGCCATTGCAGACGCCAGAGCAGCTCAGGATGGCCAGGTCGGTCAGCACCCACTTGACCAGGGTGTTGGACAGGATGGCGGCGCACTCGCCGCGCTCGAAACCAATGCTCAGCAGCCCGGCACCGATCTCGCGCACGGCGGTGGCCGCCTGATCCCAGCTCCAGCTGTGCCAGATACCGAGTTCTTTCTGGCGTAGCCAGACTTTCGGGCCGCGCGCAGCGGCTGCGTTCCAGAACATCTGGGGAATCGTCTCGCCGGCCATCTGCAGGGCCGTGTTCGGCGTGTATTTCGTCAGGGTCCAGAGGTTGCTCATGGGGTGGGCCTCATCTCCAGTTCTTTTTCTTTTTCCAGCGCCGGTCGCCGCGCACCCCGGCGTCCTTCATGCCCAGGTAGAACTCCTTGATGTCCTCCTTCTCGCGCAGGTTGGCACAGGTGTCCTCCATGACGATCCGGCCGTTTTCGAGCACGTAGCCGTAGTCGGATGCGTTGAGCGCCATGTTGGCGTTCTGTTCCACCAGCAGGATGGTCATGCCGCGCTCGCGGTTGATGCGCACGACGATCTCGAAGATCTCCTTGGTGAGCTTCGGGCTCAGGCCCAGGCTGGGCTCGTCGAGCAGCATCAGGTCGGGGGCTGCCATCAAGGCGCGCGAGATCGCCAGCATCTGCTGCTGGCCGCCGGACAGCAGGCCGGCATCCTGGCTGGCGCGTTCGCGCAGGATCGGGAAATAGGCGAACACCGCGTCGATGTCCTTCTGCACGCCGTCGGTGTCGCTGCGGGTGTAGGCGCCCATCATCAGGTTGTCGCGCACCGACAGCAGCGGAAACACCTCGCGCCCCTCGGGCACATGGCACAGGCCCTGCTGCACGATATGGGCCGGATCGCGCGCGGTGATGTCGACACCCTTGAACTCGATCGAGCCGCGGCGCGGATCGATGATGCCCGAGATGGTCTTGAGGATGGTGGTCTTGCCCGCACCGTTGGAGCCCAGCACGGTGGCGATCTCGCCACGGCTGACCTGCAGGCTCACGCCGCGGATCGCCTTGATCGGTCCGTAGGCGCTTTCGACGTTCAGCAACCTGAGCACCGGCTGGTCACTCACGGGTGGCGGAGCCTGGCTCATGGCGGTGCCCCTTGGTGGGCTGCAGCGCCAGCCGGACGGCGCAAGGACGATACGTCATCGACGGCGCCGAGGTAGGCCTCGATCACGCCCGGATGTTTCTGGACTTCGGCGGGTGTGCCCTCGGCCAGCGCGGCGCCCTGGTTCATGGCAAGCACCCGGTCGGACACCTTGGACACCAGGCTCATGTCGTGTTCGACCATCAGCACCGTGATGCCCAACTCGTGCTGGATGTCCTTGATCCAGAACGCCATGTCACCGGTTTCCTCGACGTTGAGGCCGGAGGATGGCTCGTCGAGCAGCAGCAGCTTGGGGCCGGTGGACAAGGCACGCGCGAGCTCGACCACCTTGCGCACGCCGTAGGGCAGGCCGGCCACCAGCGTGTCGCGGTAGTGCTGCAGATCCAGCAGGTCGATCACCTGCTCGACATGCGCGCGTGCGGCCACTTCGGCCAGCCGCGTCTTGCGGGTGAAGAACAACTCGCTCCACAAGCCGGTGCTGCGGTGGGTGTGCCGGCCGATCAGCAGGTTCTGCAGCACCGAGGCATGTTCGAACAGCTCGATGTTCTGGAAAGTGCGCGCGATGCCCAGCGAGGCGATCTGGTGCGCCGGTGTTTGGGTCAGGTTGTGCCCCTCGAAGGTGATCTCGCCCGACGTCGGCGTGTAGAGCCGGCTGATGAGGTTGAACACCGTTGTCTTGCCCGCGCCGTTGGGACCGATCAGCGTGAACACCTCGCCCTTGCGTACATCGAAGCTCACTGAATCGACCGCCAGCACGCCGCCGAAGCGCATGCTGAGATTCCTGGCGGAGAGAAGCGTTTCGGTCATGACAGACGATCGGACTTCTGGAACGACTTCTGCCGCTTGAACATCCCCTTGCGGTAGAACGGAAAGATCTGCAGGTAGGTACGGACCTTGAGCCAGCGGCCGTAGATGCCCATTGGCTCGAACAGCACGAAAGCGATCAGGACCACGCCGAACACCACCCCCTGCAGCCCCGGCGCCATGCCGATGGCGGCTGGCAGGTAGTCCTTGAGGATGGCAATCAGCTGCGGCATGCTGATCAGGAAGATGGCGCCCAGGAACGCGCCATGCACCGAGCCCAGCCCGCCCACGACGATCAGCAGCAGCAACTCGATGGACTGCAGCAGGCCGAACTGGTCGGGCGAGATGAATTGCAGCTTGTGCGCATACAGGGCACCGGCGATGCCGGTGATTGCGGCCGACAGCGCGAACGAGACCGTCTTGTAACGCGCAAGGTGGATGCCCATGCTCTGCGCGGAGACTTCCGAGTCGCGGATGGCCACGAACGCACGGCCGGTGGACGAGCGCAGCAGGTTCAGGACGGCCAGCGTGCACAGCACCGTGATCACCACGCACAGGTAGTAGAAGCCCTCGCTGCTTGCCAGTTCCCAGCCGAACAGCTGGGGTGGCTTGACATGCAGGCCCTTGTTACCGCCCGTGACCGAGTTCCAGCGCGTAAACGCCTCCTGGACGATGAACCCGAATGACAGCGTGGCCATGCCCAGGTAGATACCTTTCACGCGCAATGCCGGCAGGCCAATCACCACACCCGTGGCGGCCGACAGTGCGGCGGCAGCCAGCAGGGCCAGCGGGAAGGGCACGCCCATGTTGTTCAGGATCGCATGCGTGTAGGCGCCCATGCCCAGGAAAGCCGCGTGCCCGATCGAGAACTGCCCTGTGAAACCCGCCACCAGCATCAGGCCCAGCCCGGCCACTGCATAGATCAGCACGAAGGTGAGTTGCGCCAGCCAGTACTCGGGTGCCACCAGCGGCGCCACGGCCATCGCGACCAGCAGCAGCGCGTACCAGAAGACCTGGCCTGGGTGCTTGGCCAGCCGGATGTCTTGCGAGTAGTCGGTCTTGAAGATAAAGCGCATGCCCGACCTAGACTTTCTTGCGCATGGAACTGCCGAACAGGCCGTTCGGCTTGAGCCAGAGCATCACCAGCACGACAACGTAGGGTGCAATGTCCTTCCAGCCCTCCGCGGCGTAAAAGCCCGCCAGGGACTCCACCAGGCCGATCACCAGCCCGCCGACAATGGCACCGGGAAGGCTGCCGAAACCACCCACCACGGCCGCCGGGAACGCCTTCAGTCCGACAAAACCCATGTTGGCATGCACGAACGTGATGGGCGCCAGCAGCAGCCCGGCAATGGCCGCAACTGCGGCCGCCAGGCCCCATACCAGACCGTTCAGGGTTTTCACCGGGATACCCATGTAGTAGGCGGCCAGCTGGTTCTGCGAGGTGGCCTGCATGGCAATACCGACCTTGCTGTACTTGAACACGGCGAACAACACGCCGCACAGCAAGGCGGTGAAGGTGATCACGACGATCTGCTCGACGTTGACCACCAGCGTGCCGAGGGTCCAGATCTGGTCCTTGTAGGGGACCGGCAACACGTGGGTTTCGGTGCCGATGACCGGCACCATGGTGACCAGCCCGCGCAGCACATACCCGATGCCGATGGTCAGCATCACGATCGAGAAGGCCGGTTGCCCCAGGATCGGGCGGATCACCATACGCTCCAGCGCAACGCCGGCAATACCCATGCCCAGGATGGCGCTGATGACCGCGATCCAGAACGGGAAGTTCAGCACCGTCATCAGGGCCAGCCCCACGAAAGCACCCAGCATCATGAGATCGCCCTGCACGAAGCTGACGGTTTCGGTGGCCTTGTAGATGAGCACGAATCCCAGCGCAATCAAGCCATAGATGCAGCCCTGGGCCACGCCGCTGATGAGCAGCTGAACAAATTGCACAAAATCCCCTCACGTTCTTTGGCCTGTTTATAGCGGTTCTGGCATCAAAGACCGTCAGGGTTGTCCCCGATAGCGGGTAAACCATAAGGGCCTTGCAATCAGGGAATGCAAGACACCATCCAGACAACCCACGATGGGCCCGTGTGCGTCGTGACCCTGAGCCGCCCCGAAGTGCGCAATGCGGTTGACATGGCCACCGCGCAGGCCTTGCATGCGGCCTTCGTCGCATTTGAGGCGGACCCCCGGGCCCGGGTCGCCGTGTTCCACGGTGCCCATGGACACTTCTGCGCCGGCTGGGACCTGCAGGCTGGCGCACGCCTGCTGCAGGAGGGGCCTGGCGCCGCACAGGCCTTGCAGGCGCAACTGGATTTTGCGCCCGGCGACAGGCAGTGTGCCGGCCCGATGGGACCGACGCGGCTGCAGCTGGACAAGCCCGTGGTTGCCGCCATCAGCGGTGCGGCGGTGGCCGGTGGCTTGGAACTGGCCCTGTGGTGCGATCTGCGGGTGATGGAGGAGGATGCCTATTTCGGCGTTTTCTGCCGTCGCTTCGGCGTGCCGCTGATCGATGGCGGCACGGTTCGCCTGCCACGGCTGATCGGCATGGGCCATGCCATGGACTTGATCCTGACCGGGCGCAAGGTCGGGGCCGCCGAGGCCTTGCAGATGGGCCTGTGCAACCGCGTGGTGCCGAATGGCGGCGCCCTGGAGGCGGCCCTGGCACTGGCGCACCAGCTGGCGGCGTTTCCGCAGACCACGATGCTCGCCGACCGCATGAGCGCCTACCGGCAGTGGGATCTGCCGCTGGCGCAAGCCCTGCAGCAGGAATGGGCGCAGGGCCGGCAATGCCTGGGCGAGGCGCTGGACGGCGCCGCACGGTTTGCGGCGGGCGCCGGGCGCAACGGCAGGTTCTGAGCCGCGGGGCTATTCGCCCTTGATGTCGGCAGCCTTGATCAGCGCTGTCCAGCGTACCGAATCCTGTTCCAGGAAGGATTTGAAGGCCGTCGGCGGCCCGCCCACCGGGACCATGCTCATGCCGACGAGCTTGTCGCGCACCTCCGGCTTGGCCAGCGCGCGGTCGATGGCTGCATTCAGGCGTGCGACCACGGCCGCCGGTGTGCCGGCCGGCGCGACGATGCCGAACCAGGCGCCCACGTTGTCGAAACCGGGCACGCCGGCTTCGGTCATGGTCGGCACGTTGGGGAAATCCGGATGCCGCTGCGCTGCCGTGATCGCCAGCGGCTTGACGCGCTTGCCCGCAACGAACTCCTTGAGCCCCGACATGGTGTAGAACATGTAGCTCACACGGCCCGACATCACCTCGGCGATGGCCGGCGCCGCGCCTTTGAACGGGATGTGCGTCATCTGCGTGCCGCTGCTGTGGGCCAGCAGTGCGCCGGCCAGATGGGCTGGTCCGCCAGTGCCGGCGGAGGCATAGGTGACATGGCTGCTGCGCGCCATTTTGACGATGTCCTGGAGGCTGTTGGCGGGCGAATCCTGGCCAACGACCAGCACGGTCGGCAACACCGCGGTATGTGCCACGGCAACAAAATCCTTCAATGGATCGGGCTTGGGCTTGCCGGTCAGTATCGGGTTGACGATGAAGGTCGATGCGGTGGAGAGCAGGGTGTAGCCGTCGGGCTCGGCCTGCGCGACGGCGTCGGTGGCGATCTGCCCGCTGGCGCCGGCCCGGTTCTCCACTACGACCGGCTGCCCCAGCGTGAGCGACAGGTCCTGCGCCACGATGCGGGTGTAGGTGTCTAGCGGGCCACCGGCGGCAAAACCGAGCAGCAGCTTGATCGGGCGCGTGGGGTAGCTCTGGGCCAGCGCGGCAGGTGCCAGCAGGCAGGCCAGCGTGGCGCTGGCCACCGCGCGGCGGGTGAAGTGCAGGCGCATGGTGGTGACTTCTCAGTGTTCGGTGATCGGGGATTCGGGCAAGCTGGAACGCAGGGCTGCGGCGCCATACGGGTAGACGCCACAGCCGAGCCGCTGCGAGATCGCGCGCGCCGCTTCGTGCAGCGCCTGGATGAGCTGGGACTCTTCCTCGGCGCCGACGTGGTGCGACGGAAACGCCAGGCCCAGCGCACCGACGATCTGCTGGCCCGCCTTGAAGAGCGGTACCGAGACCACGCCCAGGCCGAGCGAGGTTTCGTTGCGCTGTACGCAGTAGCCGTTGACGCGCACCGCCGCCACCCGCCGCTCCAGGGTCGCGCGGTCGCGCACGGTGTTCGCGGTCAATGGGGGCACCGGCAGGGACAGCAAGTGGTCGCGTTGCGCCGGCTCCAGGTAGGCCATCAGCACGCGCCCGGCGGACGAGGCGCCAATCGGTACGCTGGTGGCCGAGCGCCACCCGGTGTCCATGAACATCGGGCCTTCCAGGCCGATGAGGTACAACGACTGGTCACCATCGGGTACCGACAGGCGCACACTGTGGCCGGTGCGGTTCAGCAGCTCGCGCATCACGGGGGTGCTGGCCTGGCACAGGCTGTCGTAGGTGGTGAAGCGCGACCCGAGAACATAGCTGCGCTGACCCACCGCGTAGGTTCGTGTGGCCGGGTCCTGCACCAGCAGACCGCTGTCGACCAGCGCGCTGAGGATCTTGGACACCTGGCTCTTGGAAAGGCCGCAGCGTGCGGCCAGCTCGGTCACGCTGAAGTCGCGCTGGTCATGCTCGAACTCCAGCAACACGCGTAGCCCGGCGCGCAGCGATTTCATGGGCTCCGAGGTCGCGGCAGAGCCGTCGATCTCGATGGTGGTGTCCGGTGGGGCCATGGGTTTTACTCCGAAGGGGATAGGGTCTGCGCGACCACCAGCACATCCAGTGCAACAGCTCCCTGGCCGATCGCGCGCACCAACAGCGGGTTGAGGTCGACTTCGGCGACCCAGGTGTCGGCATGGAACTGCTGCGCCAGCCGGTGAATCACGGCTACGGCAGCCGGTACATCCAATGGCGTCTGCCCGCGTGCACCGCGCAGGATCGGCGCGATGCGCAGGTTGTCCAGCGCGTGCGTGATCTCGGCCCAGCTGGCTGGCAGCGCCAGGAAGCGCACATCGTCCAGCACCTCGGCCCAGATGCCGCCGGCGCCGACCATGAGCACACGGCCGAGTTCCGGGTCGGCCGAGCAACCGACGATCAGCTCGAAGCCGCCGCGCAGCATGGGCTGCACCGAGTAGCCGGTGACGGCCGCTTGCGGGGCATAGGCCGCGACGGATTGCAGCATGCGCGTCCAGGCCGCCTGCAGAGCGGCCGCATCGGCGATATTCAGCGCCACACCGCCGGCTTCGCTTTTGTGGGCGATGTCGGGCGAGACTACTTTGAGCACCACCGGGTAACCCCGCGCATCGGCAAAGGCGCGTGCCGCGGACACATCGGTGAACACGCCCTCGGGCACCAGCGGCACCTGGGCACGCGCAAGGAAATCCGCTACCGACGTGCTGCCCGATACCGGCGCGGCCGTGGTTTCCCCCGCAGGCAGGCTGCGAGCCGCCATCGCGCGGCGTCCGATGGCGACCACGACCCGTTCGGCCGTGGGCAGCACCAGACCACCGGCACGCACCAGACGGCGGCGGTCTTCCGGAGCCAGGGTGTCCGACGACGACAGGTAGGACACGGCCAGCCGCTTGCCTAGGGCGCGGGCCTCGCGACCGAGGCGTTCCAGCCAGGGCAGCAGGGCCTGGTAATCGTGGGCCAGGCGCGTGAGCACCAGCAGCAGGGTGCCGATGGCCGGGTCGTGCAGCACGGTCTCGGCGCACAGCGCGTAGCCTTTTTCGTCGGTGAACAGGGCGGTATCGACCGGGTTGGCCACCGACATCTGCGGCGGCAGCACACTGCGCAGCGCGGCCTGGGACTGCGGCGTGAAAGCCGGCAACTCCAGCCCGACGTCGGCCGCCGCATCGGAGATCAGCACACCCAGGCCGCCAGAGATCGTGAGCACGCCCAGGCCGCCGGCAGCGTCCCCGCGCGGATGGCCGAACAGGTCAAAGGCCGTGGCCACATCGAGCAGCTGGTCGAGGTTGTCAACCATGATCACGCCGGCCTGTGTGGCCACGTCGCACCAGACCTTCCAGGCCCCGGCCAGTTTGCCGGTGTGCGATACCGCGGCGGCCCGCCCGAGCTGGGAGCGGCCGGAGCGCAGCACGACGATCGCCTTGCCGGCGGCGCGGGCGCGGCGGGCCAGATCCAGCAGCCGGTGGCCCTGCTTGAGGCCCTCGACATACAGTGCGATCAGTTCGACCGAATCGTCGCCAATGGCGTGCTCGACCAGTTCCAGCACGCCGATATCGGCCTCGTTGCCAGTCGATACCCAGTAGGCCAGGCCCAACCCGAGGTCGTTGAAACTCTGCAGCAGCGAATTACCCAGTGCGCCCGACTGCGTGAACAGGGCTGCCTTGCCGGGGTGCGGCATCGCGTGCTTCAGTTCGCTGGAAAAAGTGGCGGTGATGCCGTACGCCGGGTGCAGCAGCCCGACGCAGTTCGGTCCGACCAGGCGGATGCCCGTGTGTTGGCAGATATCGGTGAGTTTTTGTTGAGCTTCGGGTGCGCCGGCTTCGGCAAAGCCGCCGGCGATCGAGATCGCGGTGGCCACGCCCTGTTGTGCGCATTCTTCGAGGGCCTGCGCCACACCGTGGGCCGGCAGCAGGATCAGGGCCAGGTCGATGTCGCGCGGCAGCGCCTGGATCGATGCGCTGCAGGGTACACCATCGATCTGCGCATGTTTCGGGTTGACCGGGTGGATCCGCCCCTGGAAGCCATACCGCCGCAGGTAGGCCAGGGGCCGGCCCGCCAGTTTGGTGGCGTCAGGCGAGGCGCCCACCAGTGCGATGCTGGCAGGCCGGAGCAGGCGCGAAAGATCGGTCATGCGGCCAGCCCGTTCCTGCCGCGTCAGCGGCAGGGCAATTCGACCACGGCAGTGCCCTTGATCGTCACCTGGCCAAACTGGTTTTCGCCCCACAGCTCCAGGTCGACCAGCGCCAGGCCGTTCTCCTTGCGCTTGCCGCTGACCTTGCCCCAGAAGTAGTTGCAGTCGCCGAAGATCACCGGCAGCTTCAGGCGCGCGCTGAACTTGCGCACGAAGCCGTTGTCGCCCATCCAGTTGGTCGCCACCGTGAGCAGCATGCCGTGGCGCTGCGGGCCGTTGTCGTACGGGCCGGGCATGCCCAGGTCGATGGTGGCCACCTTGGCGTCCTGGTGGCCGATCGAGGGCAGCACCTTGGCGCCGTAGTAGCTCTTGTCGTAGTTGTTGGGCAGCTTTTCCGGGCTGGTGTTGGCCCAGTGCTTGTACTTCCAGCGCAGTTTGGTGGATTTGTAGCCCGAAGTGCCGACCGCGCCACAGTAATAGGTCGTCATGTCGAGCTGGTTGATCGGGCCACGCACCGTGCCGGGCAGCGCGCTGCCGACCTCGACGTCGTCCCAGTACAGCATCTCTGCACCGCGCACGGTTTCGTTGACCTGGGCATTGGCGATCTGCTCGAGTTCCGATTCACTGAAAATGTGCTTGTCACGGGGTGCGTAGCTCAGGCCGCCCTTGGCGGAGGAGCGGGCGACGCGGAAGCAGTGCGACAGCACCTGCGTCATCAGGCGGCCGTCCTGGTTATGGTAGCGCACGTCGCCGGTCTGCACGATCATGTTGGACACCGTCTTGCCCGACAGCGGCTCGGCCGCCACGTACTCGGCCGAGGCCGTCACGGTATCGTTGCGCTTGATCGGATGATGGAACTCGGCGTCGATGCCCGAGTAGTACCACTGCACATCCGGCAGGCCGGGTGCCACGACCGCATCCCACAGAGCGAAGAAGAAGGTCGGGGGGGCGATGATGCCGCCCCACTTGGTGCCTTTCGCGTAGTCCGGGTCGGAATACATCGGGTTGTCGTCTCCGATGCCCCAGGCATAGTGACGGATCACGTCGCGCGAGGCTTCGTAATTGTATTGCTCGACGCGGATCGGCATGCCAATCAGGGCCCGCGCCTCGGCCAGGGCGCTGTCGGAAATGGCCGGGGCCAGCAGGTCTTTTTCAGTCGCTTGTTTCATGGCGGGGGTGGTGCAGGGGACAGGGGTGGGTGTCGGCATTTCAGAGCTTAGCGGCGCCCAGCCCCATGCCGCCATCGACATCGATGACGGCGCCGGTGGTCCAGGTGGCCAGCATGAGGTATTCCATGGCTTGGCCGATATCCTCGGGTTCGCCGATGCGGCCGATCGGGTGCATGTGGGCCAGCTTGTAGAAGAAGGCCCTGGCTTCGGCCGGATCCTGTCCGGTGACGGCTGCATTGATCTCGGTGGCCACTGCGCCGGGGATGACGCAGTTCACCCGCACCTTGCGCGGGCCCAGCTCGGCTGCCAGCACGCGTGACAGGGTCTGGACCGCGCCCTTGGACGCGGCATAGGCCAGACGCCCGGCCAAGGCCAGTCGGGTATGCACCGAGCCGATGAAGATCACGCTGCCCTGGCTGGCCTCCAGTGCCGGCAGGGCCACCTGGGTCAGCAGCAGCGGCGCTGCCACATTGCTGTGCAGCACCTGCATGAGGGCTGCCTCGTTCTGCTCCAGCAAGCCGCCATGGTGGGTGATGCCGGCATTGTTGACCAGGCAGTCGAGTCGGCCGCCTCCGTGGGCGATGGCCGCATCGACCATGGCTTGGCGGTCGGTGGCCAGGGTGATGTCGCCCGCGATGGTATTGCACGCCGGGCCGATCGCGTCGGCCACTTCCCGCAAACGGTTCTCGCGTCGCCCGCTGATGGTCACCAGGGCGCCTCGGGAGGCGAAGTAACTGGCGCAACCGGCGCCGATGCCGGTGCCCCCGCCGGTGACGAGGATGGATTTGCCTTGCAGGCTGATCATGGGGTTCTCCGTTCAATGCGCGATTTAGACGCGCAGGATCGCGGCATCGCTGCTCCGCAGGGCCCACAGGGCGCAGCGCCTGACGATGCGGCTGTGGGTCGGGTGGTTGAAAGAGGCGCTGTCATGCCCGAGGGCGTCGTAGGCCACACGGGCTGGCCCGACCTCCCGCGCCCACAGGCCGGGCCAGGGGCGGTCCTGGGAGGGCGCCTGCACGGTGGCCAACACCTCGATGCCGGCGACATAGTCCTGCATGGCGTAGGCTTCTTCGGGAATGTTGAACGCTTCCAGGCCCGCGGTGATCGGGTGTGCCACGCCGGTCATGCGCACATCGACCGGGCCATGGGGCGGGTGGTTCGAGTGGCCCCAGATCCACCCCGCACCCACGATATCGCGCCAGCGCGGCCAGTCGGTAAAACTGATCGAGGCCGTGTGCAGCGCCAGAATGCCGCGACCCGCCGCCAGATGCGCCTCGATGCGCGCGGTATCGGCTGGCTGGAGGTCGACGCCCCAGCGGGCGCGGTCGTTGATGAAGCGTTCTTCGCGCATCGGCCAGCGCAACCCGTAGACGGTAAGCAGGTCGTAGCCACCGTCGTCCAGCCAGGACAGTCCAGCAGCGATGTCGGTGGTGATCTCCGAGGTGATGCCGACATCGGCCAGCAGGGCGGCCAGCGTCTCGCTGGCTTCCTCGAATGGATGGAACAAGCCGCCCGTGAGGATCAGGTTGCGCGCCATCGGATCAGTCCCGGGGTATCTGGGCCAGCAGACTGTGCACCAGGCCGCCGTCGACACCCAGGTCCTGGCCGGTGATGTAGGCGGCTGCGTCCGAGGCCAGGAACAGCACTGCGGAGGCGATGTCGTGGGTGGCGCCGAGGCGGCGCAGGGGTACCGCCTTGGTGCGTATTTCGCGCGTGCGCGGGTTGGCAAACACCTGGGTACTCATGCCGGCATCGACAAAACCGGGCGACACCGAGTTGACGCGCACGCCATGCGGCCCAAGTTCGAGTGCCAGCAGCTTGGTCAGGTTGACTAGGCCGGCCTTCGCCGCAGCGTAGGCATTGGTGCCCAGGCTGGGCGTGATCGCGTTGATCGACGAGATGTTGACGATGTTGCCACTACCGCGCTCGCGCATCATGCGGCCAACCGCGCGACACAGGATGTATGCACCCATCAGGTCGACATCCAGCACGCGGCGGAAATCCTGCACGCGCATGTCGACCAGATGGCCGAACTGCACGATGCCGGCGTTGTTGACCAGCAGGTCGGGCACGGCGCCGAGTGTGGCCAGCGCAGCGTCGACGGCATGCTCGTCGGTGACGTCACAGGGCAGCGCCACCGCGTCACCGAGTTCGGCCGCCATGGCCTGCGCGGCCTCGGCCCGCGCATCCATGACGGCGACACGGTAGCCCGCAGCCCGTGCCGCGCGGCAGATATCCGCACCGATTCCGCTGCCACCCCCGGTGACCAGTGCAAGGGGCTTGGGCATCAGTGGCCGCCGATGGGTTTGCCGCCCCGTGCGCGCGAGACGACCTCTTTCGACAGGATGCTGCCGAACTCGTGCACGCGCCACTCGGGCAGCGGGGTGCGCTCGGGCTCGGTACGGCCGAGGTCAATCGATTGGCCGCCTTTCATCACCATGCGCAGCTTGTCGCGCCGGCCGATCACGGTGACGTCCTTGGACGGGTCGCCGTCGATCAGCAGCAGATCGGCCAGGCGGCCGGCCTCGATGGTTCCGACCTGGTCCTTCATGCGCAGTGCCAGCGCGCCGTGCTTTGTGGCGCAGCGAATGGCTTCCAGTGGCGTGAGGCCCAGGTACTTCACGAACACCTCAAGTTCGCGGTAGTGCCAGTCGCCGTAGGGCGTGACCGAAAAGCCGGACTCGGAGCCCGTGACCAGCGGCACGCCGGCGCGGAAGGCCTTGGCCAGCATCGCGGCGCTGTCCTCGATTTCCTTGCGGAAGATCTTCTGCAGGGCGGGGCTGGCGTTGATGGCATCGCCAAATTCCATCAGGTTGGCCTGGAAGGTCAAGGCGGGAACCAGGAACACCTGGTGCTTGACGACGGCCTCCAGCGCAGCGTCGTCCATCAGCGTGGCGTGAACGATCTGGTCGAAGCCGGCTTCGCAGGCGACCTTGATCGAGTGCGCGCCGCGGCAGTGGCCCATCACCTGCACACCGAAGTCATGGGCCAGGTCGCAGATGGTGCGCAATTCGTCCATGGTAAACGTCACCATTTCGCCCTCGTTGCGGCGGTGGGCCAGCGAGCCGGTCACGTGTACCTTGATCCAGTCGCAGCCGATCTTGATCTGGCGGCGTACCTCGGCCATGATTTCGTCCTTGCCTTGCAGCAGTACGGCATAGGCCATGATGCCCTTGTCCGGCATCAGCCGGCCCGCGGCGCCGCCCACCGAGGTCATCAGCGCATAACCGCCCACAGCCATGCGCGGGCCTTCGATCACGCCGTGGTTGATGGCTTCCTTGAGGTCCACACCCAGATCGAACAGCGAATCAGGATCGAGGATGCCGGTACAGCCGGAGGTCAGAATCTTGCGGATGTTGCGCGCCCCCGTGATGGCGGCCATGCCCGGACGGCGATGGAAGAACAGTTCGTCGTGGCCGGCGGCATCGTCGAAGGTGCTGTGCACGTGGGCGTCGACGATTCCGGGCATCAGCGACAAGCCTGTGGCGTCCAGCCGCTGGGCGGTGGGCGCGGCGGCGTCTGCGGCCTTGCCGACCGCCTTGATCTTGTCGCCCTCCACCAATACCGAGGCCTTGCGCGGTTTGGCGCCGGTGCCATCGATGACGGTAGCATTCTGAATCAGCAACTGGGCGGGTTCCATAGCGATGATTGCTCCATTTTGTGTCCCATAGGGAAACAGAGTTTCCGTATGGAGCGAGGTTGATATTCTCTGGAAACTTTGTTTCTTTTCTGTGGATTCTATTGCACAATCCCTTATTGACGCTAGGGGGTTTTCCCGTCACAGGTGTCCGGAGAACAGACATGGCGCAGACCGAATACGTACGAACGCAAATCGAGCAGATGGTTCATCGTGCCCTGGCGCATGCAAGCGCTGGCACCACCGATTCCACCGACGAAATCTACCGCCTGCCCGTCGAGAGCTACAGCCCCAGAAGCTGGGACGAGGAGATGAACGCGATCTTCCGCCGCCTGCCGCTGATGCTGTCCCTGAGCTGCGAATTGCCCGAGGCCGGTTGCTACAAGGCCATGAAGGTGCTCGACGTGCCCGTGCTCATCGTGCGCGGCGAGGACATGCGCTTGCGCGCTTTCATCAACGCCTGCACGCACCGCGGCCGCGCGATCACCCAGACCCACGACGAGAAGGGCAAGCTCAAGGCTTTCTCCTGCCCTTACCATGCCTGGCGCTTTGGTACCGACGGTCGCCTGCTCACCATCGCCGACCAGCGCAAGTTCGGTGAGATCGACAAGAGCCTGCTCGGTCTGAAGGAACTGCCATGCGAAGAGCGAGTCGGTTTCGTGTGGGTGTGCATCACCCCCGGCCGCCAGTTCGACATCGACGACTACCTCGGCGACATGCAGCACGAGCTCGCCGGCCTGGAGGCCGACAAATGGTTCCTGCATGGCACTGCGCGGCTCGACAGCGCGAACTGGAAGATCACCCACGACGGCTACCTGGAGTCCTACCACATCCCCTTCCTGCACCGCCACACGTTGTACGAGTTCTGGAACCGCGAAAGCGCCACCTCGGTGTCGCTGTACGACCACTTTGGCCCGCTGTCCTGTGGCCCGCACCAGCGTATGGGCGGCAACGCCTGGGGCAACGACCCGGCGCTGATGCTCAAGATGAAGGACGTGCCGCCCTCCGAGTACACCGACAAGCACTTCCACGCCGTGCGCACCCTGTTCCCGCACATCTCGATCTCGGCTGACAAGCATGGCGGCATGGTGTCGCAGATGTTTCCCATCGCACCCGACCGCTGCATCACGATCCAGAACCATGTGAACCCGCGCAATCCGGCCACCGAGACGCCCGAGGACACGAAAGCGATGCAAGAGCGGATCGTGCTCTACGCGAAGATCGTTCACGACGAGGACTACATCAGCAGTTTCAGCATCCAGGAGGGGCTGAAGTCCGGCGCGAACACCGAGTTGCTGTTTGGCCGCAACGAAGGCGGGGCCATCAACTTCCACAAGTCGGTGGCGCATTACGTGCAGGCCTATCGCGACGAGGTCGGGGCCGGCAAGTGACCGATAGAGGATTCCCATGTCATCCCGCCCTGCCTTGACGATGACCGTTCCCCTGGAAGTCGGCATCGGCTGCCGCGATCTCGCAGCCATGCGCCACTTTTACGAACGGGTACTGGGCCTGGAATTCATCGGCGAAGCCCGCGTGCCTCCGCTGACCGCCCAGAATTACCGGCTGGCCAGCGGCAGCGCCACCGTGGTCCGCCTGCAGACCCCGTTTGGCGAGCGCATCAAGCTGATCGCCCCGGACGCGCCTGTGCCGCTGCCAGCGCGGCACCCGGTGCATGTGTTCGACGCCCCCAACGCGATGTACCTGACCTTCATCATCCGCGACATCCTGGCCGTCACCACGCGCGTGCTGGCGCAGGGTGGGCAGGCGATGTCGGGCCCGGAGCCGATCGAAAGCCGGCCTGGCCTGTTCGTGGTGTTCCTGCGCGACCCCGAAGGCAACGTGTTGGAACTGGTGCAGTACCACGATGTGGCCGCCTACCGGCCCGACCTCCACCAGATGCTGCCTCGCTGAACTGAGCTTTCCAACCCCTCCAAGGAGACACCCGATGGCCATTCCCAACCGCGTGGCGCCCGCCGCGAACCAGTCGCTCGAAATCCGCTTGGCCCTGGTCGAAGACCAGCTCGCGATCCGCGACCTGACAGCGCGCTACAACTTCTCGATGGATAACCGCGACCTGGCATCTGCCAGCCTGCTGTTCACCGAGGATGCCTCCTTTGGCTCCAAGGATGGCGCGATGCGCGCCACCGGTATCGCCAACATCGTGACGCAGTTCGAAGGCCGCTTTAGCGTGCTCGGCGCCACCAACCACTTCGCCCACGACCATGTGATCTGGTTCGAGAGCCCGGCCCGCGCGCGGGGCAACCTGTCGGTGCATGCCGAAGTATGGCGCAAGGAAGAACCCCAGATCACCGCGTTGCGTTATGACGATCTGTACGTGAAAGGCGCAGACGGTCTGTGGCGCTTCCAGGAGCGGCTGCTGTCGTTCTTCTACTACCTGCACGTCAAGGACTATGCCCAGGCGATGGGCCGGCTGGAGCGCAACATGGCCTCCGGCACGCCGGTGGCCGCTGATTTCCCCGAGCGTCTGCCCACCTACGTGGAAATGCGTCCGGGCAAGTCGAAACCCGCGAACTGAAGGAGATATCCCCAACCCGATTCTGCTCCACCGATCGATTCCGCGCCACTCGCCATTCTTTTCACCCTCAGGAGACAAGCATGAAACTCAAATCCACCGTCCTGGCCCTGCTGACAGCAGGCGCCACCCTCGCATCCGTGTCGGCCTCGGCTGCCGAATACACGATCGCCTCGATCAAGGCCTTGACCGGGCCCCTGGCCTTTGTCGGAGTTCCCGAAGCCAATGCCGTCAAGATGGCCGTCGACGAGCTGAACGCCGCCAACTACCTGGGTGCTGGCAACAGCATCAGGCTGGTGTCCAACGACGACCAGAATGACCGCGCCCAGATCACCACGCTGCTGACGCGTGCGGCCAAGGTCGACAACGCGCTGATCGTGCTGGGTGGCGCCAACAGCGTGCTGATGATCGCGATCGCGCCGCTGCTCAACGACCTGCAGATCCCGATGTTCTCGACAGCGCAGACCTCGGCGCCGCTGGCTACCAGCAAGTGGTATCTCAAGGTCACCGCGTCCTCCGAGGTACAGGTGGCACCGCTGGCGAAATACGCGGTCGACAAGGTCAAGCCGCAGCGCCTGGCCGCCATCTGGGGCCGCGACAACGACGGGCACATCAACAACATGAAGGCCTTCATGGGCCCGCTCGCGGCCGCTGGTATTAAGCCGATCGCCGAAGAGACCATCCTGATCGGCGACAGCGATTTCGGCGCCCTGGCCACCAAGATCGCAGCGGCCAAGCCCGACGCCATCTGGCTGGGCTCCAACGCTGCGCAGGCGGCCAATCTGGTGATTCAGCTCAAGCAGGCGGGTGTGGCGCCCAACGTGGTGATGTTTGGTACCGCAGGCCTGGGAGTGGACTACCTCAAGATTGGCGGCAAGGCGGTCGAGAACACCTACTTTGCAATCGACTTCAACGATCAATCGACCGCACCGATGAACGTGAAGTTCCGCGAGAACTACAAGAAGCGCTACAACACCGAGCCCGACAACTGGGCCGCTGTGGGGTATTCCGAGGCCTTGCTGGCAGCGCGCGCGATCAAGGAGTCCCTGCCGAATCCGACCCGCGAGAAAGTGCTCGATGCCATCATGAAGCTCAAGGACGCTGACGTGGTGCTGGGTGGCGGCAAGTGGACGCAAAAGGCCGACCGCATCCCTGATTACGGTCCAGCCGTGATGGTGATCAGGAACGGCAAGCCGACGCCGGTCAACTGATCCCGCAGAGCGGCATGCCGGCCTCCACCGGCGTGTGTTGCCGTGCAGCATCGCAAACGACCCCGGGGGTAGCCTGCGGTGTGCCCGGTCTCCAACTGTCCCATTTGCGGCACCACGCGCCGCACCAACCATAGGGTCAACGCATGATTGCCCAGCAACTCGTCAACGGCCTCGTCACCGGCTCGGTGTACGCGCTGTTCGCGCTCGGTTTCACGCTGATTTTCGGCACCTTCAAGATCCTGAATCTTGCGCATGCCGGCGTCTTCATGTCCGGTGCCTTCATCGGATACTTCGCTGTGCTGTACGGGCTTCCGCTCTGGATGGCCCTGATTCTGGCCATGATCGGCGCGGGGCTGGTTTCGTACCTCGTCGAAGTCACCGCCTTCGCCACCATCCGCGGCAGCGGGCAGATCGAGTTCGGCGCGCTGATCTCGTCGATCGGCGCCAACCTGTGCCTGATGAGCGTAGCGCAGCGCCTGTCCGACACCAAGGTGCTGCGCTTCCCGTTCGGGACCTTTCCGGTGGAGTTCTACGAGCTCGGGCCGGTGCGGTTCTCTTTCCTGCAGATCATCATCCTCATGATGGTGCTGTTCCTGCTGGTCGTGATGATGTTGTACTTGTACAAGACCACCTTCGGGCGCCAGATCCGGGCGGTCAGCGGCAACGAACGGGTGGCTTCGCTGCTCGGTGTGAACCCGGCAATGGTGTACTTCCAGACCTTCTTCATCTCGGGTGCGCTGGCCGGCGTGGCGGGTATCCTGATCGGGCTGTCCTTCAATTCGATCCACTTCTACATGGGCGAGCCCTACCTGCTCAAGGCCTTCGTGGTGGTGGTGCTGGGTGGCCTGGGCAGCGTGCATGGTGCCGTGGTGGCGGGCATGCTGTTGGGCATCTTCCAGAACCTGGCGGTCGCCTACCTGCCTACGGCATTGACCGAGACCATCATTTATTCGCTGCTGTTCCTGGTGTTGCTGGTCAAGCCCAGCGGCCTGTTCGGCAGTGATGGCGTGCAAGTGGGAGTGGCCCGGCGATGATGAACCTGATCTATACCTACCAGCCGCTGTTCGACTACTTCCTGCTGGCCGTGGGTTTTGCGTACAGCCAGCAGATGGTGCTGCGTGCCGGCGTGTTTTCGATCGGCTCCGCGGGTTTTGCCGCCATCGGCGCTTATGCGGTAGCCATCCTGGTGAAGAACCAGGGTTGGAATCCGCTGATTGCGCTCGCGGCGGGCACTGCGATCGGCTGCGTTGGCGGACTGCTGCTGTCGATCCCGCTGGCGCGGCTGCGCGGCGTGTTCCAGGCGATCGCCACGCTGGCCTTCGTGCAGATCGTGGTGTCGCTATGCCTGTACTTCGAAGAGATCACCGGTGGCCCGCAAGGGTTCAACAACATCCCCAAGCTGGTGGGCACCGAGCACCTGCTGCTGGCGGTGGCGGTCACGGTGTACTTCATGTATGTGATCAGCCGTTCCTCGATCGGCCGCGCCTTCGATGCCCTGCGCCAGGACGAGACAGTGGGTGCTACGCTGGGCATCTCGATCCGCAAATATCACATGATCGCCTTCATCCTGAGTGGCGCGCTGGCAGGATTCTTCGGCGGCATGCAAAGCCTCTACACCTACAGCATCGAACCCGAGATGTTCGGTTTCGCTTTCCTGGTGGCGGCGCTGACCTACATCATCCTCGGTGGCCGCGGCACGGTGACCGGGCCGATCATCGGCGCGGCCATCATGTCGCTGCTGCCCGAGCTGGCGCGCCCGCTGGCCGAGAACCGGCAGTTCTTCCAGGGCGTATTGATGATGGTGATGGTGGCCTTCATGCCCCACGGCGTCTTTGACGGCCTGGTGCTTTACATGCGCAAGCGGCGGGCCGCTGCGCGCGATCGCCAATTCAAGGAGGGCAGCCATGCCGGCTCTGGTACTCAGTAATGTTTCCAAGCGCTTTGGCGGTTTGCTGGCAGTATCCGATGTCAACATGCAGGTGTCGCCGGGCCGCATCACCGGCCTGATCGGTCCCAATGGTGCGGGCAAGACCACGGTGGTCAACATGATCACCGGGCTGCTCAAGCTGACTACCGGCAGCGTCAAGCTCGACGAGCGCGACATCACCACAGCCGAGGCGCATGAGGTGGCGCATGCCGGCGTGTCTCGCACCTTCCAGAACATCCGGCTGCTGCCCGAGGCCACCGTGCTGGAAAACGTCGTGATAGGGTTCCATGTGCATGTGAAGTCCTCGCTGTTCGCGCAGCTGATCGGCCTGCCATCCTCGCTGCGCGAGACGCCGCAACTGTTCGAACGCGGCTGGAAGCTGCTGGAGCGTTTTGGCATGACCCGGTACGCCGATCATCCGGCTGGTGGACTGGCCTATGGCCACCAGCGCCGCGTCGAAATGATGCGTGCGGTGGCAACCAACCCGCAGATCCTGCTGCTCGATGAACCGGTTGCCGGCATGAACGACGTCGAGGCCAGTGAGCTGGGCGAGGTCTTCAACGAACTCGCCGCCAGCGGCATCGGCCTGCTGCTCATCGAGCACAACATCCGCTTCGTCAACAAGCTTTGCCAGCAGGTCTATGTACTGGACTCCGGCGTCATGATCGCCTCGGGTACGCCGCAGGAAGTCATGCACAACCCTGCGGTGATCGCAGCCTACCTGGGTGGCAAGAAATGATGCTTGAAGTCAAGGACCTTGCCGCAGCCTATTCGGGCATCGAGGCGCTGCGGGGCGTCAGCCTGCATATCCAGGCCGGCGAGATGGTGGCCCTGATCGGTGCCAATGGAGCGGGCAAGTCCACCTTGCTGAACTGTCTGTCGGGTACCGTGCGCCCGAAACGGGGGACGATCCGTTTCGAAGGCGGTGAAATCGCTGGCGTGAAGCCGCACAGGGTGGCGCGCCAGGGCCTGCTGCAGGTGCCCGAGGGGCGCCAGATCCTGGTCGAACTGACGGTCGAGGAAAACCTGCTGCTCGGCGAGCTGGCGCGCGGCAAGAGGACGTCCAACTACGGCCTGTCCGATGTCTACCAGCTGTTTCCGATCCTCGAAGAACGCAGGCTGCAGAAGGGCGGCACGCTGTCCGGCGGCCAGCAGCAGATGCTGGCGATCGGTCGTGCCCTGATGGGCGGGCCTCGGCTGCTGCTGCTCGACGAGCCCAGCCTGGGGCTGTCGCCGCTGATCACCGACCAGGTGTTCACTGCACTGCAGGCGCTTAATGCCTCGGGCCTGACTATCCTGCTGGTGGAGCAGAACGCCCACCGTGCTTTGCAGGCGACGAGTCGAGCCTACCTGCTGGAGCACGGCGAGATGGCGTTCGAGGGCCGCAGCGACGCGCTCATCAACGATGAAAAGGTTATTGCGCACTATCTGGGTCATCTGGCCTAGCGCCAGGCCCCGGCTTCGACCAAGGAGACAAGCATGCAGACACTCACCGACAGCCAGCAGGCGCTGGTTGCTGACTTCAACGCGCTCGTGGCGGGGAACTCTCCGATGGACCGCCATGTGACTTTCACGCGCCTGCGCACGGAACTGCCGATTTTTCGCAGTGACCTGCTCGACGCCTGGGTGGTGTCGCGCCACCGCGACGTGAAGCAGGTGCTCAACAGCGGCGACGACTTTCAGCCCCCGCAGGCCGGTGCCGGCGCCTCGGCTTTCGGTCGCTCGTTCATGCAGATGAGCGGACGCGAGCACAGCAAGAAGATCGGCATCGTGGCGCGCGAGATGCGCACCGCCCGTGCGATGCGTGAGCGCCTTACCGGCATGGTCCAGGAGATCGCCGTGCGGCAGGCCGAGGGCCTGCCGATGGGTGTGGCCATCAACCTGCGCGAACAGTACGCCACCTGGGTGCCGCTGCTGGCCATCACGGCGCTGACCGACCTGCCGGAGGCAGCGCGCTTTCGTGACTGGTACCGCACCATCGTGGCGGGCGGGTCGTCAAGCATCGCCAATCCGGGTGCCCGCGAAGCGGCCTTCCACGCCCGCGAGGAGGTGCGCATGTTTCTGGAGCCGATCATCGAGCAACGCAGGCTGACACCCGGCAAGGATCTGCTGTCCGACCTGGTGATGGCCGAGTACGACGACGCGCCGATCCCGCACGAAGAGATCGTCTCCAACGTGATCTTCCTGCTTGCAGCGGGCGTCGAGACCACCGAGCGGGTGCTCACCAGTGTCTTGCGCCATGTGGCGCTCGACCCGCAGGAGTGGGGCTGGCTCAAGGCGAACTACCGCGATCCGGAAGCGCTGGCGTCCTTCAGTGCCGAGGCCCTGCGCCTGTACCCGCCGGTCAGCGCCTTCGTGCGCACAGCCCTGACCGAGACCGAACTCGCGGGAATGCCGGTCCGGCCCGGTGAGAAGGTCCTGTCCATCAGCGCCTCGGGCAACTGCGACGACACCCATTTTGCCGATCCGATGCGGTTCGACCCGCGCCGCTTCATCGGCAACAGCGAGCGGCAGTTTGCGGTGGGTGGCGACATCCTGAGTTTTGGCGATGGCATGCACCATTGCGTGGGTTCGCGCCTGGCCAAGGTCGAGATGGCGCATGCGTTCACCGAGTTCCTCGACCGGGTCGCCCGTATCGAGCCCGTGGGCGCACTGCCGCCGGGCGAAGGCTTCGTCTTCAACTCACCGCCGACGCTGCCGGTCATCCTGCATCCGGTGTAGTCCGTTTCTTCAGCACAAGGGGACCCCTGGCTGCCTGTCACGTCGCGTTGAGCGACCAACCGCAGACCGCGGTGCGGGCGCATCCGCCATGGCGTGCCGGTTTGATCGGGTACCCCATTGCTGAACCTCGCGCCGGTTTGCATGACGCGGTGCACAATCCCTGGATGAAAGCTCCCCCCAGACTCCAGCCCCTGATCGACGAAGGTCTCATCGACTCGGTCGTGCGCCAGCTGATGAGCGGCAAGGAAGCCATGGTGTTTGTGGTGCGCTGTGGTGACGAAACCCGCTGCGCCAAGATTTACAAGGAGGCCACGCATCGCAGCTTTCGCCAGGCAGTGGACTACACCGAAAACCGCAAGGTCAAGAACTCACGCTCGGCCCGCGCCATGGCCAAGGGCAGCCGGTTCGGGCGCCAGGAGCAAGAGGCCGCCTGGCAAAGCGCGGAGGTGTCCGCGCTCTACCGCCTGGCCGCCGCCGGCGTGCGGGTGCCGCAGCCCTACAACTTTCAGGATGGCGTGCTGCTGATGGAGCTCGTGACGGACGCGAACGGCGACGCTGCTCCACGACTGAACGATGTGGCCTTCACACCTGCACAAGCGCTGGCCCACCACGCCACGCTGATCGTCGAGGTGGTGCGCATGCTGTGTGCGGGGGTTGTGCATGGGGATTTGTCGGAATTCAATATCCTCCTGGCGCACGGCGATGTGGAGGGTGACGACGATGGCGTGGACTTTCCCGTGATCATTGACCTGCCGCAGGCGGTGGACGCCGCCGGCAACAACCACGCGCAACGCATGTTGTTGCGTGACGTCGGTAATCTGCGTGATTTCTTCGGCCAGTTTGCCCCGGTATTGCTGAGCACCGACTATGGCCCCGAAATCTGGAGTCTGTACCAGGCGGGCCTGTTGACCGTGGATACACCACTCACCGGCCACTTTGAGCGCGCCCATGCCGATGTGGACATGCAGGCCGTTCTGCGCGAGATAGACGATGCGCGGGCGGAGGATGCTGCGCGCCGGCTGCGCATGGCGCTGGCAACGGCCTCGTAGACCGCCCCCGCCAGGACCGCGGATGGGACCGTCCTGGCGTCGAGCCATGCCAGGCTGCGCGCGGGCTGCATCGCCCATCAGTTCGTTGTTGCGCACCGGCGCGCCTGGCCCCTTTCAGCGACTGGGTCGCCTCACGGTTCCTGCGCCAGCAGGCGCATGCGCCGGCAAGCTTCCTGCAGCACCTCCACCGGCTCGACCAAGCCCAGGCGCACATGCCCTGCCGCCTGCTGACCGAATGGGTCGCCGGGCAACACCGACACCGCATGGCGGCGCAGCAACAACTCGGCGAAGGCCTGCGCGCTGTGGCCGGTGGCACGAATGTCGACCATCACGAACATGCCGGCAGCCGGCCGGAACGCCGACAGCCCCGGCACATCCGACAGGGCGGCACACACGGCATCGCGCCGACGCCGGTATTCCTCGTGCATGCGGGGCAGTTCCGGCAGCTCTGCCTCCAGTGCCACGCAGGCCGCCTGCTGGATGAACGGCGGACAGCCATACAACATGCCCAGCGCCAGGCGGCCGAGGTGCCCGATGAGTTCCGGTGGCCCCAGTACCCAGCCGATGCGCCAGCCGGTCATCGCGTGCGACTTCGACAAGCTGCTGATGGTGGCCGTGCGCTCGGCCATTCCCGGCAGGCCGGACGGGGGGATCGCCTCGCCCTCGAACACCAGGTCGGCGTACACCTCGTCGGAGATCAGCCACAGGTCGTGGCGCCGGCACAACGCGGCCAGCTCCAGCCAGGCGGCGCGTGGCAGCACGGCGCCGGTGGGGTTGTGCGGCGAATTGATCACCAGTGCACGGGTGCGGGGCGTGACGGCAGCCGCGATCTCGGCGACGCGGGGCTGGAAGCCGTCCTGCGGCCGGGCCGGAACCCGGACCACGTCGGCATGGCAGGCGCCGAACACCGCCTCGTACGTGACGTACCACGGATCGATGACGATCACCTCGTCACCCGCCTGCAGCAGGCACTGCGCCACGCTGTACAAGCCACACTGCGCACCGGGCAGCACGGCCACCTGGGCCGGGTCCCAGGGCTGCCCGGTCGCCAGTGCATGGCGGCGGGCGATGGCCTCGCGCAGGCGCGGCAGGCCCTGGATCGACGCATAGTGGGTGTCGCCGGCGCGCAGGCTCCGGATCGCCGCCTCCACCACCGGCGCCGGGGTGTCGAAATCGGGATCACCGACCGACAGGATGATCACCGGCTCGCCGGCGTCGCGGCGGCGGTTGGCCTCGTAGTGCAGGGCCCAGGCTGCGGACCCTTCGCCCTGGATGCGCCGGGTCAGGCTGGAATAGTGCATGGCGACGACTGTACGACAGCCGTCACGACGATGGAAGCGATTGCAAGGGTGGCCTTCGTGGTTCCGGGTAAGGTGGCAGTGTGACCCGCCAAACCTGTCTGCAACAGATATCAGTCTGCCCTTGGCCTGCGCGCGCAGGCCCGTGCAGCAGAAAGTCAGTGCCGGCTTATAATCACTTTCGCTTCGTCCATGCTTCGCTTTTCTTTCACGCGCTTGCAGTCCACATGCCTTCTAGGCCCGCGCAGTTCGGACGTGTTCGACCACCTTCAATGCCATGACCGAAATACGCGCCTCCTTTGTCGACGACGGGCTCTCGCCCTGGCTTGACCAGGCCACCGACGCCGACCTCGACACTCTGAACTTCGGCGTCATCGGCTTCGACACCGATGGTGTCGTGCGGCGCTACAACAGTTTTGAATCCATAGCCGCGGGCCTGTCACCGGATCGGGTCATCGGCCATGCACTTTTTACGGTGGTAGCCCCCTGCATGAACAACTTCATGGTGGCGCAGCGGTTCGACGACGCGCAAATGGCCGCCACCGCGCTCGACGCCACCATCGATTACGTGCTGACGCTGCGCATGCGCCCGGTCAAGGTCAAGCTGCGCCTGCTGGCCGGCCCGCAGGCCGGGCTACGCTACGTGCTCGTCCAGCGCTAGCCCTGAGCGAAGAAAAGACCATGGCCATAGGTGTCGAGGAGGAATACGAGGCGCTGCTGCAGTTCCTGTACATGGCACCGATCGGCCTGATGCAGACCCGCCTGGACGGCGAGATCCTGATGGTCAACCCCCTGTGTGCGCAACTGTTGATGCCGCTGTCGCGCGATGGCGACATGGCCAACCTGTTCATCGCCATGGAAAGTGTTGCTCCCGATCTGCGGCAACGCGTGCAGGCCTTCGGTCCCCCGCATGGCATGGTGTGCGACAGCCTGCAATTGCAGGTGAACGCCGGCCAGGCAGGCCGCAAGGATGTGCAGTTTCTGTCGCTCAGCCTGCTGAAGCTCGACGCGCACCGCCTGATGGTCGTGCTCAGCGATGTGAGCCAATCGGTCAAGCGCGACCGCGAACTGCAGCGTAGCCAGGCGTGGATCCAGACCATCATGACCGGCATCACCGACTACGCGCTGTTGTCCCTGGACGACCAGGGCCGCGTACAGCATTGGCATACCGGTGTGGAACGCGTCACCGGTTTTGATAGCGCTGCCACGGTGGGCCGTTCCTTTGCTCTGTTTTATCCGGGCGACACCATGCCCGCCGAACGCGTGCTGGATCGCCTGCACGAGGCGGACGCCAGTGGTTGGAGCCTCGACGAAGGCTGGCGCATGCGCGCCGATGGATCGCGTTATTGGGGCAGTTCGCTGATTGCGCCGCTCCATGGTCCGAACGAGGTCGAGCCTGAGGAACGCGCCTACAGCCTGATCCTGCGTGATGTCTCAGAACACCGCGAGGCCAGCGAGGCGTTGCGCCAGTCCATATCCTGCGACCACCTCACCGGCCTGGCCAACCGGCGCGCCTTTTTCGAGGCCGCAGAGCTCGAGATCCAGCGCTGGACCCGTGCCCCGCGTCCCCTGTCTCTCGTGATGGTGGACGCCGACCTTTTCAAGTCTGTCAACGACCAGCACGGGCATGCGGCAGGAGATGCCGTGTTGCGCCATCTTGCGGCTGGCCTGTTGTCCACATTCCGTGCCATGGATGTGGTGGCCCGCATCGGAGGCGAGGAGTTCGTGGTGTTGTTGCCCGGTACCACGTTAGAAGGCGCCGAGATGGTGGCAGAGCGGCTATGCCGCAACATTGCCCAACAGGTGGTGGATGTGGACGGCGTTGCCATACGCTACACGGTGAGCGCCGGTGTTGCCGAGATGGAGCCAGGCGTTGCTGGCTTGGACGCCCTGGTCAAGCGGGCTGACATGGCTCTGTACTCGGCCAAGACCCACGGACGTAACCGGGTGGAGCGCTGGCGCGCCGACACTACCCGGCCGCAGGCTGCTCCATTGCCGGTGTGAACCAGGAAATGGGCATCAAGCCGGATTCCAGCGCGTCCGCTTATGAGGCGCTGCTCCAGTTTCTCTACCAGGCCCCCATCGGGCTGCTCCAGTCCACGCTGGACGGCGAGATCACCATGATCAATCCGATGTCGGCCCAGTTGCTGCTGCCGCTGGCAGCAGACGGCAACCTGCTCAACCTGTTCGATGTTTTGTCGAATGTCGCGCCGCAACTGCGTGCGCTGGTGGCGGCACATGGCGCGCCCGATGGCGTCATCTGCGATTCGCTGCGCCTGCCGGTGGAGGCGCCCGCAGCCGATCGCTCGGCCCCCAGGACGCTGGCGTTGCGGTTGGTCAAACTGGACGAGGCGACCCTCATGGCCAGCGTCAGTGACGCCACCGGCGCGGCGCAGCGCGAGCAGGAAAGGCTCACCTCGCAATTGTGGGATGCCACGCGCATCGACAAGCTGACCGCCATGCCCAACCGCGTGGTGGCGCTGGAGCACATCAAGCGCGGGCTGCAAAACGCGCGGAGCGACCCAACCTACCAATTCGCTGTGTTGTTCATCAATGCAGACCGCTTCAGCCGCATCAACGTCACGCTCGGCCCGGCCGCTGGGGACGACCTGCTTCTCCTGATCGCCGGCCGCCTGACCGGCGCCCTGCGTCTGGGAGCCAGCGTGGGGCGTACGGCGCAGCCGGTACAAACCGCAGCCCGGCTGGGGGGTGACGAGTTCGTGGTGGTGCTGGAGGGCTTGCGCCGTGCCGACGATGTGCACGGCATTGCCCAGCGTTTGGTGCAGGCGCTGTGCAAGCCGTATGTCATTGGCGATCGCCCGTTGCACGCCACGGTGAGCATAGGCGTCGTGTTGCGCGACCCGGTGGATGGCGATGCAGATTCGGTGCTGCAGGACGCGACCCTGGCGATGAAAGAGGCCAAGCGTGCCGGCGGCGCGCGGTATTGTCTGTTCGACCCGGCAATGAAAGAACGCGCATGGCGCCGCGGCAGCCTGGAGAGCGGTTTGCGCCAGGCACTGGCTGCGGGTGAGCTGTTTGTGGTGTACCAGCCGATCGTGGAACTGGGTCATGGCGGGGTCACTGGCGTCGAGGCACTGGTGCGGTGGCAGCACCCGGTGCGCGGCGTGGTGTCCCCGGTCGAGTTCATCGAAATCGCCGAAGAAACCGGCCTCATCGGTGCGCTGGGCGAGTTTGTCCTGCACCAGGCCTGCCGACAGTTTGTGCAGTGGCAGGTTGCGCTCGGCACCCAGGCGCCTCAAACGCTGTCGGTCAACTTGTCGCGGGCGCAGATCGTCGAGTCCACGCTGGTGGACATGGTGCGCCGGGCGCTGGAGACGAGCGGCCTGGCGGTGCACCACCTGCAGTTGGAGGTCACCGAGAGCCTGGCGGCGCAGGACGCGCAGATCCAGGATCGCCTGCACGAGCTCAAGGCGCTGGGGCTCACGCTGGCGCTGGACGACTTCGGCACCGGTTACTCGTCGCTGGCCAGCCTGCACCAGCTGCCGGTGGACGTGGTCAAGATCGACCGATCCTTCGTCCAACAGGTGGAGAACAGCGCGCACCACCGGGTGCTGGTCGAGGCCACTGTGCGGGTGGCCCGCAGCCTGGGCATGCGTACGGTGGCCGAAGGCATCGAAACCGAAGGACAGGCCTCGGTGCTGGCGGCGCTGCAATGCGAAAAGGGCCAGGGCTACCTGTACGCCCGGCCCCTGCCCGCCGAAGACCTGCCGGCCTGGCTGGCCGGGTACCAGCCGCGCACGCTGGCGCCGTCCAGCGGGGTGCCGGTGACGCCGACCGGTAAATTGCTGGAGTGCCTGGAGCGCAGCCATATCGGAATCGCCTTGTTCGACCCGCAGGAGCGCATGGCCTATGCGAATCGGAGTTTCCTGCGCACCTTTTGGGACGGACGGGAAGGCTTGCCGACCTGGGAAGAGATGATGCGCCAGTCGCACCAGCACCGGCACGGCGTGCAGATCGATACCGACGACATCGACGGCTGGATCGCCAATGTGCGCAAGCGCTACCGCCAGCAGCCGCACCGGACCTTCGAGTCCGACATGGCCGACGGCAGCTGGCAGCGTGTGAGCGAAGAGACGCGCCCGGACGGGTGGCAGCTGACCGTGACCTCCGATGTCACACCGCTCAAGGTCAACGAAGCCGAGTTGCGGCGCGCGCACGATCTCGCGCTGATAGCCTCCGTCACCGATCCGCTGACCGGTTTGCCGAATCGGCGCTTTGTCTTCAACCGACTGGCCGAACTGATGACCGAGGCCGCCGAGTTGCGTATTCCGCTGGCGGTGGCCGCGATCGATCTCGACGAGTTCAAGGGCATCAACGACAGTTATGGCCATTCCGTGGGCGACCGTGTGCTGGTCTGGTTCGCCCAGCGCCTCGCGGCGACTGTCCGACAACGCGATGCGGTCGGACGCATCGGCGGCGAGGAGTTCCTGCTGGTGCTGGCCAATACCGGGCGCCAGGGGGCGGAGCGGGTGCTGTCGGAGCTTCGAGCGGTATTGTTCGACGAACCGCTGCCGCTCAAGAGCACCGGCTTGCGCGTTTTTTTCTCGGCTGGTATTGCCGAAGCGCATCCGGCCGACACCCCCGAATCCCTGTGCCAGCGCGCCGACCGGGGGTTGTACCGTGCCAAGCGCGCAGGTCGTGGACAAGACTGTTTTGTTGCCGTGACCGACGCCGAGAGCCAGCCGGCACCGCTGCGCCGCTGATGGGTCTGCCCGCCTGGTGGCGGGGTTTTAAGTCCGTCGTGGTCGGATCAATGGCTTTGGTACGCCTATGTGCGCCTGCCCACATACGGGGCGCACGCGCACGGGCATCATGGCGCATTGCAACCCAGGAGAAGCGCATGGACAAAGCCAACCCCCCCAGATCCTTTGGTGTGTTCAAGCCGGTGGGGCACACCGTGATCGCCTTTGCCAACACAGATCTGCTGGAAGCCGCCGCAGGCGCGTTGCTGCAGGCCGGATTCCAGGCCTGCGACCTGGTGCGCTACACCCCGGCAGAGATGATGGCGCAGGCCGATTCCGACATCCATACCGCCAGTCCGTGGGCGTCGGTCGGGCAGGACCTCAATCTGGTGAAGGCCCATCGGGCGCTGGCGGAGCGTGGTTGCAGCTTTCTGGTCGTCGAGACGGCGGATTCCTCCAGGGAGCAAGCCGTCGATCAAGTGGTGCAGTCCATGCATGCCAGCGCGGCACAACGTTTCGGGTCGCTCATCGTCGAAGAGCTGGTCGTAGCGGACGACGACAGAACCCAGTCATTCGAGTCGGCGGACACCGGACTGGATCTCGACACGTCCGCCCTCTCCAAGCCGCGCTGACGCCAGCGCAGAGATCAACTGCTGTGCCGGGCCTGCAGCAGACCGGCTACAGCGTGTACTCGACGTTGAACTCGAAGATTTCGTTGGTGCGGCAGTAGGGCTCGAGCAGGCGGCCGATGGCTTTCATCCGGGCCGACTGCAGCTCGCCGTTGGCCCAGAACTCGTCACGCACATGCGCCATGACCACTTCGCCGATCACCAGGCTCGACACGCTGGGGTGTTCTCCGAACTCGATGATCTGGACCAGTCGGCATTCGAAGTTGACCGGCGACTCCAGCACCATCGGCGAGCGGACCAGGTCGGCCGGGACGGCGGTCAGCCCGCATTCGGTGAATTCGCTCACATTGTCGGGGTACTCGCCGCCGGACTTGTTCATCGCCTCGGCGATGCTCTCGATCACCGGCACGTTGACGACAAACTCGCGGGCGAACTCGATGTTTCGCAGGGTATCTTTTTTCTCGCCACCCTTGCGCCGGCGCGTGGACAACGAAAACGACAACATCGGCGGCTTGACGCAGGCGATGCTGATCGAGCTCAGTGGCGCCACATTCTGGACACCGTTCTCGCCCAGTGTGGACACCAGAGCGATCGGGCGCGGAACGACGGCGCCGGCCAGCAGGTGGTGCAGATCCCGAAAGTCCATGCCGGTCGGATTGATTTTCATGGGCAGAAGGCAATGTCGCGGTGAAGGGGGAGGCACGATTGTCGCGCCGCATCAGCCGGCGCGTGCGGCTGCATGGCGGCCGGCGTTGAAGCCGAACACGATCGCGGGCCCCAGCGTACCGCCGGCGCCGCCGTAGACCATGCCGGTCGGCCCGGCCATCACGTTGCCGGCCGCGTACAGGCCCGGGATCACGCCACCGTCAACATCGAGCACCGCACCGTCGCGGTTGGTGCGCGGCCCGCCCTTGGTGCCCAGGGTGCTGCTTTCCAGCTGCAGTGCGTAGTAGGGCCCCTCGTGGATGGGCCCGATGGTCGAGCTTTTGGCCGGATACCGGGTGATGTCGCCATTGAAACCGTCGTAGGCCGAGTTGCCGCGGCCGAAGTCCGGGTCGTGGCCGGTAGCGGCGTGGCCGTTCCAGCGCGTCACGGTGGCGTTCAGTCCGGCGGCGTCGACGCCGATTTTTTCGGCCAGGGCCGCCAGCGTGGGTGCACTGGGCACCCAGTCCGGCATGGCGCCGCCGATGGGCACATCGAGAAAGCCGTAGTAGCGCGCCATCTGGCTGTCGAAGATGATCCAGCACGGCAGGTTGCCGTAGTCGAACTGGCTCGGATCCAGATGGTGGAAGGCGCCGGCAATCGCGTTGTAGTTGGTGGCTTCGTTCACAAAGCGCTGGCCGCGCCGGTTGACCATGATGGTGCCGGGCAGCGCGCGCTCGCGCAGGATCAGGGCCACCTTTTGCTCGCCGTACTGCTTTGCGCCGGGAATTCTGGCGGCTGGCATCCACCAGGCCTCGCGCATGTTGCCCAACTGGGCGCCGACGCGCATGGCCATCTTGAGGCCGTCGCCGGTGTTGGTGGGTATGCTGGCCGGGTGCTGCATGGGTCCGCGCAGGAAGTTGACGGCCAGTTCCCGGTTCCACTCGAAGCCGCCGGTGGCCAGGATCACGCCGCCCCGGGCGTGCACCACCTGCACGCCACCGGCGCGGGCAATCCGCACACCCACCACCTTGCCGTTGTCGGTGATGAGTTCGGTGGCGCGGGCGCCCGTCGCGGGCTCGAAGCCGCGCTCCAGGCAGGCCTTCAGCAGGCCGCCGATCATGCCGCGCCCGCGCCCGTTGACCTTGTGCTTGCGCCGGCGCGCCAGTTCGGCCTCATCGATGCGTCCGTTGCCACCGCCCCGCGGCGAGTCCAGCGTGGTCAGGTAGACGTCGCCAGTGGCCGGATCCGAGAACTGCCCGATGCCGATGCGCGGCGCCCAGTCGCCCAGCGTGTCGAATGCCGTGGTCGTGGGCTCGATGGACCGGCCGCCCTGGGGCTTGCCGCCGGGCCGCTCGGCATGGTAGTCGGGGATGCGCAGCAGCTGAAAGCGCAGCGGCGTGCGGGATTCGAGGTACTCGATGACCGGTACCGTGCCGTCGACCAGTGCCTCGGCCAGGTCGTCCTGGATCAGGCCGTGCGACAGCGAGCGCAGGTACAACAGCGCGTCTTCGCGCGAGTCGTGCAGCCCGGCCTTGGCTGCCAGCGGGTTGCAGGGCAGCCAGCACACGCCACCCGACAAGGCGGTTGTGCCGCCGATCACTTCGGCCTTTTCGAACAAACCGACGTGGGCACCGGCGTCGTGGGCCGCCAGCGCGGCCACCATGCCGGCAGCGCCGGTGCCCAGGACGACGACATCGAACGTGTTGGATTGCATCAGAATTTTTTGAAGTGGTATCCCAGCTGGGGCGAATTGTTTCCCATACAGAAACTAAGTTTCTTGAGTGGAAATTCTAGGCCACAATGCCGGCGGGCGGCATGCGGGTTATCCCGGTACGGTGCGCGACCTGCTGCTGGCCGCTGGTCAGCCCCGCAGCTGAAGCGGCTCAGTCGGAAGTCGGCAGGGTAATCGGGCGGGGCTTGCCGGCGTCGTCGATGGCCACGTAGGTGACCGACGCCTCGGTCACCTTGACATAGGTGCGCTGCGCATGGATGCGCTCGGCATACACCTCGACCTGCACCGTGATGGAGGTACGCCCGATGCGGGTGAGCGAGGCGAACAGCGACAGGATGTCGCCTACCCGCACCGGTTGCTTGAACACGAACTGGTTGACGGCCACCGTCGCCTGGCGCCCCTGGGTGTAGCGCGCCGGGATCACCGCACCGGCCAGGTCCACCTGTGCCATGACCCAGCCGCCGAAGATGTCGCCATTGGCATTGCAGTCCGCCGGCATCGGGATTACCTTGAGCACCAACTCCTTGTCGGTGGGCAGTTGCACGGGGACGGTCGGGGCGGTGTCGGACATGGGTTCAGTCTTTCGGGTTGGCAGAGGCAAAGAAGCCGAGCAGCTGGCGTTCGACCTCGCGGGGGTTTTCTTCGCACAACCAATGGCCAGCATCGGCAACCAGCCGGAATTGCCCGTGCTGGGCGATCTCGTGCGTCATGCCTTCGAGCAGGCCGCCGCTGGCGCTGGCACCGGCGCCCAGCACCAGTACCGGCATGTCGAGCTTGCGCGAGAGGCAGGGCTGGTTGTCACGCGCGTCCTGGTCCCAGGCGCGGTAGAGCTCAAAGCCGGCCCGCATGGCGCCAGGTGCGGAATAGGCATCGACATAGACGGCAATGTCCGACGCCGACATCGCGTCCGGCCGCGTGAAACGGCTCCTGAAGAACAGCGTCAGGTACTCGCGCTCGCGGCCTGCCACGAGCAACTCAGGCAGGTCACGCACGTTGTGGAAGTTGGCATGCCAGGCGCGCGGCATGGCGCGCACCTGGTCCAGCGCGGCGGTGCCTGGGAGCGGCGCGTCCATCAGCACGAGTTGTTGCACCTCGTCGGGGTGCATGGCGGCATACCGGTAGGCGACCATGGCGCCGATGTCGTGGCCCACCACGCGCACGCGCCGGTGGCCGAGCTGGTGCACCAAAGCGCGCAGGTCTTCCATCACCGTGTGCTTGTCATAGCCGCCCTGCGGGCGATCCGAGTCGCCTGCGCCGCGGTAGTCTGGGGCGATCACGGTGTAGTGTTCCGCCAGCGCAGGCATCACATGGCGCCACTCCTGCCAGGTCTGTGGAAAGCCGTGGATCAGCAGCACCGGGTCGCCTGCGCCGGAAATGGCGTAGTGCAATCGCAAGCCCGGTAGCTGGGCGTAACAGCGTTCTATGGAGTGCATGGCGGTGGCCTTGTTCGCGCCGGGGCGGTCTGGCACGGTCACAATGGTGGGTTGACCATGTCTCTGAACTTGATTGTCCCCCATGCGCCGCGCCGCTGAACACACTGCCCCTGGCCCTGCACCGGCCCAGTCCGGGGCCAGTCCCGCCCCCCGCTCCGACTGGACAACCCTGCAGCGGCTGTTTCCCTACCTCTGGCAGTACAAGTGGCGTGTGCTGGCGGCGCTGGGCTTCATGGTGGCTGCCAAGGTGGCCAACGTGGGTGTGCCGCTGCTGCTCAAGACTCTGGTGGACACCATGAGCCCCAACGGCGGGCGCAATCCGATCGCCGGTGCCCCGGCGATCATGCAGGCGGTGCTGGTGGTGCCGGTGGCACTGGTGCTCGCCTATGGTCTGCTGCGTTTGTCCACCTCGCTGTTTGCGGAGTTGCGCGAGCTGATCTTCGCCAAGGCCACGGAAGGCGCGGCGCGCAGCATCTCCCTGGAGGTGTTTCGCCACCTGCATGCCTTGAGCCTGCGTTTCCACCTCGAGCGCCAGACCGGCGGCATGACGCGCGACATCGAGCGCGGCACGCGCGGCGTGCATTCGCTCATTTCGTATTCGCTGTACAGCATCATCCCCACGCTGATCGAGGTCACGCTGGTGCTGACGCTGCTGGCGGTCAAGTTCGATGTCTGGTTTGCCTGGATCACCATCATCGCGCTGGTGTTCTACATCAGCTTCACCGTCACCGTGACCGAATGGCGCACCAAGTTCCGCAAGGAGATGAACGAGCTGGATTCAACCGCGCACAGCCGCGCGATCGACTCGCTGTTGAATTACGAGACCGTCAAGTACTTCAACAACGAGGAGTTCGAGGCCCGGCGTTACGACCAGAGCCTGGAGCGCTACCGCCGCGCGGCCCTCAAGAGCCAGAGCACGCTGAGCCTGCTCAACACGGGCCAGCAACTCATCATCGCGCTCAGCCTCGTCGCCATGCTCTACCGCGCCACGCTGGGCGTGGTCGAGGGCCGCATGACGCTCGGCGATCTGGTGATGATCAACGCTTTCATGATCCAGCTCTACATTCCGCTGGGTTTTCTGGGCGTGTTGTACCGCGAGATCAAGCAGAGTTTGACCGACCTGGACAAGATGTTCCGCCTGCTCGAGAAGGAACGCGAGATCGCCGACCGGCCCGCAGCACCCCCGCTGCAGCTGGACGCGGCGCCGACCGTGCGCTTTGAGCAGGTGTTCTTTGCCTACGACACCGGCCAGGCCGACGGCGTGGCCGGGCGGCCGATCCTGCAGGATGTGAGCTTCGAGATTCCGGCCGGCAAGACGGTGGCGGTGGTGGGGCCCTCGGGGGCCGGCAAGTCGACGCTGTCGCGCCTGTTGTTTCGCTTTTACGATGTGCAGCAGGGGCGCATCACCATCGACGGGCGCGACATCAAGGACCTGACCCAGACCAGCGTGCGCCGTGCCATCGGCATCGTGCCGCAGGACACGGTGCTCTTCAACGACACCATCGAGTACAACATCGCCTACGGCAGCCCGGGTGCGACCCGTGCCCAGGTGGAAGAGGCGGCCCGTTCAGCCCGTATCCACGACTTCATCGCCAGCACGCCGGCCGGATACGGCGCGATGGTCGGCGAGCGCGGGCTCAAGCTGTCTGGCGGCGAGAAGCAGCGGGTTGCGATCGCGCGAACGCTGCTCAAGAACCCGCCGATCATGATCTTCGACGAGGCCACCAGCGCACTGGACTCTGCCAACGAGCGCGCCATCCAGGCCGAGCTGCAGGGCGTGGCCCGCAACAAGACCACGCTGGTGATCGCGCACCGCCTGTCCACCGTCGTGGACGCCCACGAGATCCTGGTGATGGACGGCGGGCGCATCGTGGAGCGTGGCCCGCACGCCGAGCTGCTGGCCGCGAATGGGCCGTATGCCCGGATGTGGGCCTTGCAGCAGTCGGGTGGGGAGTGAGGCGGCGCACTCCACCGATGAAGATGCGGGTATTGCCGGCAAAGCGATAGGGCGGAATCTCCAGGTTGCTGGCGGCCGGCTTGTTCCTGAACACGCGCCCCGCTCCGTCGAAAGTCGATCCATGGCAGGGGCAGAAGTAGCCACCCGGCCAGTCGGCGGGCAGGCCCGCATTGGCGGAGCCCACCGGGGCACGGTTCGGCGAGCAGCCCAGATGCGTGCAGATACCGATAGCCACGAAAAATTCGGGCTCGATAGCTCTTGCTGCGTTCTTCGCATAGACCGGCTGCTGCTCCCTGGTTGACTGCGGATCCACCAGCTGCGCATCGTGGCCTTGCAGCGCGGTCAGCATCGCCGGTGTGCGTCGCACGATCCACACGGGCAGGCCGCGCCACTCGATGGTCTTGGCGCCCCCCGCAGGGATGTCCCAAACGTCCCGCCGCCGCAGTCAAGACCACCCAATGGCGTCGGTTGGAATCTAACGGGAGGTGCGAAATGGGGAAGGCAGTATCTATGGTCGTTGGCTCGTATTGGCTACGGTTCAATCAATCCGGATGGCCTGGTTGGGGCTCGGTGAGGCCGCCGTGTTCGCCTGCCCTGGTCGTGCCCCAGCGACCCGCGGGGCATGACTTGGGCCGCGAAGGCGCTGACGTCGGTGCGTCAGCTAGAACCGGGCGCGCCAATGCACAGACCTCGGCCGGGAAAAGCAGGTGGGCTTCGCAGTGCCATCGACGCAGGCTGCGTGCAAAACCCCACGGGAGCTACAGGACTCCAGGGTGCGCCAGGAAGCGTCGTGGAGTACCTACCGCGAATACAACTTCAACGTCGGCCAGGATGACATTCAGACCATGGACAGTACCAAGGCTCGAGAAGTCGCTGTCTATCTTGATACGAACCCAAATGCGTGCGTGGCCGTCGACAAACCTGTGATCGTGGCCCTTGGCACCGTGCGGGTCCTGCCTCGAACCGCTGCAGGCCGAGCCCCTCTTCGCGATGGTTGGTACCTGCAGCGAGCGGCCCCCGCGGCCCGGGCAGCGATGCCGCCTCAGACCTTGTTCTGTCCGAGCGCGCTGGTCATGGCAGGTTGGCCCGTGGCAACCACAAAGATCCGGTCAGCGCCCACCTTCAAGGGCATCGAACCTGCCGCGGTAAGCCTGACCCTGCCTGACCCTGCTTGACCCTGCCTGACCCTACCAGGGCCTGCGGTGTCACCTTTCGAACAAGCCCCGCGCGCGGCGCCGCACCGCGGCGCTGACCGCCATCAGGCCGACCAGCATCAGAGCGTAGCTTTCCGGCTCTGGCACGGCCGCGATGGTCACGCGGTAGGCGAGGAACATGGTGTCGATGTCCTTGCCGTCGTTGTAGGCGCGGCCAACCTGAAAGCCATCGGTTGTGGCGAAGTCATTGTCGTTGGCGACAAAGAGGAAATAGTCGTTCGGCCGGCGCGGGTCCAGCGTTGGCAGCAACACCAGCCCTTCCCACTTTTCCGACAGATTGTCGAAGCCCGGCACCACACCGTTGACCATGCCGAAGCGCGCCAGCTGCGCGTTGTCGTTGATGTCGAGGAAAGGCATGTACTGCGCTGGAGTGATGGCCGGATTCAGCACGCCGCCCGCTGCGATGACCGATTCGAAGCTTTGACCGAGGATATTGGTGGCGCTGCTGATGTCGATCACGTCGACCCGGCGCAGCTTCGATTCCTGGGTACCCACCTGGAAACCGTTGCTGTCGCGCGGCAGGATCAGCAACTGGGTGTCGGACAGTGCCAGTATCTCGCTCTGTGCTGCCACCAGTGTGTTCGCGCCCTGTTGGAACTTCGGCAGTTGCACCGCGTATTCACCGGTCAGCGCGATTTGGTCCAGATTGCTGATGTCGTAGGTGAACAGGCGCGTGTTGTTGCGCGTGGCGGCGTTGGCGAGGTCCTGCCGCGCAGCACTCTGCAGTGCGACGAACAGTTTCTTGCCGTCTGGCGACAACGACAGACCTTCAAAGCCCTGGTTGTTCGCGCGACCGAAAGTCGGGTTGGTCGGGCTTGGGGGCAGCTGGCCGGCGGTGGGGTTGTTCGAGCTGTAGTCGGGTACGCCGTTGCGCTGCGGGCGCACCGAACTGGCGATGGGCAGGGCACCCATGAATTCGCCGGTTGCCGCAAAGCGGTAGATCGACGGGCCGTATTCGTCGCTGATGAGGCGCGAGCCATCCGACAGCAGCACGATGCCTTCAGCGTCCAGACTGAGCTTGCCATTGAAGGCCTGGGGCAGTTGGGGCAGCAGGGACGTGGCGGGACGCGCGCCACCGGTCGCGACACCGCCGGGTACTGGGTCGAGGCCGCTGAACGGTCGCGTACCGCCGCCGGACAGGGTTTCGAAGAGCCGGGTCGACTGCGCCAGCGTCAGCCCGATCTGGTTCTGGCCGAGCCCGGTCGCGCCGCTGGCGGCAGGGGTGAAGTTGACGGTGATCTGGTTGATGCGTGCCGAATAATCGATGGTGCCAGCGATGTTGTAGCCGCGGTCGGGCGAGGCGAAGAACGTGCCGCTGTAGCGGTTGCCGCTGCGCACCCACGACGTCGGATCGGCCACCAGGCCGGAGATCGAGCCGAAGGTGTCGCCGTGCTCGTCACGCAGATTGGCGGCCATCCGGCCGACGCCGACCAGTTCATGCAGCGTGAAGGTGGTGCCGTTGAATACGGACTGGGCCAGCGCAAGCGGTGCGCTTCCCAGCCCGATCGTTAGGGCCAGTGCCAAGCGGGATAAACGGGCAATCGGGGTATTCATGGGACCTCCTGGGGGGCGCGGTTGTTGTCGACGATTGTTCAAGTTTCCACCGGCGGCATGACCGTGCTGTGACAGGCGATCAACACGCCTGCCCTGCAGCGATCGGCGCTGCTGGTGGTGCCGTCGACGCCCCCGTCACCGATGGCGGTTTCGACGCATTGCGGGCCGGCGAAGCCCGCCAATGCTCGTTCCGTAGTCGCTCGTGTGTTGAGGTCAGGACCCTGTTTCTGCCCGTCCCGAACGCCAAAGCGCTGCGGTAACGCCAGGGGATACGGGGCACCACCCCGGGTTTGATTTTTGAAGTCTCGTGGCTGGCCGCCTCGGCATGCGGCATGGGTGCTGAAACCGCCCTGCCCGTGCAAGAAGCCGTGGTTTTTGCGGTGCCGCACGGCTCTAAACCGGGCTTTCTACGCTTGCGCACCCGCTCCAGCCTGAACCGACAGACAAACACCATGAATCCATCTGACTTGATTGACCGCTTCCGAGAGCGCACCGCCGCTGAAAAACTGGTATTGGCCAGCTTGGCCCTGGTTGAAGTGGCGCCTGGCAAAAGTCGCTTGGTGGAGTACTTGCGCCAGGGGGGCTTTCGATCGCAGGCCGATATTGCCTACACCAATGCATCCATCGACAACGTCTTGTCCGGGCTGATACAGGTGGGCCTGGTCGATAACACGGCCGAGGGTGGATTCCGCTGCGCCAGTGCCGTACCGGTCAGCGCACTCAGAGGCGCTATGGCGGATGGCACTTTCAACAAGATCTGTGATGCCGTTGATACGGTGGACCGGGCGAATTCTTCCGTTGGACGCTCCCATCCCACCAACGCACATAACGCCCGCGTGATGCTGCGCATGGCCTTGCTGCGGCAACGGGAAATGGTGGACGTGCACCGCTGCTTGTCGTCTCTTTTCGAAACCATCCATACTTATGATCAACACCCCTACATCGAACTGTTCGGGCGGCCGTTTGACCCTGAATTTCTAGCTCTTTTGCTGCCCGAGGCGCAACAAGAAGTGTTGTCGCTCCTATTGCGTGATGCATTGCATCGGCTGGCTCCGGTGGCCCCCCTGGCGCAGGCGGTGCAGCGCTTGCTTGGCGCTTCAAAAACCCCTGCAGCGCTTTTCATGCCGGTCTACGCCGAACTGTGCCTGCTGTGTGGTCGCTTTGATCAGGCGATTGAATTGGCGGGCTCGCACGAAGATGCCAGTGCGCAACTCATTCGCAGTGCCGCCTGGCTGCTCAAGGGCGATCTGGCCGGCGCCATCACGGGTTTTGAGGCCGCGCTGAAAACACTCCGCGCCGCAAGCGGCAAACGCCAGGTGGTTTTTGGCGGCTTTTGTGGTTACCTGCATGTGCTGGCATTGCTGCGCAGCGGCGACGAGAGGCTGAAAAAGAAGGCGCAGGTCTTCATGGCTCTGGGCTTGCGCACCTCGGGCGCCAACTTGCTGGTCTTCAACCGCTTGCAGTTCTTCAACGACGTCAACCGGGGAACCCGCAGGCTAATTGACCGCGATAATCAATCGGCACCCAAAGAGCCGGTGGGCCAACTGCTGGCCGGTTTGATCGACGACTGGATCGGCGCGCCACGGAGCCTGTTGCAAGATACGGCGCTGGCAGAGCTGGGCCTGAAAGCCGAGGCGGCGGGTTTCCATTTCATCGCGGTGTAAGCCGCAGAGTTGCTGGAGTCGACCAGCAGCCAGATGGGTATGCCGGGTCATCCGGCATTTCTGGGCCGCGCCGCGCAACTGCACGAGCAATGGGGTCTGAGGTCTTTGCGCGACTGGTTCGAGCGACAAGAACCCTGGCAGCGCCAATTGGCGGCGCTGGCTAAGCTGAGCACCACCGGTGACGCGGCAGATGCGACCGGCGCGGCGCAATCCCGGCTTATCTGGGAATTACAACTTTCGACACGTAGTGCAATGCTGCACCCGCGTGAGCAAAAACGCAAGGGCAAGGCCGCGGCCCTCACTCGGACTGATCTGGGCGCTTTAGCGGGTGCTGGTTGGACATCGACGCGTTGGCGTGGCGTCTGTCAACTGAGACTGTTCAATGAAGCCGAAGCGGTACAGCTGAAGAAGCTATTCAGTCTGTCCGTCCAGTTGTCACCGCTGGGGGAGTGTTTGTCGCTGGGTTCCGGAGCAGCGCAGCGTGCAGCCGACGTCCCCACCGAGGTTGTGTCGGGCAGTTCAATTGGGATGGATGAAGTTGCCCCGCGGCACGCGCCAGCCACTGTACTTGCTGGGCGAACACAGCGGGCCGCGCGACTGACGGGTCAGTCTTGGTCGGGTGAACCTTTCGGCTCATAAATCGCCCTGTGGATGTTTTTTGTTTGCAATTAAATGATTGTAAATTTTGAGGAGTTCTCTTCGTCTGCCGCATCGAATTTTTACCCGGAGTCCCTATGCCCATTCACCGCTTTTCGCCCGCGCGGCGCACCCTGCTCAAGCAATCTGGCACCATCGCCGCCACCTCGTTCATCGGTACCATGGGCGCCTTGCATTCGCGCAATGTGCTTGCCGCCACGGGGAAGCAAATGGTCCCGGCAGTGTCGCCGTACGGTGCGGTTGCACCGGTCAACGACCTCACCACCGGCCTGCCGCTGCTGCAGTTGCCGGTCGGCTTCAGCTACAAGTCCTATGGCTGGACCGGCGACATGATGGCCGACGGCCGCCCAACGCCGAGCAACCACGACGGCATGGCGGTAGTGGAAACCCGGCGTGTCGGCCGCAGTATCGAGCATGTTCTGGTGCGCAACCACGAGCGCGGGCTGACCCCAACTTTGAACGCGGCCGTGCAGGCCGACCACAACTACGACCAAGGCCTGGTCAATGGCATCATTACTATTTTTTCTCCCGGCGGCGTCGGTCCGCGCGTTCGCTTCGGCGCAACCACGGTGACCAACCAGACTGCTGCAGACCCCGCACCGCTGGTCGGCTACGCTGGGGGCGGCACCAGCAACATGGTGTTCCGTGACGGAAACTGGCTTTCGTCGACCTCCTCCATCGGGGGCACGTTGGGCAATTGCGCCGGTGGCCCGACGCCCTGGGGGTCGTGGCTAACCTGTGAGGAGACCATCGCCGACCTTTCCGGTATCGGTGGCAAGAAGCACGGCTATGTATTCGAGACCGATTCGAATCGGGTTGACTCGATCGCCACCCCGATTGTCGAGATGGGGCGTTTCTCGCATGAGGCGGTGGCGGTCGACCCACTCACCGGCTATATCTATGAAACCGAGGACAGTCGCAACCTGAGTGCGTTGTACCGTTTCGTGCCGGACGCGCCACTGCCGTTGAGCAACGGCAGCCTGCAAAGCGGCGGCACGCTGCAGGCGGCACGTATCAAGACCATCGTCAACAAGGCGACCGCGGCGTCGCTTGAGCAGGCCAACGATCTCGGCCTGCTTAATCCGGACATCGGCGACGAGTACGAACTGGAGTGGGTCGACATCAACGATCCTGACGCCAACCCGGTGGTAGTACAGGCCCAGCCCGGCGGCATCAGCATCGGCGTGATGGCAGGGCCCACCTACGAGGCATTGACCAAAGGCTGTGCCCGCATGGCGCGTGGTGAAGGCATCTGGCACTCCGCCGGCAAGATGTTCATCGTCGACACCGCCTCGGGCCTGGACAGCAGCAGCCGACCGGGGCGCGGCGAGGGCGCGGTCTGGGTACTGACCCTGGCAACGATGCATCTGAAGGCCATCTTCGTCAGCGGCGACTCCATCGCCGGCAACAACCCGGACAATGTGACGGTCAGCCCGCGTGGCGGCGTCATCCTGTGCGAGGACGGCGGCACCGGTTCGGCAGGCGCAGCCCGCGTGCTGGGCCTCAATCCGGCGGGCGAGTCCTACGTGTTCTGCCGCAACAACATGAACTTGACCGGGGCGCAGATCAGTGGTGCCGGAAAGACTGTGGCCGTCGGCAGCTACCTCGGTATCGAGTTCGCAGGTGCCTGCTTCGAACCGTCGGGTCGGGTTTTGTTCGTCAACATCCAGACACCGGGCCTGAGCTTCGCCATCAACGGCCCGTGGGCCAAAGGCAACCTTTAAGCCAAGAGGTGACGCTGTAACTCCCAGGCAGCGCCGCGGTGTTTCAACCCCGCGCGGCGCTGCCACTCACAAATCTCAAGCAAAGGAATCGAACCCATGAAAACTCGTTTTAAGCACGTGCTCGCGGGGCTGGCGACCGCCACTGCCGCCGCTTTCGCCACCGCACCGGCGCACGCTGTCGATTATGTTGGCGCAAGTTTCGCCAGCCTGTCGGCAGGTAATTCGGTGGTGTCTTACGGCGCTGGCGCAGCACAATCCTTTGATGTGAATTTCGGTGTCCTCACCAAGGTCACGTTGGCGTTTGTCACATTCAGCGACGAGCTCTCGCCGACCATGAACTTTAATGCGCGGGTCAATAATTTCGCCGGCTTCAACATTGAAGGACTGCTGGTCAAGCTGACCGGTGGCGCGGTATTCCAGACGCCCAACGGGACTGTCACGCCCACCTTCGGCACAATCGCCAGCACCAGCGTGACGCCGGGCCTGGTTTCAACAACCTTGAGCACGGGCGAAGGTTTTGCGATCAACTTTGGCAATCCGCTGGCGCAAGTTGGCCAGACCGACTGGACCATCAACTTTTCGGCGGTTGAAGCCGGTTCCTCTTTCGACTTGACGGTGACTGCCGTGCCCGAACCCGAAACCTTCGGCATGCTGTTGGCCGGTCTCGCGCTGATGGGAATGATGGCCCGTCGCCGCAAGCCGTAGTCGCTTGCGCCACAAGCGAGCGAGCCACCCTTGCCCGGCGCAGGGGTGGCTTTTATGAGTTGATCGCAATCAACTTTGTTCGTTGAGCATCAGCGCGGATGGGGTTGAAGCTTCCCTTGACGAGCTTGCGCAGTTCGTCCTCCAGCGCGGGCAGCAGCAGTAGGAAAAGCAGTTCGTTGGATACCGCGTCCGGTCTGGCGTCCGGTCTGGGGTCATCCGGTCTGGGGTCAGGTCTCTCCTGTCTCCTCTCGGCCAATCAGCCCAACCGCAGGAGGCCGTCAGCCTGAAGGGATTGCGGTACCCATGTCGAGCAGAGAGGAGAGACCTGCCCCCCACGCTGCCCTGCACGTCTCACCGGCCCCACGGGTCGATGACGTGTACGCCCGCGGCCACAAACGGCGCCATGGGGCGCGTGGCAACCGCGAAGCCGCGGCTGGCCGCGATGGCAGCGATGAAAGCGTCGGCCAAATCCAGGGTGTGCCCGGCAGCCAGTGCTTGGCTGTGCAGCTTGGCAAAGCTGCGGGCGGCGGCTTCGTCGAAGGGCAGCACACGGCCCGCGAACAATGGCAACACCCGTGTTTCCACGGCGGCCTCAAGGTCGGCGCGGCGCCGGCCTGCTGGCAGGCGGTACACGCCGTCCATCAACTCGGCCACATTTACGGCCGTGAGGTACAGCGTTTGCGGACTTTGCCGGTCGAGCCAGACCAGTACCTGCGGGCTCGGCGCGGGCCGCAGCGGTTCAGAGACGACGTTGGCGTTGAGGACGATCACTCGAACTGCGCCAGCTCTGGCACGTTGCGATCGCGCGTCAGGTCCAGCGTCACGCCGCCCAGTTCACGGCCGATGGCCTGCAATGCCGACCCCAGCCCCACAGACGGTTTCACGGCCGCCTGAAGAATCAGTCGTATCTCGGCCTCGGTGCTGCGCCCGTTTCGCGCTGCTTGCACCTTCAGCGCGCGGCGGGTTTCCTCGGGGAGATTGCGGATAGTGATGGCACTCATTGAAGTTATTTCAAAAGAATTGAGGTAAACGATATCAAATTTGCCAGATGATGTCATCCCGCAGTCGCCCTGTGCTGTTCTCCGGACGTCGACCACCGCTATCCCCCACTCTCCCCCGGTCCGGCAGGCCGGATCGGTGGCTCGGTTGGCTCTCGGGACCGGCTGTGGTGCCGGTTGGGGTGAACGTCGTTCTTGCCCGATGCCCGACGCATATCTCCGCACCTTTCGGCTGCCGGGTTTCAGGAAATGAGGCCGGCGATGGCGCCCGCGTGAGCGGGCATGGGCGGTGCGGTGACGGGTATCAACCGGGCTGACTCAGCCATTGGGGAATCGAACGGGCCGATGCTGCAACTTCTGGCGGTTTGCAACAGCAGCAGCAATCGTCGCGGCGGCTTCCCAATGCCCGATTGGCACAGCAACTGCGGCAGGGGTTGTCCGCAGTGCTGACAGCGGACACCGCATTCGCCGATCCCGGCGGCTTACCCACCGTCGCGCGCGTCTTGCGTGAGAGGCGCCGATCGCGCTGCGGTGGATGAGCGCTTTCGACTTTCTTGGTCTAGAGGCCCGAGGGCGCGTGGACCGAGCCGCACGGCTTCGGGACCGCCGCCGTGGTTCTGGGCATGGATGTCCCCTGATGGCGGATGCTTTGGCGCGCGCGTCTTGAGAAGCTGCACCACCCCAGACTCCCCGCGCCCATCACGTGCAAGCCAACGCCTGCCCGACCAGCAGGGCGCACTGCGATGGTGCCCCGGTGCACGACGAGCGCCACAGACCTGAGCAGACCACGCTGTACCGCCAGGGGCAGCAGCGCGCCCAGAGCTTTTTCGCTCAGACCGAGGAAGCTACTGGCGCTGGCCTGCCGCAATTCGGCAAAGACGAGTTCGACGCGTACCTCGAATGCGGAATTCTGGCGCACGGTGGTCCGCGCCTGCGCTGCGCCGACCGCGGGCACGACCAGCTCTTGGCGTTCAGTTGCAAGCGGCGCGGGTTCTGCCCCTCGTGCGGGGCGCGGCGCATGTCGCAGACCGCCGCGCACCTGGTCGAGCACGTTATCCCGCGCGGGCCGGTGTACCAGTGGGTGCTGTCACTGCCCATTCCGCTGCGCCTGCTGCTGGCCGCACAACCGGTGCTGGTCACGCCGCTGCTGCAGGTGGTGCACCGCGTGATCACGCGCCACCTGCTCGATCAGACCGGTCTCAAGGCGGACCAAGCCGACAGCGGCGCGGTCACGCTGATCCAGCGATTTGGGTCTGCGGCCAATCACCATATTCGCCTGCATTGCCTGGTGCTGGACGACGTGTACCGGCGCACGGACGGCGAGCCGGTGTTTGTCGATGAGCACACCGCGGCACGTCAGCAGCTTCAGCGTCGGCCAGATAGATCGATCCCTCGCCCTCCTCTTCGCTCGCTAGGTCATCCAAGCTGCCGGAAGATCGTCTCGACAATGACTGGTTTCCGAGTGAAGCCGCCATAGGCCAACAGCGGCTCAAAGGGGCGCCTCGACCTTCGTGATCGTTGAGCGCGTCGCCAGGGTCTGCTGTTCACAGGTCAGGCGGCCACCCGGGCCTCGAACACTAGCATCGGCTCGGCTCCTGCGCTGCGATCCTCAATCGCGCGCAGGTATTCGACCGCCGGAATGCCGCGCTCCTGAAGCGTGGATGCCAGTTCCGGCAGCGACGACAGCCTCTCGAGCGATTCGGTGCGCACGTGGGTCAGTGCCTTGACCTTTGCCGATCGATCGGCCGCACTGATGACCAGGTCCACGCCCAGGTCCCGATCTCCTTGCTGTGCCAGTTCGAAAAGTTCTGACGGCGTTCGCCAGCCGATGTCCTCGAGCACCTCCTTCTGACGACGCCACCTCTCCCCGATCAGGCGGACGTCGCTGCCCAGCAGGAACTCGGCGAAGAGTTCGGCCTCGGATGCGGCGATGAGCCGCTCGTGGGTGTCCAGCAATGCGAGCAGGTTGTCGGTGCCCAGGGAGCAGAACTGAACATCCGCAAGTAGGGCCGCGTAGTAGTGACGCAGCGTGGCCAGCTCCGCGATCGATCGCTGCAGCGATTCGCGTCGACGCGTGGGTTCGTAATAACAGGCCATGCCAACAGCCTCTAGTTCCGAGCGCAGCCGTGCCAAGGGCATCGCGTCGAGCTTCACGTGGACACGTTCGGCCATTTGCCGAACCTTGGCTGATTCGGACAGGAGCCGGTCGAGCTTTGCATCCATGCGCTTCAACTTTGAGAGCACGAGAGCGAAGCCTGCAATGCTTACGCCAAGGGACGCGACGCTCGCCACCGCCCCGACCGTGGCAAGGGTCTGCACCGTATCGAGCGTCTGCTGAATCTTCACCAGCTGCCCCACCTGCACGGCATCCGTGACCATCTGAAGCGGGTTACCGCCAGGCACCGGTAGATGGCGCAGCAAACCCCAGCCGCTCGCCTCCTGCAGGTGGCCAACGATCTGCCCCGTGGCCCTATCCTTGATCAACGCGCCGAAGCGCTCGAAGACCAGCGGGTTCGCGAACTCGGATGGCACTTTGAAGGTGATGGGCATTATCAAAGGCGCTCCAGTTCACCGCGTGCAGCGGCGTTCTCACGGATCTTGATCAGTCGATACACCGCAGGGATAGTCTTCGAGTAGCTCGGCGCCGAAACTACGGCGATGCCGGCAATCAGGATGCTGACGGGCCCCCCGACGATTAGCCCGCTGACCAGAAGTTGCGCCAGCGAGAACCCGAAGATTGCGGACCACACGCTACCGTACAAGAGCGCCGCAACTGCGGGGCCGAGGGCGACCCCGGTGAACGTACCGCTGGCGATCATCGCGATAGTCGATCGAATCGACTCCTCAGGGATCTTTTTGGAGCGAAGGTCCTTGGCCAACTCATCCTGCAACTTCTTCTTGTCGACTTCGCTCATCTTCTTCAGGTTTTCAACGACCCTCTCCCGAATGCGACCGTCGATATAAGCTTCGATCTGCACTTCTGTAGCCGGCCCAGACGCCTTAAAGCCCGACCGTCCCCGGATGCCTGGTGCCAACTTGTCTGCCACGTCGACCAGGATCTGCTTGTAGGAGAACTCGTGGTTTTTCCTCCTGAGCATTACGTTCATCAGAGAGTTCCCCGCCGCAGAGCGCAACTCGGAATTGATCTTTTCGATCAGCTCCGCATCAGTCTTGCCATAGTGCTGGTATCGATGCAACTTCAGGTCGCCGAGCAGCGCTTCCAGGTCCGAGTGCTTTGCCATCTCGAGACGCTTGAGTAACTCATCACCAGTCGACACCAAGAGTCTCCTTGTATGCAGGTCTGAACGATTCAAAGAGACATCGTACATCCATGCTCCACGGCCGCTGTCGTCGTCGCCGACTTTCTCTACGAAGTTGGTGAATGTCAAGTTCCAAGGTAGCCTGAGCCTTTGCAGGGAAAATCGTCGCCGGCTCCTTTGGGTTCGATGCGGGTGCAGAGGCTGCCCGACCATTCGTCTGCTCCCTGCCATGTCCGGCCGTTGACGACGGTCAACAATGCGGCGAAGCAGCCTTTTGAAAGCGGGGTGGCTGCTGGTTGCGATGGGTCGGAAATGTCAGTTCGTTGCAGGCCAGAGCAGTCGCTGGATAGGCCTCGTTTCTGGTTGGGCAACTCGCAATCTGCGGGTCGGCGCTGAGCATCTGCTTGAGGTGTCAGCGGACCTCCGCCCCAAATGGCGGCCAACGTCAGGTATCGGTTGCCGCACTCGTTCAGGACCCGAATCTGACCTACCGCACCCAGTCTTTACAGCCTTTGCCAAGAGGCTGCGCAAGCATAAGTATGCAGGCAGGCGTACCCTGCGAGGGGATCGCCCGCCGGTAGCTCCGCCGTTCGCCATGGTGCGATAAAGCGGAGGAAGAGGGTGGACATGGCTGCAGTCCGACAACTAATGGTCCGGTACGGAGTACGCGCCGAATACGAGTAACGCGTGGAACTTCAATACCAACAATGGCAACCAGAACAACAACAATAAGAACAATGGTTTCTATGCCATGGCTGTGCGCTCCGGAGGATGATGCCCCGTGACCGAGGAGTCGCTGTTTTCACTGGCGAACCTGCACCAGCAGTACATCGCCTGCCGCCGCAACAAGCGCAATACGGTCAACGCTTTGCGCTTCGAGGCGCGCCAGGAGCTGAACCTGCTGGAATTGCGCGCTGCGCTGGTTGACCGCAGTTACTAGCCAAACCGTTCTGTCTGTTTCTTTGTGCGCCGCCCCCAGCTGCGCGAAGTGTTTGCGGCCGCTTTTTCGTGACCGGGTAGTGCACCACGTGCTGGTGGGCCATCTGGAGAAAAGATGGGAGCCGATCTTCATCCATGACTCCTATGCCTGCCGCAAGGGCAAAGGCGTGCATGTGGGTGTGGTACGTTTGCAAAGCTTCTTGCGCCAGGCCACGGCGAATGGCACGCGGGAAGCGTTTTACCTGCAGCTCGACATTCGCAACTACTTCATGCGCATCGACATGCAGCGCCTGTTTGCCGTGCTCGATGCCAAGCTCAACCCAGCAAAACCCGACGACGGTGCGGCGCGCTGGTTGTGCCACAAGCTGGTGTTTCATGACTGCACGGTGAACCCGGTGATGAAGGGTGCCCCGCTGCTGGCCGACCAGTTGCCGCCGCACAAGACCTTGTTTCACGGGCCACCCGGCAAGGGTCTGCCGATTGGCAACCTGAACAGCCGGTTCTTTGCCAATGTGTACCCGAACGCACGGGACCCGTTCGTCAAGCACGAGTTGAAATGCCGCTGGGGGAACAGGAAATTCAAACGGCATGTTTTCGGATCCACTGGGACGGACTCGCCCGCTCAGAGCGATCTGCTGCGGGCAGTTTTGAGGTCAGGCGGCGGGGCTGCGGCTGCCCGGTGTGCGATTGGCCATGCCACTGCTCCCCCAAAACTTCCCAGCAGATCAGCCCAGTGCGGGCGAGCCCGTCCCGGTGGGCACGAAAAAGTGCCGTTTGATTGTCCTATCACCTCTTTTGCGACACAGATCAAGTGATCTTGCTTGGTCTTATCGGAACGGTTGAGGAGGCGGCCACGCATCGATGCCGCGACGTTGGCGAACCAGCCGCGTCAGTGCGCGACCAACGACGTTCAAGCAGTCGGGCGAACCTGGGACCGCCAGAGAGCTGCCTGCCGCCAGCGTCGGAAAATGGCTGGTTGTGTGAATGGACTCTTACCAATCGATGGGCAACTATCGCAGCAAACCGGCTGTACGAATAGCCAAGAAGAATACCCGCAACGCTACCGCCGTTCCAGTGTCGTATCTGGCAAACGCTTGGCGATCGCTGCCCACTTGCCGCTGGTGAGCGTGCCCTCAAAGCCATCGAGCAGCCGGTCGAACAGCTTCGCCTGTCGCTTGTTCAGCGGTACAGAACCGGGCGCGATGCGCTGGAGCGCGTGTCTTGAGAAGCTGCACCACCCCATCCAATGCGGGGCCACCAACACGGCGTGACCGAGCCACCAGTTGCTCGTGTTCGCCACACGGTGGCAAATAGCCTAGCTCTCTTCGTCAACGAGCAGGCCCTGCACGTGTGCGATCTCTCCATCACTGGCTCTAATGGGGTTCCCAAGCACTGCCTTGCAAGTGCGCAAATGTGGATCGTTGTCGCGCTGGCGGGCTTCGGTTCGCGCCTGGGCGGCGTCCACCTCTGCCCGAGCGGATGTGGCGGAGCCGTAGTCGGCGTATCGTGGCAGCAGCATGTTTGGATACCCGCAATGACCCCACAAATCCAAGCCGCCCCATGGTAGGGATAGCAGTAGTAATCGAGATAGTCGGTCTCGTGCCGCCGAGTCACGTCCGGCGGCGCGGCTCGGTGTCTGTGCGTCAGCGCACAGCGTGTCGCTGTTCGAGAAGTTACGCTACACCGATCTTTCAGTGCCAACATGAGCGTTTCGTTCGAGGCTCAAGAATTGAAGGGCGGCCTTTTGAAAACACTGCTGCTGAAGTATTGGGATCGCCTTCGATCCAGTTTCTGGTTCGTACCAGCGGCCATGGCGTGTATGGCTGCGGCACTGGCCGTCGGCGTCGTCGAAATCGACCAGGCCATCGCTGAGGGCTCGCTGCAGGGCATGGGCTGGATCTATTCCGGTGGCGCCGAAGGTGCAAGCCTGCTGCTGGGCACCGTGGCCGGGTCGATGATCGCCATTGCCGGGACTGTTTTCTCGATGACGCTGGTGGCGCTGTCGCTCGCCTCGTCTCAGTTGGGGCCCCGCCTGCTGCGCAACTTCATGCGCGACACCGCCAACCAGGTGGTGCTGGGCACCTTCGTGGCCACGTTCGTTTACTGCCTGCTCGTGCTGCGCACCATCCGGCGCGCCGACGAGGTGGCCTTCGTGCCCCATCTGTCCGTCAGCACCGGCGTGTTGCTGGCCATGGTTAGCATCGGGGTGCTGATTTACTTCATCCATCATGTCTCGGTCTCGATCCAGGCGGATGAGGTCGTAGCACGGGTCGGACGGGAACTGGAGGTCGGGATCCACAGGCTGTTTCCCGGCCACCTTGGAAAGCCTGGATCCGAAATCTCAAAAGCGCCGGGCGACGCCGACCTGCCGGGCGCGTTCGCAAGCGAGGCTCGTCCGGTGGGGGCCCTCGAAGACGGCTATCTCCAGCGGATCGATACCGACGCCCTGATGGTGTTGGCCGCCAAGGAGGATCTGCTGCTTCGCCTGGAGCGCCGGCCCGGGCACTACCTCATCAAGGGTCGGGCGGTGGTGATGGTCTGGCCTGGGGATCGTGTCACTGAAGCCCTGGTCGACAAGCTGAACGCGGCCTTCGTGCTCGGCAACCAGCGCACCGCCGCCCAGGATGTCGAGTTCTCATTTCACCAATTGGTCGAGATCGCCGTGCGGGCGCTGTCCCCGGGCATCAACGACCCGTTCACTGCGATCGCCTGCGTGGATCGACTGGGATCGGGACTGTGCCGCCTGGCCCGGTGCGACGTGCCGTCCGCCCTGCGGTTCGACCCTCACGGGCAGCTGCGGCTGGTGGCACCGGGGCCTTCGTTTGCAGGGATCGTGGATACGGCCTTCAACCAGATAAGGCAAAGCGCCCGTTCGAACCCTGCAGTGGCGATCCGCATGCTCGATGCTATCGCCCAGATCGCTGGTCACGTAAAACACTTGCCGGACGCGGCCTGCCTGCAGCGCCACGCCGACATGATCATCAGAGGGTCGCGAGAAACTGTGCCGGAACCGGGCGATTTGCTGGCCGTCGAGGCGGCGTTTACGACTGCGGCACAGGCACTGAGCGAGCTTAACGGCTGACGCAGAGACGGGTTTCGCATTCAACCACCCAGTGCGGTCCGTTCGCCTGCAGCGGCTCCAATCCCTTGCGCCGCTCGGCATTTGGCCATCCGTGCACCAGCGAACAGACAACCACCTTCAGTGGGCGCAAGGTAACGACACGCGAGCACGCGACGCCCGGTCGACGCCCTGGGACAAGCGCACTGGGTATCCCCGGCCACCACGCCCAGCAATGAAGGAGCCAAGCTATGTTGCGAACCCCTGAAGAACTTCACGACCACACCATCGGTGCCGACGACGGTGTCATTGGACACGTCGAGGACTTGTTCTTGGACGACGACGCTTGGGTCGTACGCTCCCTGGTCGTCGATACCGGCAGCTGGCTCTTCGGCAAAAAAGTGCCGATCTCGCCGATGGCGATCGGAAAACTCAATTCGTCGGGGCGGCTGCTGCCGGTTTCGATCACCAAGGAGCAGGTCAACGGCAGCCCCGACGTGGATAGCGGCGGCTACTGGGGCGGTGGCATGTACCCCGGCATGATGCTGCCCGGCACTGGGGGTTTTGGAAGCCCGCAGGCCATTCGGGAGGGGACCCAGCACGCTCGTGCACGCGCCGAACAGGCCCGTGACGCCCATTTCGACCCGCGCCTGCGCAGCTGCAAGGCGATCACCGGCTGCCACATCCACGCCAGCGACGGTGATATAGGCCACGTCAGTGGCCTGTTGATCGACGACGAAGCCTGGGCTGTGCGCTGCCTCATGGTCGACACCAGCAACTGGTGGGTCGGTCATGCGATGCTCATTGCACCGCGGTGGATCGAAGGCGTGAGCTGGGCAGAGGACACCGTTTCGATCAAGCTGACGCGACAGGGCGTGAAGGATGCGCCCGCCTTCGATCCCGCCGGCCCGTTGGAACGCGAGGATGAAGCGTGTTTGCACGAGCACCATGGCCGCAGCGCGTACTGGGCATCTGAGGCCAAGCCCGTCACCGAAGCAACCCACGTTTGACGCCTTCGCGCGGCATCTTGTTCGGCGCAGATCGATTTGCATCATCTGGAGAACACCATGAAGGCAAACCCCCAACCAATCCGCTGCAGCGCCAAGCGGTCGTCGCCTCGCCAGTCGGCGAAGTCGCGTCGTCACCGATCAGCTCAGATGAGCGCCATTGCCGGGGGCCCACGGCGCCAGACTTTTCGGGAACGGCATCGGGCTTGTCAGGCGCCATTCACGATGATCGTCGCCCCCCAAAAGTGGCGGCGCTGGATGTGGCGTCCATCGGTCTTTATTCAACACAGGAGTACTACATGCCTAGTCCCAAAGACAATACCAAGATGACCGGAGACACCCATCTGGCCGAGATCGAGTCGGACCAGCTCGTCGAAAAGGGTTCGCCAATCGGCCTTGGCACCATGGGCATGCAAAGCGGCCTCGTTGGCGATGCCGTCAAGCAGGCCGGGGTGATTGGCGATGGAGAGGAGCGTCTCGCTCCCGTCGCCTTGCGGCATGGCTGAATCCAAGATCGCAGTCTATGGCGCCATCGCCGCTAACGTGGCGATCGCGGTGACGAAGTTCGTCGCGGCGAGTTTCAGCGGCAACTCGGCGATGCTCTCCGAAGGCATCCACTCGGGTGTCGATGCCGGCAACGGTGGATTGCTGCTCGTTGGCCTGCACATGTCGAAGGAGCCGGCGACGCCGGAACACCCATTCGGCCGTGGCAAGGAGCTGTACTTCTGGAGCCTGATCGTCGCGGTACTGGTCTTCGGCTTAGGCGGCGGGATGTCGATCTACGAAGGCGTGATGCACATGCGTAGACCCGAACCGCTGACCGACCCGGCCTGGAGCTATGTCGTGCTGGCCATGGCGGCGTTGTTCGAGGGCGCCAGCTTTCTGGTCGCCTCGCACCAGTTCCGCAGCCAGTCGGCAGGACGACCCTTCTGGGCCTCTCTGCATGGCAGCAAGGACCCCGCCATCTATACCGTGCTGGCCGAGGACGGTGCCGCATTGGCCGGCCTGGCGGTGGCCGCCGCCGGCGTCTGGGCCAGCCACAGCCTGAACATGCCCGAGCTCGACGGCGCGGCTTCTGTCGTCATTGGCTGCATCCTGGCGGGCGTGGCGGTCCTTCTGATTCGCGAATCGCGTGGCCTGCTCGTCGGCGAGGGCGTACGACCTGACACTGCTGCCGCCATCCGCGCCATCGCGCAGCGGCAGCCGCAGCTGCAGCAGGCAGGCCTGCCGCTGACAATGTACGTCGGCGCCGACGACGTGCTGCTGACACTTGACGTCGTATTCGCCGACGGCCTGGTAACCGATGATGCGGCCGCCACAGTCGAACGCATGGAGCGCGAGATCCGCGAGCGCTTCCCGAAGATCACGCGCATCTATATCGAGTCGCGCAATCGCATCGATCTGTCGGCCGTCGCAGAAGCAGACGAGTTCGTCGCTGCACGGACCGAGTGACGGGCCGCTCCCGCCTGCACTGACCGAAACTATTGCAGCGCCACCACAGGCCCACCGATGCTCGACATTGCCGCCGCCTGTCTCGTCCTGACTGCGCTGCTTGCGTACCTGAACTATCGCTTCGTGCATCTGCCGACGGCCATCGGGGTGATGGTCATCGCGCTGGGTCTTTCGCTGGTGATAGTCGCGCTCGACGTCGTCGGTGTGTCGCACGCCCTGCGCACCTACGAGGAATCGCTGCTGCGTTCGATCGACTTCTCCGACGTGCTCATGCAGGGCATGCTGTCGCTGTTGCTGTTTGCCGCCGCGCTGCATGTGGACTTGAGCGAATTGAAGGCGCTGCGCTGGCCCGTGGCTTCGCTGGCGTTGATCGGTACCCTGGTGTCCACGCTGACCGTCGGCTACGGCATCTGGGCAGCGTTGCCCTGGGTGGGCCTGGAATTGCCGTTGCTGTACTGCCTGCTGTTCGGCGCGTTGATATCGCCCACCGATCCGATCGCGGTGATGGGCATCGTCAAGTCGGCCGGTGCGCCGAAGAATCTTGAAAACGTCATCGCCGGCGAATCCTTGTTCAACGACGGAGTGGGCATCGTCATCTTCACCCTGCTGCTCGGCATGCTGGTCAGCGGCAGCGAGCCCACCGCCGGCTCGGCACTGGCGCTGCTGGCGCGCGAAGCGGGCGGCGGCATCGCCTTCGGCCTGGTGCTGGGCTACGTCACCTACCGCATGCTGAAGAGCGTCGACGAATACCAGGTCGAGGTGCTGTTGACCCTGGCCGCCGTGACTGGCGGCTACGCGTTGGCCAGGTACCTGCACATCTCCGGGCCGTTGGCGATGGTGGTCACCGGCCTGATCATTGGCAACCAGGGCCGCGCGCTGGCCATGAGCGGCACCACACGCCGCTACCTCGACATGTTCTGGGAGTTGCTGGACGAAATCCTTAACGCGGTGCTGTTTGTGCTGATCGGCATGGAAGTGCTGCTCATCAGCTTTTCGGTGCCGGTGCTGGTTGCGGGTGCGGTGGCCATCGTCGTCACTTTGCTCGCGCGATGCCTGGCCGTGGGCCTGCCAGTGGCCGGGCTGGGCGACCGCTTCGGGTTACCGACCGGCTCCTGGCGCGTTCTGACGTGGGGCGGATTGCGCGGAGGCATCTCGGTGGCACTGGCGCTGTCGCTGCCGGTCGGCCCGTACCGCGACACCGTGCTTGCGCTAACCTACTGTGTGGTGGTGTTTTCGATCCTGGTGCAGGGCCTGACCATCGGTCGGGTGGTGCGAGCATCATGATGAGCCGTCTCGGTCCACTCGTCAGGGCGTATACAACTTCGTCAGATGCCCCGAGAACAGCATCCACATCGCGGTTGCGCCGAGCACAACGAGCGTCAACGCAACGGCCGTCTCGATCTTCGTGAACATCGCCTCACCCGGTGCGTGCTACCTGCGCGCCCACATGAAGACCAGGTTGCCCAGGGCGAAGAAGACCGCACCGGCAATCATGTACACGACCCCAGCCGCCCACAATGAAAGTGGTGCCGCCCCGTTGGGATCGAACCGCCAGAGTTCTTGTACCGTCCGTGCATCGAGCGAGATGAGAATGTTCAATGCCGAACACAAACAGAGACGATTGCCAATCTTCAGCGGAGTGGTTTCTGGTGTGTATTTTCCTTTGCCAGCGCCAGAGGGCGAGTCCGCAGTGTGGGCTACCCAGGCGCGCTGGAATCCCCCAACATTGTCGGGCGTGATCTGGTCCAGCCGGGAGAAGCGCCGACCCGCGTGCGTTCCGCCCCAGGCAGGCCAGTCGGTACCGGTGGCCTGCTTCAGTCCGGCGAGGCTTCTATCTGGATAAGAACCGCGGACAGTATGGGGGCGGATATCGCCGCGCCGAATAGCGCCACAACCAAGACCGCAATCGTACCCGTAGCAGCCCCGAAGGCGAGCGGCCAGCTTGTCCGACGGATCAGAAAAGGGGCAGCCAGTGCAACCAGGGCGAGCAAAATCATATGCGCTACCAGCCGCGGAAGCAAAGCCCAGGTCAGGACGTTATGAGGCGATCCGTCAATCAACGCAAGCCAGATGCCGCCAGGCAACAATGCTGAGCCGAACAGCATCAGCACGCCTGCCAGTACGGAAGTCAAGAGGTTGCGTAGCGCTCCCGAAGGAGCTGCTGCGTCCCGTTCAAGGTCGTTTTCAGCGTTCCTCGGTGGTGTTATTCAGAGCCTCCCTTTTGGTAGAAGCCAGCGGGGTAGAACCGAGCCAACTTTGAGTAGGACCACGCGAGTGCATACATGGATTGTCCCGATCGGTACGTACGGGTCAGTTCGATACCGAACATACAAAGCCGCACGAGTCGTGCAGACTTCGGGTTTGCGGCGACAAGCTACCCAAGGAGACGACATGAAGACTACTCGTACGCCAGACACACTCACTCAGGCAAGCCCGATGGCGCTCAGTTTAGACAAGGTGCAGCTCTTTGAAGGCGATCGCACTGCGCTCGATGCCGTGGTGCCAGCAGCTGGCGCACCACAAACGATGGCCGTGGCACTGGGCGGCAAGAAGGATGAAATCGACAGCGACGCCGAGCGCTACTTCCGTGCGGTGGATCGTGCCGTGCTGGATCACCACGCGCGCCCCTCAGGCCTGCCCTCGATGCTGGCGGCATTGCCCGAACACAACCACCTGTTCCACAAGGTCAGGCACAACCCGCTCATGACGACTGGAGGCCTGATGATCGATCCTCGAGGCCTGACGCATGACGACTTGCGACAGCGTACATGGGATGAAATAGCGCCGCAATTTGAGGCCCAGCAAGCAGTATGGAGCGACAACTACGCCGTCGCCGTCGCCAAGGGCTTGGGTGGCGAGGACCGGTCACAAGTCGCACAAGCCGCCGTGGCCGGTCGCGTGGCGACGCTTTTGATCGAGGCCGAGCGGCAGGTGGCCAGGCGGATCGATGGGACAACTGGTCGTATTGATCCAGCCGATCTCGACACCCCGCGCATGGACGACGTGCTTAAAGACCTAGGCGCACGGGTCGAAAGCATGGGTGGGGAGGTCCATGTGCTGTCGGTCCGTCGCATGCCGTCTCCTACCGGCGTGGAGGCGAGCTTTCGTCACTGACCTGTCTGTCCATACGCCGTAAGGAATGCCATGAAACCGTACGTCCGCTTCGGCGCAATGATCGCTACGTCGACGCTCGTGCTGTTCGGGCTGATGTACCTGAACACCGATGCGCTCGATCATCTCTTCTTCAGTGAGACGCGCGCCTATATGGCCGTCATGATGGGTGCCACGATGGCGGTGGTCATGCTGGCCTTCCTGTGGCGTATGTACGAGAACGCCACTGTCAATACCGGCATCCTGGCTGTCGGTGCGCTGATCTTCGCCGTGTCGCTTTGGTTGGTTCGCTCGCAGGAAACCGTCGAAGACGCGTCTTGGATGCGCGCGATGATCCCGCACCATTCCATCGCGATCCTCGTCGATGTGGCGATCATGTTATCTGTCAACCAACCCGAAAGAACCCATGAAGATCCAACTTAACACCGACGTCCACATCGACGGCACCGAGGCCCTGGCCGCCCAGGTGAGTGCCACGGTCGAGCAAGCACTGGAGCATTTCCGCGAACATATCACCCGGGTGGAAGTTCATCTCAGCGACGAAAACGGAGGCAAAGGTGGGCAGCGAGACCAGCGCTGCATGCTGGAAGCCCGTCTCGAAGGTAGACAGCCGGTGGCGGTGACACACCACGCAGCGACGCTGGATCAGGCGGTACATGGCGCAGCGCAGAAGTTGGCGCATTTGCTGAACAGTGCGCTCGGGCGGCTGTCCGACCATCGCGAGAAGACGTCCGGCCTGCCGTTGTCCGGGACGGAGCCCGTACAGCGCTGATGGTCGCCACACAACTCACCGCTGGGTGGGGTCTTGTCAAGCAGATCGCGACTGCATGGAGCGACGACTACGTGCCCAGCATGGGAGCAGCGCTGATTTACTACGCAATGTTCTCGCTGGCGCCGCTGCTGCTGATTGTGGTGTCGGTTTCCGGGCTTGTGTTCGGTGAGGACGCCGCGCCGGCGCGCCAGCAGGAAAGCTGAAAGACCGTAGAGCACTAGGCTCGATGCGACGTGTCCACTCGGGAATGAGAGGGCGTCTACGCCGTCGTACATGGCCATCGGCCGCGCACGCTCCAGTGCCACATTCAAGACCCAGACCAGCGCCGGTGCAAAACCGACGGCCGTCAACCAGTACGCCAGCGCACGAGCAGCGCTTACACGCAAGTACCACCAATACTGAGGCAATGATGGCGATCGACACCCTGGTGCTGCCGAACTCGGTGGCCGCGATCATCATTTCGTCGACCCATTCGGTGCGTAGCTTCTGCAGGCCAATGAACACAAAGTCGACCTGCAACAATGGAGTGCTAGCCACCACGGCTTAGAGGATACACCTGGGGTTGGAGGCCCGGACACCGCCCCGGGTGCCGGCGCGCACAGACTTTGGGCAGGCGGCGTGATCGCGGCCCGGTCCCCCGGGCTGCGGGGAGGGGCTGCGCCTGGCGCCGGCAGCGCCCGGCGAGGGGCCACGAAGCGCGCGGGTTTACCCGATGCCCTGGCGGCTTTCGGGCCAGGCTGCGGGGCTGCAGCGGCCCAGCGGGCGATTGGCCAGGCCATCACTCCCCAGCAGATCAGCCCTGAGCGGGCGAGTCCTTCCCACTGGACCCGAAAACATGCCCTTTGAATTTTCTATTCCCCGAGCGCCTTTGCATGGGCGCTTCGCCACCCTGCGGCGAGCCCGCGCGAACCGGTTGACCCAGCGAGGCGTTCCTGCGCGCAGACGACCCGACTGGTGGTTGCGCACCCCTGTCATTGCCTTGACAATATTGGCAGGAACTCTGGATTGACCGATTTTTCGTCGCTTCGCAAGGCGCTTGCGCAGCTTCAGGAGGCGGTGGCATTCTGGAAGGCGCAGCCAGACGGGCATGCCCTCAAGCCGCACTTGCGCTCGGCAGTTATCCAATCTTTCGAGTTCGTATATGAATTGTCGATCCGTATGCTCCGGCGGGTATTGATGGAACGGGCGGAATCTGCGGATCGTGTCGCTGATCTCTCGTTTAATGAATTGATGCGCAAAGGAGCAGATGTCGGCCTCCTGGAGGATCCTCTTGCATGGAGACAGTGGCGGGAACTGCGCAATGCAACCAGTCACACCTACGATGAGACGCTTGCGAATGAGGTCGCCACCGGTGCCACAGGCTTTGGTCCGGTTGCGACCGCGCTCCTGGCTGCATTGACTCTAGCGGGGAAAAGAATGCTGCTCAGTGCTGCTGAATTGCGGATCGTCCGTCAGACACTGGACGCCGTAGTGCCCGGTGCCGAGATTTGGGTCTTTGGTTCCCGGGCGATCGGGCGAGCGAGACCGCACTCGGATCTGGACTTGCTCATTACGCGCCCGACCCGATTGAGTTGGTCAGAACGTTTGGCCTTGCGAGATGCGTTTGATGAAGGCGATCCCCCCTTCAGCGCGGATGTGGTTGAGGCGTCCGCGCTTGCGCCCGGATTTGCTGAGCGCGTTTACCGGGAGCGTCTGCCGCTCTAACCAATACGACGGTCATCGTGACCGCAGTGCCCGCCGTGTCTACGCCACTGGCACCAGCGCACCATCCACCTACAGGCGCATCTTGTCCAGCTCCACGCGTTTGCATCCGTCAGGCACACCCCATTGCGGCCAGGCCAAGACTCCCCCGAAAGCTCTCTGACGCACCTCCCGATGAATGGGAGATGTCAGAGGGTTTGCCGGGGCCCATCGATGTAGTCACTATCCATGCTGGCATGGCCTGCGCGGCCATGCGCGGCAGACTTCGGGCTCGGTACCTCCAATCCTCGCTGTTCCCGGGGTCGAGATCAGCAGTAATAGCAGGAACAGGTCACCGGATCGCCCATGTCCGCTCACGCGGGTGCCGTCGCCGGCCTCATCTCCTGAAACTCGGCAGCCGAGAGGCGTGGAGATACTCGTCGGGGATGGGGCCATGGGGAAATGGCGCAACCCGATGGACCGACTTGCAATAGCGAATTGCCATCGGCGCCAGCCTGAAAAGCTGCACCACCCCAGACTCCCCGCGCCCATCACGTGCAAGCCAACGCCTGCCCGACCAGCAGGGCGCACTGCGATGGCGCCCCGGTGCACGACGAGCGCCACCGACCTGAGCAGACCACGCTGTACCGCCAGGTGCAGCAACACGCCCAGAGCTTTTTCGCTCAGACCGAGGAAGCTACTGGCGCTGGCCTGCCGCAATTCGGCAAAGACGAGTTCGACGCGTACCTCGAATGCGGAATTCTGGCGCACGGTGGTCCGCGCCTGCGCTGCGCCGACCGCGGGCACGACCAGCTCTTGGCGTTCAGTTGCAAGCGGCGCGGGTTCTGCCCCTCGTGCGGGGCGCGGCGCATGTCGCAGACCGCCGCGCACCTGGTCGAGCACGTTATCCCGCGCGGGCCGGTGTACCAGTGGGTGCTGTCACTGCCCATTCCGCTGCGCCTGCTGCTGGCCGCACAACCGGTGCTGGTCACGCCGCTGCTGCAGGTGGTGCACCGCGTGATCACGCGCCACCTGCTCGATCAGACCGGTCTCAAGGCGGACCAAGCCGACAGCGGCGCGGTCACGCTGATCCAGCGATTTGGGTCTGCGGCCAATCACCATATTCGCCTGCATTGCCTGGTGCTGGACGACGTGTACCGGCGCACGGACGGCGAGCCGGTGTTTGTCGATGAGCACACCGCGGCACGTCAGCAGCTTCAGCGTCGGCCAGATAGATCGATCCCTCGCCCTCCTCTTCGCTCGCTAGGTCATCCAAGCTGCCGGAAGATCGTCTCGACAATGACTGGTTTCCGAGTGAAGCCGCCATAGGCCAACAGCGGCTCAAAGGGGCGCCTCGACCTTCGTGATCGTTGAGCGCGTCGCCAGGGTCTGCTGTTCACAGGTCAGGCGGCCACCCGGGCCTCGAACACTAGCATCGGCTCGGCTCCTGCGCTGCGATCCTCAATCGCGCGCAGGTATTCGACCGCCGGAATGCCGCGCTCCTGAAGCGTGGATGCCAGTTCCGGCAGCGACGACAGCCTCTCGAGCGATTCGGTGCGCACGTGGGTCAGTGCCTTGACCTTTGCCGATCGATCGGCCGCACTGATGACCAGGTCCACGCCCAGGTCCCGATCTCCTTGCTGTGCCAGTTCGAAAAGTTCTGACGGCGTTCGCCAGCCGATGTCCTCGAGCACCTCCTTCTGACGACGCCACCTCTCCCCGATCAGGCGGACGTCGCTGCCCAGCAGGAACTCGGCGAAGAGTTCGGCCTCGGATGCGGCGATGAGCCGCTCGTGGGTGTCCAGCAATGCGAGCAGGTTGTCGGTGCCCAGGGAGCAGAACTGAACATCCGCAAGTAGGGCCGCGTAGTAGTGACGCAGCGTGGCCAGCTCCGCGATCGATCGCTGCAGCGATTCGCGTCGACGCGTGGGTTCGTAATAACAGGCCATGCCAACAGCCTCTAGTTCCGAGCGCAGCCGTGCCAAGGGCATCGCGTCGAGCTTCACGTGGACACGTTCGGCCATTTGCCGAACCTTGGCTGATTCGGACAGGAGCCGGTCGAGCTTTGCATCCATGCGCTTCAACTTTGAGAGCACGAGAGCGAAGCCTGCAATGCTTACGCCAAGGGACGCGACGCTCGCCACCGCCCCGACCGTGGCAAGGGTCTGCACCGTATCGAGCGTCTGCTGAATCTTCACCAGCTGCCCCACCTGCACGGCATCCGTGACCATCTGAAGCGGGTTACCGCCAGGCACCGGTAGATGGCGCAGCAAACCCCAGCCGCTCGCCTCCTGCAGGTGGCCAACGATCTGCCCCGTGGCCCTATCCTTGATCAACGCGCCGAAGCGCTCGAAGACCAGCGGGTTCGCGAACTCGGATGGCACTTTGAAGGTGATGGGCATTATCAAAGGCGCTCCAGTTCACCGCGTGCAGCGGCGTTCTCACGGATCTTGATCAGTCGATACACCGCAGGGATAGTCTTCGAGTAGCTCGGCGCCGAAACTACGGCGATGCCGGCAATCAGGATGCTGACGGGCCCCCCGACGATTAGCCCGCTGACCAGAAGTTGCGCCAGCGAGAACCCGAAGATTGCGGACCACACGCTACCGTACAAGAGCGCCGCAACTGCGGGGCCGAGGGCGACCCCGGTGAACGTACCGCTGGCGATCATCGCGATAGTCGATCGAATCGACTCCTCAGGGATCTTTTTGGAGCGAAGGTCCTTGGCCAACTCATCCTGCAACTTCTTCTTGTCGACTTCGCTCATCTTCTTCAGGTTTTCAACGACCCTCTCCCGAATGCGACCGTCGATATAAGCTTCGATCTGCACTTCTGTAGCCGGCCCAGACGCCTTAAAGCCCGACCGTCCCCGGATGCCTGGTGCCAACTTGTCTGCCACGTCGACCAGGATCTGCTTGTAGGAGAACTCGTGGTTTTTCCTCCTGAGCATTACGTTCATCAGAGAGTTCCCCGCCGCAGAGCGCAACTCGGAATTGATCTTTTCGATCAGCTCCGCATCAGTCTTGCCATAGTGCTGGTATCGATGCAACTTCAGGTCGCCGAGCAGCGCTTCCAGGTCCGAGTGCTTTGCCATCTCGAGACGCTTGAGTAACTCATCACCAGTCGACACCAAGAGTCTCCTTGTATGCAGGTCTGAACGATTCAAAGAGACATCGTACATCCATGCTCCACGGCCGCTGTCGTCGTCGCCGACTTTCTCTACGAAGTTGGTGAATGTCAAGTTCCAAGGTAGCCTGAGCCTTTGCAGGGAAAATCGTCGCCGGCTCCTTTGGGTTCGATGCGGGTGCAGAGGCTGCCCGACCATTCGTCTGCTCCCTGCCATGTCCGGCCGTTGACGACGGTCAACAATGCGGCGAAGCAGCCTTTTGAAAGCGGGGTGGCTGCTGGTTGCGATGGGTCGGAAATGTCAGTTCGTTGCAGGCCAGAGCAGTCGCTGGATAGGCCTCGTTTCTGGTTGGGCAACTCGCAATCTGCGGGTCGGCGCTGAGCATCTGCTTGAGGTGTCAGCGGACCTCCGCCCCAAATGGCGGCCAACGTCAGGTATCGGTTGCCGCACTCGTTCAGGACCCGAATCTGACCTACCGCACCCAGTCTTTACAGCCTTTGCCAAGAGGCTGCGCAAGCATAAGTATGCAGGCAGGCGTACCCTGCGAGGGGATCGCCCGCCGGTAGCTCCGCCGTTCGCCATGGTGCGATAAAGCGGAGGAAGAGGGTGGACATGGCTGCAGTCCGACAACTAATGGTCCGGTACGGAGTACGCGCCGAATACGAGTAACGCGTGGAACTTCAATACCAACAATGGCAACCAGAACAACAACAATAAGAACAATGGTTTCTATGCCATGGCTGTGCGCTCCGGAGGATGATGCCCCGTGACCGAGGAGTCGCTGTTTTCACTGGCGAACCTGCACCAGCAGTACATCGCCTGCCGCCGCAACAAGCGCAATACGGTCAACGCTTTGCGCTTCGAGGCGCGCCAGGAGCTGAACCTGCTGGAATTGCGCGCTGCGCTGGTTGACCGCAGTTACTAGCCAAACCGTTCTGTCTGTTTCTTTGTGCGCCGCCCCCAGCTGCGCGAAGTGTTTGCGGCCGCTTTTTCGTGACCGGGTAGTGCACCACGTGCTGGTGGGCCATCTGGAGAAAAGATGGGAGCCGATCTTCATCCATGACTCCTATGCCTGCCGCAAGGGCAAAGGCGTGCATGTGGGTGTGGTACGTTTGCAAAGCTTCTTGCGCCAGGCCACGGCGAATGGCACGCGGGAAGCGTTTTACCTGCAGCTCGACATTCGCAACTACTTCATGCGCATCGACATGCAGCGCCTGTTTGCCGTGCTCGATGCCAAGCTCAACCCAGCAAAACCCGACGACGGTGCGGCGCGCTGGTTGTGCCACAAGCTGGTGTTTCATGACTGCACGGTGAACCCGGTGATGAAGGGTGCCCCGCTGCTGGCCGACCAGTTGCCGCCGCACAAGACCTTGTTTCACGGGCCACCCGGCAAGGGTCTGCCGATTGGCAACCTGAACAGCCGGTTCTTTGCCAATGTGTACCCGAACGCACGGGACCCGTTCGTCAAGCACGAGTTGAAATGCCGCTGGGGGAACAGGAAATTCAAACGGCATGTTTTCGGATCCACTGGGACGGACTCGCCCGCTCAGAGCGATCTGCTGCGGGCAGTTTTGAGGTCAGGCGGCGGGGCTGCGGCTGCCCGGTGTGCGATTGGCCATGCCACTGCTCCCCCAAAACTTCCCAGCAGATCAGCCCAGTGCGGGCGAGCCCGTCCCGGTGGGCACGAAAAAGTGCCGTTTGATTGTCCTATCACCTCTTTTGCGACACAGATCAAGTGATCTTGCTTGGTCTTATCGGAACGGTTGAGGAGGCGGCCACGCATCGATGCCGCGACGTTGGCGAACCAGCCGCGTCAGTGCGCGACCAACGACGTTCAAGCAGTCGGGCGAACCTGGGACCGCCAGAGAGCTGCCTGCCGCCAGCGTCGGAAAATGGCTGGTTGTGTGAATGGACTCTTACCAATCGATGGGCAACTATCGCAGCAAACCGGCTGTACGAATAGCCAAGAAGAATACCCGCAACGCTACCGCCGTTCCAGTGTCGTATCTGGCAAACGCTTGGCGATCGCTGCCCACTTGCCGCTGGTGAGCGTGCCCTCAAAGCCATCGAGCAGCCGGTCGAACAGCTTCGCCTGTCGCTTGTTCAGCGGTACAGAACCGGGCGCGATGCGCTGGAGCGCGTGTCTTGAGAAGCTGCACCACCCCATCCAATGCGGGGCCACCAACACGGCGTGACCGAGCCACCAGTTGCTCGTGTTCGCCACACGGTGGCAAATAGCCTAGCTCTCTTCGTCAACGAGCAGGCCCTGCACGTGTGCGATCTCTCCATCACTGGCTCTAATGGGGTTCCCAAGCACT
>Ga0209181_10000404_pt1 | contig 80682 bp, 75 predicted proteins | sample MAT05_FD_187208 | JGI IMG/M metagenome (GOLD analysis project Ga0209181, IMG submission 187208) | Freshwater microbial communities from Lake Fryxell liftoff mats and glacier meltwater in Antarctica - MAT-05 (SPAdes) (version 2) | ecosystem: Environmental > Aquatic > Freshwater > Ice > Liftoff...
TCGATGATCGCGGTCGAGGCGCCCGGAGGGCAAGGCGACGGTGAGGACCGCAGGGGAGCATCCTCGACGGAGGTGACCCGAGGACCGGAACCGGCAACGCAGCCAGCCGGGATGGATCGGCCGCGAGAACGGTCGACTTGTTCGTTTGCGGGCCCTTAGCGGGCGGCCCGGCTACAGGCCGTCGCAGACGAAGTTGAACCGGTCGACCTCGGGCGTCGCGGTGCCGGGCGCGATCAGGATCGAGCCGATCGACGTGCTGGGGCCGCCGGTCGCGGTCGCGCAGAACGCGTAGTCGCCCTCGGCGCGCAGCACCATCGGCGCGGTCACCAGGTCGTCGGCGGCGTCGGTGAGCGGCGTAACGACCGCGCTATCCTGCACGCCGATCGACAGCTCGAACCCGACCTCGTCGGCGTCCTCGGGGAACACCAGGCCGTTGATCGCGTTCTCCGACACCGTCGCGCCGGTGGTGGCGTTGAGCATGTTGAGCGCGAGGCGCAGCTCGCGGGTGTCGGGGTCGAGCCGCGCGGTGCCGACCAGCCGGAGCTGGTCGATCGTCGTACCGTCAGCGCGGGTGCGCTGCAACCCGACCAGGTAGTCGCCGTCGAGGCGGGGCAGGTGGCCCTCGACGTCCTCGATGCCGATGAAGGTCTGGCAGCCACCGAGGACGGTGACGGCGGCGAGCGCGGCGGCGGCGAGCGGAACCCGTGACATCGGTGGCGGACTGTAGCCCGAAGCCCCGCGCGCAAGCGAGCGGTCCGGCTCTGCCGTGATGATGTCGAGTCGTCCTGTAAAACGGAACCGTTATAACGTTGACATATCCGTTATCACGGAGCATGGTCACGATACCTCGGGAGAATCCATGACCAGCGACCACCTCCGCTTCGAGACCCTCGCCCTCCACGCCGGCTACGAGCCCGACCCCACGACCGGGTCGCGCGCGGTGCCGATCTACCAGACCACCAGCTACAAGTTCCGCGACGCCGACCACGCCGCCGCGCTCTTCGCGCTCAAGGAGTTTGGCAACATCTACACGCGGATCATGAATCCGACCAACGACGTCTTCGAGAAGCGGCTGGCCGCGCTCGAGGGTGGGGTGGGCGCGCTGGCGGTGGCGTCGGGCCAGGCCGCCACCACGCTGGCGCTGGCGACGATCCTCAAGGCCGGTGACGAGCTGGTCAGCGCGGCGTCGCTCTACGGCGGCACGTACAACCTGTTCAAGGTCACGCTGCCCCGTTTCGGCATCACCACCCGGTTCGTCGACTCCAACGATGTGGGCGCGGTCGGCGCCGCCATCGGCCCTCGGACCAAGGCGGTCTTCATCGAGGGCCTGGGCAACCCGCGCCTCGACGTGCCCGACCTCGCCGCGCTCGCCGCGATCACCAAGGCCGCCGGGGTGCCGCTCATCGTCGACAACACCGCGGTGACGCCGGCCTTGTCGAACCCGATCGCCCACGGCGCCAACATCGTCGTGCACAGCGCGACCAAGTACATCGGCGGCCACGGCACCGCGATCGGCGGCGCGATCGTCGACGGTGGCAACTTCGCCTGGGACAACGGCAAGTTCCCGGAGTTCACCGATCCCAACCCCGGCTATCACGGCCTCAAGCTGTTCGAGGCCTTCGGCAACCTGTCGTTCATCCTCAAGGCCCGCGTCGAGCTGCTGCGCGACCTCGGCCCGTCGCTGTCGCCGTTCAACGCCCACGCGTTCATCACCGGCCTCGAGACGCTCAAGCTGCGCGTCGAGCGCCACTCGCAAAACGCGCTCGCGATCGCCCAGTACCTCAGCTCGCATCCCAAGGTCGCGTGGGTGCGCTACCCCGGCCTCGAGGGCGATCCGTCGCACCAGCTGGCCAAGCAGTACTTCGCGGGCGGCTTCGGCGGCCTGGTCAGCTTCGGCGTGAAGGGCGGCCTCGCGGCCGGCAAGACGTTCATCAACAGCGTGAAGCTGTTCTCGCTGCTCGCGAACATCGGCGACGCCCGCAGCCTGATCATCCACCCGGCGTCGACGACGCATCAGCAGCTCACGCCCGAGGAGCAGGCCGCGAGCGGGGTCTCGGGCGATCTGGTGCGGCTGTCGGTGGGCCTCGAGCACATCGACGACATCGCGGCCGATCTCGAGCGCGCGTTCCGCGCCATCTGAGGATGTGAGCGAAGCGAGGAGCCGAAGGCTCGTGAGTCATCCCGCCATGTCACCGGGCCTGCCCCGTCGCTTCGAGCTCCTGGCGCCGGGCTTGGCGCTCGAGGCCGGCGCGCGCGTCGAGCGCCACGTGGTCCGGGGCTGGCACTGGGGGCCGGCCGAGGACGCGGCGATCCTCGACGCCCTGACTGTCCGGGTTTCGGACGAACGCTGGCAGGTGGTCGCGCGCTCCACCGGCGAGCTGGCCGGGCTGGCCCGCCGCATGCCGCGGTCGGGGGTCGGGCTGTCGACCGCGATCCCGACGGTGCTGGTGGTGCACGCGCTCACCGGCGACGCCGAGGCCGGCGGCGCCGACGGCTGGTGGGCGCCGCTCATCGGCCCGGGTCGCGCCCTCGATCCGGCGCAGGTGCGCGTCGTGTGCTTCAACCTCTTGGGCTCGTGTTACGGCACCAGCGGGCCGACCGACGGGGGCTTCCCCCGGCTCGCTGACGACGCCCACGCCGCCGAGCTGGCCCCGGCCCGCGGCGGCTTCGCGGTGCCGGCGGTCGATCTGCCGGCGACGATCACCACCTGGGATCAGGCGCGCAGCATGCTGGCGGCCCTCGACGTGCTCGGCATCGAGCGGGTCGAGCTGTGCGCGGGCGGATCGCTGGGCGGCATGGTCGCGCTGGCCCTGGCCGCGCTCGCGCCCGATCGATTTGCGCGCCTCTTGCCGATCGCCGCCACCGCCGCGGCGTCGAGCTGGGTCATCGCGTGGAACCACGTGGGCCGGCAGGCGATCCTCGCCGATCCCGATCGCGCGCGCGGCCTCGAGTTGGCCCGCCAGCTGGCGATGATCACCTACCGCGCCGAGGCCGGCCTCGACGCGACCCAGGGTCGCGATCAGACCCGCCCCACCTGGTCGTCGCGCTCGCGTTACCGGATGCAGACCTACCTCGAGTACCAGGGCGCCAAGCTGCGGGCGCGCTTCGATCACCGCGCGTACCTGGCGCTGCTCGGCGCGATGGATCATCACGATCTGTCACGGATCCCGGCCCCGCCCGAGGCCCACGAGCGCTGGCCCGCTCGGGTCGAGCCGCCGCCGGCGAGCCCCGCGGAGTTGGGACCCGGTCCGCGCGCGGCGGGTCCGTCGTCGTGGGGCCTCGACCGGGTGCGGGCCGCGACGGTGGCCGTCGCCGTCGACAGTGACCAGCTGTTCTCGCCGGTCCACGGCCAGCGCCTGGTCGACGCGCTCACCGGGCGCGGCGTCGACGCGCGGCTCGAGATCCTCACCAGCCTGCACGGCCACGATGCCTTCTTGGTCGAGTGGCCGCAGCTCGACGCGATCGTCCGACGCGCGCTGGGCCTGGCGTCGGCTGGCCAGGCCCGACGAGGGTGCTAGCGGCGAGGGCTGGTGCTTCGCGGTCGACGCGGTCAGCTACCTGGCGGTGCTGGCGTCGCTGGCCCTGATGACGGTGGCGCTGCGTCCACCGCGGCCGCACCACTGGCGTGTGGCAGGAGCTGCGGGCCGGCATGCTGTACGTCGCGCGGGTGTCGGTGATCCGCACGGTGCTACGGCGTCGCGTTCTTGGGCGCGGCCCCGATCGGCGCGCTGGTGCAAGGCACGATCGCGAACCGCCTGGGCGCGAGCCCCACCATCTTCGTCGCGGCGCGGTGGGCCTGCTGGCCGGGCTGGCGCTCCATCGCGCGCTGCCGGCCCTGCGGGTGTCGGCGCGCCCGGCCTACCTGCGGCTCGGGATCTTGCACGACCGGCGGTAATCTCGGGCGCCGTCGCGACCTGACGTTGCATGCAGCTGCCGCCCGCCTCGGTTGCCGAGCTCCCGCTGATCGACGACGCCAGCTTCGCGACCGTCACCGCCGACCCTGGCGTGGTGCTGGTCGACTTCACCGCCGCGTGGTGCGGGCCATGCAAGCAGTTGAAGCCCATCCTGCGCGACCTCGCGACCCAGTACCGCGGCCACGTGAAGGTCGTGACCCTCGACGTCGAGGCCAGCCCCCTGGTCACCCAGGCGCTGCGCGTGGTGTCGATGCCGACCATGGTCATCCTGCGCGGAGGTCGCGAGGTCGGCCGCCTGGTTGGCCTGCGCCCGGCCCGCTACCTCGCCGGTGCCCTCGACCGCGCGCTCAAGGGCGAGGTCGCGATCGCCGGGCCGTGATCAGTCGTTCGCGAGCGTGACGCCGGGCAGGGCGCGGCCGGCCTGGGCCGGGGTGATGGCGTTGCCCCGCAGATCGATCCAGCGCAGGGTGGTGATGGCGCGCAGCACCGGGAGGGCCCGGCGGTCAAAGCCGCAGCTGGAGATCGCGAGCTCGCGCAGGCGCGGCAGGCCGGCGAGCGCGGCGAGGTCGTCGCGATCGATCGCGGTCTCGGCGAGGCCGAGCACCTCGAGGCGCGGCGCGGCGTGGAGGAGCCTGCCGTCGGTGACGCGGCTCGCCGACAGATCGAGCACCCGCAGCCGGGGCGCCTCGGCGAGCTGAGCCGCGTCGGCATCGTCGACGGGCAACCCGCGCGACGACAGGGTGTGGAGCCGGGGCCAGCGCGCGAGCTGGGTCGTGATCGCGCCGGTGATGAGCGTGTCGCCGATCGCGAGCTGCGGCGCCACGACGTGCCGGGCCTGGCTCGACGAGCGCGGGCAGATCGACCGGCCACGTCACCGGTCCGCCAGCCACGGCTCGTCGGGCAGCGTCGCCAACCCGGGCAGGGTGCCGATCGGCTCGAGGCCGTGGGCGCCCCAGCGCAGCACCCGCATCGGCACCGGCCACTCCGGCGGCGCCGGCGCAACCGCGACGATCGCGGCCGGCAGCGGCACGGGCTCGACGGGCGCGACCACCGGCGCCGCCGGCCGACAGGCCGCGAGCCCGAACCCGAACCCGATCGCGAACACGAGCCTGCGCTGCATCGCCTCACGACACCTCGGCGCGGGCCGGGTTGCCGTCCGCGCCGCGACCCCGGCAGCGACTCGCGCCGATCGAGGGCCGCACCGCCAGCGACCCCGGCCATCGACCGCGCTCATCGGACGCGGATCGTGCCCAGCTTCACGCGGTTGTTGCCGTCCTTGGTGCCCTGGCTGACCGGCATGTTGCGGTAGTTGGGGAACGAGCCCTGGAAGAAGCCGGCCCACAGGTCGTAGCTGCGCTTGGGCGTGGCCTGGTTGCCGGCCTTCACGGTGAAGCGGTCGACGATGTAGTCGCCGGTCTGCCAGTAGCTGGTCGCGCAGCGTCCGCGGATCGGATCGTGATCGCCCGGAAAGCGAATACTGCCGTTATCGAAATGGACGAACACCTTCCACGAGCCCGGGACCGGCTTGAGCACGTGATAGGTGAGCGTGACCTCGAAGCTGTCGCCGCGATCGACCGCGGCCGGCAGCTTGATGCCGACGACCTCGATGGTGCCGTCGTAGACGATCGCCAGCGGCGCGCCGACGTCGGCCGGGCGCTCGCGCAGGATCGCCGTCGCGATCGGGTTGTGATCGCGCCCGCGGCCGAGCTGGTTGGACAGCAACAGCGTCTGGGTGTTGGTGTCGTCGAGGACGAAGTACGGCGTGGTGCCGCGCTCCTGGTGGATCGCGCACAGCTCGCCGGCCGGGGCCAGCGCGAAGACCCGGTTGGGATGGGCCAGGAACGCCAGCAGGTCGGGACGATTGCCGAGCTGGGTCCAGGGCGCGTCGGCGTAGTAGCGCGGGCCGTTGCCCAGGTTGCCGAGGATGCCGAGCTCGTCGCCGGCTTTGCGCTGGTCCTGATAGACCTGGAAGATGTGCTTGGACGAGATGCCGAGGCTGAGCTGGCGGTGCCAGCCGTGGGTCCAGAACAGCGCGAGCAGCACGGTCGCCACCAGCGCGGCCGGCATGCCGTAGGGCGCGATCGCGGGCAGGCCGGTGCGCTCGAGGAGGCTGGGCGGTACGTCGGCCGCACGCCGCGGTCGCCACAGCCACACGTCGAGCGCGAAGGGCAGCGCGGCCAGGATGCCGAGCCCCAAGATCCAGGCCTTGGTCGGCACGCCGAGCAGCCGCGATGACGCCGGGTACTTGACGAGCTCGCCGCCGCCGACGAGGAACGACGTCATCCGCTCGGGGAACTCCTGGAGGTCCTTGGCCAGCACCAGCGTGCCGAACAGCACCGCGAGCGCGAGCAGGCTCCACCCCGCCTCGCGGTAGGGCCGGGCGTCGATCGCGGCCTCGGCGCGGCGCAAGTAGAGCTCGTCGACGAACAGCCCGATCGCGATCGCGCAGGCCGGAAAGCCGGGGAACACCACCAGGCCGACCTTGCGCGCGAACACCGCCGCGCAGATCCACCCGGCCGCGGCCCAGCCAAACAGCACCGCGCCGGCGAAGCGACGGCGGACCCCGCCCAGCCCGCTGGCCAAGGCGCCCAGCGCGATCACTGCCAGAATCGACCACGGGAACATGCCGAAGCCGGCCTGCTCGAAGAGGCTGTCGTAGGTCGCGCGCAGGTCGTCGTCCTTGCGCCACACGCCACCCAAGGCGCGTGACCAGCAATCGCTGGTGAGGATGCTGTGATCGAAGAGCTGCCGGGTACCGGGGGTGCGGGGCCCGAGGTCGAAGACCTGGCGCGCGATCCACAGCGAGAGCCCGACCGCGATCACGGTCGCGAGCAGGACCGCGGCGCTGTGCCACAGGTCGAGCGGCGCCGGATCGGGCTGGTGGACCCGTCGACGATCGAGGGCGCGCCAGGCCGCGCGCACGCCGCGCCCGAGCGGCGCCAGCGCGAAGGCGCCAGCGAACCCGACCGCCGCGAAGGGCGGCAGCAGCCCGACCAGCGCGCCGCTGCCGTGGAACGCGAGGTGGCCGCCCAAGGCGAGGGCCGCGAACGCGACGACGAGGTCGAGCGTGAGCCCGAGGGCGCGGGCGCGCCGGGGCGCCGCGATCACGACCAGCCCGTACATGATGAGCGTCGCGCCGGCCGCGCCGGGCAGCTCGCTGGTGAGCATGCGGGCCTGGAGGCTCCACAGCGGAAAGCTCATGGCCACCAGCCCGGCGACCAGGCCGGCGCGCGGCGAGCCGAGGCGCCAGCCGACGCCGAAGATCGCGAGCAACCCGAGCAGGCCGATCAGCGCCATCGGCAAGCGCGGTCCGCCGTGGTGCAGGCCCGCCGCGGCCAGGCGGGGCGTCAGCGTGCGCGCGCCGTCGGGGTCGGGCTTGGTCGGGCACGCCGTGGTGCTGACCGGGGCCTGGTAGGTGCCGTCGGCGCGCGCGGCGGCCTCGTCGGCGATGGCCATCTCCTGCGGCTCCCACAGGCCGGGCCCGCGGAGGCCGGGCAACAGCACCAGCGCGCCGAGCAGCACGACCGTGGCAGCGAGCAGCGCGGGATGTCGGGCGAAGCGCAAGGCGCAGACGGTAAGGAAGAACGTCTGAGCGCGCAAGGCGCGTACCATGCGCGGATGATCACGCTGCACGCTGAGTCAGGTTGGGTGAGCCCATGGGTCTTCCACGTCATGACCGCGCTCGAGGAGAAGCAGGTGCCGTACGAGGTCGTGCTGGTGCCGCTGCCCATCCCGCCCGAGCAGCGCGCCGCCTTCGCCGACCGCGCGGTCCTGGGCAAGGTGCCGATGATCGTCGACGGCGGCCTGTGGCTCACCGAGTCGCTGGCGATCTCCGAGTACCTGGCTGAGCGGTTTCCCTTCCCGGACCACCCGCGTTTGTTTCCGGCAGATCTCGGCGAACGGGCGCGCGCGCGCCAGGTGATGTCGTGGCTGCGCACCGATCTGTTCGCGCTGCGCGAGGCCCGGCCGACCTCGGCGGTGTTCGGCGCGCCGGTGACCACCGCGCTGTCCGCGCCGGCCCAGGCCGAGGCCGACGAGCTGGTGCGGGTCGCCAACCGGCTGGTCGCGCCGGGCCGCACGTCGCTGTTCGACGCCTGGTGTATCGCCGATGCCGACCTCGCGCTCGCGCTCATGCGGCTGGTCAAAAACCGTGATCCGGTGCCGGTTCACCTCGTGACCTACGCCGAGGCCCAGTGGGCCCGACCGTCGCTGCGCGCCTTCTTGGACCGGCGCTGAACCCGACCGCTACCAGCGGCGGTTCCACAGCAGGTCGAGGCCGAGCACGCCGCGATCACCGGCGGTGCCCTCGAGCAGCAACCGCTGGTCGAGCCAGTATTCGGCCTGGGCCTCGCTCACGTTCTCGTCGACGCGGGCCTCGACGCGGGTCCGCAACAGCACCAGCAGCTTCGACGTGATCCAGCGGCCGAACACGAACGCGCCGCTGCTCGACGAGGTGGTGGGCTCGTAGTTGAGCACGTCGAGCCGGATGGGCAGCTTGCGCGTGACGAAGCCGCCGATCACCTGCGAGGCCAGCGCCGCCGCGACGCCGGTGGCGGCGTCGACGGTCTCGCGCCCGGCCGCGCCGGGCGAGCCGCCCAGCAAGAAGCCGAGCAGCTGGCCTTCGGTGTAGGTGCTCGGCGTCGACGACAAGGTCAAGGTCGGCTTGCTGACACGACCGCCCACGACGACCTTCATCTGCAGCTGCGGGAACTCGTACTCGAGCTGGATCTCGAGCAGCGGATCGATCGAGCCGTCGAAGACGACACCGGCATCGCGCAGGGTGTAGCGCCGCTCGAACAGCACGACGTTGCCGCGCGGCACGCCGATGCGGCCATCGATCGAGGCCCCGTCGGTGCCGACCACGATGTCGAGCTTGCCGCCCACCTCGCCGCGGAACTGCGACGACACCACCGTGACCGGGTCGATGGTCAGCGCGAGCTCGAGGAGGGGATCGCTGGGGCGCGCGCCCAGCCACTCCTTGAGCACGGTGGCCTGGGTCCGGGGCACCGGCACGCCGACCCGGGTGTCACTGGTGAACACCAGATCGGCCGGGAGCCCAGCCGGGTGTAGCTCGTGGCCTTCCTTGTGGGGCACGGTGACGTCGGCGTCGGTCAGCCGCGCGATGGCCCGCCAGTGATCGCCTTTGGGCTGCACGTCGACGTGGAGCTTGGCGTTGAAGCGCGGGGCCAGCGACGTGATGAGCGAGGCCTGGGTCAGCGTGAGGTCGAGCGAGCCGGAGCGCGGCCGGAGTCCGTTGAGGGTCGCGTTCGCGGTCAGCGCGATCCGGCCTTGCTCGAGGGAGCCGTCGATCGCGAGCCGGGCCACGCCGCCGTCGATCGCCAGATCGATCGTGCCGTCGCGCAGGTTGCCGATGGAGTCGGCGATGGGCAGCTGCACGCCGGTGATCTTGAGGACGCCGGAGACCTGGCCGGTCTTGAGGTCGGTGCCGCGCACCTGGAGGTCGGCGTCGAGCATGCCGCGCACGCCGAGCAACACCGTCGGCGCCAGGCGCGTCAGCGGGGCGAGCTGGAACTTGTTCGCGGTGATCGAGGCGCGGGCGTCGGCGAGGTTGGTCGGATCGACCTCGGCGATCAGCCGCAGCTGGCCGCCATCGTCCTGGGTGCCGTGCAGCTCGCCGTGGACGGTGCCGCCGGCGTACTTGGCCTCGACCTGCAGCTCGCGCAGCCCGCCGCGCGGCGCACTTCCTCGCCGCACGCGCGAGGCCAGGTTGCTGATCACCAGCGACAGCGTCCCGGTCGGCGCGCCGACGGTGCCGCTGACCTTGCCCTCGCCCCGGATGCGACCGGCGAGCTTGGGCGCCTGCCCGGCGGCGCGCGCGAACGGCGCGAGCTCGCCGTCGAGGATCGCGATGGTCGCGTCGATCGGCATGGCCTTGAGGTCGACCTGACCGGCGAGCAGCTGGGCCAGCGTGGTGGGCGTCGACGCCTCGACCGTGGCGACGATCTTGTCCTCCAGGCACAGCTCGACGTTGGCCTTGGTGCCGTCCTTGCCGACCGAGGCCTCGAAGTTGAAGGCGATGGGCTGGGCCAGCGGCGGGGCGATCAGATCGCGCGCGAGGATGCGGGCGGACATCGCGCGCAGGCCAGCCTCGGCGGTGATGGTGGCCGAGATCGTGCCGCGCACGCCCTCGAGGCCGAGCCGGCGCGCCATCGCCTCGTCGATCGTGATCTTGTCGATGGCGATCTCGATGCCCTGCAGCGCGCGCAGGTCGACGGCCTTCCACGCCGCCAGATCGAACGGACGCGAGGGCAGCTCGACCGCGGTCTTGATCGTGGCCTTGCCGATCTCGCGCAGGGTCGCGCTGGCGGTGACCGCGGCGGTCTTGGGGTCGGTCAGGTCGAGGTCGAGATCGACGTCGACCGGCGCCGGCACGCCGGCCGCGATCAGCCGACGTCCGCGCACCTGCACGCTGGCGGTGGTGGCGTCGAGCTCGAGCTTGGCGTCGAGCGAGCCCTCGACGGTGGGCGGCCTGCCGATCAGCTGCTGGAGCCGCGCCAGGTCGAGCGACTTGGCCTCGAGACGCACCGCGCGCAGCGCCTTGCGATCGAGCCGGCTCCAGGCCGCCAGGTCATCGAGGCGGCGCGGCGGCACCACGTCGATCGCGGCCGACAGCGTGCCCAGCTCGGCGCCGTCGGCGGTGACCGCGAGCTCGACGCGGTCGGGGCGGATCTCGGTCGACAACGCGACGTCGATGGGCCGCGCACCCGCGCTCACGACCAGTCCGCGCGCCGACAGCTGGGCCTCGCCCTGGATCGACCGACCGCGCGCCGCCAGATCGGCGGACATGCTGACGATGCCGCCGGCGTTGGCTGGAACCCCGGGCAGCCCGCGCAGCTGAGCCAGGTCGACGTTGGCGAGCGCGAGCTTGCCCGACAGCGCGCCGGCGCGCGGGCCCAGGCCGACGATGGCGTCGATCGCGAGCGCGCCTCCGGCGCCGCGCGCGCGCAGACCGCGGACCACCACGCGCTCCTGCTCGAGCGTGATGCGGCCGCCGTTGCCCTCGAGGGCGACTCGTCGCCGCGCGATCCGGTAGCGGCCGAGCGTGACGTCGGCGACCACCACCGAGTCGGCCGGGCCCAGGACGACCCGCGCCGCCAGGCTGGCGTCGAGGCTGCGCTTGCGGTCTTTGGCCGCGACCGCGACGTCGATGGGCCCGGTCAGGCCGCCGCGCGCGGTGACCGTGACGTCGGGCAGCGCCTCGCGTCCCAGGCGAAGCTGGCGCGCGGTGGCGTGGACCTCGCCGCGCAGCGCATCGGGCACCCCGCGCGCGCTGGCCTCGACGTCGAGGGCGCCGATCCGGAGGTCGTCCATGCGCAGGTCGCGCAGCTTGGCCACCGCGTGCAGGTCGACCTCGGGATCGGCGTCGCCGCCGAACTCGCCGCTGAAGTCGAGCGCGAGGGTGAGCGAGCCGTCGACCGGGGCCTTGCCTAGCGTGGCCGCGCGCAGCGACGCGACGGTGGCGTCGAGCCGCCCGCCGCTCAGCCGCAGCCGATCGCCGTCGACGACATGGGCCTTGAGCTCGACCACCGCGCCGCCTGGACCCTGGCCGCGCAGCGTCGCGTCGGCGGCGCCGTCGGCGATCGCGACGTCGAGCGCGACGTCGTCGAGGGCCACCTCGGCGACGGTGCCGTGGCCGGTGACCGCGACGGTGCCGGTCACCATCGCGAGTCGCTCCTTGCTGGGATCGACCTTGACGTCGACGGTGAGCGCGCCGGTCAGCGACGTCGGCGGCAGCGCCGGGCTGATCTTCACCAGGTCGAGCTGGTCGAGGGCGAGCTGGCCGCGGACGGTGGGCTGGGCCGCGGTCGGGGTCGCGACCACCGTGCCGTCGAGCCGCGCCCCCGCGAAGGAGCCCTTGACCGCCAGCGACAGCGCGTCGGGCGCGACCGGCTCGACGGCGAGCGACAGCTCGATCGGCCAGCCCGGGACGCCGAGCTCGGGCGCGAGGCGGGCCAGCTCGCCCTCGGCGGCGCGGATCAGGATCGCGCCTCGGACGTCGGTGGCGCTCCGGTACGCGACGTCGGCCGCGGTGATCGACACCTGACCGACCGCGGCGCTCGCGCTCGGCACGGTGATGCCGAGATCGTCGAGGTGGACGACCGCGGCCACCGCCAGCGGCGCCTCGGCTCGCTCGCGCAGCACGCCGTCGAGCTTCAGGGTCGCGTCGATCGTCCCCTCAGCGAGGACCGTGGCGGCGGCCCGCAGCTCGAGGCCGTCGAGGTGCTCGAGCTGGCCGTCGCGATCGATCGTGATCGAGCCGCGATGGATCTGCACGTCGGGCAGCGAGACGTTCCAAGTGAACGGGTCGGCGCTCGGCTTGTAGATCTGGGCAACGTTGAGCGGCTTGCCCTCGACCATCTTCACGTCGACGACCAGGCCGTCGAGCACCAGGGACTCGAGCTTGATCTCGTTGGACAGCAGCGAACGGAACCCGACGTTGAGCGTCACGGTCTTGGCGCTGATCGCAGGCTTGCCGTCGAAGTCGTTGATGACGACGTCGCGCAGCACCAGGTCGCCGAGCACGCTGCCGTCGAGGCGGCCGATCTGCACGCCGCCGGGGAACCCGTCGTGCATCGCCGCGATGACCTGCTGGCGGAGCTGCTCGCGACCCCAGTCGGTGTGGATGACGATGAGCGCGATCGCGACCACCGCGACCACCAGCCCGACGATACCGAGCACGATGCGACGAACCCAGCGGAGGACTTTGCGCATCAGAACGCCTCACCGACGCTGAGGTGGAAGGCGAAGTTGTCGCCGGCCCGCGGCTCGCCGGCACCGGCGCGGGTCAGCCGGCGCGCGACGTCGAAGCGGATGGCGCCGACCACCGTGGCCACCCGCAGCCCCAGGCCGGTCGCCCAGTGTAGGTGGCCCAGCTCGATGTTGCTCCACCCTTCGGTGACGTCGCCACCGTCGAGGAACGTGGCGCCCAGGAACTGGAGATCGAAGAACGTGCCGATCGGGAAGCGTAGCTCGGTCGACACGTCGAGGAGCGCGGCGCCGCCGTAGGGCACCGCGGCGGAGCCCGCGCCGGCGAAGGGCGCCAGCTGACGCTCGGGCAGACCGCGATAGCCGTTGGCGCCGCCGCCGAAGAAGCGGCGGGTCACCGGGACGTTGCCGGTCAGGACGCCAGCGCGGGCCCGGGCGGCCAGCGTGACCGGCCCCAGCGAATAGTAGCCGCGCAGATCGGGCTGGAAGCGGAAGTAGCTGAGCGCGCCGCCGGCCGCGATGGTGCCCTCCTCGGCGCGCAGCTCGAGATAGCCGCCGCGCGTGGTGATGACCCGATCGTCGCGCAGGTCGATGACCAGGCTCTGGTCGAAGGCGCCAACCCGGTCGGCGCCTTTGAGCCCGAGCCGTTCTCGCAAGGCGTCGTCGACGACCGGCGCGATCCCGAAGTATTTCGACAGGCCGAGCTGCCAACCGACCGAGGCCTGGATGGTGCGCAGGTAGGTCGGGGTGCGGGCGCTCAGCCGCAGCCGCGGGCCGTAGCTGGTGTAGGCCTCGACGGCGAGATACGAAAAGCTGGCCTCGATCGCGCCGGTGTAGCGGGGGCGGATCAGGTCGAGCTGGTCGATGCCCGCGATGATGTCGACGCGGGGTTGCAGGTCGCGGTCGGCGCGCTGGATGACGAGCGCCGGCTCGAAGTCGACATGGCCGCTCGCGAGATCGATCGGCCAGCCGGCGACCGCGTAGCGCGAGCGCCCGCGGACCTCGAAGGCCAGCGGATTGAGCCCGACACCACCGCCCAGTCGAAGATCGTGGCGCGCGGCCTCGGCGACGGTGATCGTGACCGCCGCGATCGGGCTGCCCGGCTCGAGCTGGGGCTCGACGCGCACCAGGGCGAAGCGTCCCGGCTCGTAGAGCGCGGCCCGGGTCTCCTCCATGCGGTCGGGGTCGTAGCGGTCTCCTTCCTTGACGAAGATGCGGGACTCGACCGCGCCGAGCAGGCCGGGCGGCACGCCGATCAGCCCGACCTTGCCGAACCGCACCAGCGGTCCCAGCTCGACGATCAAGCGGATCACGGCCTGGGCGCGCTCGCGGTTGGCGAGGACGACGCCGGTGACCTTGGCGTGGGCGTACCCGTAGTTATGCAGGCGCTGGGGCAAAAGCGGCTGCGCCAGCTCGTAGGTTTCGTGATCGAAGGGCGCTCCGTCCTCCATGGGGATGAGCTCACGCAGCTGCGCGGCGCTGACCTCGGCGTCCTCGGGCAGGCCCTCGATCTCGACGCGCACCAGCTTGGCGCGCGGGCCCTCGGTGATGGTGTAGGTCACGTCGGTGCGCGGGCCGCGCTTGACGGTGCTCGCGACGGTGGCGGCAAAGAAGCCGCGCCGCACGTAGTAGCTCTCGATGCGGCGCTCGTCCTGCGCGACCAAGAAGCGCGCGAAGGGCTGGCCGGTGTCGCGGGCGTAGACCAAGCCGAGGCCCGACATCAGGTCGTCGCTGTCGATGGTGTCGGCGCCCTCGAGGTCGATCGAGCCGATGCCTTGCTTGCCGGCCGGCAGCACGCGCGCGCCCCCCGCGCAGCCGATCAGACCAACCACGAGCGTGAGCCCGAGCGCGAGACGCACCGACAACTGCATGAACCAGTCGCACGTTTGCAGGAGATATGCCGGCGCATGCACGGGTCTCTACGCGTCGGAACGTAGCACTACAGCCCGCTAGGCCGAGCGCCCGCGCTCAGTGATGAGCGCGGTTGTCACAGTGGCGAGCTGGCGTGGCTCCTGTAATGTCGGCGGCCGAATGACGAAGCCATGGCAGACGCTCGCGTCGGTCGCGACCCGCGAAGGCCCGCTCGAGCTGCGCCGCCGTGGCGATGAGGGCGACTTCCTGATCGTGATCGCCGGCCGGGTGCTCATGACCAGCATCGCCCGCCGCTCCGAGGAGGCGCTGGCGACCCTGGCCGCGGCGGCGCTGGGCCAGCGCGCCAAGGCCCGCGTCCTGATCGGCGGGCTCGGCATGGCCTACACGCTGCGGGCCGCGCTCGATGCGTTCCCGTCCGACGCCCGGGTGGTGGTCGCCGAGCTGACCCCGGCGGTGGTCGAGTGGTGCCGCGGGCCGTTGGCGTCGCTCACCGACGCCTCGGCCAACCATCCGCGGGTCGAGCTGGTGGTCGACGACGTCGCCAAGGTCATCGCGCGCGGTCGCGCGACCTACGACGCGGTCCTCCTCGATCTGTACGAAGGGCCCAACGCGGCGACCCAGCGCAAGGACGACCCGTTCTACGGCGGCGCCGCGCTCACGCGCACCCACGCCGCGCTCACGCCGGGCGGCGTGCTGGCGGTGTGGTCCGAGGATCCCGACGCTGGCTTCGCGCGCCGCTTCGGCAGCGTGGGCTTCGACGTGACGACCCACCGCGCTGGCAAGGGCGGGCGCGCCCACATCGTCTACGTCGGCGTGCGGGTGTGACCGACGACGAGGCGGACCCGGGGTTCGGGACGGTCGCGCTGCACGCGCCGGCGACGCGGGGCGATCTGGAGCGGGCCCTGCGAAACTTGAATCTGGCAGATCTGGAGATGCGCGAGGCGCTCCTGCTCATGGGCGCCCGCCTGGTCACGCTCACCGACGAGCTGACCCGCCGCCTCGACGGCGTCGAGCCCGAGCCGGCCCGGCCCGGCACGCCGGCGCCGCCGCCCACCGAGACCCTCGAGGTGACGGTCATGCGCAACCTCGGCTCGGTGCTCGGCCAGATCCGCTTGGCCGACGTCGCGCAGCGATCGCGCATCTCCTTGGACACCGGCCCCGACAAGTACGCCGTCGAGCCGTCCGATCCGCCATGCGACGAGGTCTTGCACCTGTGTCAGGCCCGCTGCTGCACGTTCAACTTCGCGCTGTCGTCGCGCGATCTCGACGAGGGCGTGATCCGCTGGGACCACGGCCAGCCGTACCTGATCCGCCAGCGCGCCAGCGACGGCTACTGCGTCCACAACGATCCCGGCTCGCATGGCTGCACGGTGCACGGGCATCGACCGCGGGTGTGCCGGGTCTACGACTGCCGCACCGACCGGCGAGTGTGGCTCGACTTCGCGCGCCGGGTGCCGGCCCCGCTCGAGGACGCCCACGTGGTCCCGCCCGAGCCGCCGCTCACCGAGCTCGACCTGGTCGATCGGCTGCACGCCCGCACCGCCGCGATCACCGCCGAGCGCACCGCGATGGCGGGCGGCTACGCCGACCCCGGCCCGACCCGCGGGCCCAAACCCTAGCGGGCCCTAGCGCGTGGGCAGGTGATAGCACGGCTCGAGCGGCGTACCGTCGACGAGCTTGGGGCAGACCTCGACGAAACGCGGGTAGATCGTGAGCACGACGTAGTGATGCTCGCGGGCGCCGTGCTGCATGCCGTCGGGGTGCGCGCACCGGGGCCGACCGGCGACGCCGCAGCGCAGTCGATAGAGCGGGGCGCCGCCGCCGCCCGACACCAGGTAGTCGACGCCGTCGTGGCGACCGCGCTGGTAGAGGTGGTCGTGACCGGAGATCACCAGCGTGACGCGGTGGCGGGCCAGGATCGGCACGAAGTCGCGCACCGCCAGCTGGTTGCCGCCGTGGCTGCCGCGCGCGAAGGGCCCGTCGTGCACGACGACGAGGATGGCGCGGGCGCGAGCGGCCGCGGTCAGGTCGCGCTCGAGCCAGGCTCGCTGGAGCGCGTCGTCGTAGGCGTTGGAGTCGAGCATGACGACGTGGACGTCGGCGACGTCGAAGCTGTACCAGGCGTCGCCAGCGGGACGATCGGCGGGCCCGGGCGGCAGCGCGAACAGGTCGGTGAAGCGGCGCGCCAGATCGCCGGCCCGGCCCAGGTCGTGGTTGCCGACCGACGCGTAGAACGGGATGGTGGCGAGCAGCGGCGCGGTCACCGCGAAGAACTGCTGCCAGTCGGCCTCGTCGGCGCCGTGCAGCACCAGGTCGCCGCTGGCCAGCACGAGGTCGGGCGCCTCGTCGAGCAGCTGGGCCACGATCGCGGCGTGGACGCGGTGGCCGCCGCGGACGTCGCCGTACACCCCGACGCGGATGATCTCGCCGGTGGTGGGCGCGGTCGCGAACTGCGCGGCAGCCGCGGGCACGCCGTCGATGGCGACCTGATAGTGGACCGCGGCGTCGACGGGCAGGTCGGCCAGCTCGAGCTCGTGGCGGCGGGTGAGCCGATGGTCGGCGACGACGGTGCCCAGCGCGGCGGTCGGGCCCCAGGCGACGGTGGCCCGGGTCGGTAGATCGGTCTCGACGACGAGGGTGGCGTGAGCGGCGCCGACCCGCTGCACCATCGGCCCGCGCACCACGCGCCCCGACGGTCGGCCCGCCAGCTCGAGCTCGAGGCGGGGCGCGACGCCGTGGGCCGCCGGGCGGACCTCGACGGCGAGGACGTTGTCGCCGGCGCGCAGGAGCCCGGGCACCACCGGCACGAAGAAGCTCTCCCACTCGGGGCCGTGGCGCCGAGTCGCCAGGGCGAGCGGATCTCCTTGGACCGGCAGCTCGCGCCGCACGATGGGCACGCCGTTGAGCCACAGCGCGAGCCCATCGCGGTAGCGCACCCGCAGCTCGAGGACGCGCATCGCGGCGTCGCTGGGATCGGCGCCCAGGGCGAAGTGCGTGACCGCCCACAGCGCCGCGACTCGCTGGTCGGGCGCGAGCTGGGCGACGACGGTCTTGCACGCGCAGTCACCGGCGCCGATGGGCGCGGCGCCGCGGATCGGATCGGGCACCGCGAAGGGCCAGGTCACCGGCGGCAGCTCGGCGGGCGGGGCGCCGAACACGCCCGGCGCCACCGCACCACCGCGGGCCTGGTCGAGGGCCCCCAGCAGGCTGGGCCCGAGCTGCGCGGTCAGGCGGGGCACGACCGCGGCCCGGACGTCCCAGCGCGCGCTCAGGGGCACCAGCACACGACCCTCGACCGCGGCGGCGGCGCGGTCACCGTCGCCAGCGTCGTCGTCATCATCGTCCTGCGCGTTCGCCGCGCCCGGGGCGAACGGCACGAACGGCACGAACGGGGCGAACGTCGCGAACGCGACGAGGAGCGCCAGCCAGCCGGGACGTCGTCGACGCACCCCGGGAATCTAGCAGCCCGATCGGGACAGTTCCCCGATCGGGAGGTTCACTTCGCGGCGGCGGCGGTCTTCGAGGCAGCCGGCTTGGCAGCCTTGGCGGCCTTGGCCGCGGCCGGCTTGGCGCCCTTGGCGCGGCGCTCGGCGCTCTTGGCGAGATCGTAGAGGTGCGGCAGCGAGAAGCCCGCGAGCTTGCCGAGGAAGTCCTTGTCCTTGGCGCGGCCCAGCTGCTTCACCAGCGAGTCGACGAGCTTGTCGCGGCTGCCGTAGGCCTTCTTGACCGCCTCGGCGACCGAGGCGAGGCGGAGGAGCTGCTGGTTCGAGGCGCTCGCGAGGCGGCCCTTGATGGTGTCCTCGTCGGCACCCTCGTGGGTCAACGACCCGGCGATCTTGTCGACCAGCTTGTCCTTGCCGCCGTACAGCGCCTTCATCTTGGTGAGCGGGCCGCTCGCCGCGGGCTTGGCCTTGGCGGGCTTGGCGACGCGGGCGGTCTTGACAATCTTGGCGGCAGTCTTGGGGGTGGTCTTCGTGGCCATGGTCGTGTCTCCGTCGCAGTCTGGGGCCGGGTCGCAGTCAGGGGCCAGCATCGCCCGGGTTGGGCGATGGTCCGGAATCAAGGCCTCCGTCGGCCGAAGGCGGGGCATCCTGGCTTCCAGTGGACCCGCTGTCAACCGCAGCCAGGACGTCTTTGAGCTCGTCATCGCTCAGCTGGACCCGGAAGTGGACGCGGGCGCCCTTGGCCGCGACCTCGACCTTGCCGACGATGGGGCCGAGCGCCCAGTGCTGCGCCGCCATCCCGCCGATCATCAGCTCGGTCTTGGCAAAGCCGACCAGCGCGCTGGCGTCGGCGTTGGTCGTCATGTCGAAGCCGACGTGGAGGGTGAGACCATCGATGGGCTCGAGCTCGGCCCACACCGCCGAGGGCGGCGCGCCGATCGCGCCGTTGGTGTTGGCCACCAGCTTGGCGCCCAGGGCGGGATCCATCAGCGCGACGAACCAGATCGCCGCGGTCTTGTCGACGTCGGCCAGGCGCTTGCCGAGCGCGGGCGAGGTCTCGACCTTGGGGCCCTCGCCCAGCGCGCTCACCACCCAATCCTCGTCGGGGCCGACCACGACGGTGTCGGCCTTGCCGAATCCGAAGAAGACGGTGCGCCGGCCCTCGGTGAGCTTGTAGAGGCTGCGCGCGCCCGACTGCTTGACGGTGACGTCACCGCCGCCGGCGCCGATCCCGGCCTGCAGGCACCGGGTGAGGCTCGCCTCGGCGAGCTCGCCGGTCGCGATCAGCAGCGCGCGACGAGCTGCACCAGCGGCGCTGGGCGCCATCGCGAGGTGGACCGCCTTGACCTGGGTCGTCACGTCGACGCCGCAGTCGGCGGCGAGCCGCTCGAAGCGAGCCGCGAGCTCGGGATCCCGGACGAACAGATCCGACAGCGCGCGCGCGACCAGCCCCGAGTCCTTGAGCTTCGCGATGTCGAGGCCGATCACCAGCGTCGCGTCGGCCGGGATCGCGGCGAGCGCCCCGAGGGGCGCAGCCCCGGCGGCCGGCCCGGGTTTCGCCTTCTTGCACCCCACCACCGCCAGGGCGAGCGCGACGACGAGCAGGAGGTGTCGCGCGCGCATCGTCTTAGAAGCCGCCCATGCTCCCGGCCATCGCCGCCGCGGTCTCGAGCTGCTTGCCGGTGAGCTTGAAGTTGACGTGGACGTCCTTGCCCTTGGCCTCGAGCTTGACCGCCTTGATGTACTCGGCGAAGGGCGAGTCCTTCATCTGATCCATCTGCATCTTGCCCATGGTGACGAGGCCCTTGGCGGTGTCGTCGTCGGCCATGCGCAGCTTGAGCACGCCGTCGGCGCCGTCGGCGGCGTTGACCGAGCCGAAGATGGCGGTGAACTTCATCGGGATGTTGGGCGGGATGAACGACGAGTTGCCGTTCATCACGAACCACAAGGTGGCCGCGGTGTCGGTCGCGTCGATGAGCGAGCTGAAGGTCTGCGAGCCCATGAGGCCGTCGGTGGCCTTGGACGCGGCGGTCGCCAGGTACACGTCCTTGCTCGCCAGGTCGTCGCCGCCGACGCGCTTGACGAGGATGGTCTGATCGTCGAGGAACATGAAGCGGACGGCGTTGTTGCCGTCCTCGTTGAGCTCGACGAGGTCACCGTCGAAGGTCACGGTGCGAGTCTTACCCTCGGCCTTGGACTTCTCGACCGCCTTGTTGATGCAGTCGGTGACCGAGGCCTTGTCGAAGCCGCGCACGAACGCGGTCATCTCCGTCATCTCCTTGCCGCGGCCACCGACCAGGATGCCGGTGGCCTTGGTCATCGGGTCCCAGCCGCACAGGGTCTTGAACTCGCCGAGCTTCGAGCCGATGCGCTCCATGAGCTTGGGCTCGAACTTCTTGAAGACCGCGCTCGAGCGCAGCTTGGCGAAGTCGAGGGCCATCACGATCTCGGTGTTGGCCGGCATCATCGACAGCGCGCGCGACAGGCCGCCCTTGGGCGCGACCGCGCTGGCACCCGCCATGCCCTTGCCATCGCCGCCGCCGCCGCCGCCCTTCGAGCCGCCCTTATCGCAACCGGCGCCCGCGAGCGCCGTGGCGGCCAGCATGACCAAACAGGAAGAGCGGAGGAATCCAGTCCGAGCGAGCATCGTCATGGCGCGGTTTGTAACACGGGCACCAGCCACTGCAACAGCGCGCTTCCGACGGTGTATATGTCGCGCGATGCCGTGGAAACGACACCTGCTTCGCGACGCCGAGGTCTATGCCGAGGTCGACGCCGCCGGGACGCTGATCGCCGACAGCGCGGGCCGCGTCGCGGTGGTCTACAAGCGCGGCCCGGGCGCCAAGGTCTACCGGGCTGGCAAGAGCAACCTGGGGCCGGTGGCGGGTGCACCCATCGAGGCCGACGTCGGCGCCGGGCCGACCGGCGATGCGGCGGCTTCGTCGGCGTCGTCGACGAGCAAGCCGGCTACGGCTGGCGCTGGCAAGAAGGGCGGTGGCGGACGCCTCGGCAAGACCCTCTCGCTGGGCGACGCGCTGCCGGCCCACGCCGCCCACGTCTGGACCGACGGCGCCTGTACCGGCAACCCGGGCCCGGCTGGCCTTGGCGTGGTCGTCCTCGAGGGCGGCCAGCGCCGCGAGCACTCCGAGTACTTGGGCCACGGCACCAACAACATCGCCGAGCTCACCGCGGTGCTGCGCGGCCTCGACCTGGTCACCGATCGCACCGGGCCTGTGCTCGTCTACACCGACTCGAGCTATGCCATCGGGGTGCTCTCGCTCAACTGGAAGGCCAAGGCCAACGTCGAGCTGGTCGCCGAGATCCGCGACGCCTGCGCACGCTTCGACAACCTGCGCTTCGTGAAGGTGCCCGGCCACGCCGGCGTGCCCGAGAACGAGCGCTGCGACGAGCTGGCGCGCGTGTCCATCACGTCGCGGCGCTGACTCGCCTCGTCACCACGGGAGACCGCCAGATGAAGACCACCGGTACGATGTTGCTGCTCGCGATCGCGTCGCTGATGGCGTGCGGCGGCGCCAAGCCGCCCCGCCAGGCCGGGGCGCCGGTGTCGATGAACGAGTCGCTGCCCGACGAGGAACAGCCGATGACCGGCGGGATGCCGGCCCCGGTTGGCACCGGCGAGACCATCGAGCCGACGGTGGCGCCGCCGGTGCCGCCGGTGCCGCCGCCGCCGATCGCGGTGGCCGACCTGATCGCGGTCAAGAGCGGCGCCGCGCTGGGCACGATCACGTTCGAGCACGGCGCCGACGGCAAGCTCGTCATCGCCGGCTCGTTCACCGGCCTCAAGGCCAAGAGCGTCCACGCCTTCTACGTCCACCAGGGCGACTGCTCCAACGGTGGCAAGCGCGTCGGCGGGCACCTCGACCCGACCCAGGCCAAGCACGGCGGGGTCGCGGCCGCGGTTCGCCACGCCGGCGACTTGGGCAACCTGATCGCCGACGCCGATGGCAACGCGACCTTCTCGCACCTGACCGACCGGCTCACGATCGAGGCCGGTCGGCCCGACTCGGTGCTGTCGCGGGCGATCGTCATCCACGCCGGCAAGGACGACAAGAAGGGCAGCGGCGGCGCGGTGCTGGCGTGCGGCGTGATCAGCTTGCGCCAGTAGCGACGGCGCGCCGGACGCTACTGCAACAGGTGCACGAAGCGCGGGTGATGGCGGAAGCGGGCGTAGTCGTCGTTCTCGGCGAAGTACGGCCGGTAGCTGATGTCGGCGCGTAGCACCGCCTCCATCGAGCGAAAGAACAGCTCGTCGTCGGGCGCGACCGCGCCGGCCCAGGCCAAGAGGTAGTCGGTATAGACGTCGGGCGACAGCCGGTTGGACTCCATCAGGTCGGCGATGGCGTCGCCGCCGCGCCCGACGTTGAGCTTGGCGAAGCCGCGCAGCTGATAGCCCTCGGGATGCGGCTGGAGCGCGAGCAGGTGGTCGAAGTCGTCGATGGCCTCGGCGTAGCGCGCCAGATCGCCGGCGAAGAGCTTGCCGCGCAGGTGATAGGGTCCGGGGTGATCGGGGTACAGCGCGATCGCCTTGCCGTAGTCGACGACGGCGTGCTCGTCGTGGCCGCCGATCTGCTCGAAGCACATGCCGCGATGGAAGTGGTACTGGGCCTGGTTGGTCGGCGGCTCGAGCTCGATGGCCCGGCCGTAGTCGGGGATGGCGCCCATGGCGTCGCCGAGCCGCTGGCGGGCGAAGGCGCGCTGCGCGTACATCGTCACGTAGCGCTGGCGGAAATGGTCGTCGAGCGCGAGCCCCTCGCTGAACAGCGCGACCGCGTCGGCGAAGCGCTCCTCGCCGAGCGCCTGCTCACCCGCGGCGTAGAGCTGCGTGAGGCGGTCGAACATCCCGGGGACGGTGTGCATCGGTCGGTCCGACATCGACGTCAAGCATCGCATCAAACCTCTGAGCTTGACACTGTCATATAACAGTGTTATTCAACAGTGAATGACCGGGCCGACCTGGACCATCGCCGAGCTGGGAGAGCGCATCGCCCGCGCCCTCGCCCGCGACGACGCTCCCGAGAGCGGTCGGATCCGCGCCGTCCCCGACGAGCGCGCCATCCGCTACTACACCACGCTGGGGCTCCTCGACCGCCCAGCGCTGCGGGGCCGCACCGCGCTCTACGGCCCGCGCCAGCTGGCCCAGCTCGTCGCGATCAAGCGGCTCCAGGCCGGCGGCAAATCGCTCGCCGAGATCCAGCACGAGTTGCCCGGGCTCGACGACGCCGCCCTCGCCGCGCTGTCGGGTGTGGCGCTCACGCCGGTGCCTCGGCCCAAGGGCCGGGCCGGGTTCTGGAAGGCCGCGCCGGTCGAGGCCGCGCCGGTCGAGGCCGCGCCGGCCGGACGTCAGCCCTGGCTGGGGTCACCCGCGCCTTCGTCACCCGCGCTGGGGTCACCCGCGCTCCGCCTCGAGCTCGACCTCGGCGAGGGCGTGCGCATCTCGTTCGCCCCGGCTCGCCCACTCTCCGACCACGACCTCGTCGCGCTCCGCCTCGCGGGCGCGTCCCTCCTCGCTTACCTCGTCGACCGCGCGCTCGTAGACCCGACACCTGGAGAACCCCGATGATCCCGATCACCGTCGACCACGCCATGACGTACGACCGCGCCGAGCGCGGCTGGGGATGCCTCGACACCGCGCGGGGCCGCTTACCGTTGGCCGCCGTCGACGTCGACGTGCGCATCGTCGGGCTCGAGTCCACGACCCAGGTCCGGCAGACCTTCGTCAACCACCTGCGCGAGCCGATCGAGGCGACGTACGTGTTCCCGCTGCCCGACCGCGCCGCGGTGCACCGCTTCCGCATGCAGGTCGGCACCCGCGTGATCGAGGGCCAGCTCGACGAGCGCGGCGCCGCCCGCGCGTCCTACGAGCAGGCGATCTCGTCGGGCCATCGCGCCGCGATCGCCGAGGAGGATCGCGCCGGGGTGTTCACGCTGCGGGTCGGCAACCTCATGCCCGGCGAGGTCGCCACCGTCGAGCTCGCGCTGTCCGGGCCGCTGGTCGTCGACGACGGCGAGGTGACCTGGAGGTTCCCGCTGGTGGTCGCGCCGCGCTACATCCCGGGGGCGGCGCTGCCCGGCGAGCAAGCCGGCCTCGGCATCGCCCTCGACACCGACGCGGTGCCCGACGCGTCGCGCATCTCGCCGCCGGTGCTCCTGCCCGGCATGCCCAACCCCATCCGCCTCGGGGTGCGGGTCACCATCGACGGCGGCGGCCTGCCGCTCGGGCAGCTGCGGGCCAACCTCGCCGAGATCGACGCCCGCGACGACGGCGGGGTGTGGCAGCTCGCGCTCCGGCCCGGCCAGCGCCTCGATCGCGACCTGGTGCTGCGCTGGCAGGTCGGCACCACCGAGCTGTGCTCGAGCGCGGTGTGGTCGCCCGACGCCGACGGCGACGGCTCGACGATCGCGGTGACCATCGTGCCGCCGATCGCCAGCGCCGCCGGCGGTCGGCCCCGCGACGTCGTGATCGTCCTCGATCGCTCGGGCTCGATGGGCGGCTGGAAGATGGTCGCGGCCCGGCGCGCGGCCGCCCGCATCGTCGACAGCTTGACCGCACGCGACGGCTTCGCGGTGCTGGCCTTCGACGACCGCATCGACGCGCCGCCCGGACTGGCGGGCACGACGTTGACCCCAGCCACCGATCGCAATCGCTTCCGCGCGGTCGAGTTCCTGGCCGGGCTCGAGGCTCGCGGCGGCACCGAGCTGGCGGCGCCCCTCGACCTGGCGCTGGCGTCGCTGCCGCGCAACCCGGCCCGCGATCAGGTGATGGTGCTCATCACCGACGGCCAGGTCGGCAACGAGGACCAGATCCTCGCGCAGCTCGGCAACCGCATCGGCGAGGTCCGGGTGTTCACGCTCGGCGTCGATCAGGCGGTGAACGCGGCGTTCCTGCGCCGGCTGGCCGGCCTGGGCGGCGGCGCCTGCGAGCTGGTCGAGTCCGAGGAGCGGCTCGACGAGGTCATGGGCAAGATCCATCGCCGCATCGCCACGCCGCTGCTCACCGACCTCGTCGTCGAGGGCCTGGGCGTGCAGGTCGCCAGCCAGGCCCCGGGCCGTCCGCCCACGGTGTTCGCCGGGGCGCCGGTGACCGTCTACCTGCGCGGGTCTGGACGTCCGGTTGCCGGACAGACCCTGACGGTGACGGGCCGGCTGCCGGCTGGCACGGTCAGCACGACCCGCGTCGCGATCGACGCGGCCCGGCCCGGGGTGAACCTGGAGGCGGCCTGGGCCCGGGCCCGCATCCGCGACCTCGAGGACCGCTACGCGGCGGCCAGTAGCGACCTGATCGCGCGCGACATCGTCGACACCTCGTTGCGCCACCGGGTGCTGTCGCGCTTCACCGCGTTCGTGGCGATCGATCACCGCGAGGTCGCCAATCGCGGGAGCTCGCCGCGCGCGATCATCCAGCCGGTCGAGAGCCCGGCCGGCTGGAGCCAGCCGATGGGTGGACCTCCTGGCCTGCCGATGAGCGCGCCGATGGCGATGCCGCGCGGGCGAGCTGCCTCGAGGCCCGGCTGGTACGGTGGAGGCGCGCCCAGCGTGCCCGGCATGCCGGGCGGCGGGTCCGCGCCGAGCGTCCAGGGTTATGGCCCTCCGCCGGCCCGGCGCGAGGATCGAGAGGAGGACGGCGCCGCCGAGCCCAAGGCCGAAGCGGCGTCGTTCGCGCCACCGCCGCCGCTGGGCTCGGTGAGCGCGGTCAGCCGCTCGGCGCCGGCGCCCAGCGCGCCGATGAAGACGATGCTGCCCCCGCCGGCACCGCCGCGGTCGCCATCGCCGTCGCCGCCGTCGGCGCGCCGGCTGGTCCTGCCCGAGGACGCCGCGCACCGGCCCGCGCTCGGGCCCGCGGTCCCGACGCGGCCGTACCTGCAGCGCCTGGCGGTCATCGTCGAGCAGCTGGCGGCGGCGGCCCGCGCGCCGCAGCCGATGGCGGCCGCGCAGCTGCCGGTCGCGCGGCTCGCCGAGCTGCTCGAGGACGTGCGCTCGGTCGGGCTGGTCGGGCTGGCCGCCCAGCTGGAGCCGCTCTTGGACCGGATGCGCGCCGCGCTGGTCGCTGCCGGCCTCGCGACCACGCTGGCCGAGGTCGCGGCGCTGCTCGCGCCGATCGCGCAGGGCTCGACGGCGCCGCCGCCATCGCCGCCGGGCCGGACGTCGTTCTGGAAGTGACGCTGCTACCATAGCGGCGTGCCTCGACGCCGACGCCGATGCTGGATCGCCGGGGCCGTGGTCGGCGCGGCGGTGGCATGTCGGAGCGGTGGTGACGCCGCGCCGCCGCGGGTCGCGCCGATGGCGGGCGAGGCGACCGACGCGGCTGCCGACGGTGGCGTTGCGCTCGACGCCGCGGTCGACGGCCCCCTCGCCACCATCGTCGACTGGCCCGTGGCGTGGTCGCCCGAGCGCGATCGGCTGATGCTCGGGTATCGCCGCCAGCACTCCGACCCGGCCGCCACCGACACCACGATCGTGCCGCGCATGATCGTCTTGCACTACACCGCGGGCAACTCGGCCAAGAACACGCACGCCTACTTCGACCGCACGCGCATCGAGGCGGCGCGCGCGACGCTCCGCAAGGGCGGGGAGGTCAACGTCGTGGCCCACTTCGTCGTCGATCGCGATGGCACGATCTACCGCCTCCTCCCCGAGACCCGCATGGGCCGCCACGCGATCGGGGTCAACCACGTCGCGATCGGCGTCGAGAACATCGGCGACGAGCGCACGTGGCCGCTCACCGACGCCCAGATCGTCGCCAACGCCGCGCTGGTGCGCGATCTGGCCGCGCGCTATCCGATCGAGGTGCTCGTCGGGCACCACGAGGTCCGCGCCCTGGTCGGCACGCCGTGGTTCGTCGAGCGCGTGCGCGGCTATCGCAACGCCAAGGGCGACCCCGGCCCGCGTTTCATGACCGCGGTGCGCGCCCAGCTCGGCGACTCGCCGCTGGCCACGCCGCCGGTCGCCGCCACGCCGCCGCGCTGATCAGGCGCGCGACCCGCCGCGAGCGACCGCGCCGCTAGCGATGGGCGAGGGCGCGGTCGTAGAGCGCGAGGTAGTCGTCGCACATGCGCTCGGCCGAGTAGCGCGCGAGCGCGACCTCGCGGGCCCGGATGCCCATGGCGTGGGCGCGCGCGGGATCGCCGAGCAGCTGGTCGAGCGCGGCGCGCAGCTCGTCGCGATCGACGCCGGTGAGGTAGCCGGTCTCGCCCTCGTCGACCACGCCGGGGATGCCGCCGACCGCGGTCGACACCACCGGCAGGCCGGTCGCCATCGCCTCGGGCACGACCAGCGGCAGGCCCTCGCTCTTGGACGACAGCGCGAAGATATCGAAGGCGGGCAACAGGCGCGCGACGTCCATGCGGCGGCCCAGCACGTGGGCCCACTGCGGCGCGGGCAGCGCGGCGATCGCGGTCTCGAGCGCGGCGCGGGTCGGCCCGTCGCCGATGAAGACCACCTGCACCTTCGCCGACAGCCGCGGCGCGATCGCGGCCAGCAGCAGGCCCTGGTTCTTGAACTCGTCGCAGCGCCCGACGGTGACCACGACGGTAGCGTCGGCGGCGATGCCGAGCTCGGCGCGCACCGCCGCCCGAGCGGCCGGGTCGGGCGCGAACCGCTCGAGGCGGATGCCGTTGGGGATGACGACCAGCCGCTCGGACGGACAGTCGCGCTGCTCGCGGGCCTGGTGCGCGGTGACCGGCGACACCGCGACGAACGCGCTGACCAGCTTCGCGGCCTGGCGGCGCAGGATGCGAAGGCCGCGTGAGCCGGGGTTGACGCCGTGCTTGGTGTGGATCGCGACGGCGCCGATCAGCCGCGCGGCGGGCGCGCCGTAGATGAGCGGCAGCGGGTTGTGGCTGTGGACCACCTGCACCTTGCGGCGGCGCAGCGCCCAGGCCAGCCGCGGCACCAGCGTGACGTCGGTGCCGGGCCCCTTGGGCACGTCGACCACCTCGGCCCCGACCTTGCGAAACTCGTCGGCGAGCGCGCCCTCGGGCGGCGGCGCCAGCGACACCGCGATCACGCGATGCCCGCGCTTCACCTGCTCCGCGGCGAGATCGAGCGCGACGCGCTCTTGCCCGCCCACGCCGAACGAAGACAGCACGTGCGCGATGATCACGGCGTCAACTACCGCGCACGGTTGCGCCGCGCAAGCCTGCTACCATGCGGCGTGTCCGACGACGACGCGCCGCTCGAGCGGCTCGGGATCCAGCTCGCCACCGACGCGCTGTTGCCGGAGGTGCGGACGGCCTGCGTGCGCGTCGCGCAGCGGCTGATCGAGCGCGGCGCTAAGGCGATCGGGTTCGTGCCCAGCGATCCGCTGGTCGCGGTCTCGCCGGTGATCATCCAGATCGGCGCGGCGCTGTGCGACCTCACCGGCGCCACCATCGCGGTGGTCGACGCCAACGTGCGCTACCCGGGTCTGGTCGAGCTGGCGGCGCCCACCGCGGCCGGCGAGGTCTTCGCCACCCGCTGGCTGGCGGGCTCCCTCGCGCTCCTCACGCCGGCCAAGGTCGAGCGCGCCGGCGAGGTCGTGCCCTCGCTCGCGCGCTTGCTCCTCGACGGGGCTGAGATTTTCGCACATCTCCTGTGCGACCTCACCGGCTTCGAGCTCATCGGCGAGCACGCCAGCGCCGCCGCCTGCATGGACGCCGTCGTGCTGGTCGGTCGCGCCCACGCCACCCGCGAGGACGAGCTGCTCGCCCTGTCCCGCCTCATGCCCGCCGATCGCTTCGCCGGCGTGCTGCTGGTCGGCTGAGTCCAACCGTCCCGCCGGCGCCCCCGCCCGCGACCCGGTCCTCAGCGCACGACGAACGTCGTCGTCATCGCGGCCACGTTGCCAGCGGCGTCGGCGGCGCGGATCGACAGCGTGTGGGTGCCCTTGGCCAGGTCGGCCGGCAGGTCCAAGCGCGCCGACTCGGTCTCGGCGTCGAAGATGCCGTCGGCGGTGGTGCCCAGGCGCCACGGCTGATCGTCGACGGAGAACGCCAGCTCGGTCACCACCGACAGCGCGTCGCTGATCTTGGCGTCGGCGCGGTTGCCCTTCACCGACAGGTTCTCGATCACCGGCGGCGTGTTGTCGATGACGAACAGCGCCGAGGTCTTGCTCGCCTCGAGCGAGCGGTCCGACGAGTTCACCATCGCGTCCGACGAGGTCACCCGCAGGCGGTACCAGCCGTCGGCGAAGGTCTCGGTGTTCCACTCGAAGGTCACCGCGGTGAAGGGCGGCTTGCCCAGCTGCAGCGCGCGCCAGTCGGCGTCGCCGTCTTTGCGCACCGCGAGCACGAAGGCGGTGTCGTCGCCGTCGGTGTTGTCGACCTTCCACTTCACGCGCAGGATCGGGCTGCGCGGCTTGCCGCCGGCGTCCTTGAGCGTCGGCAGGGTCTCCTTGGTGGCCGGCTCGATCGTGATCTCGTCGATCGCGGTGGCGGTGTTCTGGGGTAGGAAGTACGTCGTCACCCGACGCACCACGCCGTCGTCGGGCAAGGCGACCCGGAACTGCAAGTAGCGACCCGCGGGGCTGGCCACCGGGCCGCTGCTGGAGTTGCCGCCGCTCGACGAGATCTTGCCGGGCGCCGCCCACGCGCTCCAGCCCGGACCCGGCTTCGCGGTGTTGCCGCTGCGGGTCTCGACGATGAGCTTGCCCTGGCCCTGCCACAGCAGGCGTCCCCACTGGGCCGGGGCCTTGGCGTCGTAGACCTCGCTCACGTACTTCGCGCCCGAGGCCTTGCCGGTCGCGCGGTAGAGCGCCGCGGTGTCGTCGGTCGTGAAGGCCAGCTGCTTGCCATCCCAGAACACCTGGGCGATGGCGCGCTCGTCGACGTCGAAGGCCGTGGCGACGCTGTCGTCGGGCTCGACCAGATAGACGCGACCCTTGTCGGCCGCGCCCGCGTAGATCGAGCCGTCGGGGCCGACCGCGATCGACGTGAAGTAGGTCTGGGTCAGCGCGTGCAGCTGTTCGAGGCGACCGTCGGACTCGATGCGGAACAGCGCGCCCTTGCCTTTGCGGGCGCCTTTGCGCTGGAGGTCGGCGACGGAGGGCGTCTCTTTGTCGGCGCCGGGCGCGCTGCCAACGTCGGGGAGCTTCACCTGCTGGCCCTTGAGCGCGGTCGGCTTCTCGGCCGCCGCGACCGCACCCGCGCTCTTGGTCGTGCCGGTCGGGGTGTCCAGCAACTCGTTGGCCGCGACCACGACCGCGCCGCCGACCTCGGCGATGGCGCCGATCTCGTTGCCGGCGAAGTCGGCCATCGCGCGGGTCTCCTTGTGCTGGGGGTCGTAGCGGAACACCAACGCGCGCTCGCTGGTGCCGAACCACACCTTGCCGTCGGAGGTCACGGTCACCGCGGTGACTCGCTTGTCCTCGGTCGCGAACAGCTCGCGGGGCTTGCCCGCCTTGTCGATGGCGAACAGCTTGCCGTCGGGGCCGGTGCCGGCGTAGAGCGTGCCGTCCTTGCCGGCGGCCAGCGCCCACACCGTCTCGACGCCGGGCAGCTTGGCGAACGCCGTGGGCTTGCCGCCCTTGCCGTCGAGCTTCCAGACCGTGTCCGACGGCATGCCGCCGGCGTAGACCGCGCCGCCGCTCTCGACGAGCGCGACCGCGGCGATCGCGCCCGGGATGGCGCCGAACTTGGCGGCCTTGGTGCCGTCGATCCGCTGGAGCGCGCCGTCGTCGTCGGTGCCGACGATGATCGCGCCCGAGGCCAGCCGCACCGCCGACCAGATGCCGTCGCCCTCGAGCTCGACCTTGGCGGTCTGCCAGCCCGGGCGGATCTCGCCGAGCGAGGTGAGGAACGCGTCGGTGGCGTCGCCGGCGTCGAACTGCGCGTAGGTCTCGACGGTCCACGTCGAGGTGGTGCCAGCCCAGGCCCGGGAAGAGAACGCAAACGACGACAGCACCGCGAGCATGCACGCGGCGAGGATGGAACGCTTCACGGGGTCTCCTTGCACGAACGGACGCGAGTCGGAGTCGGGCTGTCGCTGACCCGCGCCAGGATCGAACCACTCCCGCCGATGACCAGCTTGGCCGGCGACAGCGAGCGGGCCATCGGGCGGAAGGGCAGCACCCGCTGTGAGCGGGTGCCGGGATGCAGCTTGTCGAGCGCGCTGGCTGGCAGGTCGCGCACCAGCACGCCGCCGAGCGCCGCGCCCTCGTCGGGGAGGTACAGCGTCACCGCCCACTGGTCGCCGGGCAAGAGCTTGCCGAACGCGGCGAGCAGGCTCTTGAGATCGACCGGCGGGGCGGCGTCGAGGCGGGCGGCGTCGCCGGCCGACACCTCGAGCTGCACGATCGTGCCGACCAGGGAGGCCGGCACGTCGAAGGGCACGCAGGTCGTGACCCGCGCCCCGCTCACCGTCGCGAGCGTGACCTCGAGGCCGTTGCGGCCGACGTGCAGCTCGTTGGTGCGCAGGCTGACCTCCTCGATGTCGCCGTAGTCGGCCGAGAACGTGAGGTCGACGTCGAGGCGGACCCGCTCGGCCTTGGCCGGCGCGAACGGGTTGAAGGCCAGCGCGCCCAGCGCTCGCAGCGCGCGGGCGCCGCCGATCACCGACGACGCGCCGTCGTTGGCGTAGAGGTAGTCGACGAAGTGCAGCTCCATGGCGCCGCGCACCTTGATCGACGAGTCGATCCGCGCGGTGACGTGATCGCGGTCGGGCAACGCCAGGTTGATCGCGTTCATCACCGCCGAGCCCGCCATCGACGGGGTCATGAACTTATCGTCGATGACCTCGACGTGATACTCGTGCGCGACCACGGTCTGGGTGTTGGGGTCGAGCGCCTTCACGAAAATGTCGACCGGGATCATCGGCGCGCGCAGCTTGGTGTCGGCCATGATCATCGACGCGCGGTCCTGGACCAGCGAGCCCAGCTCGCGGGCCGGCGTCGCGATCACGTAGGGAAACTGCGCCGACGAGATGACGGTCTGCACCTCCGACGACGCGACCGGCGCGTAGATCTCGCCGGCCTGGAACATCGGGTGGCCAAAGGCGAGCACCCGGTTGCCGTCGACGTACGACACCGTGCCGGTGGCAGCCGCCGAGAAGTCGCCGCGGATGAGCTGCACCGCGATCGAGGCGCCGCCGAGGAACTCGGTCGGGCCCTCACTGCCGGTGTTGCCGGCGCCGCCGGCGCGCATCGGCGCGAGTGGATAGTCGGCGAACAGCTTCTCGACCTCGGCGAAGGCCGGCGCCGAGAAGCCTCCGAGCGCGAGCGGGACCGCGGCGGTCATCGCGCCGTCGGCGTTGGGCTTGGCGGGCGGGCTGGGCAGCGGCGTCGACAGCAGCCACGGCGTCGCGTTCGGTGTGGTCGAGCGCGCAAACAGCGGGTCGATCGAGCCCGACGGCGTGAGCGCCTTCCACTGCGCCATCGTCGCGGTCGCGGTCGCGGTGGTCGCCGGTGCGATCACGCCGGGCCCGCTGCGGCGCTTGGTGTCGAAGCCCTCCTTGATCATGTACTCGATGGGCGTGCAGCCTCCCAGCGCGATCTTGTTGAAGGAGAAGCCGTAGGAGAACGCGCACGCCACCTTGCCGTCGATGTAGAGCGGGCTGCCCGACATGCCGCGCCAGAAGCCCGAGACCTTGAGCTTCTCGTCGTTCGACTTCACCAAGATGATGTCGAGACCGGGGACGAAGTTCTTCTGGATGTTGACGACCTCGAAGTCGAACCGCTCCGGCGTCACGCCAGTGAAGGTCGTCATGCCGTAGCCGGTCTGGCCCCGCTTGACCTTCGACAGAGGGTAGATCTCGGGCGGTGCTGCCGCCGCGGTCGAGACGACGCACGCCAGCACGGCGGCGGTCCCCAGCAGGTGGTTTCTCAACATCTTCGTGAAGATAGACCGCCGACTGGGGGCGCGCTAGCCGCCGCGCGGGCCCGCGTCGATTCACCTGTCACAAACCGGTCGCCCCGCGCTCTGTCTAGATGAGTCGTTCACAACGTCGGGAAGATCTGGGAGAGCCTGCGTTCCAACAGGTGGACCTCGAGAGGTGAGAAGCGATGAGCACGTTCGTCGAGACCTGGAAAAGCATTGCCTCCACCTTGGGCCGCTCCGAGCGGTGGTGCCGGTACATGGCGCAGCGCGGTGGTGACCCGCTGCCCATCTTCAAGATCGGCGGCATCGTCCGCATGAACCTCGGCGATCTCGAAGCGTGGCTGGGGCGCCAGCGCCAGCGCACGCTGGCCCGGCCGGTCGCCGAGGCGCTCGGATCGCCCTTGAAACTGATCGCGTGATATACGGCGCCGCCATGGCGCTTCCCCTCACCGATCTACGAGGCCCGATCCGTGCGTTGTTCTCTGATGTCGACGGCACGCTGACCACCGGCGGCCGCGTCGAGGCCGTCACCTACGCCGCGCTCGAGAAGCTGGGTGCGGCGGGTGTGCCGGTGGTGCTGGTGACCGGTCGGCCGGCTGGTTGGGGCCAGGCCTTCCTGAGCGTCGCGCCGGTGGCGGCGGTGGTCACCGAGAACGGCGGCGTGACCTGGGTCCGCGACGGGCGCCGCATGAAGAAGCTCTATGGCGTGCCCGCCAACTCGCTGCCCGAGTGGCGGCGCCGCATGCTCGACGTGGTCGCCGACGTGAGCGCGGCGGTGCCGGGCGCGCGGCTGTCGAGCGACTCGAAGTACCGCGAGGTCGATCTCGCGATCGACTGGAACGAGGAAGCCAGCCTGTCGCGCGACGAGGCCGAAGAGGTCGTCTCGATCATCCGGCGCGCCGGCTTCGCGGCGTCACGGTCGAGCGTGCACGTGAACTTCGGGCCGCCCCACTTCGACAAGCTGTCGGCCTGCATCACCGTGGTGCGCCAGGTGCTGGGTGGCGACGGCAACGATCTCGGCGGCTATGCCTTCGTCGGCGACGCGCTCAACGACGCGCCGATGTTCGGCGGCTTCCCCAGCTCGATCGGCGTCGCCAACGTGCGGGCCTGGTGGGACGAGCTGGCGTTCAAGCCGGCCTACGTCACCGAGCGCGCCGAGGGCCCCGGCCTGCGCGAGGTCGTCGATCACGTGCTCCGCATCGCCAAAGGCTGACCCCTCGCGCGGGCTGCCGAAGCACGCGTCGGCACGGGCGGACTTCGGGGCGGTTCGATATACTGGGAAACGTGCTGGTGCGCGGGATCAAGAAGAAGCGCTTGTTGGTGCCCCTCGTCCTCGAGGTGGCGCTGCTCGTGGGCTGCGGTGGCGACGACGTCGCGCCCCCCATCGACGCTGCCAGCGTCGACACGCCGGTCGATACACCGACCGATACGCCGATCGATGTGCCGCCACCGATGGATTGATAGCCCCAGGACGGCCCCGTGCGGGTCGCCGAGGTTTCGATGAGCGGGCCCGACCCCGCCGGGCTCTGGGTGCGCGCGCCGGCCGCCCACGTGGTCGCGCAGCGTGAGCGGCTGCTGGTCGTCGGTGACGACGGCGCGGTGCGCGAGGTCGCCGGCGCGTCGGCCGAGCTCGTCGAAGCGGTGCTCGAGATCCTCGACGAGCCGCGCGATCGCGACGCGGTGCTGGCGGCGGTGGTCGAGCGCGCCGGCGCGCTGGTCGATCCCGCGATCGTCGACGAGGCGCTGGCGCTGCTGCGCGCCGCCGGGGCGATCCAGCGCGCGGCGATGGGGGCCGCGCCGGCGGCGTTCCGCGACGGGCCGCGGGTGGTGCTCGGCCTGTCCGGGTCGATCGGCGCGCTGCACACGCCGCTGGTGGTCGCGGCGCTCCATCGGCGCGGCTGCGACGTGCAGATCGCGGCGACGCGCTCGGCGCTGAAGTTCGTGCCGGCGGTCGGGCTCGAGGCGCTCACCCATCGCCGCGTCGTGCGCTCGCTGTGGAGTCGCGATCCGACGACGCCGGTGCCGCACCTGGCGCTGGCGGCGTGGGCGGAGCTGATGATCGTGTGCCCGGCCACCGCGTCGACGATCGCGCGGCTGGCCACCGGCGATCACGGCTGCGTGGTGGCCGCGGCGGCCCTGGTGGCGCGGGTGCCGGTGGTGATCGCGCCGGCCATGAACCCGGCGATGCTCGACGAGCCGGCGGTGCAGCGCAACCTCGCGCAGCTGCGCGCCGACGGCTTCTACGTCGTGCCGCCCGGGCTCGGGGTCGAGATCGCCGAGGCGCCCGGTGCGCGGGTGATGCGAGCGGGTGGGGCACCGCCCGCCGAGCGCATGGCCGAGCTGGCGCTGGCGGTGCTACGGAGCCAACCGGCGCCGACCGGCGGGGCCATCGACTGGGAGGCCGAGCACGCCGCCGCCGCGACCGGTCCCGACGAGGTCGCGCTCGACGACGAGCTGCTGGCGCGGGTGAGCGCGCACGCCGCGCCACCTGGCCTCTTGCTCGATATTGGCACTGGTGGCGGTGCGGTGGCGGCCTGGGCCGCGCGACGCGGCTTCGCGGTGGTCGCGACCGAGCTGTCGCCGACCGCGTTGGCCCGGGCCCACGCTCGCCACGCCGGGCTGCCCATCACCTGGCTCCTCGACGACATCACCGACAGTCGGCTCCGCGGCAGCGTCGCGGTCGCGATCGATCGCGGCGTGTTGCATCACCTGCCGGTCGCCGCGTTGCCGCGCTGGGCCCACACCGTGGCGCGGCTGGTCGCGCCCGGCGGCGCGCTGTTCGTCAAGACCGACGCGGCGGCGCGCCGGGGCACGCGCGTGGTGTCGGTCAGCGAGCTCGACGCCGTGCTCGGCGCCGCCTTCGAGCGCGTCGAGACCCGCGGGTCGTGGTTCGTGGGCCGCCTGGGCACCACACCCGCGCAGTCCATCGTGCTGCGTCGGCGCGGGTAGGGCGCTGCTAGGATGCGCCGATGGTGCGCCGTGACGTTCACCCAGCTCGACGACGGGCTGACGAACCGCGCGCGCATCGACGGGCGGCCGGCCCTGCGCTGGGTCGAGTCGGGCTGATGCGGGCCGCGACGCTGGCCACGCCGGGCCGCGCGCTGGCGCTCTTGCTGGCGCTGTCGTTGCTCGCGTGCGACGACGCCCGCGCGCCCACCGCCAAGCCGGCCGGTCGCACGCTCGCGCTGGTCGAGGCGTCGGCCGGCGCCGACCTCACCAGCCTGGTCGCCGCCGAGGTCGCGCGCGGCGCCCACGATCAGGTCGCGGTGCTGGTCTACGTCGGGGCGTCGTGGTGCGAGCCCTGCGTGCGCTTCCACGACGCGGCCCGGGCCGGCCGCCTCGACGCCGAGCTGCCCGACCTGCGGGTGATCGTCTTCGACGCCGATCGCGACGATGCCGCGCTGATCGCCGCCGGCTACCGCTCGCAGATGATCCCGCTGTTCTCCGAGGCGGGGCCCGACGGTCGCGCTGGCACCCATCGCATGGAGGGCGGCATCAAGGGCGACGGCGCCGTCGCGCAGCTCACCGCGCGGCTGCGCGACCTCCTGACCGCGATCAAGGCCAGGTGAGCCCGCTGCACGCGAGCTGGGTGTCGGCGGGGAAGCGCAAGCCGAAGTGCTCGTCGAGGGCGGCCAACAGCTCGGCGGGCGAGGCCAGCGTACGGGTGTCGGCGACGCCGGCGCGGTCGCGAAACGACAGCTCGCGGTTCACCAGCGTGACGCGGCCTGCGGCGGTGGCGCGCGCCGCCATCAGCCGGTCGCGAAAGTGCGAGCGCGGGTGGGTGCTGGTGAACCAGTTGCCGACCTCGCGATCGATCGGCGGCATCGGCTCGAGGGTCAGCTCGCAGACGTCGTGCCAGGCCTCGCCGAACCGCACCTGATGGAACATGCGCGCGTCGGGGCCGCGCAGCCCCAGCCCGTCCCACGCACCCTCGCGCACCAACCGGCGCGGCTCGTGCGGCGTGGCCTGTTCGTCCTCGGTGTCGAAGCGCAACGGCGCGGTCGGTGACAGCGCGCCGACGCCGACGTCGGCGAGCCAGGCGACGCCGTCGAGCTCGACCCTGACCAACACGTGGGTCCGCGGCGGCATGAACTCGCGCGGGCGTTGCACGCGGACCCGCGCCGACAGCGGCGTGACGGCGAAGCCGAGCGCGCCGAGCACGTGCAAGAAGTGCGAGTTCTGCTCGAAGCAGTAGCCGCCGCGCCCGGCGTGGACCAGCTTGCGCTCGACGGCAGCCGGCTCGAGATCGATCCCGCGGCCGAGCAGCACGTCGAGGTTCTCGAAGGGGATGTGCTGGACGTGGGCCAGCACGAGCGCGCGCAGCGTCGCGAGCGTGGGCGCGCCGTCGCCGGCGTAGCCGATGCGCGCGAAGTACGCGCCGAGATCGGGGACGAAGTCGGTCACGGGGGAGCCAGGAACGCGAAGTAGCGCTCGGGAAGATCGTCGAGGTCGCTGGGTAGGCCGCAGCGCGCGCAGGCCAGGCGCGGCGCCGCCAGCCGCTCGCCGTCGCGCACGACCGCGCCGACCTCGAGGAGGCGGGCGTCGTCGAGGCCGCAGCCCTCGCAGTAGTAGGGCGCCTCGAACGAGCGCACCGCGCCGCCGGCCAGCACCAGCGGCACCATGCCGGCCTGCGACGTGAAGGCGATCGAGCAGTGCCGGAACTCGAGGCGAGCGTGGGTGAGCAGGCCGAGCAGCTCGCACCAGGCCCGCACGCCCGCCGAGCTGAGGTAGCGCACGGTCGCGAGATCGAACGTGATCGCGGTGGCCGGCGCGAGCTGGGCTGCCAGCACGTCGAACCGGGTCAGCTCGGTGAAGTCGCCGTGCAGCGTGACCGCGACCGCGCCGTCGGCGTCGGCGGCCCCGACCTCGAACAGGGCGACCTGCTCGAGGAGCAGGCGGGTGCGCAACGGAGGCTCGCCGACCCAGGTCAGCCCGGCCGCGAAGCTCGCGCTGCCCACGATGGGCCGGCACCAAGCGACCGTGGCCGGGGTCGGCGGACTGATTTCGGCACCTATTCGGGGTCGGGCGATCACGGTGGCGCCGACCGGCAGCGCAGCCTCGAGTCGGAGCCCGATGCCGCCGGCGCCGACGTTGGCGACCTGGGCCCCGACCGCGCGGCCCTTGAGCTCGACCTCGAGCTCGACCGCGATGCGGCGATCGCGGCGCATCGGCACCGGCGACAACCGCGACAGGTGGACGCAGAAGTCGTCGAACGCCAGCGGCGGCGCCAGGACGTCGTCACAGCCCGACCGCTCGAGGGCGCGCGCACCGTCGCCGTCGAGGCTGCCGGCTCGCACCAGCATCGCGACCCGGACGGTCCGCAGCCGCGGGTCGTCCTTGATCGCGCGGCAGATCGCGTAGCCGTCGCCGCCGCCGGGCACGCTGACGTCGATCAGCGCGAGGTCGGGCCGATCGCCGGCGACCGCGGCCAGGAGCGCGGCGCCGTCGGCGACCACCCGACAGCTCACGCCGGCGCGGGCCAGGGCCGGGGCGGCCAGGTGGCGCGTCACGTCGGCGTTGTCGGTCGCGACCACGCGCACGCCGTCGGCCATGGCGGCCAGCCTATCAGAGCGGTCGGGTGCTACGTTGTCGCGGTGTCGCTGTTCGCCGCCGTCCTGAGCGAGCTCTCGGCCGGCCGCGGGGTCGCGCTCGCGACGGTGACCGCGGTCGGCGGCTCGACGCCCCGCCACCTGGGGGCACGCATGGCGGTGCTCGACGATGGGCGCACGCTCGACACCATCGGCGGCGGCAAGATCGAGCACGAGATCACGACCGCCGGGCGCGAGGTGGCGAGGGGCGGCCGACCTCGCCAGGTGCGGCATCACCTGGTCCGCGATCTCGCGATGTGCTGCGGTGGCTGGATGGAGCTGGTGATCGGCCCCGCCGATCCGGTGGTGTGTGCCGGGGTCGTCGACGCGATCGCGACCCGTCGGCCCCGCGTGCTCACCACCTCGACCGCGGACGGCGCGATGGCGTTGGTCGACCGCGCGCTCCCGACCCGCGCCGCCAGCGTCCACGACGGTGCGCTCCACGAGCTGGTGGCCGCCCCCGAGCGCGCCCTCGTCTTTGGCGCCGGTCACGTCGGGCGCGCGCTGTCGCCGCTCTTGGCCTCGCTCGGCTACGAGGTGATCGTGTGCGACGACGGCGACACCGGCGCGCTCGACGCCGGCGTGCCCGGCGCCAGCCGCGCCATCGACTCGTTCGCGGTCGCCGACGTCGAGCGCGCGCTGGGGCCGCTGGGCGCCGGCGATCATGCCTTCGTCGTGACGCGCGACCACGCCGTCGACGAGCGGCTCATGGGCGAGCTGTTCGAGCGCCGCCTGGACTACCTCGGGCTCATCGGCTCCCTCGGCAAGGTCGGGCGCTTCAAGAAGCGGTTCGCGGCGCGCGGCGTCGAGCCCTCGCGCTGGGACGACGTCCACGCCCCGATCGGGCTCGACGTGGGCGCCGAGACCCCGGCCGAGATCGCGGTCGCGATCGCCGCCGAGCTGGTGGTGCGGCGTCGGCGTGGCCAGCGTCGAGTCGGCGGGTGGGAGCCGCGGTGATCGCGGCGGTGGTGCTCGCGGCCGGTGCGGGTCGTCGCCTGGGCGGCGTCGCCAAGGCATGCCTGGCGACCGGCGACACCACCTTCCTCGGGCGCATCGCGGCCACCGCGCGGGCCGGCGGGGTCGACGAGCTGGTGGTCGTGGTCGGCCCGCCGTTCGGCGCGCAGGTCGCCGCGCTGGCCCGCGCCCTGGGCGCTCGCGTCGTCGACAATCCCGCACCCGAGCGCGGCATGGCCAGCTCGATCAGCCTCGGGTTCGCGGCGCTGACGGCGCCGATCGACGCCGGGTTTCTATGGCCGGTCGACCACCCCTGGGTGAGCGCGGCGACCGTGCGCGCGCTGATCGCGGTCGGCGAGGGCGTGCCCACCTACCGCGAGCGCGGCGGTCATCCCCCGCTGGTCGGGCGCGCGCACTTCGCCGCGCTGGCCGGCGCGCTCGACCATGCCGACGGCGCGCGCGGCGTGCTGCGCGGTCGCCTGGCCCGCATCGCCGTCGACGATCCCGCGGTGGTGCGCGACGTCGACCTGCCCGCCGATCTCGAGGAGCCCGTATGCGTCGCGTGATCTCGCTGGCCGCGCTGGCCGCGCTGGCCGCGCTGGCCGCCTGCACCTCGACTGGCGGCACCCGCCGCGTCGGGCTGGTCGACTCGGTGGTCACCGACACCAGCGACTCGCGCGGTCGCCTCGAGCGCGAGCTGCAAGACGAGGTGCGGTCGAGCTACACCAAGCTGTCCCTCGACGCGGCCGCGGCCGCCGCCGCGATCGATCCCTCGGTGGGCCTGGTCGCGATCGGCGTGGGCCCCAGCGATGTCTCGGTCGGGCTCGGACCCGGCACCCGCTGGCCGGTCACGACGGTCGACTTCCGACCCATCGAGATCGTGTCGCGCGCCCTCGAGGTCCACCTGTCGGCCGACGAGACCGTCGGCTGGAGCTTCGACGTGGCCACCCTCGAGCTGCCGGTGTGCGGACGAACCGCGACCATCCCGCTCCGCATCTTCCAGGTCTACGTGCGCGACAGCGAGCGGTGGTCGCTGGTCACCGAGCACCTGGCGTATCCCCAGGCCATGGGTCGCTGGCTCGACGCCGCGGTCGGGCCCGACGGCACCCGCATGCCCGAGGCCATCGAGCGCCAGCCCGAGGCCCAGGCGGCGCGGGCGGCCATCGCCGAGGCCATCGCGCCCGACGGCGATCGCACGATCTGGGATGCCGCGCCCGAGGCGCTCGCGGTGTGGCCCGACGCGACCCAGGTGCTGCGCGGTGGCGCCACTCGCACCGGCCCGACGCTGGCGGCCAGCCTCGACGCCAGCACGGTCTCGCTCGACGGCGTGCGCATCGGCCTGGGCCCGGGCCGCGCGGTCGCGATCGCGTCGGCGACCCTGGCCGCGCGCACCGAGCGCGGCGCTGGCGATCCGGTCGAGCTGCGGTTTCGCGCGACGTTCGTCGTCGAGCACGCCGTCGATGGCGCCTGGCGGGTCCGAGCCGCGATGGTGTCGGTGCCGGTCACCGCCGGCGCGCTGGTCGGCCGCACCGTCGGCGTGACCGCCGGCCCGCCCACCGGTGGCAACGTCACCACGACCTGCCGGTGATACCGTGGGCGGTATGCGACGTGCGGCAGCGATCGGATGGGTCCTCCTGGCGGCCTGCAGCGGCGACGTCGACGATCCGGCGGCACGCGATGCGGCCACCGACGACAGCGTGAGCGCGGTCGACGCGGCGCCGGTCGACAGCGCCGGCCCCGACGCGCCGCTGATCGAGTGCGCTAGCCCCGACGACTGCGCGTGGATCGACGCCGAGCTACACACCATCGTCGCGGTGCTGTCGGGCGCCCAGGAGGCCAGCCCGGGCGTCACGTTCACCCAGCGCTCGACGGCGGCGCAGCGGCAAGCGGTGCGTGACTACCTGGTCGCCGAGCTCGCGCGTAACGGCGTGACCGCGGTGCCGACCAGCTACGGCACCGGCCTCAACCTGGTCGTGCACCTCGCGCCGACCACCGGGCCTGACCAGGGGCCGCCGATGATCGTCGGCGGGCACTTCGACGGCGTCGCGAACAGCCCGGCCGCCGCCGACAACGCCACCGGCGCCGCGGTCGTGGTGGTGGCCGCGCGCTACCTGTCGCATCGGCCGCGCAACCGCCCGATCGATCTCGTGCTGTTCGATCAGGAGGAGGCCGGGCTCATCGGCAGCGGCGCCTACGTCGCCGCGATGGGGCCCGGGGCGGTCATCCACAGCATGCACAACTTCGACATGATCAGCTTCGACGGCGACGGCGACCGCGTGGTCGAGCTGTGGTCACCGGCGCCTCGGCTCGAGGCGATGTACCGCGCCGAGGCCGGGCGGCGCGGGCTGGGCATCGTGGCGGTCAGGTTCGGCTCGAGCGATCACCAGTCGTTCGTCGAGCGCGGCCTGCCGGCGGTCGGCGTGTGCGAGGAGTTCGTGTCGGGCGATCACACCCCGCACTATCACCAGGTCACGGACACCCTCGACAAGGTCGACTTCGCGTACCTCGGCGCGGTGGCCCGCATGGGCCTCGCGGTGCTCGAGGACGACGCGACGAACTGAGCCCTGCACCCGACCCGACGTCCGCAACCGGGACGGTGAGGTGTCGTACCGCGGTCACCCGCTCACACCAGCGCGGTCATTCCTCGACGAGGTGGCGGATGGTAGGACCGCGTCATGAAGCTCAGCTCTCTCGCGGCGCTCGCCGCGCTCGCGTCGGCGTGTACGACGACCGACACCTCCACCCAGGCCGCCGCGCTCGCGACCGAGAACCTCGACACCGCGCCCGCGTGCGCCGGCATCCTGACCTACGTCAACTGGGCGTCGTACTCCGAGCTGGCGTATTACCTGCCGAATTCATTGGCCAACGCGATCGTCGCGCGCCGCAACCTCACGCCGTTCGTGTCGATGGCCGACCTGTCGTCGGTGTCGGGCGTGGCCCAGGGCCGCCTCGAGCAGATCGCCGGCCGGGCCCGCACCGTCGACTTCATCGACGCCGAGTGCGCCGGCGTCTTCGAGGAGCACGCGGTCTCGTACGACGAGCAGGTCGCGATCCTGGCCTTCGTCAACGGCGCGTCGGCGAGTGCCTTGCGCAACGCCACGCCCCACAACCTCGACGTGGTGCCGTACCTGATCGCGACGCGCCCGTACGCCAGCCTGGCCGCGCTCGCCGCCACGCCGCAGGTCGGCATCGCGACCTTCCACGCGCTCAAGGTCGCCGCCGTCGACGGGCCCTTCGAGGTGCTGGTCGCCGCGGTCAACGCCGCCGCGCAGGACGTCACGATCTCGACCAACTTCGACTGGTTCGCGCTGCTCTACAGCCAGGATCAGCCGGGCTGGATCACCCACCTGGAGTGCTGGGGCCTCGACGACCTCGTCACCGAGCTGGGCGGCACGATCCGCAACGAGCTGGCCGATGCCGACGAGGTCACCGACGACGTGACCGGCGCGGTGTCCTACGCCGATCGCTTCGGCGGCGTCGCCCTCGACCCGACCGCCGGCCTCGCCGACCTCGCGACCTGGGCCGCCGGGCGCACGTTCTACGGCTGCTACGCGACCTACGCGCCCGACCCGTGGAGCGGCGTGGTCCGACGCTTCTACCTCGACCAGGCGACCGACACCGGCGTGCTGATCGAGACCCGCTGGTCGGAGTAGTCGACTTCGGCGTCGCGTGCGGCTCAGTCGACGAGCACGCCGGGGTTGAGGATCGCGGCGGGATCGAGCTCGCGCTTCACGGCGCGCAACGCGGCGGCGAACAGCGGCGGGCGTTCACGGTCGTACCAGGGCCGATGGGTGCGGCCGACCGCGTGGTGGTGGGTGATGGTGCCGCCGCTGGCGACGATCGCGTCGGAGACCGCGGCCTTGACCTCGCGCCAGATCGCCACTTCGTCGCCGATGCGGGTGGGCCCGACGAACGTGTAGTACGGCGCGGCGCCATCGGCGTAGACGTGGGTGAAGCGACAGGCGACCAGCCCGCCCCCGACGGTGCGCCTGAGCGCGTCGGTGGCCGCCGCCGTGACCGCGCCATGCAAGGCGGGCAGCCGATCCCAGGTGCAGGCAGTCTCGAAGGTGTCGGCCAGGACGCCGAGCGAGACCAGCGCCGACTGCAAGTACGGCGCGTCGACGAAGGCCTGACGCCAGGCGCCAGCCTCGGCCTCGCGACCGGGCGCGCCGTCGTCGGAGGTGTCGGCGTAGGTCGGACCCGACGCCACGGTGCCTCCGTGGTCGCCGGCCAGCTCGAGGGCCCGGGTGAGCCACGGCTCGAGCCGATGATCGGCCGACTCGAAGCCCAGGATGAGCACCGCCATGCCGTCCATCGACACCCGGTGCAGCAGGCACTCGGCGGGGTCGAGCAAGCGACAGTTGGTGGGCTGCAGGCCCGATTGGGCGAGCGCGCGGGCTGCGGCGGCCCCGTCGAGGAAGGTCTTGAACTTGACGGTGGCGCCGGCGCGCCAACGGGGACGGCGCTGCACCCGCATCCAGGCCTCGGTGATGATGCCGAGCGCGCCCTCCGAGCCCAGCCACAGCCGCTCGGGTTGCGGCCCGGCGCCCGAGGCCGGCAAGCGCCGGGTCGCGACGGTGCCACGCGGCGTCACCACCGTCATCGCCTCGCAGAAGTCGTCGATGTGCGTGGGGCCGGTCGCGAAGTGGCCGCCGGCGCGGGTCGCCAGCCAGCCGCCCAGCGTCGAGAACTCGAAGGACTGCGGGTAGTGGCGCAGCGTCAGCCCGTGGCTGGCGAGCTCGCGCTCGAGGTCGGGCCCCAGCGTCCCCGCGCCGATGCGGGCCGCCAGCGAGGTCGGGTCGACCTCGGCGACGCCGCCCAGCCGCTCGAGATCGATCGACGCCACCGCGGCGTAGCTGGCCCGGGCGTCGACCGGCAGCTCGACGCCCCCGACCACGCTGGTGCCGCCGCCGTAGGGGATCGCGGCGATCCGTGCGTCGGTGCACCAGTCCAGGAGCGCGGCCACCTCCGCGGCGCAGGTCGGCCGCAGCACCAGATCGGGCGCGCTCGTGAAGTCCCCGGCGAAGCCGCGGATCAGATCGGGATAGCCGCGGCCATAGGCGTGGGCGGCGCGATCGCGGGGCGTCGTCGACACCAGCGGCGCCAGCGCGGGCGGGACGGATGCTGTCCGGCTCTCGGACAGCCGGGCATCCTGGTCGCGAGGCAACGGGCGCAGCACCGGTTCGGCCCCGCCGGTCAGCAGGCGGGCTGCCCGCGCCAGCTGACGGCGCGCGGCGTCGTCGGGGAAGCGGTCGGCGGTGCCCCAGGCCCACAAGCTCTTGCGCGTGGTCACCGGCCGTTGGTAACACGAGGTACGCTCCGTCCATGTCCGAGCTCACGCCTCTCGAAGATCTGCTCACGACGGCTGGGATGCGCGATCGCGCGGAGGCGATGGACGGCGGGCTGTTCCGCATGCGCTTCGGCTCGGCGATCGTGATGGTCGGCGTCGCCGGCCAAGCCGTGGTCGCGATCGCGCCGCTGTTCCGGGAGCCGCCGGCGGCGCGCCGCGAGGAGTTTTACCGCAAGCTCCTCGAGCACAACGCGTACATGGGCGGCATCGCCTCGTTCGCGGTGCAGCCCGACGGCTGGGTCGTGCTGCACGCCGGCCGCTCGCGCAAGGGCCTCGACGCCCAGGAGCTGGCCACCTTGGTCGCCGGCGTCGGTCGCTACGCCGACGACTTCGACGACAAGCTCATCGCCGAGTTCTTCGCGCCGCCGCGCCAGGAGGTGCCGCCCGACGACGACGTGACCGAGCCGGCGGCGATCACGCCGACCGCCGAGTAGTCGATGCTCTGTCCGATCTGCGACCGCGACAACCCGCTCGACGCCCGGCGCTGCAAGGCCTGTGGCGCCGACTTCGAGGACCCCGAGATCGCGGCGCAGCTCGAGCGCCCGGTCGGCAGCCGCCCCGACGACGGCGAGCCCAACCTGCACAGCGACCGCTACCTGGGTGTGCGCTGGATCGGCCTCGAGGTCGGCGGCGATCTGCGCCGGGTCGCGATGCTGGGAGGCCTCGGGTTCGCGCTGGCGTCGGTGCTACCGATCGCGCTCGATCTGCAGCACGTGCGCGGCGTGTGGTCGGTGCTGGGCCAGGGCCCGACCCTGGCGCTCATCATCCCGATGCTGCTCGCGGTGGTCGGCATCGCGATCGCGACGCCGCTCGGCGCCAAGGTACCGGCGCCGGTGACGGCGGGCCTGCTCACCGTCGGGGGCGTGATGGTGCTGGGCTACGCGGTCGCGGCCCAAGGTCAGTACGGCGCGGTCATGACCCGCACCTGGTGGGGCCCGTGGTTCGGCCTGGCGGTCGTCGGCGCGGGGATCTTCGTGCGCATCTTGCGCCGGCGCGATCCGTACGCGCGCTGGATCATCGTGGGCGGCGCGGCCGTGGTGCTGATCGGCATGTTCTTGCCGTACACCGACGGGCGCACGGTGTTGCCGGCGGAATACTCGCTGTTCATGCGCGACCGCAGCCTCATCGACCGGAGCGTGGGCGGCGCATCCGTCGACGGGTTCGACTACGACGCGATGGTGCGCTTCCTGTCGATGTGGCACCTCTTCGCGATCGCGCTGGTGGGCGGCGCGGTGGCGTGCTCGCTGACCATGTCGAAGGGTCCGTGGGACTCCATGGGCCTGGTGCTGCGGCCGATGGGTTGGGTCATCGTGTTCTGGCTGCCGCTGACCTTTGCGCTCTACACCTTCAACGTCGTGGGCTGGCACGGCGCTTCGTGGGTCTACTGGCATGGCGAACGCTACGACTGGGAGCCGTTCACGACGGCGCTCTTCGCGGGGCGAGCACGGCTGGTGGTGCTGACCATCCCCGCGGTGGCGTGGCTGTCGATCGGCCTGGCCGGCCTGTACGCGACGCTGGTGGTGCCGCGCCTGACCGCGCCGTCAGCTACAGCGTGACTTTGTCGAAGCGCGTCAGCTCGGCGAACTGATCGAAGCGGCCCTGGATCTGCGCGGTGGTCAGGCCGCGCAGACCGTCGACCGAGAACTGCTCGACCGCGAACGACGCCATGACGCTGCCGACGATCATGGCGGTGCGGATGGTCGTGGCCTCGAGGTTGCCAGCGTAGGCGAGGTAGCCCATGAAGCCGCCGGCGAAGCTGTCGCCGGCGCCGGTCGGGTCGCGCACGTCGGCCAGCGGCAGAGCCGGGCAGCCGAACACGCCGCTCTTGTGGAACAGCAGCGCGCCGGCATCGCCGCGCTTGATGACGACCGACGACGGGCCCATCGTGAGGATGCGCTCGGCGGCGCGGCGCAGGTTGTGCTCCTCGGCGAGCTGGCGGGCCTCCTCGTCATTGAGGAGCAGCGTGTTGACCTTGGCCAGCGCCGCGACCAGCTGCTCGCGCGCGCCGCCGATCCAGAAGTTCATGGTGTCGAGGGCGACCAGCGTGGGCGCCGTGATCTGGTTGGCCACGTCGAGCTGCAGGCTCGGGTGGATGTTGCCGAGGAAGACCAGCTCGGCGCCGCGCTGGGTGTCGTTGAGCTTGGGCTGGAAGTCGGCGAACACGCCCAGGCGGGTGTCGAGAGTCTCGCGGGTCGCCAGGTCGTCCGAGTACTTGCCGGCCCAGTGGAAGGTCTCGCCGGGCTGGCGCTCGATGCCGCCGGTGTCGATGCCGAGATCGGCGAGCTCGGTGATGTGCTTGGACGGGAAGTCGTCGCCCACCACGGCGACCACCGACACGTCGCGCGTGAAGTACGACGCCGCGCGCGCGATGAACGACGCCGAACCGCCGAGCAGATCGGTGTGCAGGCCGAAAGGCCCGTCGATATCGTCGAGGGCGACCGAGCCGACGACCAGGAGCGAACGGTGTGCGCTGCGGTTCTTCATCGAGGCGGGCCGTGTACCATCAGCGGCGGTGGCGATCAACGATGACCGCGACGCGCTGACCCAGGCTGGTCGCCACGCCGAGGCCGCGAGCGAGGCCGCGCTGGCCGGCGATCACGTCGGCGCGGCCCGCCTGTGGGAGCGCATCTGGCGCTTCGAGCGGGCTGCGCTGGCCTGGCGCGCCGCCGGCGAGATCGGACGCGCGCTGGCCGCGGCCCTCGACGCCAAGCACGACGGGCTGATCGCCGAGCTGCACGCCGCCCTGGTCGCCACCGACGACGGCGCCCGCGCCGCGCTCGAGATCTACGCGCGGCGGCACCGACCCAGCGAGGCCGGCGAGCTGGCCGAGCGGCTCGGCGATCGTGAGCGCGCGATCGGCTTCTACCAGCGCGCGCACCGCGATCTCGATGCCGCGCGCCTGCTGGAGGCGGCCGGGCGCGATCGCGAGGCCAGCCGGGTCCTCGAGCGCGCCCTCGAGCTGGCCATCGACGACGAGCGCGCCGAGCTGCACCTGCGGCTGGGCCGCATCCACGCCGCGCGCGGCGGTTACGACGTCGCCGCCCGCCACTTGCAGGAGGCGGTCAAGAACCCGGCGCTGGCCAGCGAGGCCCGCCGCCACCTGGTGGTCGCGCTCGCCGGGCTCGGGCTGTCCGATGGCGCCCGCGAGGCGCTGCGCGCGCTGCGGCGTGACGCGCCCGAGGTGCCGGCCGAGCTGTCGGAGTTCTTGCGGGCCGCGCAGGCCGCGCGTCCGGTGCCGGTCGATCGCGAGCGCGAGGTGGTCGCCGGTCGCTATCGCCTCGACGGGTTGCTCGGCGCCGGCGCCGCCGGTCGGGTGTTCCGCGCCCTCGACGAGACCACCGGTCGCACCGTCGCCGTGAAGATGTACTTCGCGGCCGGCGCGCGCGGCTCGGCGGCGTACGAGCGCTTCGTGCGCGAGACCCGCATCGCGGCGGGGCTGCGCCATCCCGCGTTGGTCGAGGTCTTCGAGACCTCGCTCGATCACGGCTTCTTGGTCATGGAGTACCTGCCCGGCGGCTCGCTCGCGCAGCGGCTCGCCAGCGGCGACGTGCTCAACGGCGCGCAAGCTCGGCGGCTCGGGCTCGAGCTGCTCGGCGGGCTCGAGATCGCGCACCACCGCGGCGTCGTGCACCGCGACCTCAAGCCGGCCAACGTCTTCTTCGACGGGCGCGGCGCCGCCAAGCTCGGCGACTTCGGCGTCGCGCACCTCATCGATCTCGGACAGACCCAGACCGGCGGGCTCATCGGCTCGCTCGCGTACATGTCGCCCGAGCAGATCACCGGCGCGCCGATCACGATCGCCGCCGACCTGTACGGCCTTGGCGTCACGCTGTTCGAGGCGCTGACCGGCCGCCTGCCGTTCCTGGGCCCCGACTTCGTCGCGCAGCACCTGGGCGAGACGCCGCCGCGGCCCAGCGAGGTCGGGGTCGGGGTCGTGCCGGGCTGGGACGCGATCGTGTTGCGGCTGCTCGCCAAGAGCCCCACCGATCGCCACGGCTCGATCGCCGAGGTGCGCGCCGAGCTCGAGGTCATCGACCTCGGCGATCGTTCGGGACCGGCGATGACGGTGCCGCGTCCGCGTCGCGAGACCAGCCCGCACGCGCTGGCCGCGCTCGCGCAAGACGAGCCGGTCGTCGAGGAGGCGCGCTACCGCTTCGAGAACCCGCTCGGCACGACCGCGTGGTCGCGGCTCACCCGCGCGGTTGACTCCCGGCTCGATCGCTCGGTCGTCATCGAGCGCTTCGACGACGGCGAGCTCGCCGATGGCCGCATCGCGTGGATCCGCGCCATGGCTCGGGCCCAGACGCCGTTCGTGCAGCGCGCACTCGGCTACGATCGCGCGACCCGCACCGCGGTGTTCGAGGCGCCGGCCGGGGCGCCGCTGGCCGGCGCGACCGCGTCGCTCGCGCCCGCCGACGTGCTGCGCTTGCTCAAGCGCTTGGCCCGCGCGGTCGCCGCGATCCACGACCTCGGCACCGGCCACGGCGCGATCGGCCCGGGCACCGTCGTCGTCGCCGATGCGGTCATCCCGACGGTGATGATCGCCGGGGTCGCCGGCGACACCCAGGCCACGCCGACCGACGACGTGCTGGCCGTGCTGGCCCTGTGCGCGACCGCGCTGGGCGCCGAGCCGACCGCCGCCGGGCTCTTGCAGGCGCCGGGCCTCGCGCTCGTCGACGCGACCCGCGCGCGGTTGCTGGCGCTGCCCCTCGATGACGGCGAGGCGCTCTACGCCTGGGCCGACGCGGTCGAGGTCGCCTACCTCAGCGTGCCGTCGCCATGATGACCACGATCCAGTAGGTGCCGGGCCCGAGCTCGGGATGCGGGCCCTGGGCGAAGCCGACGCCCAGCCGGTTGGCCGCCATGCCGCCGTAGATCGCGTCGGCGTCGACGGCGTCGAGGTCGGTGACCGCGGTGACCACGCTGGCGGCCTGGCGATAGCCGCTGCCGATGGTCTCGAGATCGGCCGAGGCCTGGGTCGACGCCTGCTTGCGATCCAGGCCCGCGGCCAGCGACGCGGCGTAGCGATCGGCGACGCGATCGAGCGCGACGTCGGCGCGGATCGCGCGGTTGGCGACCAGGCGCTCGACGAGGGTGCGCTGGCCAGCGACGCGATCGATCGGCGGCGGGACCCGCGTGAACACCTGCGTGACGAACAGCTCGCGCCGGCCGGCGACCTCGGCGCCCAACGTGATGCCGATGCCGACGCGGGTGGCCGCCGTCGACAGCGCGTTGGCGCGGTGGCCCGGGCTGTTCATGAGGCCGGCTTGGGCCTCGGCGACGCCGTACGCGCGCGCGATGTTCTCGAGAATGACGCCGGTCTTGATGCCGGCGGCGTCGACGCGATCCGAGGCCGAGCCGGTGGTCGGCGAGACGTGCCCGACGAAGTCGTGATCGCGCATGTCGGCGCTGTGCGCGCGCGCAACCGCGGCGACCGCGGGGTCGGGCTCGAGGGCCGGCAGGTTGGCCACCGCGCGATCGCGGTTGAGCAGCACCAGCATGCGGGCCTCGGCGTCCGCGGCCGAGGTCACCGGGCGCGCGTCGTCGGGGTCGACCTCGGCGCTGACCTGATCGGGCGGCGGCTCGCCGCACCACACCGGAAAGTTGGCGAGCACCGTCGAGCCGGTGTGGTCCTCGGCGGCGATCTCGACCTGCTGTCGGCCGCGGTGCGCGCCACACGCGAAGTCGCCGGCGATCGCGCCGTTGGCGCCCAGCGCGAGCGGCAGGCGCTCGACCACGCCGTCGTCGCGCGTCACGAAGGCCTCGGGCTCGGCGAAGCCGGCGAGCACGCGGCCGATGAGCTTGGCGGCGCCACCCGCGGCCAGCGCGCGCGGGAACGGCTCGGTGTCGACGTACGACGACTGCAGCATGACGATGACCGCGCCGCGATCACCGCGCTGCGCGGTGCCGACGCCAAAGCGCCGCAGCGGCTCACCGTGCAGCAGCTCGGCCAGGCGCGGGCGCAGGTTCTCGACGAGCAGCTCGGGCTGATCGAGCGGCCCCCACACCACGAGCATGTTGGGCGAGGGCTCGATGATGCCGTGGTGCTGCATCGCGAACTCGACGACCGGATAGGGCAGCACGCCTTGCGACGGCACGACCTTGGCGAGATCGGCGGCGGCGCGGTACATGCGGCCGTCGGCGACCGGGGTAGCGACGGCGGGCGCGAGCGCGAGGATCTCGCGGGCGATGGCATCGCCGACCGGCGACGATGGCGCAAGTGCGCGCGGCCGATCGTTGTACGCGGCGGCCGCGACCGCCGACGGGACGAGCTTGACCTGCACGACCGGCGCCACGGTGACCGACCGCGTGGACGACGGCGGCTCGTCGAGGGCGTCGTCGCCGCCATGGCCCTGACGCCAGCTGGGCTGACCGCCGACGCGGGTGGTGCCCGAGCTACACGCTGCGATCAGCGCGAGCGCTGCGACCCCGATGCGAACCATCGCGCCAACGCTAGCAGGTTCGGCGCGTGCCTGCTGTGCGGTCCTCAGGGCGTCGTGGCCGCGGGCGTCGTGGCCGCGGGCGTCGTGGCCGCGGGCGTCGTCGTCGGGGCGGCGGGCGGCGGCTTACGGCGGGTCGCGGGCATCGGCGCGGTGCCGGGGGTGGCGGCGCCGGTCGGCACCACGATCGGCGGCGTGGCCTCGGGCGCGACCGGCGGCGGCGGCGTGGCCTCGATCGGCCCACCGGCGGGGGCCACCCCGGCGGTCGGCACCACCCCGGCGGTCGGCACCCCCCCGGCGGTCGGCACCACCCCGGCGACGTCCGCAAACCGGACAGTCAGCAGCCGGTCGAGCGAGTGAAAGTCCGAGTAGCGGATCTTGTTCCACGACGACGCGGCCGGCTGGCCGCCCTTGGGATAGTCGGTGCGGACGAGGTTGAGGTGCCAGGTGTCGCCGGGCTGCGGCGGCAGGCGCACCGCCATCGCCGAGTCGCTGCCCTTCACGGCCGCGAGTGGGATCGCGATCTCGACGTCCCAGCCCTTGTCGGGTTCGCCGCCGGCCTGGTTGACGGTGCCCCGCACCACCACTGCCGATTTCATGCCCGCGGCGAAGGCCATGTCCTCGGGCCCGCCGCGGCCGGCCGGGTACCACTTGTCGAACTGCACGTTGAGCGGGCTCACCTGCAGCTCGACGTAGCCCTTGCCGTTGTTGTCGGCGTCGATGAACACCTCGACCACGTCCGACTTCCAGATCGCGTCGTCGGGCTTGGTGTACTCGCTGGCGACGTCCTCGTCGTCGGCCGACACGAACACGTACAGGTGCTCGTCGTCGTAGGTGAGCTTGGCGGCGGTGACGCCCTTGGGCTCGGGGCCACCCTCGGCGGTGACGAACCCGGAGGTCGCCGCCGCGCTCTGCCAGGCCGGCTCGTCGGCCTTGCCGTCGACCACGATGGGCGACGACGCGCGCTTGATGACGACGGTGCCGGCCGGCGGCGCGACCTTGGTCACGTCGATCTCGAAGCTCGCGACCACGGTGGCGTTGTCCTTCGACGGGGCGCCGGTGATCGGCATGCGGTCGGAGACCTTGTGGCCACCCTTTTTGTAGAGGCCAATCGAGAGGACGGCCTTCGACGACTTCCAGTCCTTGCGCAGGATGAACGTCTGGCGATCGCGGATGACCTCGCCGGCGCGCCAGGTGTCGGGCGGGTGGCCCTTGCGCATGTCGGTGAGGTCGACGTTCGCGAAGTCACCCTGGTCGCCGGTGAGATGCGAGAACACGCGCCAGTTCTTGCCGGGCGCCTGGTTCACCTGCCAGTAGTGCGTGACCGAGATCTTGTCGCCCGGTGCGACCGGGCCCGGGTGGGCGTACTCGACCGTGTTGCCCAGGTAGACGATGCCGCTGCCAAAGCTCGCGTCGACGCGCGTCGCGAGGTCGCTGGGCGGCGCCGCCAGCAGGTTCTCGGCGACCAGCCCGGGATCCACCGCTGGTGCCGGCGGCGACTTGTCGACGCAAGCGGCCAAGAGCAGCGGAGCCACCACCAGTCGAAGAGCACGCATGGGCGGGTTGTATCACGGGCCCATCCGTCGACGCCGCTCCCCGGTCGGGCCCGCGCGTCGCTCGCCTCGCGTCGCGAGCGTGCGAGCTTCAGAAGCGCATCAGCACCGGGGCGCCGGAGGAGGGCGCGGCGGTGTCGGGGAGCAGCAGGCGGCGCTGGATGGCGCGGGAGTTGCTGCCCGAGGAGCTGGAGTTGTCGTCGGCGAGGACGATGATCACGTAGACGCCGACCGCGGCGAGGACCCAGAAGACCGGGCTCTTGTAGAACGGGCGGCTGCTGGCCTGCTTGGGCGGGTCGCCCGCCGAGCCCGGGGCCGGCTGGGCACCAGCACCCGCGCCCGCCGTGGCGGCGCCGGTGGGCGCGGGCAGCGGGGCGGCGCCACGCAGCTGCGCGAGGTCGATCGCGGCGACCCGGTCGAGCTCGGCATCGCCGGTGGCCGCGGCGGCCACGGGCAGCGGCGCGCCGGCCGGGTCGGCGGGACGGGTCGCGGCGGCCGCCTCGTCGGCCTGGCGCGCGGCCTCGGCGGCGGCGGCAGCCTCGGCGGCGCCCGCGGCCTGGGGCTCGAGGCGGCGGATGGTCGCCTCGACCTCGGCACGGTTGGTCGCGTTGGGCAGGCGGTCGAGGTACGCGCGGTAGGTCTTGATCGCGGCGACCGGATCGCCGAGGCGTTCGTACGACAGCGCGATGTTGTAGTCGTTCATGGGCGCCGGCGCGATCTGCTCGGCGGCCTGGAACTCCTCGATCGCCTGCGCGTACTGCGCGGCGTTGAACTTCGCCATGCCGGCCTGGTAGTGGGCGCGCGCCTCGACCCGCGGGTCGGGCTGCGCGAGCGCGAGCGGCACCAGCCCGAACACGAGCAAGAATGAGAGTACGCGGAGGAGTCGATGGACGAGCTGCGGACGCATGGAGGACCTCGGAGGAAGGGGAGCGAAGAGCTCGATGGTGCCAGAAGTTCGCGACGGTCGATCACCGCGCGCATCGTGGTGTGACGCGTGCCGCGTCACACCCGCGAGGTCAGCCCAGGCACTCGGACTTCAGCGCGTTCTCTTCCTTGGTGCAGTCGATCTTGGGGGGCTTGATGCCGGGCACGGACTTCAGCTTCACGCTGATGTCGTCCTCGGTACCGTCGACGGTGATGGTCTTGTCCTCGTAGCCCTTGGCCTTCACGGTGACCTCGTAGGTCTGACCGGGCGTGACCTTGACGATCTTGGGTGCCTTGCCGACCGCGACGCCATCGACGAAGATCGTCGCGTTGCGCGTGGGCGACTTCACCAGCACGACGATGTCGGTGCCGGCCGGCTCGTCGACGACGCCGGCATCGATCTCGACCGCCGCGACGCCGGCGTCGATCTCGACCGCGGGCTCGACCGCGCCGGCGTCGACGTTGGTGAGGGGCGCCAGGCCGCTGCCGCTGCCGCTGCCGCTGCCGGCATCGACGTCGTCGACGATCGCGATCGCGCCGGCCGCATCGGGCGTTGCGATGGCCACCGCGCCGGCATCGTTGGTCGCTGCGACCTCGCCGCCGTTGGCTTGGTCCTTGTCCTTGGCGCCGGTCAGCACGACGACCGCGGTGATGCCCACGCCGAGCAGTAAGACGATCACGATCGCCGCGATGAGCCCGGTCTTGCTCTTCTTGGGCGGCGCGTCCATCCCGAACTGCGACGAGTCACTGTTGCCGTAGCCGTAGGGCTGCATCGGCTGGTTGGGCGCCCCGTTGCCGTAGGGCTGCATCGGCTGGCTGGGCGGCCCGTTGCCGTAAAGCGGGAGCTGGGGCAGCGGCGCCGGCGTTGGCCCACCGCCCGGCCCACCGGGCCCACCCGGACCGCCAAGCCCCGCCGGGCCCATCGGCCCGACGATGGTCGGCGGCATCGCGCCGGTGCTGTAGGGCTGCTGCGACGGTGCGCCCGCGGCGAGCGTCGGCAGCTGTCCCACCGGCCCGCTCGCGCCCGGCATCATGCCGCTCGGGACCGGCGTCGAGCCGTGGGGCCCGCTGGCCCGCGGCGGCGATGAGAACGCCTCCATGTACGAGCTCATGCCGGCGCCGGCCATCGAGCGGTACACGCCGACCAGCGCGTTGACCAGCTCGTCCATCGAGCGGTAGCGCTTGTCGGGATCCTTGGCCATCGCGCGCACGATCACCTCGGCGAGGCCGGGCGGCAGCGAGCGTCCGGCCTTGGCGGCGCGCTGGGCGACCGGCTCGGGCTCGGTGGTGATGTGCTGGGTGAGGATCCCCATGAACGACTCGCCCTGGAACGGCAGCGAGCCGGAGAACACCTCGTAGGCGATGACGCCCAGGGCGTAGATGTCGACGCGCGCGTCGACGCCTTGGCCCAGCGCCTGCTCGGGCGCCATGTAGAACGGCGTGCCGAAGATCGTGCCGGTGCGGGTCAGGTTGTTCTGCCCATCCTGGCCGGCGACCTTGGCGATGCCGAAGTCCAGGAGCTTGGGGACGTCCTCGCCGTTGACCGTCGTGACGAAGATGTTCTCCGGCTTCATGTCGCGGTGGATGATGCCCTTGGCGTGGGCGGCGGCGAGGCCGTGGCCGGTCTGGATGAGGATGTTGAGGAGCCGATCGGCGGAGATCGGCTCCTTGATCATGTCGTTGAGCGGGGCCCCGTCGAGGAGCTCCATGCATAGATAGATGCGGCCATCTTTGAGCTGGCCGAAGTCGTCGATGCCGATGATGTTGCGGTGGCCGATCGACGACGCCGAGCGCGCCTCTTGCCGGAAGCGCGACACCGCCTCCTGGTTCGACACGATCTCGGGACGCAGCAGCTTGATCGCGACCTTCTTCTCGATGTGGATGTGCTCGGCCGCGTAGACCTCACCCATGCCGCCTTCGCCGAGCTTCTTGAGGATCTTGTAGCGGTTGTCGAGGACCTCGCCGATGAGCGAGGCCTCGGCGCCGTCCGCTGGCGCCGACGCGACGGCCTCGCGCTGGGGCTGCTCGCCGGTTCCCGCACCCGAGCCGCCTATGCGCGTGTTGCCACCAGAGGTCATTTGGCGCCGATTGTAACGCGTCGGGCCGCGTCCTGCATGGTCAAGGCTGCGGCGCTTCGCAGACGCCGAGCCCGAGGGGGTTGGCCTCGCTGTCGCGGTTGAGCACGCAGCGCTGGCCGGCCGGGCAGGGCGGCAGATCGGCGCGCCCGCACGCGCCCGCCGGTGGCTCGGCCCAGGCCGGATCGTTGGGACCGACCAGTGAGCATTGGTAGTCCAAGCAGCGCGGCGCTCGCTCGGCGTCGCAGGTCGACACGTCGGGACACGCGCCCATCCCCGGATCGCTGGGGCAGTCGAGGCTGGCCAGGTAGGCGTCGACGGTGGCGCGGGGCACCGCGGTGTCGGCACCGCCGCGAGCGCAGCCACAGCAATCCGCCGGGACCTCGACGCAGTCGTCGTCGAGCATGCAGCTGGGCGGCGCCGGCATGCTGTTGCAGGCGCAGGTGAGGCAGCCGGCGCCGTCGGCGGCGAAGCCCTGCGGACAGCTCAGCTCGCAGGTGATCGGCGCGCACTGGGCGCGGCACCCCCCGAAGTCGCAGCGCGCGATCAGCGCCGCACACGTGCTGGGCATCGCGCAGTCGACGCTCGAGCAGCTGTCGGCCCAGCCGCTCGACGCGGGCAGCGCGTAGGTCGGGCAGTCGCAGCAGGTCGGCCCGGCCAGCACGCAGTCCTCGTCGCGGGAGCACTGCTCGGCCGCCAGGCCGGCGTCGCTCAGGTCAGCCGCCTGCTCGCCGTCGAAGACCAGGACGCAGCTCGCGACCACGATCGGTGTGGCGGTCAGAAGCACGCTCAGCGCGAGCGCAGACCAAGACAGCCGACGAGCCATGATCCGGCGAGGATGAGCAGCTTCCATGCCCGACGCAACCGTCGGAGATCACGGTGGGCTGCGACGGATTTCTGAGCACCGGGGCCGGGCGGATCGGGGCCCTCGACGGTGGCGACGATCAGACCGATCACCTAGCGTGCGCGCCGTGGGTTCGAAGATCATCACCAAGACCGACCGCGCCATGGAAGACCGTCTGCTCGCGGTCTCCGGCGATCCCGAGCGCGCCGACACGCTGGCCAAGGCTCGAGCGTTCAAGCGCACCTGGCTCGAGCTGGCCGAGTCGCTCGAGCGGGTGCAGAAGCACGACTCGTGGCGGCGCTGGGGCTTCACCGACTTCGACGCGTACTGCCGCAAGGAGCTGCACCTGCGGTCGTCGACGGTGCAGAAGCTCCTGGGCAGCTTCCGCTTCCTCGAGTCGAGCGCGCCCAAGGTGCTCGAGCGGGCCCGCACCATGCCCGAGGCGCCCATCCCGTCGATGGCCGCGATCGACTTCGTCATGAAGGCCACCGATCGGGGCGCCGCCGACGACGAGACGATGGAGCACATCCGTCGCACCGCGTTCGAGGAGGGCGGCGAGTCGTCGCTGCTGACTCGCAAGTTCAAGGAGGTCGCGTTCCCCGAGGTCGCGGGCGAGCGTGACGACCGCATCAAGGGCCAGCTCACCGGCGCGGCGCGGCGGCTGTCGTCGCTGATCTCGGAGAGCAACGTGGGGGTGCCGCCCGCGCTGGCCGCCCGCGTCGAGGAAGTGCTGGGCGAGCTGCTCGCGCTGCTCGACCCGGCGAACTGACTCGCCGGTCACGCCGCGAAGTACGTCACGGCGCGGTACATCGAGTACGCGCCGTAGCCGACCAGCGCGACGCCGACGATGCGCATGATCCAGACCGCGCGGTCGCCCATGAACTGCTTGCCCCGGTCGGCGATGAACGCGACGAAGGAGAACCAGGCCAGGCTGCCCAAGAACACGCCGACCGCGGCGCTGAAGGCCTCGAGCGTCGACAGGTCGTTGAGGTGCGAGCCGACCACGACCACCCAGGTGACGATCGCGGCCGGGTTGAGCAGGATGAGCCCGAGCCCGACGGTGAGGCCGTTCCAGAACTCGTGGCTGGGCGGCACCGAGTGGGGCGCGCTCGACGGGGTCGAGGGCGGTCGACTGCGCACCGTCAGGATGCCGTAGATCACCAGCACCACGCCCGAGACCGCGAACAGCACCGGCTTGACGCCAGGCTGGCCGATGACGTGGGGGCCGACCCACAGCATCGCGGCGCCCGAGAACAAGAAGTCGCCGATCGCGCCACCCAGGCCGACCGCCAAGCCGCGCAGGAGCGTGTGCCGGTACGCCGCGTCGATCACCGCGACGTTCACGGGCCCGATCGGCACACCGGTGAGCGCACCGATCGCGGCACCGAGGAGGAAGTACGTCAGCACGAACCCCCGTGCTATAGCAGCCAGCGATGGCGACTTCTACGCCCGGCGGCGACCCTTCGCCGAGCGACGCTGGTCCGGTGGTACCGGCCGATGGCGTCACCTGGATGGGCCACGCGTCCGCGGTCATCGCGATCGGCGGGCGCCGCGTCCTCGTCGATCCGCTGGGACGCGGCCGGGTGCGCCGGGCCGGGCCCGTCGACGGCGTGCTGGTGACGCACTCGCATGTCGACCACCTCAACCGCTGGACGCTCAAGGCGATCGCTCGCGACGTGCCGCTGGTGGTGCCGCGCGGCGCCGGGCCCATCGTCGCCGACCTCGGCTTCACGAGGGTGGTCGAGGTCGAGCCCGGCGATCACGTCGACGTGGGCGGGCTCGACGTGGTCGCGGTGCCGACCCGCCACGACAACGGCCGCTGGCGCAAGTACGACGCGCCGCTGTGCGCGGGCTACGTCGTGCAGCGCGAGGGCGTCGCGGTGCATCACGCCGGCGATGTCGACTTCTCCGATCATCGCGTCTTCGACGAAATCGGCAAGCAGCACCGGCTGGCGGCGACGCTCCTGCCGATCGCCGGCCTGATGCCGGTCTGGTACTACCGCTGGCGGCGCGCGGCGCTCGATCGCGGCATCCACATCGACCCCGACTGCGCGCTCGACCTGTTCCAGCGGCTCGGCGCCAAGGCGCTGATCCCGGTGCACTGGGGCACGGTGTCGCTACGCCTGGGTCGACCCAGCGCCGCCCCGCGCCGGCTCAGCGCGCTCGCGCTCGCCCAAGAAGTGCCCGGCGTGAACGTCCTCGCCCACGGCGAGACGCTGGCCTACCGCTAGTCTTGGAAGAGGTTCTCGGCGGTGGTGTCGTGGCCGGTCTTGTCGCCGTGGAGCGCGTCGCTGAGATCGCTGGTGGTCTTGCGGAGCCGAGCGCCGAGGACCTGCACGAAGCTCCACAGCAGCTTGGTGGCGAGCTCGGGCTCCTTCTTGATGATCTCGTAGAAGTCCTTGCGACGGATGGTCGCGAGGCGGGTCTCCTCGAGCGCGGTCGCGGTCAGCGAGCGCTGGGAGCGATCGACCAAGGCCATCTCGCCGAAGTGCTGGCCCTTCTCCAGCTCGGCCACGCTGACGTCGTCCTTGGACAGCCGGACCCGGCCCGACATGACGACGTACATGGTCTCGCCGGGCTCGCCGGTGCGGAAGACCACGTCGCCCTCGGCCAGCTCGGTGACCTCGGTGATGCCGGCGACGCGCACCAGCTCGCGGTACGACAGGTACCGGAACATCTGCATCGCCTTGAGGGCGTCGAGCTTGAGCGAGGCCTCGCCCGAGCGCGGCGCGGCGGCGGCCGCGACGCTGCTGTCGCCGATCCGGAGGACCACGCCGGTGATGTTGTCGTGGCCACCGCCGGCGTTGGCGATCTCGACGAGCGTGCGCGGCACGTCCTTGACGTCGCCCTCGGCGAGCACCGCGGGCAGCTTCTCCTCGTCGAGGTAGACGTACAGCCCGTCCGACGCGAGCAGGAAGCGATCGCCGGGCAGGATGTCGAAGTCGAAGGTGTCGACCTCGACCGACGCGTAGACGCCGACCGCGCGGGTGACGGCGTTTTTGAACTGCTTGTAAGGCGAGCTGTCGACCTGATCGCGCTTGAGCTTGCCGCGCCGCACCAGCTCGTTCATGAGCGAGTGGTCCTCGGTGAGCTGGTGCGACTGGCCCTGGCGCGCGAGGTAGATGCGGCTGTCGCCGACGTGGGCGATGAAGCCGCGCAGGTGGTCGGGCGCGCCCGCGATCAGCAACACCGTCGCGGTGGTGCCCATCCCGCGCTTGTCGGCCTCGGCCTGGGCCCGGGTGAACACCGTCGAGCAGGCGGCCTGCACCGCGTGCTCGAGCATCTGCAAGATCTCGACGGCGGCGCCGGCCGGACCCTCGGCGCGGTAGCGATCGACGAGGTCGCGGTTGCCGTAGACCGCGTCGCGGATCTCGTGGACCGCGATCGACGACGCCACCTCGCCGGCGGCGTGGCCGCCCATGCCGTCGGCGACCAAGAACAGCCGGAGCTTCTTGTCGATGAGGAAGTTGTCCTCGTTGCGGGTCCGCTGGCGCCCCACATCGGTGGCGGCCGCGAAGGTCAACTCCATCGCTGGCAGTAAACACCAAAGCGACGCGGTTCGCTACGGTGCGAGTCGCTCGAGCAGGCCGGGCGCTAGCTCGACCTCGATCGCGGCGGCGGCGGAGCGGGCATCGACGAAGCCGCCGACGTAGGTGCGCCCGCCGATCACCACGGTCGGGCCCCACAGGATGCCGCTGGCCTGCACCACCGCGATCGAGGTGAGCACCGGCGTCAGGTCACCCTCGGCGCAGGCCGCGACCACGGCCGGATCGGCGTTGGCCCCGCGGGCCAGGCTCTCGACGGTGGGCGGGCCGTCCTGGAAGCCGCTGGGATCCGACGTGAAGGGCCAGCCATCGCCGAGCGCGGCGGCGCAGGTCGCAGCCAGGGCCACCCGCACGTCGGGGCGCTGGCCGTCGAGGTCGAGGTCGCCCAGCGGCACCCAGACCAGGCGGACCCGGCCTTGGTAGATCTCGACGAGCGGGCGCAGCAGCCCTAGCTGCATCCGACAGGCCGGGCCCATGATGTTGCAGGCGACCACGACGGGGACCGCGGCGTCAGGGTCGCCGAGCGCGGGCGCGCCGTCGACCGGCAGCGGCCGCTCGAGCAGCACCCGCCCGACGATGCTCGGCTCGTAGGCGTCCAGCTCGTCGAGGCGGGCCGGGCGGAATCGAGCGGCGGCGCATCCGGTACCGCGATCGACCAGCCCGTGCAGGCTCCACGCGAAGCGCGGCGCGGCGTCGGCGGCGGGCGGTGGTGGCGCTGGCGGGCCGCCCATCATCCACACCGTCGGGTCGGGCCCGTCCGGCTCGGCGCACCACAGGTTCCAGTGACCCCAGCGCGGCATGGTGCCGGGCGCGAGGCCTTGGGCCGCGGCCAGGCGAGCGTCGGCCAGGGCGGTCTGGTAGAGGCCGTCGAGGATCTCCACGGTGGTCGCCCCGGCGCTGACCCGCACCGGTGCCGACGAGGTGGGCTCGCCGTTGATCACCAGCTCGGGCAGCTCGGTGGTCGGCGCCCGGAAGGCGCGGTGCTCGTTGGCGGTGAGCGTCGCGAGGATGTTCGGGTCGCGATCGGCGCGCAGCATCAGCTCGCGATCGAGGCCGATGGCGACGGCACGCGCGAGGCTGGCCGACGGGCTGGGCGCCGGCGACATCGCGGCCAGCGCGTCCATGAGCGCGAAGAATCGGCCCTGGCGATGGGCGGCCAGCGCGAGCGCCGAGACGCCCTGGCGCGAGCCGATCTGACGCGGGCGAAACACCACGCGCAGCCGCTGCGGGTGGCGCGCCGCTAGCTCGACCAGCGCGCGATAAGCGATGACGCCCTCGTCGGAGCCCGGCACGAAGTACAGCTCCATCGTGACCAGCGCGTCGCGCGGCCCCAAGGTCGGGTTGGCGGCGTGATGCTCGAGGCGGACGGCGCGACCGGCGCGGCGCGGCGGATCGGCGTGGGCTGTCGTCGCCAGGGCGGCGAGCAGCGACACCATCACCGCGCGTGTCATGGCCGACAAGGTAGCGTGTCAGGTCGCCGGGGGCTCGTCGCCCTCGTCGTCGTCGGGCGCGACCTGGGGCCACATGACGATGAAGTAGATACCTGCCGAAATCAGCAGGCCGAACATGAGCGCGAGGGCGAAGGGCTCCCAGACCATCACTACACCGTCAACTTTGCGGCGCCGCTCTTGACGACGAAGTCGGGATCGATGGTGACGTTCACGCAGGTCACGGCGTCCTGCGCGAAGGCCTCGCGGATGGTCTCGGTGAGCAGCGCGGGATCTTCGACGTGGTAGCCCTTGCCGCCAAAGGCCGCCATGACCTGATCGTAGCGCGTCGACGCCAGCTTGGTCGCCGGGGCCCGGGCCGCGCCGAAGATCATCACCTGCGGGCCCCGGATCTGGCCCCAGGCCGCGTCGTTGGCGACGACCACGCACACCGGCAGGTTCCAGCGCACGCAGGTCTCGAAGTCGAAGCCGTTGAGCCCGAAGCTGCCGTCGCCCGACAGCACCAGCACCTTGGCGTTGGGGTTGAGCTTCTTGGCCGCGATCGCGAAGGGCGCGCCGATGCCGAGGCAGCCGAGCGGCCCGGGATCCATCCAGGTGCCCGGCTTGTTGCGCACCAGCAGCTTGGCGCCCAGCGCGACGCAGTCGCCGCCGTCGCCGATGAGGATGGTGTCGTCGTCGATCACGTCGGCGATGGCCTTGGCCAGCCGGTAGTGGTTGATGGGCCGGGCGTCGCTGGCGGCGTAGGCGTAGAGCTTGTCCATCGCCTTGGTCTCGGCGGTGCGCAGCTCCTCGACCCACGGCGTGGTGGCGCCGGTGCCGGCCGGGACCGCGGCCACCAGCTGGGCCAAGATCGAGCGGGCGTCGCCGAGGATCGCCACCTCGGCGTCGCGGTTCTGGGAGATCTTGGTCGGGTCGCGATCGATCTGGATGATCTTGGCGCGAGCGTTGATGCCGGCGCCGTAGCCGACCCGAAAGTCGAGCGGCGTGCCCAGGATGATCGCCAGGTCGGTGCCGCGAAACGCGTTCTTGCGGGCCTGGGCAAAGGCCAGCGGGTGACGGCTGTCGATGCAGCCGCGGCCCATCGCGTTGGTGAACACCGGGAGGCCGGCGCGCTCGGCGAGCGCGACCAGCTCGGCCCACGCGCCGTCCCAGTAGACCTGCGAGCCGGCGAACAGCATCGGCCTCTCGGCGGCGGCGATGAGCGCAGCGGCCTGCTCGATCGCCTCGAAGTCGCCGGGGCGGCCCGGCCACGGGCGCGGCGGCGCCGGGAACGTCGGGTCGCTGATCTGCGCGGTCAGCACGTCGAAGGGCAGCTCGATGAAGACCGGACCCGGCACGCCCGAGGTCGCGATGCGGATGCCGGTCCGGATGTACTCGGCGAGGCGCTTGGGATCGGTCGCGGTGAACGAGGCCTTGGTGATCGGCGCGAGCAGCGAGGTCTGCTCCATCTCCTGCAGCGCGCCCTTGCCCTTGAAGCGCAGCTCCGACGCGCCGCCCAGGACCAGCAGCGGGATCGAGGCCTGGTACGCGTTGGCCACGCCGGTCACGCCGTCGGTGACGCCGGGGCCGGCGGTGATGACCGCGACGCCGCAGCCGCGGGTGAGGCGCGACCAACCGTCGGCGGCGTGGACCGCGGCCTGCTCGTGGCGGGTGTCGATGATGTCGATGCCCTCGCGCAGGCAGCCGTCGTAGATCGGCGCGATGTGGCCGCCGCACAGCGTGAAGATGCAGGTCGTGCCCTCGGCCTTGAGCTGGCGGGCGATGACGTGACCACCGATCATGACCTCGGGCATGGGCAACGGTAACTCTCGCCGTGCGACGCCGGCAAGCGCCCCCGCGTCACATGGGGTAGTGTCCGCGCCGTGAGTCTTCCGTTCGTCAGCCTGCCGACGCTCCACCTGATCATCCCGATCCAGCCGTTCGGCGTGCTGGTCGCGGCTGGTGTGCTGATCGGCGCCGAGGTCATGCGTCGCTACGCGCTGCGCCACGGCGTCGACGAGGACGACCTGCGCGGCCTCACCGCCTGGGTGGTGGCCACGGGCTTTTTGGGCGCCCACGTCTTCGACGTGCTGGCCTACGAACGTGACCGCTGGCTGGGCGCACCCGGCATCCCGGCTGACCCGCTGCTCATCTTGAAGCTGTGGGACGGCATCTCGTCGTACGGCGGCTTCCTCGGCGGAGGCATGGGCTACGCCTTCTACATGTGGTGGAAGCGCCTGACCCCGGGCTTCTGGGCCGACGCCACCGGCACCGGCCTGCTGCTCGCGTTCTCGATCGGCCGCATCGGCTGCACGCTGGTCCACGATCACATCGGCCGCGCCACCCACGCCGCGCTCGGCGTCGACTATCCGGCCGGCGAGCTGGCCAAGCGGCAGGTGCTCTCCGAGATCCACGCCGGCGCGCCCTGGAGCGCCGGGCTCGAGGTGATCCGTTGCCACAACATGGCGATGTACGAGCTGATGTACCTGATCCCGGTCAACCTCGTCGTGCTGTCGCTGGCGTTCCAGAAGAAGCGCCGCTTGCCGGCCGGCTTCATCGCCGTGCTCATCATGCTGCTCTACGTGCCGGTGCGCTTCGTGCTCGAGTTCTGGCGCCTCAACGAGAGCGACGAGCGCTACTACGGGCTCACCTTTGCGCAGTACTCGTCGGTGCTGTTGTTCGGGATCGCGGCGTACGCGGCGACCAAGATCCACCAGCACGCCGCGCCGGCCCCGCTCGCCGCCGAGCTGGGCGGCAAGCCCGGTGGCCGCAAGTCGACGATGAACCAGCTCGCCGCGGCCAAGGCCAAGGCGGCCTCGACCGACGACAGCGCCGCCAGCGCCGCCACCGCGACCTCGACGGATGCCGCTGCCGACCAGCCGACCGCGAAGAAGTCCCCGAAGAAGTAACCGCGCTCAGAACAGCAGCTGGAGCTGGGCGCCGATGGCGTAGTCGAGCGAGTTGTCGGCGCGGTAGCGGTGGCCGATGACGTCGATGCCAGGGACGTGGAGCGGGTTGACCTCGGCGGAGCCGGGCGTGACCAGGTCGTCGTCGAACACCTCGCAGCCGGGCTGCGGGCCGCTGTCACACTCGGGGTAGTCGACGCCGGCGTCGGTGAAGGTGATGACGTGCTCGGTCTGGGCCAGCATCTCGAAGTGCGCCGAGATGCGGAACCGCTCGCCGACCGCGATGCGGGCTGCGACGCGCGCGCCGAGGTCGAGGTAGTTCTCGACGTTGGTGACCCCGGGGTGGTCGATCGCCTGCATGCCGTCGCGGGTGGGATCGGCGTCGAGGACCAGCGGGCCGCTGCCGCTGGCGTCGCCGGCCAGCGCGAAGACCTCCCACATCTCGGTGTACTGCCGGCCCTCGAAGTGCGAGGCCAGGTTGGCCGAAAGCTCGAGGGAGAGCCGGGCGCCGTCGGTGCCCTGATCGACGGCATAGGCCTCGAAGCCGAAGCGGGTGCCGCCGATCTGGCTGGCGCCGGTCGAGCGCGCGCCGAAGCCAGGATCGGCGAAGGGCGAGCCGTCCTTCACCGCGATCGGCGCCTGCCAGTAGGCCTCGATGAACGGCTCGGCCCAGCCCAGGCGGCGCGCCATCGAGGTCCACAGCCGGAGCTCGTGGACGCCGCGGCCCACGCCGGTCGAGGCCGACGGATCGAGGCGGTTCATCGCGGCGACCTGGCCGACCGCGATGCGGGCCTCGACGCCCAGCTTCCAGGTCGGCTTGGTGTCGTCGCGGCGCTGGTTCATCGGCGCCCAGGTCAGGCCGAGCTCGAGCTGGTCGACGCCGCTGCGGCCCGGGCTGCGGAACACGGTCGGATCGTTGCCGGTGAAGCCGGCGCCGCCGTTGTCACCGTCATAGCCCGCCATCGGCAGGAGGCCGTCGCGCAGGGTCGACGAGGTGTTGCGGCTGACGCAGCTCGCGGTCGGGGTGTCGAAGGTGCAGGGCTTGTCGCGCTGGTCGAGCTCGAGGGTCCGGCTCTCGGACACCACGTAGGGCAGCGCGAACGACACCGCGACGTCGTGGAACAGCCCCAGCTCGAGGCGCGGCACGATGGTCTGCTTGGTGCCGGCGAACACCAGATCGTCCTGGACCGGCATGGCGTCGCCGGGGACGGTGCCGGCCCGAGCCACCGCCTCGCGACGGATCGCGGCCCGGTGGATGTCGAGCCGGTAGTCGAGGGTGAGGTTGAGGTCGAAGCCGTCGTCAGCGTCGAACGAGCTGGCCACGTCCGAGGCTGGGCTCGCGGCGACGGTGCCCGCGAGTGACAGCAGGCTCGACCCGATCACGAAGGCGAGGCGACGCAAGAGGCGGCGATTTTACCGCGCGTCGGCGTCGGGCCGCAAGACGGCGCGGTCGGGCAGCCCAGCGATCACGCGCACGACGATGCGCGCGACCGCGGCGATCGTGGCGGGATCGCGCCGGTCTGCCTCGCTCATCGCATGCCGAGCACGTCGAGCATGTCGTAGCGGCCGGGCGGCTGGTCGATGGCCCAGCGGGCCGCCCGCAGCGCGCCGTGGGCGAAGATCGCGCGGTCGGTGGCGCGGTGCGACAGCTCGAGGCGCTCGCCGGCGCCGAAAAAGTACGCGGTGTGCTCGCCGACCACGTCGCCGCCGCGCACCGCGAGCGCGCCGATCTCGCCGTCGGGACGGGGGCCGATCTCACCGCTGCGACTGAGCCTGCCGACGGTGGCGAAGTCCTGGCCGCGCGCTTCGGCGATGGCGCGACCGAGCCCGAGCGCGGTGCCCGAGGGCGCGTCGCGCTTGGCCTTGTGGTGGAGCTCGACGATCTCGGCGTCCCAGTCGGTGCCCAGCGCCTTGGCGGCCTTCGCGCACAGCCCGAGCAGCAGGTTCACGCCCACCGAGAAGTTGGGCGCGCAGATCACCGGCGCGACCTCGGCCAGCGCGTCGAGCGCAGCCTCGGCCTCGACGGTGAGGCCGGTGGTGCCGACCACCGCGGCGACCCGGCGTTCGCGCGCGACCGCGGCGATCGCGGCGGTCGAGGCCGGCGTCGTGAAGTCGATGTAGACCGGCGCAGCGGCCAGCGCGGCGTCGACGAGCGCGGTCACCAGCACGCCGGGCGCGACCTCGGTGCCGAGCAGCGGGCCGTCGGCGCGGTCGAGGGCGGCGACGATGCGCACGTCGCTGCGGGTGGTGGCGGCGGCCAGGATCGCGCGTCCCATGCGGCCGCTCGGCCCGAGCACGGTGATCGCCGCCGGCGCCCGCGCGGTCACGTCAGGCCCAGGCGCTCGAGCTCGGCGCGCAGCTTGTCGCCGAGGCCGGCGCTGGCCGGGTACAGCGGCGCGCGGATCTCGGGGCCGATGCGGCCCAGCAGCGCGAGCGCGGCCTTGGTCGGCATCGGGCTGGGCTCGACGAAGAGCAGGTCGATGAGCGGGCGCAGCGTGTAGTGCAGCTCGCGGGCGCGGGTCCACTGGCCGGCGACCGCGGCGTCCCACATCTGCGCCATGCGCGCCGGATCGACGTTCGAGACCACCGAGATGACGCCCTTGGCGCCGAGCCCGTAGAGTGAGAACGCGGTGGCGTCGTCGCCGGAGATGACGGCGAGCTTGTGGCCGATGCGGGCGATGAGCTCGGCGGCGCGCGGCACGTTGCCGGTCGCCTCCTTGATGCCGACGACGTTGTCGAGCTGCGCGAGGCGCACCACGGTGTCGGGCAGCAGGTCGCAGCCGGTGCGGCCCGGCACGTTGTAGAGGATGATCGGCAGCGGCACCGCGCGCGCGATCGCCTCGAAGTGACGGAACAGGCCGTCCTGGTTGGGACGGTTGTAGTAAGGCGTGACGTGCAGCAGCGCGTCGGCGCCGACGTCGGCCGAGCGGCGCGACAGCTCGAGCGCCTCGGAGGTCGCGTTGCCGCCGGCGCCCGCGATGACCGGCACCCGACCGGCGACGACCTTGACGGTGTGGGCGACCACGCCGATGTGCTCGTCGAAGTCCAGGGTCGGTGACTCGCCGGTCGTGCCCACGGCGACCAGCCCGTCGATGCCGTTGGCGAGCTGGTGCTCGACGAGCTTGGTCAGCGCGTCGTAGTCGACCGCGCCGTCGCGCAGCGGGGTCACGAGCGCCGTCATGGCGCCTTCGAACACGGTCTTCATGGGTCGCTCCTTGGAACTACGCGTCACATAACATCAACGTGGGGCGCTTCGCATTATTCGAGCGCACCCCGCGCACGGCCGCGCCTCAGCGCGTCGCGAGGATCGCGCGCGCCTGGGCCACGTCGACGGCGATCTGCGCGAGCAGGGCCTCGACGGTCGTGTACTTGAGCTCGTCGCGGAGCCGAGCCACGAAGCTGACGCGGACGGTTTTGCCGTACAGCTCGCGGTCGAAGTCGAGCACGTGGACCTCGAGGGTGAGCGCGCCGCGCTCGACGAAGGTGGGGTTGGTGCCGAGGCTGGCCACGGCGGGGTAGGCGACGCCGTCGACCTCGAGCGTCACCGCGTAGATGCCGCCGGCGATCGCGAGGTCGCCCTCGGGCGCGAGGTTGGCGGTCGGGATGCCGAGGCCCTTGCCGCGCCCGGCGCCGCGCACCACCACGCCGTCGACGTCGAAGCGCCGGCCCAGCACGGCCTGCGCTTGGGGCAGATCGCCGGCCCGGAGCGCCGCCCTCACCCTCGTCGACGACGCGATCGCACCCTCGACCTGCACCGGCTCGAGGATCGTGACGTCGAAGCCGGCGGTGGCGCCGTCGGCGCGCAGGGTCGCGATGGTGCCGGCGCGGCCCTGGCCGTAGGTGAAGTCGGCGCCGACCACGACGTGGCGGGCGCCCAGCGCCGCGCCGAGGACCGCGTGGACGAACCCGGTCGCCGGCATCGCGGCCAGCGCGGTGGTGAACGGCAACACCACGACCACGTCGGCGCCGACGCTGGCCAGGAGCTCGAGCTTGCGGCGCTCGGTGGTGAGGCGGACCGGCGCCACCGCCGGCGCGAGGATCTGCACCGGGTGCGGCTCGAAGGTCAGCGCGCAGACCTCGCCACCGTCGGCGACCTCGCGCGCGGTCGCGATGAGCGCGGCATGACCGCGATGCACGCCGTCGAAGTTGCCGATCGCGATCGCCGGTCGCACCAGCGCGCGCGGTGGCGTCGACAGGTGGGCGAGCCTGATCACGTCCATGGCGGCAGAGCCTAACACTACTGCGTCACCCACCTCGGGGGCGGCGGCGCGGCGGCGCGGGCGCCTCGCGGCTTACCTCCTCGCTCGCTCCTCGACGTCCAAGCGGACGCCTTCGGCGCTCGACTGCGGGGGCGCTCGCGCTCCGCCTCGCGCGGCCACGCCTCGCTCCTCCTCGGAGGTGACGCAGTAGTGCTAACCGATCCGCGGCTACTGCCACGCGACCGAGACGATCACCATCACGAGCACCGAGGCGGCGGCCACGATCTGGTGGCGCGGCGCGGGGGCACGAGCGACCAGCTCGGCGACCGCGAGGCCGGCGCTGGCGGCCACCACGATCAGCAGGCCCGGCGACACCGGCCAGGTCAGCGGGAGGCCGGCCAGCGCGATGGCCGCCAGCAGCACCAGCGACCAGCGATCGCCGCGACTGCCGAGCGACGCGATGATGCCGGCGCCGGCCAAGGCCAGCGTGAGCGGGCCCAGCCCGTCGAGGATCGCGCCCAGATCGTCAGCCCGCGGCGCGACCGGCACCGCGATCGGTCCACCGGCGAGCGCCGCGGCGCCGATCCACACCAGCGCCGCGACGCCGGCCGCGCTCGCCGCGCTCGCGCCCCAGCGCGCGCCCCGTCGGGCCCGGTACAAGATGAGCGCCGCGGTCACCAGCACCGCCGGCCAGGCGTGAGTCTCGACGAGCACCGCGCTCACCGCGGCGATGCCCGCGCCGCGCCCGGCGATCGGCCCGCCGCCGCGCGCGACCCGGTCGAAGGCGACCAGGAGCGCGGCCAGCGCCGGGACCGCGACCGTCGACGGCGTGAGCGTCGCCGCCAGCTCGCGCGCGGGCGGGCAGGCCAGCAGCCAGATCGCGGTCACGCCGCCACCGAGCCGCCCGGGCCAGCCGGGGCGGGCGTGGGCGATCGCGGCGGCGACCAGCGCCGCGCCGATCGCGACCAGCGCGGTCGCGAGGCGCTGACACGCGATCGGATCGCGGGCGCCGATCGTGCCCAACAGCCCCGCGATCGCCTCGCCGGCCGGCGGCACCGGTCCCGGGCTCGGCGCGATCGCGGTCAGCGCGGCGGTCCCGATCGTGGCGATCGCGAGCGGCAGCGCCCACGTCCATCGTCGATCGGCCGCGGTCTCCACCGGCCGACGCTACGAGGCTCCGACCGCCGGCGCAAAAAAACGGCGAGCCTGTGGAGCGTAGCCGAGCTCCTGCGCCGGAACGGCGGTGCAGCCGTAGTGCATTGAGCTGCACCGATCGATGACTGGTCAATGCGCCACCGCGTCAGCTGGCGAAGCCGATCGCGAGCAGGTCGCCCGCCGAGCCAGCCGCCACCAGGCTCAGGCGCCCGGCACGAGCATCGGCCGACCAGGCGATCGCGGTGACCCGGCCCGGGACAGTGCGTGTGCTGAACGGACGCTCGAGCCCGCCAGGGATCCAAAGCGCGATCGTCCCGCCCTTGCACCCGCTGGCGAGCACGTCGACGTGCGGGGCGAACGCTAGCTGGGTCACCAGCTCGGTGTGGCCGTCGAGCTCGAGCGGGGTGCGTCCCTCCGGGCCCTTGCGGTCGAACGGCCACAGCGTGATGATCGGCGCTCCAGCGGTGGCGAGCAGCTTGCCGTCGTGGCGGAACGAGATCGCGGCGGGCTTGGCGGGGTAGCCCGACATCTGGGCGTCGCGGTTGCTGGCGGTTCGCCAGAAATGCACGGTGCCATCCTGGCAACCGCACGCCACGAACTTCCCGTCGCAACTCCACACCACCGACAGCATCGAACCCGGGTAGTCGAGCCGGGCCGCCACCTGGGCCGTGTGCGGGTCGATCATACGGACGCCACCGTAGGCGGCGGCGGCCACACGGGTTCCGTCGGGTGACCAGGCCAGGGCCGCGACGGTGCTCTCGAGCGGCGGGGAGCTCGCGACGTAGCGTCCGTCCGGCTCCCACAGGCTGACCACCGGGCCTTGGGCGGTCGCCAGTCGCTTACCCTTGGGGCTCCAGGCGGCGTGCTCGACCCAGGTCGCCGACGGACCAACGAGAAGCTGGCTCTCGCTGCCTTGGTGGGTGCGCACCGCGCCGTCGGCACCGACCGACGCCAGCAGCGGCTCGCGGGGGTGCCAGCTCAAGGCCAGCGTGCCTCCGGGGTGCCCCGGCATTCGCCGCTCGACCTCGCCGCTGGCGACGTCGACCACGACGATGTCGCCCGAGGCCAGGCCCACTGCGACGCGCTTCCCATCGGGCGCGCAGGCCAGCACCGCTGGGTAGTCGTCGAGCTGGATCCCCCACGCCAGCTCGGCCGTGGGGCTCACGCGACGCACGCGTCGAGCTCCCGGGTCAGCGCCTGGCGGTCGAGGTTCTTGCCGATGAAGACGAGCTGGCTGCGCCGCGGCTCGTCCTTTTTCCACTCGGCGCCGGGCCGACCGTCGAACAGCATGTGGACGCCCTGGAACACGAACCGGCGGTCTTCGCCAGCGATGTCGAGGATGCCCTTCATCCGGAAGATGTCGGTGCCCTGCTCGCGCAGCAGCGTCGACAACCAGCTGTTGAGCCGGGTGCCATCGAGCGGGCGCTCCAGCTCGAAGCCCACCGACGTGACGGTCTCGTCGTGGCCGTGGGCGGCCACCAGCTCGACGGCGATCGCGGGGGGGCATTCGTGACCGTCGACCACGACGCGCAGCGCGAACTCGCTGGCCAGGTGCTGCGATGTCAGCGCCCACAAGCCGGCGGTCTCGACCTGCAAGGTGAAGTTCCACGGCCCGGGTTCGACGAGCTGCAGCCGGTGAAGCGCGCCCTCGGTGATGGTTCCACCGGGCGCGACCAGGATCGGCGGCTCGGAGAAGCGACGGAGCATCTGCTCGGCGTGCCGATCCACCGCGGCTCGGTTGGGCTCGGCGATCGGGGCCAGCAGCACGTCGATCGATGGATCCGGTCCTGGCGACACCACCAGCCCGGCCCGGCCCGTCAGCTGGTAGGCGCCGACCCACTCGAAGGGGTACTCAGGCTCGAGAAAGCGTGGCCGGCGCTCGAGGGAACGAGCCAGATCGAAGCCACCGATGTCGAGCACCTCGGCGATCGACACGTCGGCCATCTGGGCCCGTCGGAGGGAGGCCGCGCCATTCATCGTGGTCAGCCGCGCCTCCAGGCGGGCGAGCTGCTCGGCGCCGACGAGGTCGGTCTTGTTGAGCACGATGACATCGGCGAAGCCGATCTGCTCGCCCGCCTCGGGCGAGTCGTCGAGGTGGAGCTCGATATGGGCGGCGTCGACCAGCGTGACGATGCCGTCGAGGCGATAGTCGCCCTTGACGTCGTCATCGACGAAGAATGTCTGGGCGACCGGGCCGGGATTGGCCAGGCCGGTGGTCTCGACGATCACGCGGTCGAAGCGATCCTTGCGTCGCACCAGGTTGCCGAGAATGCGGATCAGGTCGCCGCGAACGGTGCAACAGATGCACCCGTTGTTCATCTCGAAGACCTCCTCGTCGGCGCTGATCACCAGGCCTTGATCGACCCCGACCTCGCCGAACTCGTTCTCGATGACGGCGATGCGTTGACCGTGGTGCTCGGTAAGGATGCGGTTGAGCAAGGTGGTCTTGCCGGAGCCGAGAAAACCGGTCAGGACCGTGACGGGAATCCGTGAGTCGGATGACATGTCCGTCGTCTTATTGCATAGACAACCCAATAGCAATCTACATCTACTTGCAACTTGATTGCTTGTAGTGCATGTTCCGCCCGATGCGCACCCCGTCCAAGAGGAGTCCGAGGTGAGCGTACTAGGCGCGATCCTCACCGGCGCCGCGTTCGGATCGATCCATGGCGCGCGTCACGCGTTCGAGCCGGATCACCTGGCCGCGGTCTCGACGCTGGTCGCCGAAACCCCGGGGGCGCGCACCGGCGTTCGGCTTGGCGCGATGTGGGGACTTGGCCACACCATCACCTTGATCGCGCTCGCGGTCATGGTCGGCGTGGTCGGCGATACCCTACCGGGCACGGCCGAGGGGGCCTTCGAGCTCCTGGTCGCCGCCACGCTGCTGCTGCTGGGGGTCCGCGCGATCGTCCGCGGCGTCGTGACCGGACCGCCGGCCCATGGCGCTCGCGCGTCCCGGCGGTGGCCGCTGCTGGTCGGGATGCTGCACGGGCTGGCAGGGAGCGGCGCGCTGACTGCCCTGGCGATCGCGGAGATGCCCTCGGCGGCGGGACGCCTGGCGTTCGTAGCGGTTTTCGGGGTCGGTTCGACAGCGGGCATGGCGGTGATGTCCGGAGCGCTCGGGGCGCCGCTGGCGCGAGCGGCACGTCATCGGAGCTTGTCGACGACCCTCGGCGTGGCAGCCGGTGTCGTGGCGATCGTGGTCGCCTTCCTGGCCGCGGTCGACGCGATCGGGCTGATCCGCTACGGCGATAGTTGACCGGCTTGCCCCGGGTCTGATCGCTCGCTTGAGGCTGCGATGGATCTCGCTGGCCATCGCTCACTGACTCCAGGAGGCCGCGTATGGAGACCCTGATCGCGCTGTCCAACGGCTGCAGCTGCGGCACGCTCCGAGAAGACGTGCTGATCGAAGTGGCGCGACTGGCCGGCGCTGGTCGCTTCGATGCGCTGGTGACCGCATCCACCGCCGTCTCCGCGCCGAGGCCGGTGGCCGGGGCATGAGCGACGAGGTGATCCACACCGGTTGCTCGCTGCGGCTGACCTGTGTGCCTCCGCTCGTGGTGCCTGCGCTGCTGGCACCGATCCCGATGGTGGGGAGCTGCGTCGCCGCGACCGTGTCCGGCCATCCGTTCTGCGTCGAAGGCGACGAGCTGCCGATGGCCCTGCGCGCGCCGCTCGCTTACAGCGCGCTCCCGTTCCTGATCCCCGGGCGGGGTCGCCTGGTGCTGATGCTCAGATCCGAGCACTGGGCGCGCTCGAGCTCGGTCAACGGGCGACGCTACCTTCGTCGCGGCCCGCGCTTCCATGCCCGGTTCGAGGTGCTCACCCCCGCGATGCAGCCGACCGCGGCCGGCCCGGTCCCCGACGCGGCAAGCTTTCACATGCTGCACGGCGTCTATCTTCCGCTGGCCCACGCGGTGACGAGCCAATGAGCCCGACCGCGTTGCTGGCGGGGTCAGGCGGGGGCTCCACGCCGTCGCTGGTGGCGACCGAGCTTTTTCGGGTGTCGCGATCGATCTCGCTTCCCCGCGCTCAGGCGACGGCGTTCTCCGGGCTGCGAGCGCGCGCGTTCGACGCCGGGCAACCGGGCTCGTGGTTGCGCGACCACGCGGCGCGCAAGCTCGCGCGACGCCTCGAGGTCGACCACGGCACGATCGATCCCGAGCGAGTGGGCACCGTGCTGCAGCGCGCGGCGCAGGTCGATCGCTGGGTTCGCGGGTTCCTGTCGAGATCGCCGGGCGGCACCGTCATCGACCTCGGGACCGGTCTGGACACCCGCTTCGAGCGGATCGACAACGGGGTCGCGCGCTGGATCGACGTCGATCTGCCAGAGATCATCGACCTCCGCCGACGGTGCCTGCGGTCGAGCTCGCGTCGTGAGCACGTCGCAGCTTCGGTCGTCGACCCGACCTGGCTTGCCCGCGTCACGCGTCCCACGGAACCGTGCTGCGTCATTTTGCAAGCGGTACTCGGTTATCTCCCACTCGCCGAGGTGCGCGGCATGCTGGCGCGGATCGCAAGCCGGCTCCCCGACGCGATGCTCGTGCTCGATCCACCTCGCTACTGGCGAGGATCGCGGGGCCAGCTGGTGGACTCGCGCGCTACGAGCCGCGTCGTAGACGACGACGTCGCCGAGACGATCGCCGCCTGGAACATCGGCTGGACCGTCGCAGAGGTCGCCACGCTCGAGGGCACCGCTGCGCGGGCGCCGTCGCAGCTCGCGCGGTTCACCACCTGATCGAGCGGGCGTTGCTTGCCCACTCGACGAGGCGTAGACGGCGTCTCCCCAAGCGCGCTTTCTCGCGCCCTGGGGCTCGACCCTGCATACCCCCGGGGGGTATAGACGGTCATGCACACGTCGGCGCACAAGAAGCAGCTCGTGGCGCGGGTGCGTCGCGTGCGCGGCCAGATCGAGGCCGTCGAACGAGCGCTCGTCGAAGATCGAAGCTGCGAGGAGGTCGTCGGGACCATCGCCGCGGCGCGCGGCGCGATCAGCGCGCTGGCCGTGGAGGTGCTCTGCGAGCATGTCGAGGAGCACTTCGGCGGGGGCCGCGCGAGCGCCAGGCAGCGTGCGGCTGCCGCGGCGGAGCTGGCGCAGTTGATCCGTCGGTTCGTGGGCTGAGGAGCAAGCATGCACGGCGATACATTGGAGTCCGAGGTCTGTCGCGCACGTCAGGTGGCGCCGTCGCGACGCCGTGAGCGCGGCGTCGTCGCGGTCGTCGTGCTCACCGCCGTGATGATGGCGGTCGAGATCGTGGTCGGGTACGCCACCGGGTCGATGGCGCTGCTGGCGGACGGGTGGCACATGGCCACGCACGTCGCCGCGCTCGGCCTGGCCAGCGCGGCCTACGCGGTGGCGAGACGCTGGGCGACGCACCGCGCGTTTGGGTTTGGCACCGGCAAGGTCCATGCCCTCGCGGGCTACACCAGCGCGCTCGCGCTGGGAGCGGTTGCCGTGGTCATGGTCGTCGAGTCAGTCGAGCGACTGGCTCGCCCCGAGGCGATCGACTACGCGAGCTCGTTGCCGGTCGCGGTGGTCGGGCTGTTGGTCAATGTCGTCAGCGTCTTCTTGCTGCACGACGACGCGGACCACGATGGTGACGCGCACGGCCACGAGGAGCACGGCCACGATCCCAACCACGATCCCAACCACGATCCCAACCACGATCCCAACCACCGTGCCGCGCTCCTGCACGTGGTTGCGGACACCCTGACCAGCGCGCTGGCCATCGCGGCCCTGGTGGCCGGGCGGTTCCTCGGATGGGGCTGGCTGGACGCGGTCACCGGTGTCGTGGGCGGGCTGGTGATCCTCAAGTGGGCCGGAGGGCTGTGTCGAAGCGGCGCGTTCGCGCTTCTCGATGTCGATCCATCCCAGGCGCTCGAGAAGCAGATCAGGACCGCGCTCGAGGCGATGGATGATGTGGCGGTGATCGACCTCCACGTCTGGTCGCTCGGTCACGGCGCCCGGAGCTGCGTGGTGACGATCGTGTCGGGGGCACCGCGCGAGGTGCACGACTACCGAGCGCGCCTCGCGGCGTTCGACCTGGCCCACCTGACGATCGAGGTGCAGCGCTGCGCGGTCGGGCACGACGTCCCTCGCGCCCCGGACGACGGATCGCGTGCTTCAGATCTTCAGGGCTCGACCACGAATCGATAGACCACCGGCGCGCTGGTCATCTGCGCACCGGTCGCCACCACCGTCCCCGAGGTGCGCGCCTCGACCAGGTACTCGCCCGGCACGGTGAATGCCCAGCTCAGGTGACTGTGCGACGCGGTGATGACGGTGGTCTGGGTCAGCCCCGTCGCGGTCGAGAACTTGAACGGCGGATGCTCGGCGTCGTCGACGGTGCCCCAGACCGAGAACTGGCCGCCGGCCGGAGCTTCCACAGCCAACGACAGCGTGAGCGTGGGCCCGAAGACGTCGAGCGGGATGCCACCGATGGCACCTTCGTCCGAGGCGATGCCGAACCACGGCACGCCGTCGACCGCCTGCTCCGGCAGGTACCAGAACGCGACGCCGTGCCGGTGGTCGCGGTCATGATCATCGCGAGCTCGGCCGGCGCGGACGAGGCCACCTTCCCGCCACCCGAGGCCGCGGCCCGCCGGCACGTCGGCGCGGTGCGGTGCGGACGACCGTCGCGATCGAGCCGCAGGTCGAGACCTACTTCTACCACCGACTCTCGAACCTGCGGCTCCTCGATGGCTACGTCAGCGCGCGACTGGCCGCGCTCACGCTGCGCTCTGGCGACAAGCTCACCCTCGGGTTCGAGCCGCAGCTCCACGTCCTGGAGGCGGCCGCCGCGATCGTTCCAGGGGCGACCGGCGCGCCCGGCGAATACGCCGCGCTCCGGCCGAGTGCGAAGCTTCGCAGCGACGAGAGCCGTGCCTACCGCGCGTCGTTCCGGATCGAGCACGGCGGCTGGTACGACGGTGCGCTCACGACGATCGCGGCGACGGCCGAGCTCCGGCCCAGCCCCCACCTCGCGGCGAGAGCCGGCTACCAGCTCGACCGGATCCGCGATCTCGGCGCCGAACGCCACGCCGAGAATCTGCACCTGTTCAACGGTGAGCTGCGCCTCGCCGCCAGCCCGCGCTTGCAGCTGGTCGGATTCGCGCAGCGCAGCACCCTCGAGCGGCTGACCGCGATCAACGCCCGGCTGATGTGGGAGGTGCGACCGCTGTCCTTCCTCTACCTGGTCTACGACGACGTCCGGCTTCCGGACGATGGCGGCGAACTGCGGCGGACCTGGCGGCTGACCGCCAAGCTCACCTGGCTCGTCCAGCCGTGACGCCCCGGTGATCGGCGACATCGGTGCCCGGTCCGCCGGCTTGTTCCAGCTCAGGAACCGCGGCGCGACTTGACTGTAAATGCAATTTCATTGCATATAAACCCAATGCAGCCCTCCGATGACCGCCTCCCGGTGACCGTGTTGTCTGGCTTCCTCGGAGCCGGCAAGACCACGCTACTCAACCACGTGCTGGCGAACCGAGGCGGCGCCCGCGTCGCGGTGATCGTCAACGACATGAGCGAGATCAACATCGACGCGCAGCTGGTGAAGGGCGGCCCAGGCGCCCTGACTCGGGTCGACGCTCAGCTGGTCGAGATGCAAAACGGCTGCATCTGCTGCACGCTGCGTGAAGATCTGTTGATCGAGGTGGCTCGGCTCGCGGGCGAACGCCGCTTCGACTACCTGCTCATCGAATCAACGGGCATCTCCGAGCCCCTGCCGGTCGCCGAGACCTTCACCTTCGCGGGGGCCGACGGCACCAGTCTCGGCGACGTCGCCCGCCTCGATACCATGGTCACCGTGGTGGACGCCTTCAATTTTCTGGCGGACTGGAACGACGCCGGTGACCTCCGCGATCGCAAGATCGCGCTGGGCGACGGCGACGAGCGCACCATCGCGGATCTCCTGGTCGAGCAGATCGAATTCGCAGACGTGCTGGTGCTGTCGAAGCTCGATCTGGTGGCGCCGGAGGCGCAGGGCCGCCTCGAGGCCTTGCTACGCAAGCTCAACGCCCGCGCGGTGATCGTCCCCGCCGCCCACGGCCGGGTGCCGCTGACCGCGGTGCTCGGTACCGGCCTCTTCGACTTTGCCGAGGCTGCGCAGGCACCCGGCTGGCTGGGCGAGCTGCGGGGCCACCACGCGCCAGAGTCGGAGACCTACGGCATCGGCTCGTTCGTCTACCGCGCGCGCAAGCCGTTCCATCCTGAGCGATTCTGGACCTTGGTCACCGATGGTGATGCCCGCTGGGATGCGGTGCTGCGGTCCAAGGGCTTCGTGTGGATCGCGTCTCGTATGGAGCTCGTCGGGCTGTGGTCGCACGCCGGGGCGACCGCGCGCTGTCACGGCGCCGGCGCGTGGTTCGCGGCGCGGGATCGCAGCGACTGGCCGACCGAGCCCACCGCGGTTGCCGAGCTGGCGCGAGACTGGGTCGAGCCTTGGGGCGACCGGCGGCAAGAGCTGGTGTTCATCGGCCGTGAGATGGACGAGCCGACGCTGCGCGCTCAGCTCGACGCGTGCTTGCTGACGGACGCCGAGCTCGCCGCGGGCCCGGCGGCGTGGCAGCGATACCCCGATCCCATCCCCGCGTGGACCGCGACGGCCGACGTGGCCAACGCGTCCGAAGCGGATGTTCCCTGAGCTGGCCGCCGGCGCCGAGCCGTGATCACGGTGCGGCGTCGGCAGCCGACAGCACGAGCACCACCCGGGCCTGCGATGGATCGTCGACCGGCGGCGATCGATGGACAGCGCCGCGGGCCGCGCTTCCATGCAGCTCGCCCTTCATCAGCACGACGTCGCCGGTCGCGGCACGGCGGATGGGCGCCACGCTGCGCTGGACCTGCCGGTTGCTTTGGACGTGGTCGGCGGGCGGCGCGTCGAGCACCTCGCGCCGGACCTGGTCGTTGGCGAGCCACTCGGTCCCAGGCCCGGCGTAGGTGGTGACCAGCCGGTAGCGCATCCAGTCGACGTGAAACTTGGCGCACTGGGCGGTGACCACCGGCCCGAAGCTGAGCTTGAGGCGGCGCGGCCTGGCGATCGCCAGGAAGCCGGCGGTCACCACCCGGAAGTCCGCAAGGAGCCACGCGCGCCAGTACCGGTCGTCGATGGTCTCGACCGCCGGCGCCAAGTCGAAGCGCGCGGGATCGAGCACCGCCTCGACCGTCGGCCGGGGCCGCTGCGCCCACGCGGTCAACGCCGGCGCGAGGCCCGGCGGCAGCCGGCGCCGCCAGATCACCAGATTCACGGTCGGCTCGTCGATCGCGCGCAGCACCGCAGGCTCGCTGCCAACGCGGAAGGAGCTGAGCGATGGGAAGGATTCGCCCAGCGCATCCGCCGACCCGGCGGGCTGAGCGCCGAGCGGTGCCCCATGGTCGAGGGCATCATGCGCGTTCGGAGCCGCAGGACCGGTGGACGTGCTCGAGTGTGGACGTAGCTCCATCGACGCGGAGCTACCACGCGACCTCGATTAACGCAACTCAATTGCATTAGATGACGCTGCGGTCGTGCTCTCACGCAAAGAAAATGGTTTTGCAGTCGTATCAGGGTTGTGATAGCGATGGTCGATGGCGAGTCCCGGTCACGTCCAAGGTGCCTGTGGTTGTCCCGATCATGGCCCCGGCCGGCTGCGCTGGCTGGGTGCGTTCGCGCCGGTCTTGGCCTGCGCGTTCTGTCCAGCCTGCTTGACCACATACGCGTCGGTACTGTCGGCGCTCGGCGTGGGCGTGACCTTCACCGAGACCGAGCACCACGTCCTGCTCGCTGTAGCCGTGCTTATCGCGGTCGGCATCGGCAGTTGGCGGGCTCGCCGCGAGCAGCGGCTAGCACCGTTCGCGGTCGCAGCCGGCGGATGCGCGGTGCTGGTGACCGGACATGCGGGCGAGATCGGGTGGCTCGAATGGGCCGGAATCGCCATCCTCGTCGTCGGCCCGTTGCTTGCGGTGCGCCGCCACCCGGCGCGCCATCGCCGTGCGGTTGCCGAGGGGACGATCGGCAGACCTCACCCGCAGGTGTCGCAGACACCTTTCAGTTGAACCACCACTTGGTTGCCGCGCACCGCTTTCGGCGCGCGCCCGCGGCCCACCGAGACCGCGGCGTTGGGCAGACACTCCACCGCGCCGCACTCACTACACACGAAATGGGGATGGTGGGCCTCGACGTGGGTTGCGTCTCGGACGCCGAACCGCCAGACGTGGTCACCGTGGTCGGTGCGCGTCAGTAGCTCGGCCTCGGCAAGGTCCGTGAGATTGCGATACAAGGTGGCACGGTCCCAGCCACCACCCATCAAGCGGTCGGCGACCTCGGCATGGGACATGGGAGCGCGGTTGGCTCTGACCAACTCTAGTACGGCAACCCGCGACGGCGTCGCGCGAAGCCCGCGAGCGCGCAGCTCGTTGCGGAGGGTCTCATGATCTGGACGTGCCACCGCCGCACATCGTACGCGAGCATGCCGTGTGTGGCAACGCCGCGACGGTGGGACGCGCGCCGATCACCGACCACCCGGCATCACGCCACGACGCTAGCGTCCGGCCGAACGTCCAGGTGTCGCGACGGCGCGGCCTAGCTCGCCGGTGGATTTCGGGTACGGCAAACCTTTAAAGTTGGGCGTCGCTGGTGGCGAACGCGGCGCTCGACCAGATCCTGCGCAAACCCCACGGGTCGGTCGGCGTGCCGGCGGAGGTCGCGTCGTGAGGGGGCTCTCGACGTCGGCAAGCTGCCGGTCGTATCTCCGTAGTGGTGTAGAAGCCGACGGTCAGCGATTGGACGGGTACAACAGCTGCAATAGCAATGCAAATGAGTCGAGATTGCGCGCTCACCGCGACGATGCCAGCGCCGCGCCCGGCGATCGGCCCGCCGCCGCGCGCGACCCGGTCGAAGGCGACCAGGAGCGCGGCCAGCGCCGGGACCGCGACCGTCGACGGCGTGAGCGTCGCCGCCAGCTCGCGCGCGGGCGGGC